>Ga0315281_10002253_pt1 | contig 28644 bp, 27 predicted proteins | sample YL17G07_0_MG_FD_204540 | JGI IMG/M metagenome (GOLD analysis project Ga0315281, IMG submission 204540) | Sediment microbial communities from Yellowstone Lake, YNP, Wyoming, USA - YL17G07_0 | ecosystem: Environmental > Aquatic > Freshwater > Lake > Sediment | place: USA: Wyoming | collected...
ACAAATCTGGCAAATACAACGAAGCCCAAGTACGCCAAGAATTCATTGACCCTGACAAATTGATGCGGCGGATAGACAGATTGACAAGCTGGTCTACGAACTGTACGGTCTAACCGAGGATGAAATCGCGCTTGTTGAAAAATCGGCGGTCAAACCATAAGATGTTTATATAAAAAGGGGGAATGAAGCCATGCAAGACGTCAGATGGAAACAGCGATTTAATAATCTGCAATCGGCTTATCAGCGGTTACAGCACGCCGTACAGGCCAATGCGCAGACTTCCGATAATGACCTGATTCGGCTGGCGCTTATAAAATCATTTGAAATGACGTTTGAACTGTCATGGAAAACCATGAAGGACTACCTCAAATACAACGGCATCGACATGAAACTGCCACGAGAAGTCATCAAACAGGCTTTCGCCAACGACATCATCACCGACGGTCAACTGTGGATAGACATGCTTGAAGACCGCAACCTGATGGCGCACACCTATGACGAAGCCCGCGCCCTTGAAGCCGTGAATCATATTTGCCGGCGTTATATGGAGGGGCTGGAACAGCTGTATCAATATCTGCTCGCAAGGCTAGTCTGATGTTTGGTTTAAGCAAGGAGACCCTGGCGGCCATTCAAGTTTGCTTGCAACAATACCCCGATATTGTCTGGGTGAAAATTTACGGCTCACGCGCCAAGGGCGACTATGAGCGCGGTTCGGATATTGATCTCGCGTACAGTAGCCCTACCGACTGCTCGGCGGACTTGCTCGATGCGCTCGACAACCTGTCCACCCCTTACCTGTTCGACGTGACGCATTACGAAAGCCTGAAACATGAAGGTCTAAAAGCGCATATCGAGCGCGTTGGGGTCGTATTTTATGAGCGAGCCAACTTATTGAGGCCGGAGCCCGACCGCCAAAACTGATTTGTTTGCCGAGCGGGGCGCGTTAGAATTTTGTAGTGGAATTAAGAGGTGTTGGTGACCGTAAAAGATTTGGTTAAAATCGAGATAGACAAGCTTCCGGAAAATCTTCTTGTCGAAGTGTTTGATTTTATCCGCTTCATCGAGACGCGGGCGGAAAAAGACATGCTTGCCAAGGCTTCCCAGGATTTATCCTCAAAATCGTTCGAGAAAGTTTGGGATAATGACGAGGACGCCGTTTATGACGGTTTATAAAAGGGGTGAAGTGGTACTTGTGCCATTTCCTTTTAGCGGACACACAAATTTCAAGAAAAGACCCGCGTAAGAAGGCTCGGCAGGCTTTCCTCGCAGGATTTAACCTCTACGGACGCATCAATTAAAGAGTTCTTGGGGCTAAACGCCTCAAAATAAGATTATCAGGCGGCTTACCGCCGCCTTAATCTTCGGGGCTCTCGAAAGTGATGGCGTCCGGTAGCGCGTTGGGATGAAGGCGCTTGGCACAGTACTTCCTCAGCTCTTCTTCCGTTGCCGCCAGATTGCGATGCAACTTTACCTTTGCTCGCAAACGGACGGCGCCGGATTCGTCTTGTTCGCGCACGACATGCGCCAACTCAATGGCGGGATGGTCGTACAACACCTCCTCGATCTGTCTGGGGAAAATCCGCCGGCCGTTACGGGTCAGCATGTTTTCCTTGCGGTCGACGATGGTGAAGAAGCCGTTTTCATCCATGCTGGCGATGTCGCCGGTGGCCAGCCAGCCATCCTTTAATACGCGCGCGGTGGCGCCTGCTGATTTGTCGTTTTGGGCGGCTCCGCCGTATCCGGCGAACACTTGCGGGCCGCGCACCCAAAGCTCCCCCACTTGATCCGGCTCGACGGCGACGCCGCTATCGAGATCGAGAATTTTAGCCTCGGTGTCCGGCAACGGCAGGCCGACCACCCCGCTTTGCCTGCGTCCGGCCAGCGGCACCGCCATCACCGCGGGGGAGGCTTCGGCCAAACCGTAGGCTTCGACCAAACGGCCGCGCGTGAGCTTCTCGAACATCTCGCGTATCTCCAGCGCGATCGGCGCGCCGCTCACCGCGCACACGCGGATCGACGCCAGGCCAAAGCGACGCACCCCCGGAGTGTTGGCAATTTTTTGGATGATGTTCGGCGTGGTCGGAAAATAAGTCGGCTGGAGCTTTTTTATGGTTTTCAACAACAGCGGCACGTCGTTCTCCGGCATCAGAATCAGCGTGGCCCCCAGATACACGCCGAGATGCAACAGTCCGGTCAGTCCGTACGCCAATGACAGCGGTTGTTGTGCCAGAAAAAGCTCCGCGCCGGGCCTGGATTCGGGGAGCCAGTGGCGCAGTTGCAAGGCGTTGGACGCCAGGTTGCGGTGCGTCAACGGAATCGGAAGCGGCGGGCCGCTACGCCCGTACGAATACACGACGGCCGCCACGTCATCTACCGACAAAGCTATGTCCGGCGGGAAGTTACGCCCGCGCGACAGCACCTGCTTGAATTTAAAGTAACGGAGTCGCGGCTTGCCCGATTGTTTATCCTGCCGTAACCAGGGCAACCAATGTCCGCCCTGCACGTTGTGCAACAGGGCAAACTTCAACCGCTCCAGCAGACCCATGTGATCCATGCGCGAGGCGAACACCACGCGGCGCAAGTTGGCCGTTCGCGCGTCGGTTTGCATCTCCGCGTCCAATTCGCGATAGCGATCCGTGCCGACAATCAGCGTTACAGCTTTGGTGTCGGCGATTCGGGCGAACAGGGTTTCCTTGTCGGTGGCGGCGTTTGACAGCACGGCGACCCCGCCCATCTTGAGCACGCCGTAATACGCAATAATCCAGTTGGGGATGTTGGGCAGGGCCAGCATAACGGCCTCGCCCGGTTTGACGCCCAGCGCCAGCAGTCCGTGCGCGAAACGATTGGCCAATCTGTCAATGGTGCGCCAATCCATCCTCCCGCCCAAATAATCCACCGCGGGGACTTTGGCAAAACGCCGCGCCGTGACCTCCAGCAAACGGGGCAGGGCGACCGTGGGCGGCTTGATGCGATAGGGCGTGCGCGTGTCGTAAAACTTCAGCCAGGGGCGCTCCGCCTCAAGCGCCTTTAGCGCGGCGCGACGCTGTGCCTTCTTCAGTATCTTGTGTTCGGTCAGCGCCAGCGGATCGCTTTGCGCCTGCAAAAAACGCTCGATACTGCGGTTCACCGCGTCCGGCCTGTCCACCATTACCTGGTGCGCCGACACCGGAATCACCACCTCCTCCGCGTTGGGAATCAGCTTGGCGACCTCCTTGTAGGAAGTATGCGAAAACAAAATATCGCGCTGGCCGAGTATCACCATGGCCGGAACCCGGATGTCGCGCAGATATTCCGTGCCGTCCCACACGGACAGGCCGTTCTTGTTTTGCAGATACACCACGTGGGCGGGAGGATAAATACGGGCGGCATGAAATCCGACGTAGGGCAATATTTTGCGCAACCAGGTCAGGACGCCGGGCGGCACGCGCAACAATGTGCGCCCCATCCAGCGAAGCTTGAAACGCGCCGCGGTGGAAATGGTCACCAGCGCGGTGACCCGATGGGAGTTTTTATTTAAAAACCATGAGGCCAGCGCGCCGCCGAACGAGTGGCAGATTAGGATGAAGCTCGGCGGGACTTGTAATGCGTCGAGCGCCGCTTCGATGTCGGCCACCAGCTCCGGAACGTCATAACGGGCTCCATCCGCCTCGGTGGGCGCGTCCGTGTAGCCGTGTCCGCGCAAATCAAGGGCGATTACCCGGTAGTCGGCCTGAAAATGCTCCAGCTGATTTTCCCAATAAGCGGCGCGTCCGCCGAAACCGTGGATGAACACTATGGTCTGTGCGGCGTCGCGTGCGCCGGTGTCGACCACGCTCATCTCCAATGTCCCGCCATCCGTCAGCCGATTAGGCAGTTTGATGGTGTAGCGGTGTAGATCGACGTCGAATCTCATAGCGGCATTCGGATGTCTCGCGGAGAGACTCCCTTTTTTAGTGGTTTGCCGGGAATTTGTATTGTGCGCATTGTTTATTATAAGCACAAGTCACACCTTAAATCAGGTGGGAAGGCGTGCGCAATCCGAATTGGCAAAGACGGGGCGGGACTGTTTTATTTGGCGAATCGGTCGATTGGTGATACTATCCAGTGATTAATCTTGAATAATGAATGAATAACAATAACAACCAACCGGATAGTGCGATGAAATCAGGCGGCTTTTCGCCGCCATTCATACGGCCAATATGGAATGCAAAAGGATGCGTTCCCCCCGCCGCTTTAAAAATCTGAATAACTTGGAAAAGCGAGCATGTGGATTCTTGGCCGACAATCAAACCCTCAGTTAGAAGAACGGAATAATGAAATTTGAATCTTTGAATCTTGATCCTAAACTCCTCGGCGCCATAACCGACATGGGCTACGAAAAATGTACGCCCGTCCAGGAACAGGCGTTGCCGGAAAGCCTCCAGGGCAACGACATAGCAGTCCAGGCGCAGACGGGAACCGGCAAGACCGCCGTGTTCCTCGTCACCGCTTTGCAAAGGATGCTGGCGGCAAACGACGCGGGGGGCACGCTTCGCGTGCTCGTTCTTGTTCCCACGCGCGAGCTTGCCGTGCAGGTAGAGCAACAGGCCGTGGATCTCTGTAAAAACATCCACTATCGCTCCATCGCAATCTTCGGCGGCGTCGGGTACGACGAACAGGAAAGGGCGCTTTCAAGCGGCGCGGAAATAATCGTCGCCACCCCCGGCAGGCTTATAGACTTCATAAAAAGCAGGAAGGTGGATATGTCCACCCTCGGATTTTTCATAATCGACGAGGCGGACAGGATGTTCGACATGGGCTTTATGGAGGACGTTAAATACATCCTGAAATTCGCCCCTCCCAAGGAAAAAAGGCAGACCATAATTGTTTCCGCCACGCTGGACGACAGGATACGCCATCTCGCCTACCAATATATGCGACAGGCCACGGAGATAGAGATAGAGCCGGACCAGATAACCGTCGACAAGGTGGAGCAGAAGCTTTTCCACGTCTCCAGGGAGGAAAAATTCCCGCTTCTGCTCACGTTGCTCAAACGCGAACAGTTCCAGCGGGTCATAATCTTTACCAACATGAAGCGCACGGCGGAGGAGGTTGGTTACAGGCTTTCCGGCAACGGGGTTCCGGCGGAGGTTCTCACCGGCGACATCGACCAGAAAAAACGGCTGAAAATCATCGACAAGATGAAGGACGGCAAGCTGGCCGTTCTCGTCGCCACGGATGTCGCCGCGCGCGGACTTCATATTGACGACGTGTCGCACGTGGTCAATTACGACCTGCCGGCCGACGCCGCCAACTACGTCCATAGAATCGGCAGGACGGCGCGCGCCGGGGCCAGCGGGGTTGCCTACACTCTCGCTTGCGAGGATTTGGTCAGCAATCTACCTCCTATAGAGAGATATATAGAGCAGAAAATATCCGTATCCGGGATTGATTTCGAGCTTGAACATGACGAGGTCGGCCCGCCAAGGCGCGGAAAGCGCAAACCCGGCCCCATGGGCGGATCGTCGGGCGGCAAAAGGCCGGATTTTCAGCGCAGGCCCGCATCTCCGGGTTATAAAGGCGGGGGTGCGTCTGCCGAGGGAAGACATAATCCAAGGCCGTCGTCATCGGCCGCGTCAAGAGGCCCCAAGGGGAAACCATACGCCCCGGCCCCTAGGCGCGGTTCGGAAAAGCCGTCCCAACAGATGTCGCAAGAGGACAGGATGGCGCTTTATCGCAGGAAATACGGCGACTCCTTCGGGAAAAGCCCGGAAGGGCACGCCGGGGACGGTCGCCACGAGAAAAAGCATCATGCCGCGCCCAAAAAGGCCGGAGGACACGAGCACAAGCCGGCGGCAAAAGGCGGTCATCATGGCCGCCACGTCGAGGCAAAACCGGCGGCTCCCAAGTCGGCCCAGGCATCCCCCAAAAAGAAGGGGGGGATATTAAGGAAGATATTCGGGGTGTTCAAATCGAAGGCTTGAAAAAGGGGTGTTTTTCTGGAAAGTTATTTATTTGACAACTTTTTCAGCCTTTGATAGAATTCGCGGATAAATGGGGCATGTAGATTTTAAGAGGGTTACGGGGGGAAACGGTCGAAAGCCGTTATTCATTATCGAAACACTCAAAAAATCCGGTTCTGTTTTAGCCAAGTTAGTTTAGTAATGAGATTTTAAAGCTAGAGGGAATATTTAGGTTTATCATGCATTGCTTTGAAGGAGGTGAAGAGGAGGGGAACGTCAGATTCGGATTTACGATTTCGAGTAGGGATTAGGAAAGTCCGGAAAATTCGAAATTTAAAATTTAATAACGCATTAATAAATAGGAGGGGATTAATTAAATGAAGAAGATTTTAATGATAGTCACGGCGTTGGTATTCGGTGCCGGCGTAAGCTTCGCGTATGACGAGGGTCCCGTCACCAACGGCGGCACCATCCAGGGTCACGTTAAGTTTTCGGGCGCGGCGCCGAAACTCGAAGCGATAAAAGTTCAAAAGAACATGGATTTCTGCGGCAACAGCGTTCCCGCGGAAGGTCTTGTGGTTGGTAAAGACGGCGGCGTAAAGTTCGCGGTTGGATATCTCGACAAGGTCTCCAAGGGTAAACCGATCGACAGGGCCGCGCAGACCTTGTTCGCAGAGGCAAAATGTATCTTCAAGCCGCACGTCATTGCGGTTGTCAAAGGAACCGACATCGCCATCAACAACGAAGACACCATTCTTCACAACATCAACATCAGCGTTGACGGCATCCAAAGGTTCAACAAGGGTCAGCCAAAGCAGAACCAGCTCCTCGTCGCCAAACTCAGGCAGACGGGCGTTGGCGACGTAACCTGCGACTCCCACACCCACATGAAGAGCTGGATGATCATTCTCGACCATCCTTACTTCGCGATATCCGACGAGAGCGGCACCTTTAATATAAAGGACGTCCCGGCCGGAAAATACACGCTGAAAGTGTGGCACGAGAGCTGGAAGGTTAAATCGCATGACGACGACGGCAGGCCGATTTACGGCGACCCGATTGTTCTTTCCCAGGAAGTCGAAGTGAAGGCGGGCGCAACCGAGCACGCCAAGTTTGAGATTAAGCCTTAATTAACCTAAACAAAGGAGGTATTGTAAGATGAGGAAAACAGCATTAATTCTTATAGCCGTGACGTTTGCCATTGGCATGACGGCGGTTCAGAGCTGGGCGTTCAAAGCCGGCCTGCCAGTCAAAGAGCCGAGGCTCTTGCTGGACGTGAGCAAAGAGGGCGGTGAGGCCGCGGCTATCAAGGCCGGCTACGCCACTAGGACCAAGGGGTCCAACGTCATCACCAAAGGCGGCCAGTGGGCCATCGGCCAGGCAAAAAGGCTTGGCGTTCCGCTTTCCGGCTCCACGATCGAATACCGCGTGACCGCGGTTGAGACCACGCAGGACATAGCCGGCGTCGAATTCCCGGTATGGACTTTCGTTCCTTCGAACATGGTTACCGGCGACAAAGTTGACCCGAACTGGAAATATCCGCACGGTGCGCATCCCGGCCCGACGGTTATAGCCGACGAAGGCGACGTTGTCAGGATTCACATGCTTAACAGAAGCAAAAACAACCACACCATTCATATCCATGGCCCGACGATCATCCAGTATGACCACGACGGCACGATGAACGTTGCCCAGGTCCCCACGAAGATCGACCAACAGTTCATCTATGAATTTGTGGCGTTTCCCCCAGGCACGCACATCTATCACTGTCACGTCAACGCCAACGAGCACATGCAGATGGGCCTCGACGGCGCGATCATAATCCACGGCAAGAAAGACGAGAAGACCGACCAAGACCGCCTCATCATCTTGATGGAGTGGGACGGCAAGTTCTCCAAGGAAGAGGGATTCGTTTCCACCACCGCCGACCAGAAAATGAGCGTCGAAGTCGGACATCCTAGGGGTCTTGCGCACTACAACTTCTTCACCCTCAACGGCAACGCATGGACGGACGAATATCCGAACGTGTTGCTTGTCCAGCACGGGCAGAAGATCAGGACCAGGTTCGTCAACTTCGGCAACTGGCCGCACAACATGCATCTCCATGGTCACACCCTTCACTGGACCAACTGGGATGGTCGCCCGACGCCGAACTACACCGGCTTAATCTCCAAAGATTATGACGGCGACGATTACGGCAAAAAAGACATGAGGAGCGATTCCGCCACCCTAGCCGCCGGCGAGCGCAAAGATTACATCTGGGAAGCGAACCAGGACGGACGCTGGGTATGGCATTGCCACATAGTCGCGCACGCGACCAATGACGGCGTGTACCACGGCGGTCTCTTGCAGGCGGTTGTCTACATGCACCCGGAAAACAAAAAGCACACCCAGACCGGTCTTGCCGGCGCGCTTGAGAATTCCGGCATTGACCTTGACGCCTACCCGCTTGGCAAACCGACCCCGATCGGCCAGAAAGCTTTCGACTCAGTCGAAGGTCCTTCTGATTCAACCAAGATTGTTGATTCATCGACGGGCTCAGAATACTAATTTTAAATTAGTATAAGCAGTAACGCTTATAACGGGAGGGTCGAAAGACCCTCCCGTTTTTTTTGTCCCGACATCCCCGGTTCTATAATTTACGCCCCTCCTTGCGCCTTGGCGGTTAATCCCACGCCGCAAATAAGAAAACATGAAAAACTCGTTAAACAACGGTATAATGCTGGGCTGTGTTGTTAAAAATGACCGTTCTTTTTCGAAAAGAGGTCGTTTAAACGGATAGGTTTCAGGAAAAATAACGAGGAACCATTTGTAGAAGGGAAATCAAAGCAATGGCTTACATCAATGACAGCAGAACAGTTTCTGGGGGCGTTTTGGTTCGGACGGCGGCTTTCACCGCATTTTTCGCCTTGTGCCTACTTTTTAAGCCGGCCCCGGCGACAGCTTATGAGGAGATGTTAAAGACAAGCAAGGTCAAAGTCGGGGAAAAGGCTCCCGTCACGGAATCCATGAAAAAACCGCTGGCGGAGGGGAAATACATCGTGCTTACTTTATTCCCAAACCCGATGCAATGCGAGGCGTGCGACAGGATAATTGCCGGGATAGACGAGGCGGCTAAAAAACATCCCGACGCGGCGTTTGTCACCAAGGGTGGCGAGGACATGCGCGGGGCCATGGACGAGGAGACCGTCATAGCCAAGCGACTGTACGGGTTCGTGACTGTCGGGCAGGCCTTCGCCTTCTTCATAGACAACAAGGGAGTAATCCGTAAGATAATAATGGGGCGGTTTAACAGCCCGACCATAGAGACAATTTTTGAGGAGTTAAAGTGGAACAAATAATGACGCCCGACAATGACAATTTGAATCCTGGCAACCTTGGAAAGCGCGGTTTTGTCAGTCGTTTGTTTTTTATGCTGGCCGCCGTCTGCATTCTATCGGCGACCTCGGCGCATGCCGAGAAAAGGCTCATTACCCTAACCGTCACGGACGGCGAGATAGATTTCTCCGGCAAGAAATATATGATTTATAAATACAACGATTCCTTTCCCGGGCCGGAAATAAAGGTGACGGAGGGGGATTTGGTGAGAGTAAGGCTGGTCAACAACAGTAGCGGCAACCACGGGATGTTCTTTCACGGGGTGGGCGTAACACCTCAGGTGTCGATGGAGGAGCAAGAGATAGTCGTCAAGCCCGGTTTTGAGTTCACATACAGCGAATTCGAGGCCAAACCGGCCGGCACGCACCTCTACCATTGCAGTTTTAGCATGGGGGCGCATCTCCACCGGGGCATGTATGGCGCGTTTATAGTCGAGGAAAAACCGAACAAATCTAAGAGCAAGATAAAAGCCCGGTATAAGTTCGACAAAGAATTTGCTTACATATTCAGCGACTGGAATCCGTCGGCCGACACAATGCACGAAACACACGGCGTGGGGCATCCAAGCGCATTGTTGGACAACGAAGCCAGCACCATAAACGACAGGGTGATAGACGGTTCCAACCCGGTTCAAATAGAGGCGAAGCAGGGGGAGAGAATCAGGCTAAGGCTCGGAAATTTGGGGATGCTTCCGCATAAAGTGCGGTTGTCGGAGGGGTTTCTCGTAACCCACGATGACGGCTACCGCATTTCCGACCCCCAAGAGCAGACCTCCATCATACTGTACGCCGGGAAAAGCAGTGACGTCATCGTAAAGGCCCTTAAACCGGGCAAGCTGACCCTCTATCACAGCATCAACCTGCCGGAGGCCACAATAGCGTCGCTTACCGGCCGCAAGCCGGCGTGGCAACTTGAGATGGAAAAAGGAGAGCATGACGATCGCGCAGACCACGGAGCCCATGATGCGGACCACGCAGATCACGCAGATCAGAGCGCACATTCCCATTCCGACGCCGCCCAGCAACCGATTGAAGAAAAGTTACTTCATCTGCAACGGGAGTTTCCGGCAATCGTGATTGACGTAAGCGGCAAGGGTAAATAAGGTACGTTTTATTAAATTAGGAGAAATATGAAAGGCTCAGTTTTTTTAAAGATGAAGAAAGTTGTTTTGTTGTCGATGGTCGCCTGCGTCTGGGCGGTTTTGGCGATGTCGCCTTCCGTCGCCCATGCAAAAATGTCCGCCATCGCGGACGACAAAAACCTAAAGGTTCACGTCGGCGACGTGGCCCCTTTGGACCTGGAGGTTCTTCAAAAGGCGCATAACGATGGGAAGGCCATCGTCCTTATGTTCGGCAACGTCGACCACTGTATTTTCTGCGAAAAGACCTGGATGAACGTCAAGGAAGCCGTCACCCCGTACCGCCCAGCGGTTCTGGCGGTCGTTAGAAATTATCGGTACGGCAAGTTTGCACCGCCGGAACCGGAGCTGGAAAAATTCGGCAAGGAAACATACGGGCTGATAGGCGAACCGTGGGTCTTTTTAATAAACAAAAAAGGCGTCGTCACAAAAATCTTCATGTCGTTTACCAGCGCGTCCGATTTGAAGGTCGCGGTAACGGAAATGATGGAGGGGGATTCCAAGTAATCCTCCCCGTCCCTTCCATTTTCCGAAGTTGCGAAACAGCACGAGGATGGAGATTGCTTCGCTTTGCTCGCAATGACAACATTCTGTCATTGCGAGACCGCCTCAGGCGGGCGCGGCAATCCCGGCCGTCCCATAGTCTCAATTTCTGAATCCTGATTATACGAAAGGATGAGATGCCGACATCAATCCAGGGTCCGCTTCTCTCAAAGGGGTTCAAGACTTTTCAGCGCGCGCTCGCCACGATAAAGCGCTTTTTGTTGCAGGAACATATATTCATAATCATAGTGGCCTGCGCGACGGGATACGCCGTCGGGGTGATGATTTTTCTATTCAAACTGACCATTCGCGCCGTGCACGACCTGTTTTACTCTCATTTTATTTCCGGCGCAAAATACGGGCTTACCCCGGAAGCGTTGTGGATACCGTTTGCCGTCGGGCTTGGCGGGTTTGTCGTGGGGCTTATGAACCACTACCTAAACCCGCAGAAGAATTCCGGCTCCGTCTCCGAGCCGATGAAATGGGCCGCGATTGACCAGGGACACGCCCCGGCCCGCGAGATATTGTTCAGGCCGGTCGCGTCGGCCATAACCATCGGAAGCGGCGGCTCGGCGGGCAGAGAGGGGCCGTCCGTAGTCATAGGCTCGGCAATAGGCTCTTTTATCGGTTCCTTCATAAAAGCCTCCTCCGAGCGCCGCCGTCTCCTGCTGGGGTGCGGCAGCGCCGCCGGGATGGCCGCGGCGTTTAACGCCCCACTGGGCGGCATTATGTTCGCCATAGAGGTCATATTGGGCGACTTCAACATCAACGTCTTTTCCCCCCTTATTTTTTCGTCGGTCATAGCCACCGTCACCATCCGGCAGTTGGAGGGAAACGTCCCCGCGTTCACGTTACCGGCCTATACTCTGGCCTCGAACATAGAGATAGTTTTTTTCGCCATACTTGGCGTGGCGGGAGGGCTGGTCGCCGCCCTGTTTTTTAAGGTGTATTTCGCCTGCAACGATTATTTCCGCGCAAAAAAAATCCACCCGGTGCTTTTGCCCGTGGTCGGCGGCCTTCTGGTCGGATTCATCGGAATATTGTTCCCCGACACGCTGGGCAACGGCTACGATTCCATGGAGATGGCGTTCTACGGGAACATCGTCTGGCAGTTGGCGCTGGGGCTTATTTTCATAAAGATAATCGCAACGTCCATAACGCTTGGCTCGGGCGGTTCCGGCGGAATGTACGCCCCGTCGCTTTTCATAGGATGCATGCTGGGGGTCGCCTTGGGCACGTTTTTCCACTACCTGTTGCCGACCTACACCGGCTCCCCCGCGTCATACGCCATCGTGGGGATGGGAGCGGTTATGGCGGTGGTGGGGCAGATGCCGCTGACGAACATCCTCATGACTTTCGAGCTGACGAACAACTACCAAATTATCCTCCCCATCATGATAGCCTGCATCTCGTCCATCGCCACATACGCATACTTCTACAACCATTCCATCTACACGGAAAAACTCAGGCGCGCCGGCATAACCCTCTGGCGCGGACGCGAATCCAACATCATGGCGTCCATCAAGGTGGGGGAGGTGATGAACCGCAATTTCGACGTCATCGCGGAGAATACCGCGTTTAAGGACGTCGTGGAGCAGGTCACCAAGTCAAAGGCGTATTATTTTCCGTGCGTGAACCGGGAGGGGCTTATGACCGGCATTATTTCGGTGCAGGACATCCGCGAGTTCATGCTGGACGAGAGTCTGGCCACCGTCGTGGTGGCGAAAGACCTGGCCTCCCATGACGTGATAACGCTGTATCCCAACGAGAACCTTAACAACGCGCTGGAAAAATTTTCGATAAAGGACCTGGACGAGCTTCCCGTGACGGAAGACGAGGAGGGGAGAAAGGTGATCGGAATGCTGAAAAGAAAGGACGCGATATCCGCCTACAAAAAGGCCGCACTCCAGACTTCCGGCGTAAAGCCGGGCGCCGTCTGGTAAAGATGCGGCTACCTCTTGGGAAGGTATTCAAGCGGGTCGTACGCCACGCGGTTGACCCGCACCTCGAAATGGCAGTGTGATGTTGTCGTGCGCCCGGTGTGTCCCACGAGCGCTATCGGATCCCCCTGTTTCACGGTGCTCCCCTTGTCGGCGATATTCTTTGAATTGTGGGCGTAAATGGTGACGACATTTTCCGAGTGTTTTAGGACGATTATGTTGCCGTAGCCGGACGGGCCCTGTCCGCTGAAAATAACCGTTCCGTCGGCTGAGGCATGGATTTTCGTTCCCTCCGGGGCGGTTATGTCCACGCCGTCGTGCTTGCCATTTTTGCGGATTCCGAATTCGGACGACACCACCCCTTTTTCAAGCGGCCAGGCAAGGCTCACCGATATTTTTGGCGCGACGGTCGGGGGATGCAGGGTTTTAATTTTCGGCGAGTACTTTTTCTCCTCGCGTCCGATTTCCTCTTTCTTCTCTCTTGGCGGAAGAAATGCGGCGGCGGGGGGGACGTACGGTATTCGAATCCTCTGTCCCTGCGTGACGTTGTTCTGGGTCAGTCCGTTTTCTTTCTTCAAGGACTCGACGGTGGTCTCGAATTTTTTCGCTATTTCCTCCAGCGTGTCCCCTTTTTCGGCCACATACACGTTTTCCGCCGTTTTGTGTTGCGGGAAGCGGGACACGTTGGAGGACGGCCCCCCGGCGCAGGCGGCGGCGAGCGCGTAAAACGCCGCGAGAAGGAACAACTCGGGCAGGCGCCCGTAAGGTTTGTTAATCCGCGTAAACATAAGTGGAATTATAACCGTTTACGCTTTTCTCCATACCCGGATAATTCACAACCCGCCGTCCGCGCGACTTGACATATCATATTTGGTATAGTATGTATTTAGTATGTGGCGGGTTTATGAAAGCCGTTCGGCTCAAAAACAGCTCGACAGGCTTTCCGAGGAAATCGCCAAGCGTTATGAAAAGTGGAAGGACGTCGTCCGGTATTCCGGCGTGGAGGGCTTGCGGCTCGTCAAAGGTTTCAAGGACGAGGCCTTGACCGGCGAGTGGCGCGGATACCGTTCGAGCAGGCTTAACCTTCAATATCGCATAATTTACGAGGTAGGCGAGGCGGAAGTGTCGGTTTATGTGATTAAGGTCACGCCGCACGATTATAGGAGATAGTTTATGGCGAAAAAGGGATTTGTCGCGGCAAAAACAAGGATTGAGGTCAGCCCCGGGGAATCCGTGCGTATTTTAAGGGAGCTTCAGGAAATGAGCCAGGCCGCGTTGGCCGAGGCTTCCGGCATTCCTCAATCCACCGTTTCCGGCATAGAGCACGGCAGGGTAAAACTCGGGGTGGAGCGGGCCAAGATGCTGGCGCGCGCCCTTAAATGTCATCCGGCCGTTATCATTTTCCCGGGCTGGAACGTGGAGCGGGAAAGCGCCGCCTGATATTTAAAAAAAAGTGGTGCCCGGAACCGGAGTTGAACCAGTGACACGAGGATTTTCAGTCCTCTGCTCTACCAACTGAGCTATCCGGGCTTTCGAATCAAGGAACGAATGTTAACAGATTTCGGGGCGGTTTTCCAATGTTCCGCCTTATTTGCCGAACAAATTCGGCAACGACTCCAAAAGCGACGGTTTGGCCCCTATGACCCTCGGCAAGTATCCGGCGTACACCATCAACAAAATCAGTAGCGCCACGTTAAGGGCCGTTGATAGGCGGTGTACGGCGTGGAACCGGTCGCGAAGCTCCGTGTTCGTCTGGATTTCCTGCGCGGAGTACATTTTGGCCTTTATCGCACGCGCTTTCTCCCCCACGACCATACCGGAAACAAACGCCAGCCCGACGCAAACCGACAGTATCCCAAGCGGAGCTTTGACCGCCTGTAGGTTGTCCTTCCATATCGCCAAAAGCGTCCCGATAAGCGTCAGGGACGCCACGTAGCCAATCATAAAATATTTTGGAAAAATCACCCCGACCACCTTGCCTGCGGTTTCCCTGTCCAGATTGAGGAAAATCGAAGGCGCCGCCACGACCGAGAAGAAAATCATCCCCCCAAGCCAGATTACGAGCGTAATGATGTGAACGTAAATTAAAACCATCCTTAAATCATGTCCTCGAACACGGTGGGAGCGTGTTTCGCCAGTTCGGCGAGGATGAGGCCGGAAATCTTCTTTATCTCCCACTGCGCCCCTTTTTCCGTGCGCATCTCGATTATGTGCCGCCACTCCCGGAAGTTGGCGGTTATCACTATCTCGCTTGTAACCGCGTTCGGCAGGACAAATCGGGCATCCTCCTTGCGGATGTCCATCTCCTTGAGTTTTTTGTAGGCGTCCTTGCAATGTTCCATTACCCCGTTGAAAATCTCCAGAGCCGCCGGGTTCTCAGCCACGGAGTCCGGGGTCACCACCTGAAAATCCCGCTCGTCCACGTACCGTTGCGACTGCTGGGAGAAGGAGGCCACCCTGTGCCGGACGATCTGGTGGGTGAAACTGCGCGAACCGCCCAGGATGCGGAAGGTAGCGCTGGCGTGTTCCAGTACGGAGTGGTGGCCGTTCTTGATTATCATGCGGATGAACCGTTTGTCGGAATCCTCCCCCACCTTGTCGAACGAGAGGTAGCAGGTGCGCCCGGCGTCCTCTATTAGCCGCTCGGCGGCGGGGGTTATGGCAAGCAGTTCCACTTTCAACATATAATTGGGAAATATGATACACCATTCGGGGATGATTTTGGCCGCGGGTTACGGAGAAAGGCTTAGGCCGGAAACGGACGCCACGCCCAAGCCGCTTTTTAAAATCGGCGGCACCAACATGATACGCAACGCCGTCGGCTACCTTCTTCGCCACGGCATAACGGAAATAGCGATAAACCTGCATCATCTGGGGCGTTTGATAAAAGACGACCTTGCCAAAAACCCGCCGAAAGGGGCGAACCTTTTTTTCGTGGAGGAAGAAAAGCTAATGGGGACGGGCGGCGGGATAAAAGGGGCCGAGCCGTTCATAGGCGGCTCTGATTTCGTCGTGATTAACAGCGACGTTCTCACCGACCTTGACCTTGGCGAGGCGATAAAGTTTCACCGCTCCAAAAACGCGCTCGCCACTCTCGTGACGCGGAAAAACCCGGAGCCGGAAAAAATCGGGTCGCTCGCCGAAGGGGAGGGGGGGCGGCTTGTAAGATTTCTTGACGCCAAATCCCCCGCGTACAAAGGCGAAAACGAGAAAGAGCGGCTGATGTTCACCGGGATACACGTCCTGTCAAAAAGTTTTTGGGGACGCATCCCTGCGAACCGCCCGGTAGACATATCTAGGGAGGTGTACGCCCCTTTGGTGACGGCTGGGGAGCCGATTTATGTTTTCAACCACTACGGTTACTGGGCGGACATAGGGACGCCGGACACATACCGTTCGGCCTGCGAGGACGTTAAAAATGGAAAATTCAAACCTTACGCCGATGGTTAAAATGAAAGGGCTGTATTACTCCGACGGGAAGCTTGCCTACCGGGACGATCTTCCCATGCCTGTGCCGGGCGAGGGGGAGGCGTTGATTAAAGTAATCAAGGCCGGGATTTGCAGGACGGACATAGAAATTGCGGCGGGATATATGGATTTCGTCGGCGTTCCCGGTCACGAGTTCGTCGGAATGGTTGTGAAATCACCCAATCCGGACAACGCCGGTTCGCGCGTGGTGGGGGAGATAAACTGCGGATGCGGCGTCTGCGAGTACTGCCATAAAGGGGAGCAGAACCACTGCCCGAAACGGACGGTTCTAGGGATAAAGGGGCGCGACGGGGCGTTCGCCGAATATATGGTGTTGCCGGAAAAAAACCTCCATCACATTCCCGAATCCCTAAGCGACGCCGCCGCCGTTTTTGTGGAGCCGCTTTCCGCCGCCTACCGCATCGTGGAGCAGGTCGTGGTGCGCGGGGCGAACGTGCTGGTGCTGGGGGACGGAAAACTCGGATTGCTAATCGCGCGGACGCTTGACATAATGAGAGCCGACGTAACCCTGTGCGGCAGGCATAAACGAAAGCTTGCCATTCTGGACGGCACGAACGTGAACGCCGTTTTGGAGGGGGAGTTAAAGTCCGGCAAACTTTACGACGTGGTGGTGGACGCCACCGGAAGGCCGGACGGCGCGAACATGGCGCTTTCGCTGACAAAGCCGCGCGGAAGCACGGTGCTTAAAACAACAACGCGTGAAAAACGGGAGCTTGATTTGAACTTGGCGGTCATCAACGAGATTTCAATAGTCGGGTCGAGATGCGGCCCGTTCGTTCACGGCCTCGCGCTTTTGGAGACCGGGCGAATTCAGCTTTCGCGGATGATAGAGTCGGAATTCTCAATCGAAGAAGGGATTAAGGCTTTCGAGGCGGCGGGCAAACCGGGAGCGTTGAAAGTCTTGGTAAGGTTCCAATAATGTTGCCCGTACTTTTTCATATAGGCCCTCTTACCCTGCACACCTACGGTCTGCTGGCGGCCATCGGCCTGTTCACCGGGGTTTTCCTTTCCGCCAGAAGGGCCGCAAAGGAGGGGTTCGACGGCGAGCTGACCATGGACCTCGGTTTTTACATCGTGGTCGCGGCGGTGGTCGGCTCCAGGCTTATGTACGGCGTGGTGGAGTACAGGATGTTTGTCAACGACCCCATCCGCATCTTTAAGATGTGGGAGGGGGGGCTTGTTTTTTACGGGGGCGTGCTGGCGGCCATCCCGGTCGCGTTTTGGTTTCTTAAGAAAAACAAGATGCCTTTCTGGCCGCTGGCCGACATATTCGCCCCGTATCTCGCGCTCGCCCACGCCATCGGCAGGCTCGGTTGTCTCGCCGCAGGTTGCTGTTACGGCAAGCCGACCGATTCGTGGATGGGCATTGTGTTCAAAGACCCGCAGTCAATCGCCCCCACAAACGTCCCTTTGTTGCCGACGCAGTTGTTCGACTCGGTCAACGAGTTCGTAATTTTCCTAATCCTCATAGCCGTAAGATCGCGCAAACGGTTCCACGGTCAAATCATGCTTTTGTGGCTGATTCTGTACTCGGCGGGACGGTTCGTCGTGGAAAATTACAGGGGGGACCCGCGAGGCTGGATAATAGAGGGGACGCTTAGCACCTCGCAGGGGGTCGGAATCGTCGTCTTTTTGGTCAGCTTGGCGGTGTTCGTCCGTATGTGGAGAAAAGCGGCAAAGTGACCTTTAAGGAGCTCGTCAGCCCCGGCGAGGAGGGGATTCGCCTTGACCATTTTCTCGTCGCCAGGTTGGATGGGATTTCCCGCACGGCAATCCAAAGAGCGCTCAAAGGCGGGCTGGTGACGCTGAAAGGCCGCCCCGTTTCCGCCAATCATAAAACCCGGGCGGCGGAGGAGTTTTGCGGAGTCATCCCGCCGCCGGAACCGCTGTCCGCCGAAGCGACGGACATCCCGGTCAGCGTGGTCTACGAGGACGACGACATAATCATCGTGGACAAGCCGGCGGGGATGGTGGTGCACCCCGCCAAAGGGCACGAGAAGGACACGCTCGTAAACGCGCTGGTCTTCAAGGGGAAAAGCCTTTCCGACACCGGGGACAGCATTCGACCCGGCATAGTGCACAGGCTGGACAAGGACACCACCGGGCTTATTGCCGTCGCCAAAAACGCGGCGGCGCACGCGTCGCTTTCGGAGCAGTTGAAGTCGCGCGAGATGGGGAGGGAATATCTTACCGTTGTGCGCGGAATACCAAAGGCCGCCTCCGGTGAAATAAACAAGCCGATAGGACGGAACAAGGTTCTGCGGAAGAAGATGACCGTATTCACGGCCCGAACGACCACGTCGCGCTCGGCGCTGACGATGTACGAGACTATCGAGGCATTCCCGTTGGGGAACGCCGCGTTTTTGAGGGTCGGCTTGAAAACCGGAAGAACCCACCAGATTCGCGTGCATCTCTCCTCCATCGGGAACCCGGTGATAGGGGACGAAGTGTACGGAAGACAAAAATCAAATTTGATAGACAGACCGGCGCTTCACGCCGCCAAGCTGACCCTCATACATCCCACAACCGGGAAAACGATGGTTTTCGAGGCCCCGCTTCCTCCCGATTTTTTGAAACTGCTCGCCTCCCTGCGCAAAAGGGGCTGATTTTTCAGCTTCATTTGCGGCACCAATTGATGTAACATATAAAGATATGGCGACAAGCTGGGCACGGTTTAGAAGGTTGGCGTTGCGCGGGACGGGAATCTCCGTGCTTGGAATTCTTTTTTGTGCGCATCCATATTCGTTTGCGGACGTTAATGACGCCGCGGCAAACAATCCCGAAAACTGGCAAATGCCTGCGACCGATGTTCCCCCGGCGGACAACGCGCAGGCGGAGCCGCCTACGGAAGCTGTTCAAGAGCCTTCCCCCGCGGAGTTTCGGGAGATACTTTCAAAATCCGCCATCCCTTCCACGCCGCAGTCGGAGCTTTTTCCAGAGCCGGCCGGAATAAGGCCAAACGTCGACTTCTGGGTGGACATGTACACCAAATACACCGGCAAGCACGCGGTGATACACGACGCAGAGAACCTGGGGATTAGGTACGAGGTCGTCGATCTTTCGCAGATATCGGGCAGGGCGTCGCGCCGGTACATCTCCAGGCAGTTGACGTTCAGGAAAAAATATTACGCCTCCATACTCGCCAAGCTTGCCGCCCAAAACGGCGACTGCTTGGGCGCCGAAGAATGCCGGGTCGCCGCGCTATTCGGCGGCACGAGGGACGGTTCGCGATATCGCGACGCCATAGACAATCTCAGGACCCAGCACGGCCTTTCGGACAGGTTCCGCAACGGGCTGATAACCAGCGGGCAATATATGCCCGAAATGCGCAAGATATTTACGTCGCACAAGATTCCGCTGGATCTTCTTGCGTTGCCGCACGTGGAGTCCTCGTTCAACGTCGCCGCCTACTCGCGCGTCGGGGCGGCGGGCATCTGGCAGTTTATGAGGTCCACCGGCAGGCATTTCATGAAGATTAACGGCAACGTGGACGAAAGGCGCGACCCGCTTACGGCCACCGACGGCGCGGCCCGTTTTCTCAAGGCCAATTATTCCGAGATAGGTAGCTGGCCGCTCACGGTAACCTCCTACAACCACGGCAAGAACGGGATGATGCACGCCAAGCGGATTTACGGCGACAACATAGAGGCGATAATAAGGAACTACCACGGGCCGGCGTTCGGTTTCGCCTCGCGCAATTTCTACACGGAATTTCTGGCCGCGAGGAAGATAATGCAAAACCCCGAAAAATATTTCGGGGTCATAGACCTGAAGTCGCCGATGAGGTTTTCGACGGTGAAAATCGACGGCAAGCAGGCGCGGGGCATAGTGGACAACTATGGGATGAAGGCGATAGCCGAGCTTAACCCCGGCCTAAGCAAACAGATTCTGCGCGGCTCCAAGCCGATTCCAAACGGATACGTTTTAAGGGTTCCGGCAAAAGGCGGGGCGGCGGGCGCGAACATTGCCACCCACAACGGGCCTTCCGTGGCGATGCAGGAAGTTCTGCGCCCGGCTCCGTCGGCTGTCGTCGCGCCGACGTTCAATATGCGGGAGGACTCGCCGACGAACGTGACTGCGACGGACGCGGACATCCCCGAAAACATGGATGTGTACGTAGCGAAGAGGGGGGACACGCTCTCCTCCATAGCGAGACGGTTTAACGCCTCGGTCGAGGAGATAAAGGACATTAACGACATTCACAGCAAAAAGGTGCGCAGGGGACAGAAGTTTTTCGTGCCGTCCCGCCGCGCTCAGGACGAGCGCATAGCCGCGACGGCCCCCAAGACGACCCCAAGAACCACCGAGATAATATCCGCCGCGAAACCGGTAGCGGACGAACGCACTGCCGCGGTCGTCCCCATGGCTCCCCCGAAGAAAAAGACCGAGATTGCGTCCGCCTCGAAACCTGTCTCGCCCGAGCATGCCGAAAAGAAGGAGCCTGAAACGGCGTCAGCCGCGAAGGCAAGCGTCCAGGGATCGACGGGCGACCAGCCGGCGCCGCTTCCCGCGATGGCTTCTTTTAAGATGGAGAGTTCCGACGCCGATTCCGGCGTGGTGCGGGTCAAGGCGGAGGAGTCGCTGGGGCATTACGCGAACTGGTCCGGCGTGACCTTGCGGGATATTTTGAGCCTTAACGGATGGAAAAAGAACAAGCGCGTGAATCCGGGCCAGCCGGTCAGCGTGCCGCTCGTGAAAGTGAGCCGGGAAAAATTCGAGGAGAACAGGTACAAATACCACCAAAGAATGATGAACGGGTTTCTCGCCTCGCACTCGATATCGGGGGTGGACAACCGCGTCTTGCAAAAAGGGCAGACAATTTGGACTATAAGCGGGGACGGCGAAACCACCCCGATGTGGCTTTTGACCATGTACAACACGGACAAGAAACTGGACAAATTGCACCCCGGCGAGATTATTCGCGTTCCTCTCGTGCACCGCAAAGTCTCCTGACCGGCTAATCGCCGCATGAGACTCCTCCGGGCCAAATCGTTTAAAAACGCCATCTTCGTTTCCGTCGCGGCCTTCCTAATTTTTGTCTGCTGGGCGGCGGCGATGGAAAGGCCCGTTAGGACTGTCCCGGCGGATTACGAGCCGCTCAAGGAAAAAATTTCCCGCCTTATAAAAAAAGAGATGGGAAAAAAAGACGTCGTCGGCCTCAGCGTCGCGCTTGTGGACGGCCAAAGGATAGTCTGGACGCGCGGGTTCGGCTGGTCCGATAAAAAAAATAAAATTCCCGCGACACCGGACACGGTTTATCGCGTAGGCTCAATATCCAAGCTGTTCACCGCCGTTGCCGTCATGCAACTGGCGGAGCGGGGGAAGATGGACGTCGACAAGCCGCTCAAGACGTATCTTCCGGAATTTTCCGTTAAAACAAGTTTTGACGGGGGGAGTGTCACGCCGAGGAACTTGATGACGCATCACTCCGGCCTGTCGGCAAATTATTTAAAGGGGATGTGGACGCGCAACCCGTCCCCTTTAAGCGGCCTGCCGGACTTGATAAAAAGCGAACGGGCCGCCTACCCGCCGGACCACGTTTTTTCTTATTCCAACCTTGGGGTTAGCCTGCTCGGCGCCGCCGTGCAGATGGTCGCCGGGCGCGATTTCGCGGAGCATATGGAGAAAGAGGTTCTCGGCCCGCTCGGCATGACGCGCTCCGCTTTCTCCACCCGGCTTGAGCCGTCGGTCGCGAACTCCAAGGGGTACCGAGACGAAAAAGAGGCTGACGACCCGTCGCTTCGCGACGTACCGGCGGGAGGGTTGAACGCAAGCGCGGTCGACCTCTCGCGTTTTATGCGGATGATTCTCGTTGGCGGTTCTTCCGGCGGGAAAGAGATATTAAGGCCCGCCACGGTCGAGGAGATGTTGCGCCCGCAAAACGAGAACGTCCCGTTGGATTTTTCTTTCCGTGTCGGGCTTGGCTGGATGTTGAGCGGAGCGGGGGACATGGAGATAAAAAACGCCGGGCCTGTGGCGCACCACGCGGGGGGGACGATTCTTTTTCACAGCCAGCTGATTATTCTTCCCCGGCACGAACTGGGCGTGGTCGTCCTGGCGAACAGCGACTCGGCACGCGAGGCGGTGGACAAAATTGCGACCGAGACGATAAAGCTCGCGCTTGAGGCGAAGACCGGGATAAAACAATCGGAGAAGGAGAAGGACGTCGAAACTGGTGGCGCCCTACCACCGGAGAAGGCGCTAGATTTCGAGGGGGACTACGCGACGATTGTCGGGCTGGCGCGGATAACGAACAAAAACGGGTCGCTTAATGCGGACGCGGTCGGCAGGAAATTCCGCCTTGTGCAAAGGGCGGACGGCTTGCTCGGGTTGCGGTACAGGTTGTTCGGGTTCATCCCGATTCCGATTGGGACGCTTAACGAAATCGGCCTTTCAAGGGTCAACGTCGGGAACGCGGAACTGCTGACCGCAAAATTAGGCGGACTTGAGCTTCTTGCGGGGGCGAAAATCAAGCGGGGTCGTCCCTCGCAGAAATGGCTGGACAGGCTTGGCGGCTACGAGATCGTCAACGCGGAGGGGGACGCGGAGGAATTGATTCCCGCAAACGTGCGGCTTGTGAACGACGGCGGGCTCTTCGCCATTAAATACTCCACTCCGCTTATGAAAAAAGAGGAGGTGAAATTCGCGGTTAACCCGATATCCGACGACGAGGGGGTTCTGTACGGCATTGCCGGCGGGGAAGGTATGGGGGAGCGCGTTTCAGTCGAGACTATAAACGACCGGGAGGCGGTTAGATTTTCCGGCTATCTTTTTAGGAAGAAATACAGGTAGCCCGTCTTCTCCGGTGGCGCGGACACTCTTGTCCGCGTTGCCGCGTCAGCGGCAAGTATCTTTTTCTTATTCTTACGCCCTTCGGGCGTAACGCGGACAAGAGTGTCCGCGCCACAAAAGGGCTGTTATTCGAATTTAAACCCGCAGGTTTCCACGTCGTCTTTGAACCACGGGTATTTGTGGCAGATAAGCGGTTTTTTATCCGCGTCGTCGTGCACCTTGCAACGGTTGTTTTTGTCAAGCTGGGAGCACGGGATGTCCAGCTCCAATAAAACCCTGTCGGAAATCTTGTCAAATTCCGCCACCCGTATCCCGCGATACGAATAATATTTCTCAGCCTCCTCAAGCGAACCGTGGTTGGCAAGCACCGCGCTCAACACGGAGGTTATCCGCACCTTTTGGCAACACTCCCCGCATTGAACGCATTCCCCCGTGCGGACTAGTTTTTTCATATTACGAGCTCTTTTAATTCCAATGGGGTGGCGGCCACGGCGTCGGAATCGCTTTCTATGATTTCCAGCGGGGGGCGGAATCCGTACGTCACGCCGATTGTCTTCATTCTTGCGTTCTTGCCGGAAAGAATATCCACCGCGCTGTCGCCGATTATCACGGCGTTCTCCGGGCCGATTCCGGCCTCCTTCATTATCGCCTCAAGCATCATGGGGTGCGGCTTTTTCTCCGGCACGGAATCCCCCCCCTTTACGGAGACGAATTTGTCCAGCACTTTCAACCCGTCGAGGATTTTCACGGAATATTTGTATGGCTTGTTGGTGGCAACGGCGAGCGTCTTTCCAGAAAAATGCTCCAGCACCTCCGCAATGCCGTCGAACAAAACCGTCGTGTCCAAAAGGTGCTTCATGTAGACCTCCTGGAAGACGGCGATGGCGTTTTCTATGGAACCGTTCCCGCCGGTCGCCAACACGGCCTTCTCAATAAGCGGCCTAACGCCGTGCCCCACGTATTCATAAATAAGCTCCTTCGACAGCGGCGGGTGGTTGATGCGCGCGAGCGTTAGGTTGACCGCGTAAGCGATGTCCCTTTTGGAGTCCACCAGCGTGCCGTCCAGGTCAAATATTATCAGTTCCGCTTTTATCGTTGCCATTGGTTGAAATTGTATCTCTCTTTCCCCCAGGATTAAAGCACCGGGGAAACTTAACCGCCAAGGTGAAACGAATAAAAAACGGGACTGGATTCCAGCGTTCGCGGGAATGACGATTTTTTGAAAGTTGCGTTAATCTGCGAAATCTGTGGATAACTCCCCCCATCCGAGTCCATCAGTAGTTCTGCCTTCCCATGTAAATCGGGCTTGCACTTTGGGGCGTATTGATATTTAATTAGCCACTTAATCCGCCCGATGGACATGGGCGGAATTTTGGAGGTATTGGTGAATATATTTGTTGGAACGGCTTACGCTATGGCGGCCCCTCCGGGCGCCGAGGCGACAACCTTCGACACGATAATGAGCTTTTTTCCGCTCCTTATCCTGTTGGGAATTTTCTACTTCTTCCTTTTCAGGCCCCAACAGAAAAAACAGAAGGAAACGCGCCAGATGTTGGAAAGCCTCAAGGAAGGGGATTCCATCCTCACCCAAGGCGGAATCTACGGCACTGTCGCCAAGATAAAAGACGACGTCATCACACTAACGGTGGCCGAGGGCGTGAAAATAAAGGTGAACCGCGTCTATGTGACCGGTATCAAAAGCCCAAATGAATAAAACATTGATTTGGAAATTTGTCCTAATCGGCCTCGTGCTGGTCGGTTCGCTTTACTCCGCGTTTCCCCTTCAAAAGAAAATAAAGCTCGGCCTCGACCTTCAGGGGGGCATGCATCTGGTTTACGAGGTGCAGACCGACAAGGCCGTCGAGATAGCCATGCAAAGGACGACCGAAGACCTTAAGACCGCGCTTATCAAGGGGGGTGTCACTCCCGCCGCCATTACTACGGACGGTAAAAAGATAGCCGTCGACCTGCTAAAGCCCGACGACCTAGAGCCGGCCAGAAAGGCCGCCAAGGCGTATGGCGAGATAGAGGAGCAGTCGAGTTCCGGCGGGTTGAAGCTTGTTTACGCCGTCACCAACGACAAGGCTATTTCCATCCGCCAGCATGCGGTCGACCAAGCGCTTGAGACACTTAGGAACCGCATAGACCAGTTCGGAGTTTCCGAGCCGATAATCCAGAGGCAGGGAGAAAACCGGATATTGATTCAACTCGCCGGTGTGAAGGACCCCGAAAGGGCCAAGTCCCTCATCCAAACCACGGCAAGGCTGGAGTTCAGGCTGGTTGACGAAAACGCGTCTGTAGATGACGCGCTTAAGGGGCAGGTGCCGCCGAACTTGGAGCTTCTTTACGAGTACAAAAAAGACGAAACCGGCAAGTCCGTATCCACCATACCGTTGCTTGTCGAAAGAGCGACGCTCATGGGGGGCGAATCCATAGCGGACGCCGACGTCCGGATAGACCAGCAGTACAACGAGCCTTACGTCTCGCTTGGTTTTGACAGCGAGGGGGCGAGGCGGTTCGGAGAAATCACGGCGAGAAACGTAAAGCGCCGCCTTGCCATAGTGCTTGACGGAAAGGTACACTCGGCCCCCGTCATCCGAGAGAAAATAGAGGGGGGGAACGCCCAGATAACCGGCAGTTTCTCAGCCGAGCAGGCGCACGACCTGGCGATTATCCTTCGCGCGGGCGCGCTACCGGCCCCCTTGGTGCTTGCCGAGGAGCGGACGGTCGGGCCGTCGCTCGGGGCCGACTCCATCAGGGACGGAATAAGGGCGTGTCTTTACGGCGCGTTGGCTGTGGTGTTGTTTATGCTTGTTTATTACCGCGTGGGCGGGTTGATAGCGGACATGGCGCTGATGCTTAACCTCGTCATCTTGGCCGGATTGATGGGGTATCTGGAGGCGACACTGACGCTTCCCGGCATCGCGGGCATTGCGCTGACAATCGGCATAGCGGTGGACGCGAACGTTCTTATCTACGAGCGCGTAAGGGAGGAGCTTAGGAACGGCAAGACCGTCCGCGCGGCGGTTGACGCCGGCTTCAAGAGGGCTTTTGTCACCATCATGGATTCAAACATCACGACGCTCATAGCGGCGGTGGTGCTATTTCAATTCGGCACCGGCCCGCTTAAGGGGTTCGCGGTGACGCTCACAATCGGAATACTGGCGTCGTTGTTTTCCGCCGTGTTTGTGTCACGCACGGTGTTTGAATTGATTCTTACAAACCGAAAAATTACGGGGATAAGCGTATAATGAAATTCTTCAGCGATAAACCGAACATAGACTGGCTTAAGTACAAGAAGGTCGGCTACATTTTCTCGGGGACGCTGACCGTCCTCACCATTGTCATGCTTATCGCCAACGGCGGCCTTAAATACGGCATCGATTTCGCCGGCGGCACGCTCGTCCAGCTGAAGTTCAAAACCGCCCCGCAGGTAAGCGTTGTCAGAACCGTCGTGGACAGCGTAGGGTTGGGCGGCGAGATACAGCAGTTCGGCGAACCGGTTGACATCATAATAAACATCCACCCGAAAGCCGGGGAGTCCGAGGAAGCGTCCACCAAAAAAGTGACCGCCGCGCTTGAGACCCAGTTCGGAAAGGGAAGCTTCACCGTCGAGCGGTCCGAGATAGTCGGGCCGAAGGTGGGCAAGGATCTTGCCACCAAGGCTATGCTTGCGGTGCTGTATTCCACCGTAGGTATTTTGATATTCCTGGCGTTCCGGTTCGAGTTCCGGTTCGCGATAACGGCGATAATCGCCCTCGTCCACGACATCATCGTGACCCTTGGCGCCGTTACCATAACGGGAAAAGAGTTCACACTGCCGGTGCTTGCCGCCATTTTAACGGTCATCGGCTATTCGCTGAACGACCGCATAGTCGTGTCCGACAGGATACGCGAAAACCTCCGCCTCAAAAGGAATCTGGAGCTTCCCGCCCTCGTGAACGAAAGCGTTAACGAGACGCTTAGCAGGACGATAATAACGGCGAGCCTTATGCTCGTGGTGGTCATGGCACTGTTCTTGTTCGGCGGCACGGTTCTTCATGATTTCGCGTTCACGCTTCTTGTCGGAATCGGCTTCGGCACGTACTCCTCCATATTTGTGGCGAGCGCGCTTTTGATAGACTGGCCCGGAACGACAACGGCAAAGCTAAGTCTTTCCATAAGAAAATCATAGTCGGTTTTACTTGGCAATCCCGGCGGCGCGGCGACCGGGTTGACGCGGGTCCGGCTTGACTTTCAGCAACTAGGCGAATAACATTTGCTTTGGCTGGCATTGTTAAAAACGGATTTAATGAGTTGGATTTTCGCGTGGGTGTTTATAGCGATGTTCGCCGAATGGCATTCGAAAAAAAATAGGGGGTGGAGCTAACTATGTCTAATTACATTGCGAGAAACGACGAGTTTAACGTTTATGCGCCTGTTTCCATAACTACGGCGGGAGCCGGCGATTCTGGCGGTTCGTCCGAGGCGGCCCGCGGCGGTGTTCTTTCCCGCTGGCTGTTGACCGTTAAATTCGGCGCTTTTGTCATAATCTTTCTTGTGATTATGGGCGTTTTTGGCCTTAACTTTTTCGCGGACCACATAATATCCACCTCCCTTTCAAAACAGGCCGGGTTTATCGACGTTTTTGGCAACGCCATCAACCAAGATTTGGAGGGGATAACCCCCGGTCTTCCCCCGGAGCAGTTGCAGAAAAAAATGGAATTCCTCACCGGGGACGTTTCCACCTTCCAGGCCCAGTTCGTGGAAGGGGGGGAATACAACGACGCCATAAAGAAGGAGATGCGGGTTTTAATCACACAATATTTCATCGGGCTTTTGGCGATTTTGTTTGTCGTGATTTTTTTGGGGTTCTATTGGATGGTGTCGAGGCCGAACGCCGTCGTGATATCACGCCTTAGGCAGATTGCCGACGGCGACGGCGACCTCACGAAAACCATACCGGAGATAGGGACCATGCCGATTCTGGGACGGGACGAGATTTCCCTTATCGCCGGTTTCACCAATCGTTTTATAAACAAGACACGGGAATCCATAGTCAGGACTCAAAACGTATTTTCTCGCTCGTCCTCCATGGCGGATGAAATGAAGGAGCGCGCGGCGACCGGCGGACACGCCACCGACAAGCAGGCCGGGGCTATCGAGGCGCTGGCCGCCTCCATGGAAGAGCTCTCCGCCGCCGCACAAAACATCCTAAGCCTCGCCCAGAGCATCAGCACCGACAACCAGCGCGTGAGCGAAGCCACGCGGCAGGGGCTTGACCTCTGCCTTCACGCGCGCGATGCCGCAAAGCAGTCGAGCCAGAAGGTGGAGGATATCGTCGAGGCGCTCGCCACGATAAAATCCATAGCCGAGGCCACGAGCAGGCTTTCGCTTAACGCCAACATAGAGGCGGCGCGTGCCGGCGAGCACGGCAAGGGGTTCGCCGTCGTCGCCAACGAGA
>Ga0315281_10002254_pt1 | contig 28641 bp, 26 predicted proteins | sample YL17G07_0_MG_FD_204540 | JGI IMG/M metagenome (GOLD analysis project Ga0315281, IMG submission 204540) | Sediment microbial communities from Yellowstone Lake, YNP, Wyoming, USA - YL17G07_0 | ecosystem: Environmental > Aquatic > Freshwater > Lake > Sediment | place: USA: Wyoming | collected...
AGCATGGCATCCAGTGCAAATAGTATCAGCAAGGGCGCATTAGGCTAACCCTCATCCCAACCTTCTCCCAGGGGGAGAAGGGGCGATCGTTCCCTCTCCCGCGTGCGGGAGAGGGAGGGTCTGCCGTAATGCGCCGGATGTGGCGGTTTTCCATGCGGCGCAATACGCTGCGCTATTGCGCCCTTGCGGTTACCCAACATCAGAGCGCCATGCTCAGTAAAAGCATAGGGCATTGTTTCAGTTCTTGGTTTGGCTTTGCTTGGCCTTGCCCGCTGGTTGTCCTTGGCTAAATTCCGTCTGGCTAAATCCGCCCTCGCAGTGCCATGAGGGTCAGGGTGGATTCTTGCGGTTGACTCATTGCTTTCTCAGGTTGAGCAGGTCGGCATGGTGCTCAATTTTTTTACGATGTTGATGAGCATTTGTGCGGCGCTATCGGCGGCCTGCAGGGATTCAAGAAATAGTTCGGCATCGCTCGGATATTCATGGATCAGCAGGTTTCTGAGTTTTCTCACGCCGACGAAGGTTTCCGCGCTTTCAAGCCAACCCATTTTTTCGGCGTATGCCAGGACATCAAGCAAGGATTTGGGGGATTCGCCCAGCAGTTGAGCAAAGCGGGGGATGAGCTTTTCTCCGATGTGATCCTGTAGCCGGCCAAACCGGCCGACAAACGCGTCGATTTTTTCGGCCAGGTCCTGGCGCTGCTCCAGGCCCTTCACTCATTCGATTGAATGCGCGAATAGCGTGCGGTGGGTGTAGCCGAGGTGTGCAGCCTCCTTCTTGGCGAGTTCCAGCGCCTGCATTGCCTGCTCAGCGTATTCCGGCAGATAGGCGAGGCTCATAGTGGAACCCCCGTGCGCTTGGCGATGGTGAAGACAGGCGTTTCCTCTGTGCGGCCGTCCTTGAGCAGGATATCCAGCTTTCGATCGCCTAGCGCCATGGTGAGCGCGCCATGAAGCCGGCAAAGGGTTTCTGCCCGGTTGGGTATTGTGTGCTCTGTTTCGATCAGCAAGTCGATATCGCCACCGCGTCGGGTATCGTCGGTACGCGATCCGAATAGCCAGACCCGATGTTCCATTCCAAGCACGCGTTCTACGGTCTGTTTGGTGATTTGGGCTTGCTCCGGTGTCAGTCGCATCGGAGTCCCCCCTCGTGGCGGATAGTGTTTTCAAGCTCGTAGGTTGCATTGGGCAATAGCCGCAATGCGCCGGATGGGGCGGCTTTCCATGCGGCGCAATACGCTGCGCTATTTGGCTCTACCCGTTTCATGGCTGAAGCCGGTCCGGCCACTGCCAGCCCTGTGAGCAGAGGCTTTAGAGATACTTTCATTGGGCAGTCCTCGTGCGTCTGTCGGCCGGCAACACCCAGCCCAGCAATCCGTCCAGCGCAAACAGCATGAGCAGCGCGATGACGAACAGGGCGATGCCGGCGAATCCGTGCAGGAAGCCCTGCCCTGCTTCGTCGCCGAGATAGTAGGTGACGAGGACCAGCACGATGACGCGCAGGACGTTGGCGGCGAATGCGATGGGCAGGATGCTGGCAATGAGGATGCCGTTGCGCGTCCAGCTTGGGTGCTGCATGAGGTAGAGATAGAGCAGCCCCATGGAGCTGAGGCTGAACATGGAGTGGAGGCCGGAACAGGCGTCCGCGACCAGCAGTTGATAGGGGCCGATGGTGAGGACGACGCCGTTGCGGGCGATGGGGTAGCCGGCGACGTAGAGCAGTTGTTCGACGATGACGGAGACGTATTGTTTGAGCGGGCCGGTGAGGCCGTCGACAACAAACCCCGGCAGCGGCAGCATGAAGAGCAGGAACATCAGCGGGAACCAGAATGCACGCACGGATTGCGTGCCGCGCGTGAGCAGCAGCAAGCCGCCGAGTATGGGGATCTGCGATCCGACTTCGAGAATGAGGATGTCCTGCGAGCGGCCCAGGATGTAGACCAGCAGGCCGAACCCGAAGAGCACGCTGCCGGCGACGGGGTTGGTCGAGCGCGCCGGGGCTGCGACGACCGCGCGCTGCTGCCAGAACATCCATAGCACGACGGCGAGCACGATGGGGCCGTGGGCTTGTTCTTCGCTGTTCCAGATGCCGCTGGCGAGGCCCACGTAGGTCGGCACGAAAAGCGCCAGCAGGCCGACGAGCACCGGCCACCATTCGGCGAGGAAGGCTAGCGCGGTGGGCTTGAGCTGGGGCGGGGCGTTGAGGATGGTGGACATGGCTGGCGGCGTATTCGGGTGTGTGGTTAGGCGGCAATGTGCTGTTTGTCGTAGGTCCGACAGCGCTAGTTTCTATGTCAGGGAGTGCACTGGCGGTTCACGAACGCTTCGGCTTGTTTCCAGAGCAATATGAGCCGGCGCACACCGATCACGAAGCGGTTGACCGCCGCGGCTTTCAGTCCCGGCTGGTCGGTATATTCATGGGCAATCTGGTTGCGCAACTCTCTCAACTCGCGCCATTCTGCGGCGCTCTCTATGGCACCCAGACGTTCCAGTCGCTGGAGCTTTTGGGCGAATGTAACATCTTCCGGGAGTGGTTCTTCGGCCAGTTCGATGGCTTGGGTCAGAACCTTTTCCCCCATGCTGTCTTGAAGTTTGGCGAAGCGGTATGCGAGTTGGTCCAGCAGGCGGCGCTGGGCACTGGTGAGCTGCATTACGCTTTCCGCTGTGAAGTGGGGCTGGCCGAGTTCATCCAGCGCCTCGGTCAGAATCTCGGCGTGCAGTCGGCATTCGCCCAGTGCGGCTTGCAGCTTTTCCGAACCATTCACAGTGCTATTCCTTGCGATCTGGCAATGCGATAGATGGGCAGTTCCACGTCGGTGAATGGCGGGCGGATGACCAGGTCGATTTTTTCGTCCTCGAACTCCGGCGTGGCGTGGAGATCGGCCAGAAGACCGATTTTTCGGTCGATAATCTCGTCCGGTTCCGTCAAGTCGGTTTCGAGATAGAGGTCGAAATCCCCTCCCCGCCTGCTATCGTCAACCCGCGATCCGAAGAGCCAGACGTGCGCACCCTCACCGAAACGCCGGAGCACGGCGGACTTGAGGGTCTGGACTTGTCGATGGGTGAGGCGCATGGCTACTGTCGTCCTATGCTACGACGGTGTCTTCGTAGACCTCGTCCATGCCGAGGGTGAGGCTGATCGATTCCAGAGCCCAGGTTGTGCGCCTTGCCGGCACCGGCCATGGCGAACACTTGTCCGGCGACGTATTCGTGGCGGACTTCGCCGCGCTGCTCGCCGCTTAAATAATCCTGCTCCGAATACGGTGTGATTTCCGCGTGCTTCACGATGCCGACCTCGCGCTAGTACTCGTTCAGCACCGTGCCGACGACTTCGGCGCCGGCGGTGGCCAACTGTTCCTTGAGCGCGGCTGCGGCGTTGAGGCGGGTGTAGTTCTTGCGCGCGACCATCAGCGCGCCACCCGCGCGTGCCGTGACGGTTTGGGCGTCGGCGCCCATGGCACCGGGGGAGGTGTCGAGCAGGATGACGTCGTAGTGCGCGCCCAGCCTGCCCAGCAGCTCGACCAGCGCCGGGCGGCCCAGCAGTTCCTGGGGGTTGGGAACCGTGGTCCCGGCCGGCAGGACGGAGAGGTCGACAAATGCGGGAATGCGCTCGATGGCTTCCAGACCGGTTTTGCCAGCCAGCGCGTCGGACAGCCCATGGCGGTTGCGCAGCTTGAAAATATCGTGCTGGCGCGGGGTGCGCAGGTCTGCATCGATGAGCAGCGTGCGCTCGCCCAGTTGCGAGAACACCACTGCGAGGTTGGCCGCAGTGTAGCTTGCACCCTCGCCTGCGCTGCTCCCGACTATCGCCAGCGCTTTGTGGCCATCGGCGAACCAGCGCAGCATGAGCTGGGTGCGCAAGCCGCGCAGCGCTTCGACCTGCGAGCTGAAGGGACTGTAGGCGGCCACCAGTTCCGGGCTGAAATTGGCTTCGCCGGGCTGCAGGTAGGGATAGTCGAACTGCCGCCCCAGCGCCTGCTGGATGTCCGCATCGGTGATGAACCCAAGCTGCTTGGCCGCCTCGCCAAAACGCAGGCCCTTGTCCTTCTGCAGGCGCAAGGCCTTTTCGGCGTCTTCCGGCGTGAGCTTGCCGGCGTCGAGCAGGAGCTTGCCGATGCGCTGCTCGGCACGGAAACCGACAGGAAGAAAATCCGGGTTCATGTTAACTGATGATTGGTTCATTTCTTTTCCTTTACGCCGCCGCCTGCCGCCTGAACATCCGCTCCATGGAACCGGTTTTTTTGCCGGCCACACTTTTGCCGAGCACACCCAGCACGGGCACGCCCAGTCCGTCGATCAGATCCTCCGCGGAACGCACGCGCCGGTCGGCCATTTCCATGAGGAAGCCGATGCCGATGCCTAGCAACGTACCGAGGAATACGGATAGGGCGATGTTGAGCGGAATCCTGGGGGAGGACGGTTCGATGGGCGGCACCGCGGGGTTGAGCACGGCGATGTTGGTCTGGTTGGTCTGGCTTTCCAGGCGGGTCTGTCCGGAACGCATCGTGCCGGCATCCAGCATCTTCTGCGCGTTCTCGACTTCACGCGTGAGCACGGCGAAGTCGTCGCGCTTGTGGGTGAGTTCGAGGATTTTCGCCTTTTGTGCAGCCAGCGCGCTTCTCAGGTCGTTGACGCGCGCCTGGGAAATGCTTGCCGTGTGGACGATGCCGCTGGATGCGTTCTTGACCTCGGTGTCGATTTTCTTGCGCAGGCTCTCGACTTCTGCCAGGGCGCGCTGATATTCGGGGTGGTTCCTGCCCGCACGCTCGGAAACGTCGGCCAGCTTGGCCTCGGCTTGGGCGAGGTTGGCTTTCATGCCCTGGATCAGCGGATTGCCGATGATTTCCGGCAGCGCTTCCGCAGCCTTGCCCTTGTTGGCGCCCTCGCTCATCTGGCGCTGGCGCGAATGCGCATCATAGGCCATCGACTGGGCCACCACGAGCTGCGAGGAAAGCTCCTGCAGACGGGCATTTTCCACGTCCAGGCGCTCGTCCACGGCGACGATGCCCTTTTCGCGCTGGTAGGCGGAAAGGTTGGCCTGTGCCTTCTCCAGGTTGTCGCGCAGCGCCTTGATCTGGCCTTCGAACCATGCCGCCGTCAGCTTGGCAGGTTCGACCTTGAGGTCGAGGTTGGTGATGATGTAGGCTTGGGCGAAGGCATTGGCAATGGCCGCGGCAAACTGCGGGTCGCTGCCCTTGTAGCTGATGTCGACTACGCTGCTTTCGCGCGACGGCACGACGTTGACGTACTTCAGCAGGAGATCGGCCATCCAGTCGCGGATGGTGCCGCGGCCTTCCGTGGCTTCCATGAATTGCTCACGAACCGCCGCATTTTCGGCAAGCTTGAGCCCATCAACCACCTTGAGCGCGACGTTGTGGCTGGCGATGATGTCCACCTGCGTCGCCATGTAGCCGGGCAGAAGCTGCGCCGGAAGCGCCATGCCGGAAACCGGATCGGCGCCCTTGAAGTCGACCACCAGCGAGGTGGTGGCGGTGTAGCTCCTGGGCATGAGGAGGCTCACGGCCAACGTGGTGGCGACGGTCGTCAGCAGGGTGAAGAGGATGACAACCTTGCGCGCTTTAAGGACCAGCAGGAATTGCGAGAAGTTCATTGATTCATTTCCCAAGGTTCAAGGTTGGAGCACTTCGAAGCCTGGTCTGACTACCAAGGGCTTAGAACAGACTTTCTTTCACATGGATCACATCGTCTGCCTGCAACAACTGCGTGAGACCGGGGGCAGGAAGGGTTTGCACCTCGCCCTTGGCATCGCGGCGTTTGATCGTGACGCCCTTTTCGCTGCCGCGCAGCGTCAGCCCGCCGCCGACGGAGAGGGCCTGCATCGCAGTCATGTTGCGCTCCAGCCGGAATGCGCCGGGACGCTGCACTTCGCCGTAGATATAGAACTGCGGCGCACGCGGGACGAAGATGACGTCGTCGTTGAGCACTTCGAGGTTGGTCGACATGTTGCCGGTCTGGAAGAGTTCTTGCAGGTCGATTTGCTTGCGCACGGCCCCCTGCTCGCCCTGCCGCACCAGGATCGCGCTGTCGGCGCCGATCTGGTTGACGCCGCCTGCAAGCGCGAGCAGATCGACCACCGTGCTGGCGGCTTCAAGGGGGTATTTGCCGGGTTTGTTCACTTGGCCCAGCACGGATATCTGCTGGCTGTGGAATTGCACCACGATGACGTTGACCTGCGCTTTCCTGACGAAGCCGCCCTGCTCGAGTTGCCTGGCGATGGCGGCTTCAGCGGCGGCGGCGCTGCCACCGCCGATTTTCACCTCGCCGATGAGCGGGAAGGTGACGGCATTGCGCTCGCTGATACGGGATTCGGTGGTCATGTCCTGGTGGTCGTAGACCGTGATCCTGACGATATCGCCAGGACCCAGGATGTAGTCTTTTTTGGCGGCTTCGACAACGGAGGCGAACGCCAGAACAATCATTGAAAAGCACAGTGCGATGAATGTTCTTTGCGTCATTTCGGTGTTCCCGGTCGCGTGGTCAACATTCCGCCCGGCCGGTTGGCCGGGCAATGCCGCAATTCAAAACGTGGATATTGCCAAAAACATATTACACCATGATGACCCGCCGTGGTGGACGGAAACGGCATCTCCACCCGGCAAGCCGCCGGGCCAACCAGTCGGCCAGGGGCCGCGCGCGCGTCCCCCGACAGCCGGCCGGGGTACTTGTCGGGCAGCCTTGCAAACCCCGTCCGCAAGTCTCACCCGCAAATAGGAAAGGGGCCCCGAAGGGCCCCTCAACTCACTGGGGGCCAGCCCCTGCGCCGTTCAGGCCAGCCTGATATGGCTGTGACGCCTCGTGCGCCGGCGCAGCTGGTAGCCGACCAGACCCACGCCAACGAGCATCATGGCCCAGGTTTCCCCTTCAGGGACGGCGGCGACACTGACCTTGACGTTGTCCAGCCCCCAGCCCTCGTCAGAAAGGACTTGCAAATGCGCCCCGTAGAAATCGAACTGCACCGAACTCGCGGTATCGAGGAATGTGTGGCTGAAATGGTAGACAGAGTCTTGCGTGCCAACGGGTGGTGTCCCTCCCGTGGAGGTGTATCCAAGCGTGCCTTTCTCCGTCGCGCCGGTCTGCGGCAGGAGCAAACCGGAAGGGATAGGCAGCAGGTTCTGCTGCATGGAACCAACCTGATTCGAGAACGTGGCAAGAGTCAGGATTGGCCCCCCGGTCACCTGAACGCTCCAGAAGTCCGGCCCCCAAGGGGTGTTGTTCCCGTCCCAGGACTGTATCACAAACAGATCAAACTCCAGCGTCACGGAACTGTGCGCCCCAAGCCCACCCAAGGTCAGAGTTACGTCATCCTTGCCGAACTCGCCCAGGAACTTTCTTCCACTGGGCGTGATGCTTATCGTGGTGTTCGACCACTCCGCGCCGGCAGCTGTTTGGAAATCGTTGGTATAGACGGGCACCGCCGCTTGAGCCATGCCAGTTGCCGCGAACAACACGCCGGCAATGGCGAATTTTGTGGCTGCTTTCATGTTTCCTCCATCCATATAGCATGCACCCGGGAATTCGAGGATTGCATTTTGATTGCAGTGTAGACCAGTGCCGCGCCAAATGCAATATGACATCAGGAATCCTTTTTGAATGACAAACCGGTTACAGGACGGCGCGCGAAATCAGTAGGCGTTGGTGTCCCTGAACACCACCTGCACCGTTCGGGCGATGATCCATAGATCGAGAAACAGCGACCAGTCGCGCAGGTATTCGATGTCGTATTCGAGCCGGGCCTTCATCTTGTCCACGGTTTCGGTTTCGCCGCGCATGCCGTTCACCTGCGCCCAGCCGGTGATGCCGGGCTTGACCTTGTGCCGGGTCATGTAGCCGCTGATGAGTTTGCGGTACATCTCGTTGTGCGCCACGGCGTGCGGCCGTGGCCCGACGATGCTCATGCGCCCCTGCAGCACGTTGATGAACTGCGGGAGTTCGTCGAGCGAACTTCTGCGCAGGAAAGCGCCGAGACGGGTGGTGCGGACGTCGCATTTGGTGGCCTGCGGCACGTCCGTCCCGTCCTCGCATACGCTCATGCTCCTGAATTTGTAGACGATGATTTCCTCGCCGTCGAGGCCGTAGCGCCGCTGCTTGAATATGACGGGGCCGGGCGAAGTGAGCTTGACGGCGACGGCGATGGCCAGCATGAAGGGAGATACCAGCATGAGGATGAGAGCGGCCAGCACGACGTCGCTCATGCGCTTGACCACCCCGTTGACGCCCATGAACGGCGTTTCGCAAACGGCGATGACGGGTATTCCCTTGACGTCGTCGAAGCGCGCCTGAACGAGATCGAACACAAAAATATCGGGAACGAAGTAGATGGATACGGTGGTATCGCGCAGCTCCTCCAGCAGGTTCATGATGCGCGGCTGGGCCGCCATCGGCAGCGCGATGTAGAGGATATTGATGCGATGCTGGCGCACGTAATCGGGGAGCGCGCTGATTTGCCCGACGACCCCGCCCTCGTCGTCGAGCGCAACACGCTCGTCATGCCTGTCGTCGAAAAAGCCCTTCACCTCCATGAACAGATACGGGTCCTCCTTGATGCGGCGGGCGAGCTTGGCGCCCAACTCGTTGGCACCGGCGATGACCACAGTGCGCACGTTGCCGTCCGACCTGAGCCGCGCCACCAGCGTGCGCGCCAGCATGTGCGAGCCGAACAGCGCGAACGGCACGATGCAAAACCAGGTCAGCAGCACGCGCCTGGAATACTCGCCGGAAAGCTTGGTGGCGTAGCCCAAAAACAGTATCACCGCGACCACGATCAGCCAGCCCATGAGAATGTCGCGGCCGTGCGCCCCGAAGCGCGCCTTTTTCCAGGAGCGGAACGGGTCCAGTTCGTCGAAAACCTGCGCGGAGATAAAGAAAGCGATGACCGCGAGTACCAGGTACAGGCCGCTGAACTCGATGCCGGAAAGAAGGGTGACCGCCACCAGCGAACCGACGATCACCAGGGGATCCATCAGGCGCTTCAGAAAGGAAATAAGCGGTGTTTCACCAATTGTCATGATGCAAATTCATCTGCAGGACCACACAGCATACACCGGCCGTTACCTGCACAAAAGTTACCGTTCCTAGAACTCGACACGTACGCTGGCCGTGACGCTGTTGGCGCGGTAGTCGGCCTGAGCCGTATTCGAGTCCCGCCGGTCGGTCTGGAAGTTGAGCCCCAACCGGGTGCTGCGCCAGGGGGCATAGAAGGCACCCACGGCCAGGGTGCGCACCGTGTCTTTGCGCAACTGAACATTGATGAAGCGCGGGTCGCCCTGGTAGTCGTATTTCTGGTAGCTGATGCGGCCCTGCACCGTAAGCTTGCTGGTCGCCGCCCAACTCGGGGCAAGGCTGGCTCCGCTGCTCAGCACGTAGCTGGAGCTGCCGCCCTCGACGGCGCCCACCTCGCGCCAGACGGCGGCATCCACGGTGGTCTTGCCCGCCATCACCCAGTTCATGCCAAGGCGCCCCGCGATGCCGCTGAAGTCGCGCTCCGCAACCTGCGCGTGTTTGCGCCGGGTATATCCCAGCCTGCCGGTGAAGCGCGAGTTGCCGCTGAATGCCCAGTTCGCGGTGGCGTTCAGTTCGGTCTGGCGGTAGCTGTTGTCGTAGAGAATGCTGCTGATCAGCTCGCGGTTGGGCAGGTTTCCATCGATGCGTTTCAACTGCAGCCCCACCGTGCTGCTGGTTGGGCTGATGTACTGCAGCCCGAGTTCGGCGGCGTCTTCGGTGCGGTCCAGGTAGTTCTGCGAACCGGCACTGTTGGTGAGATCGTAGCGGCTGGTCCCCGCGCTGACGCGCCAGTCCGGATGAAGCCGGTAAGACGCGTCGGCGAAAGCGCGCTGCTGGGTGCGGACGTTTTGCAGGCGTTGCTGGATATCGGCGAAGCTGGCGAGCGTGCGCGTGTTGCTGTAGCCCAGGTCGCCGCTCCACAGATTGCCAAGCTGCCAGTTCCATTGCCCGAGCAGGTCGCGGCCATCGTAGCCGAGGTCGCTGAAGCGGTTGAAGCGGGTGTTGCTGACGTTGGCCCGGGCCAGCAGGTGCTGCCGGCTGATGGGGAGGTCGATGTCGACTCCTGCCTCAAGGCGCTTCAGGACGTCGGACTCGGGGTTGTCCTGCAGGCGAAACAGGTTGCTGTCGCGCGTGACGCTATAGGACGCGTAGGGCCGGATGGCGTCCTCGGGCGCGGCGAGGGCGGAGCCGGCCAGCAGGAGGCCGCAGTTCAGGAGAATGACGGTTTGCAGTTTGGACATGCTCAGTTCGCCTCAAGCTGTGTTGCTATTAACGGGCTTTCCCGCCGCGCTACCAGAACTGCCAGTTGCCGGTCTGTATCACCCACAGCCCGAGCAGCCCGTTGGTCACGGTGTGGGCCAGCACCGGAACCCACAGGTTGCGGGTTCGCATGTATAGCCAATTGTACGCAATACCCGCCAGCAGGCCCGCCAGCCACAGGTTGTGCTCGGACGCAAAGAGCACGGCGGTGATGAAGAATGGCTTGAACCCCACGCGCGCCGGATCTATTTTAATGAAATCCTGCTCCACCAGCCAGCGCATGACGAAGGAGCGCCAGAACAGCTCTTCCATCACCGGGACTACCATGGCCGCGCCGAAAATGCGGATGGCGACAAGCGTCCAGTCGATCGCGCCGCTTTTCGGGTTGGTCGGGTTGTAGCCCGCCGATTCCCCGATTGTCGCCCAGTCCTGCGCGAGATTGATCCACAGCACGAACACCACCACGCCCGTCACCACGCCGAGCACCCAATCCAGCGGCTTGACCCCGGACGGCCTGGCCAGCTCGCTGTAATGACGCCACAACGACACCAGCGCCAGCAACACCAGCAGTATCCTGGTCGGGTAAAGCCAGCGCGGATCCCAGCTCGCAAGCCACGGCACGCCCTGTCCCTGGAGGAATTCGAGCGCCCCGGCAATGGCGAAAAAGCCGATGTAGATGGCAAAGGGGAAGATGCGGCAGAAGGCGGGGCTGAGTGTCATATTATCGTTATGGATTCAACTGGATCGGGTGCTTTATGTGGTCGACATCATTCCGGGTGCGGGCACGCATTTTATCGATGGCGATCAAGCCATCCAGACTCGGCTATTGTAACCACATAATGTGACAAACAATCGGCTGCTACGCCCGCCACAGGATGAAAGCGGCTTCCAGCGGGGTGTTTGCCTGCGCATGCCAGGCCACGACACGGGGCGTGAAATCGCCGGCGGGCCGTCTGGTAACAATGCCGCACTGATAGACGTAGCCGTGGGTGGCGCCGGGTATTTCGGTGCGGCATTGCAATACCTGCGTCACCTCCGCTTCGCCTTCCGCCGGCTCGGCATACAGCTGAACCTGCACCGATTCCGGCGGAATCTCGCCCAGATAGACGTGTACCTCGAACGACCAGCCGTCGGCTTCCGCGCGCGCCTCCACATTGCCCCAGTGCAGCTCGTGCCAGTGTTGCCCGAGCTGCTGCTCCCAGGCCAGCAGCTCTTTCGCCAGCTGCCCGCCGTCCGCGCTGCGCCGCCGGTACAGGGCGGCCGCCGGGAGGTAGGCGTCGCGCACGTATTCCTGCAACATGCGGTTGCTGCTGAACTGCGGCGCCAGCCGGGACATGCTGGCGCGCATGCGCCCTACCCAGTCGCGCGGTATGCCTTGCGCGTCGCGGCTGTAGAACATGGGCACGATCTCCTGCTCCAGCAGGCGGTAGAGTTGTTCGGCTTCGATGTCGTCCCAGCCCGGCTCGGTGTGTTCGCGGCCGTCGCCCAGCGCCCAGCCCACGTCCGGCGTGTAGGCCTCGGCCCACCAGCCGTCCAGTTCCGAGAGGTTGAGGCCGCCGTTGACCAGCACCTTCATGCCCGAGGTTCCGCTGGCCTCCCACGGGCGGCGCGGGGTGTTGATCCACACGTCAACCCCCTGCACCAGTTCCTGCGCCAGCATCATGTCGTAGTCCTCCAGGAACACCGCATGCGCGCGCACGTCCGGGCGGCGCACGAACTCTGACCAGGCCTGGATGAAGCGCTTGCCGGTCTCGTCCTGCGGATGGGCCTTGCCGGCGACGATGAGCTGGACCGGCCGCGCCGCGTCGGTGAGCAGCCGCAGCAGGCGCGCCGGGTCTTGCAGCAGCAGGTTGGGCCGCTTGTATTCGGTGAAGCGCCGTGCGAAGCCGAGGGTGAGCGTGTTCGGGTCCAGCATGCTTTCGACCTGCCGGGTGGTTTCCGGACCCGCGCCGCGCTGCCCCAGTTGCCGCGCCAGGCGGCGGCGCGCGTAGTGCACCAGGTCGCGCCGTTCGTCGCCGCGGAAGGTCCACAACGCCGCGTCGCTCAGCTCCTCTATGGCGCCCGAAAGCGTTTCCGGCGTGCCCAGCCAGCGCTCCTTGCCGCAGGCCCCGGTCCAGATGTCGTCGGCCCATGGCGAGTCCCACGAGGGCACGTGTACGCCGTTGGTGATGTGGCTCACGGGTATGTCGCGTTCCGGCCAGCGCGGATAAAGGTCGCTGAAAATGCGCCGGCTGACCGCACCGTGCAAGCGGCTTACGCCGTTGATCCTGCCGCAGGTGCGCGCCGCGAGGTAGGCCATGTTGAAAGGTTCGTCGTCGCCGTTCTGGTGGAGGCGCCCCAGCGCCAGCAGTTCGCGCGGTGAAACGCCAAGCTGGGCGGCGTAGTGCGTGCCGTACTCGCCCAGCAGATCGCGCGGAAAAGTGTCGAAGGCGGCAGCCACCGGCGTGTGGGTGGTGAATACGTTGCCGGCGCGCGTCGCCGACAGCGCCTCCCAAAAATCGACGCGGTTGTCGCGCATGTGGCAGCGCGCCCGTTCCAGCGTCACCAGGGCGGCATGGCCCTCGTTGAGATGGCACACGTCCGGATGCAGTCCCAACGCTTCCAGCACCGCCCAACCGCCGATGCCGAGCACTATTTCCTGCACCAGACGCATCTCGACGCCGCCGCCGTACAGCTTGCCGGTGATGCCACGGTCCGCGGCGCTGTTCATGGGATCGTTGCTGTCCAGCAGGTACAGGTTCACCCGCCCTACCCGCGCCTGCCATACGCGCAGCACCAGCGCCCGCCCAGGCAGCTCCAGCGGCACGCCGAGCCAGCCGCCGTCGGCATCGCGCACCGGCGTGATGGGCATGCTGGTGGGCACGTTGTTGGGGTACATCTCGATCTGCGCGCCGTGGGCGTCGAGCATCTGGCGGAAGTAGCCTTCCTGGTAGAGCAGCCCGACGGCGACCAGCGGCACGCCGAGGTCACTCGCCGTCTTCAGGTGGTCGCCGGCGAGCACGCCTAAGCCGCCGGAATACAGTGGCAGCGCTTCCGCCAGCCCATACTCCATGCTGAAGTAGGCGATCAGCGCGTCATTGCCGGGATACGCGTTGCCGAACCAGGCGGGAGCCGTCATGTACTCCTGCCGCGCCTGCATCAAGCGCCCGAGTTCGGCGCGGAAATCCGCGTCTTGCGCCAGCTGCTCCAGGCGCCGCTGCGAAACGCTTTGCAGGATCAGCCAGGGGTTTTCGGTGCGCGCCCAGACCGCCGGGTCCATCTCCTTCCACAGCCGGTCGGCCGCATGGCTCCAGGTCCAGCGCAGGTCCAGGCTGAGATCGGCCAAATCGGCCACGCCCTCGGGCAGCGGCCGTAAAAATGGATGTGTCATGAACGCTCCTCCCTATTGCTCCTGGCGTAGCGTGCGCTGTGCGCACGACCGTCTTCCAGACGTGCGCACAGCGCACGCTACCCAAGCGTCTTCCTCACGCATTTCGGGCGCAGGCCGGCTTCGTTAATACGGCCATTTCCAGTCCCGTATCTCCGGCATGTCCTGGCCGCGGGTGGTGATGTATTCCTTGTGCTCGATAAGCCTGTCGCGAATCATTTGCATGGTGTATGCGGCATTGGACCCCAGCCTGGGCACGCGGTCGATCACGTCCGCCGCCAGGTGGAAACGGTCGATGTCGTTGAGCACCGCCATGTCGAACGGCGTGGTGGTGGTGCCCTCCTCCTTGTAGCCGCGCACGTGCAGGTTGTGGTGGTTGGTACGGCGGTAGGTGAGGCGGTGGATCAGCCAGGGGTAGCCGTGATAGGCGAAGATGATGGGCTTGTCGGTGGTGAACAGGCTGTCGAACTCCTTGTCGGTCAGGCCGTGCGGATGCTCTTCGCTGGGTTGCAGGGTCATCAGGTCGACCACGTTGACCACGCGCACCTTGAGGTCTGGAATCTGCTGGCGCAGCAGGTCGACGGCAGCCAATATTTCCAGCGTGGGCACGTCGCCTGCTGCCGCCATCACCACGTCCGGCTCGCCGCCGCGGTCGTTGCTCGCCCATTCCCAGATGCCGATGCCGGCGGTGCAGTGCTTGATGGCGGCGTCCATGTCCAGCCATTGCAACTCGGGCTGCTTGCCGGCGACGATGACGTTGACCAGGTTGCGGCTTCTCAGGCACTTGTCGGTCACATAGAGCAGGGTATTGGCATCGGGCGGCAGATACACCCGGATCACGTCGGCCTTCTTGTTCACCACGTGGTCGATGAAGCCCGGGTCCTGGTGCGAGAAACCGTTATGGTCCTGGCGCCAGACGTGGGAGGTGAGCAGGTAGTTGAGCGAGGCGACGGGGCGGCGCCAGGGGATCTCGTTGCACACCTTGAGCCACTTGGCATGCTGGTTGAACATGGAATCGACGATGTGGATGAACGCCTCGTAGCAGGACATCAGCCCGTGCCGCCCGGTCAGCAGATAGCCTTCCAGCCAGCCCTGGCAGGTGTGCTCGGAGAGGATTTCCATCACCCGCCCGTCGGCGGCCAGGTGGTCGTCGGAGGGCAGCGTTTCCGCCACCCACGCGCGGTTGGTCACCTCGAACAGCGCGCCCAGGCGGTTGGAAGCGGTTTCGTCCGGCCCCATCACGCGGAAGTTGCGGCTGTCCGCATTGAGCTTCATCACGTCGCGCAACAGCCGGCCCATGACGCGCGTCGGCTCGCCCAGCACCTGGCCGGGCCTGGGAACGTCCACGGCGTAGTCGCGGAAGTCCGGCATGCGCAGGTCCCTGAGCAGCATGCCGCCGTTGGCGTGCGGGTTGGCGCCCATGCGCCGTTCGCCTTTGGGCGCAAGCTCGGCCAACTCCGCCAGCAGCGCGCCGCGGTCGTCGAACAACTCCTGCGGCCGGTAGCTCTGCATCCATTGTTCCAGCAGCTTGACGTGTTCGGGCTTCTCCGCCATTTCGGCGAAGGGAACCTGGTGCGAGCGCCAGTGCCCTTCCGCCTTCAGCCCGTCCACTTCCTTGGGGCCGGTCCAGCCTTTCGGGCTGCGCAGGACGATCATCGGCCAGCGCGGGCGCCCGGCGTTGCCGCCCTCGCGGGCGCGGCTCTGGATCGCCCTGATTTCGCCGACGGCCGCGTCCAGGGTGGCCGCCATCAGCTGGTGCATGGCTTCCGGCTCCTCGCCTTCGACGAAATACGGCTTGTAACCGTAGCCGACGAACAGGGCTTCCAGCTCTTCGTGGCTGATGCGCGCCAGCACCGTGGGGTTGGCGATCTTGTAGCCGTTGAGATGCAGGATGGGCAGCACCGCCCCGTCGTTGACGGGGTTCAGGAATTTGTTGGAATGCCACGCGGTGGCCAGCGGCCCGGTCTCCGCCTCGCCGTCGCCCACCACGCAGGCAGCGATCAGGTCGGGATTGTCGAGAACCGCCCCATAGGCATGGGACAGCGCGTAACCCAGCTCGCCGCCTTCGTGGATCGAACCCGGCGTCTCCGGCGCCACGTGGCTGGGGATGCCGCCAGGGAAGGAAAACTGCCGGAACAGCCTCTGCATGCCCTCGGCGTCCTGCGAAATATCGGGGTAGACCTCGCTGTAGGTCCCTTCCAGGTAGGTATTGGCCACCAAGCCGGGGCCGCCGTGGCCGGGGCCGGCGATGTAGATGACGTTGAGCGGGAGCGCCTTGATCAATCGGTTCAGGTGCACGTAGATGAAGTTGAGTCCGGGTGTCGTGCCCCAGTGGCCGAGCAGCCTCGGCTTGACGTGCGCAAGCGCCAGGGGCTCCCTGAGCAGCGGGTTGTCGAGCAGGTAGATTTGCCCCACCGAGAGGTAGTTGGCCGCGCGCCACCAGGCGTGCGTCTTGCGCAACTCCTCCGCGGACAGCGGCCCCGATTGTTGGGTGAGCTTACTGCTTTGCAGATTCATGCATTATTTCTCCCGTATTTGAAAACCCGGCCCAACCTCGATCAAACCCCCTCAATCCAGACTGAAAGTGTAGAACAGATCTACCGCGCTGTCCGTACCGCTCTGCGCCCGCACCGACAGGCGCGGGGTCAGTGCGTAGTTGATTTTAACCAGGTTGCCCGCCCCGGTCAGTCCCTGCTCGAAGCTGAGGTAGGCGCGCGAGGAAAGACGTTTGCCCAGGGTCAGCACGGTGCTTTCCAGCCCGCCCCTGCCGGACAGGGCGAATTCGTCCAGCCCCGCGGCATGCGCGATCCTGCTCTCCAGCGTAGCCGATTGGCCGCGTGCCAGCAGCGCACCGGCGGCCGCCTGCAGCACGCTGAATTCGGCGCCGCTGGTCCCTTCCATGCCGTGCCCGAGCACCAGCCAGGAGAGCTTTTCGCTGTCCGGCACTACCGGGTTGGAGGTGAGCGTGATGCGCGGGGCCAGCGCCGTGCCGCCGATGGCGACACCCGCTTCCACCGGCTGATTCTTGCGCAGCGCCACGATGTTCAGCGCGGGGTCGTCGATGGGCCCGGCGAAGCTCACGATGCCGCGCTCGATCTCCAGGCGTTTCCCATAAGCCGCCCAGGTTCCCTGCGCCACGCGGATGGCGCCGCTGGCCGCCAATCTCCCCTCCAGACCGATCAACCTGACGGCGCCGGTCAGGCGCGCGTCCAGACCGCCGCCCTTGAGGTAAAAGCGCTCGCCCAGATCGAGATCCAGGTTCAGTTCGGCCGCACGGGGCAGGCCTTTTTTCTCGGCCTTCGGCGGCCTGCCCAGCACCACCACGTCATCGCTCAGGGTGGGTTCGCCGGCCTTGGGCAGCTCGATCAGGCCCTCGTCGGCCTTGAGCTTGCCCGTGACGCGCACGCGTTTTTCCTGCACCGCCACATCCGCCGTGCCGCTCAGCACCAGGTGCCGGTCCGGCCGCGCCAGCACTTCCAGCTTGTCGGCGCCGAGGGCGAGCTGCAGCACCGGGGCACCGTTCTTCAGGCTGGCGGAGCCTGTGCCGGAGAGGCGGCCCTGGCCGCCTCTCAGCGTCAACTGTTTGAGCAGCAGGGTGTCGTCGTGCAGTTCCGCCTTCAGGCTGCCGTCACTGAAATGGACGCCCTGTGCCGGCAACGAAAATTGCAGGCGCTCGCCGCTGATCGCGCCGTTGAAACGCGGTTCGCGCCATGTGCCGCCGCCGCTCAACTGCGCCGTGAGCGAGCCGTCCAGCGCCAGGCCACGGCCCAGCAACGGCGCTGTCCAGGCGATGGAGGGCATGGAGGCGTCCAGCGTAACCGCCAGGGGCGTATCCCCGGCCAGTCCCCAGTTGCCGTCGCGGCGCGTCAGCGTGCTGCCAACATCGGCCATCAGGTGGCCCAGAGTGGTGCCGGCCACTTCCAGCCGCCCGCTCACGCGGCTGTCCGCCGCCGTCACGCGCAGCAGCAGGCGCGTCAGGCCGAGCGGCGTTTTGGGGTCGGCTGGCATCACCACGTCGCCCTGCTCGCGCCACAGCTCCATGCTGCCGTCGACCCGCTCCGCCGCCGCAACTGACCATTTTCCGCCGAGCTTAAGGGAGGTTTCGGCACCCCCCGGCGTTCCCGCCAGCGCATACAGATGGGCCGCGGATATGCCCCGCATTTCGCCGCGGCTGGACCAGCGCCCGACATCCAGCGACAGCGCGTGCATGTCGATGCTGCCACCGGCGTAGCGCAGTGCGGCAGCGCTCAGGGAAAAACGCCCCGGCGCCAGCGCCAGTGGCGCCGGGGCATGCAGCGTCAGCGCATGGCGGCCGCGGTTTTCCAGAGTGCGCAGCGTGCCCGACCAGCCGGCCTTCTCGCGCCAGCCCCCGGCGAGTTCGGCGCGTGCATCGAAGTCCGCTCCGGCAGCGGCGATGGTTAGCGTATGGCTGGTGCGGCGGCCGCTGGCGGTCACGCTGGCGCGCTCGAAGGCGATGCCGTTGGAGCGGTATCCGCGCAACTCCGCGTTCAGCGCCAGCGTGCCGTCCAATCCCCGCTCCAGCCGGCCTTTGGCATTCAGGCTGGCCAGCCGTTGGCCGCTCCAGCGCAGCTGCTCTGCGTTCGCCGAGAAGGTGCCGGATGGCGCCCCGGGTGTGCCTTCCAGCGTGCCGGAAGCAATACCCCGCCCGCCGAAATCGGGACCGATGACGGCGAGGTCCGCTGCCGCGATGCGCCAATCCAGGCGGTCGCCGGCTGTGCCGAAAGCCCCGTGCGCGTTGAGGCGGTTGGCGCCCAGCGCCAGCGCGATGTCGCTGCCCCAGATGCGCCGGGCGGAGACGTTCAGTTCGGCCTGGCCGGACAGGGGCTGGCCGCGGTAGCGGCTGTCGGCGAAGGTGATGCGCAGCAGCGCCTGCGCCTTGGGGTCGAGGCGGCCGCTGGCGGAAAATTTCGCGTTGACGACGGCTATGGGGAAATCCCCGAAGCGCGCCGGGTCGAAGCGGCGCAGCGCGCCCTGCGCGCGGAAATCGCGGCTGCCCGCAAGCGCGAGAGTCCCGCTGAAGCCCAGTTCGCCGCCCGCCGCGACGACGCTCGCCGTCTTGACCTCCACCGCGTTGTCGCGGTGCACGGCTTCCAGGCGCATGCGGTAGCCCTGCTGGCTCAGATCGACCCGCAGCGTCTGCGCAGCGCCTTCCAGCCCGAGCCGGATGGCGCCCGCCAAACGGGTGGACTTCAACCTGCCGTGCATGCCGCGCAGGTCGAAGTTGCGCGTGTCGAGATCGAGCGCCACGGCGCGTTGGCTGCCGCTGCCACTGCCGGTAAAGCGGCCGGCGGCACCCAGGTCGAGTTCGATGCCATGAAGGCGCAGCGCGGCGAGGTCTCCGTCGATTGCGGCCGCCAGTCGGCGCAGCGGCCAGCGTTCCTGGTCCAGCCTGCCGGGCATGGCGTTGGATGCCTCGATGGTGCCGCGCAGCTTGCCGCCGGGTTGCGCCTCAAGCGACACGGCCACGGTGAAATCGCCCTGCGGCAAACCCTTGCGCCACTGTGCCGGGTCGCCATGGCGCGCGCTCAGCGCGGCGCGCTTCCACGGGGTTTTTTCGAACAGGGTGAGCACGCCATTTGCGCTGGCCTCGATGCGGCCTGAGCCGCCCGTTGCGGCAATGGCAATCTCGGAGAGCTTTCCGCTCAAGGCCGCTTCAGCGGCGAATGGCGTCTGCTGCCCGCCCTCCAGCGCAAGCTTCCCGCTGAGCGCAAATGGCGCCTGCGCCGCCAGCTGCAACGAACCACGCATCCTGCCCCAGGGCGATTCCGCAGCGGGCACGTCGAGATGGTAACCGTCGGCATCGCCGCGCAGGCCGAATGCGAGCTTGCCAAATTCCAGGCGGCCGCCGCCGCTGCTGTAGGTGAGCGCGCCAATCGATCCACGCGCCAGCGCCAGCGTGAACGGCAGGCGCAGGTTCTGCGGCAGCGTGGGCGGCTCCGTCGTCTTGCTCGCGATGTGCAGGCTGTCCATGGAGAGCCGGGTGATTGTGACGTGCCGGCGGCCCAGCAGATGCCACGATAGCCAGTCGAGATCGATGCCGCGCGCTTCAATGCGGAGTTTGCGGTCTTCGTAGACCAGCCTGGACACCCTGAGCGGGCCGAAAAGCGATCCCCGCACGCCTTCCAGCACAACCCGGCCGCCGCTGGCCTCCACGGCCTGCCCGGCCAGCCAGCGCAGCAGCGGCTCCCGGCCGGCAAGCCACAGCGTGCCGCCAAGTACCACCGCGATGAGCAAAACGAGAACCGCGACGGCCCTGAGCGGGCGACGCAGAGCCGTGCGCGGCGGCATCAGAACGCAAACCCCACGGAAAAGTGCAGCCTGACCTCGCGCGTTTCGCGCCCGTAGGCGACGTCGAGGTTGAGCGGGCCGACCGGGCTCTTCCAGCGCGCGCCGGCCCCATAGCCCTGGACCGGCTTGAATTCGCGCAGCTCGTCCGCCGCCGTGCCGACATCGTAGAACACGGCAGCACCCCAGGCGGGTCGCAGCCAATGCACATATTCGGCGCTGGCGACGCCGAGATAACGCCCGCCCACCACGGCGGCCCCCTCCGCTACCCCCAGGCTCTGGTAGGCGTAGCCGCGCACCGACTGGTCGCCGCCGGCGCGGAACAGGAAATCCGAAGGTATGCCCTGGCGGCACTGTGCCAGCGTCGCACCCAGTTCCCCGCGCAGCACCAGGTTGCCATTATCGGCAACGGGATAAAAATACAGCAGCCTGGCATAGCCGCGCACGAAGTTCTGGTCCGACAGCAGCGCCCGGGCGGCGCCCCCGATCTGGCCGTTCACCAGGTGGCCCCGGGTCGGATACAGCAGGTTGTCGACATCGCGCCGCGTCCAGGCGTAGTTGAGGGTCAGCGCCTGCCGGGTATCATCCGGCACGCCCGACACGCGTTTCTGCTCGGTCTGATACTGAACGGCGAGCGCCGTCTCGATCTTGCCGACCACCCGCGTGCGCTTGGCTCCCACCCCGACCCTGGTGGCCGCTTCCCCCTCGATGTCGTCGCGCGCGCTGAAGGCGTTGACGCTGTCCAGGTAGCCTTGGCGGGTGCGCGGAAACTGCACCTCCGCGCTCAGCAGCTGCTTTTTGCTCTCCAGTTTGATCAGCGCGGTCAGCCGCCACGCGCGGTCCATCCAGTCGAGGTCCAGGTATTCCACCTGGCCACGCGCGCCGGTGTTGGTGCTGGCGCCGATGCCGAAGCCGATCTTGCGGGAAAGCCTCTCCTCCACTTCCACGCGCACTGGCACATTTTCCGCCCGCGCCGGGTCGATTTCCGCGCTGACCAGCGCGCTGGCGAAATAGGGGCTGTCCTGCAGGCGCGCCTGAAAGTCGAGCAGCTTCGCCTGCGAGTACGCGGAGCCCGGCTCGACCGGGCTGAGCCGCTCGACGATGGAGCGCGGATAGCGCTTGAGCCCGCTTACCTCCATCTCGCCGAAAGTGAAGGCAGGCCCGCTGTCCAGGATCACTTGCAGACCCGCCTCGCGCGTTTCCGCATTCACCGTGGCCTGGCTGGATTCCACCCAGGCCGCCGGATAGCGCCCGGTGAGCAGGTCTTGCAGCGCACCGCGCTTGGCCGCCTCCCACTCGGCATGACGGAACACCTTGCCCGGCCGCAATGGCCAGCGCTCGCGCAGCTTTTGCAAACGAGCGGCATTCTGCTCCGACCCGTCCGCGAATGCGCCGCGCACGTCCACGTCGAAGCGCGCGACCCGCACCGGCTCCCCCGGCGCCACGGTGAAGCGCGCGAGCCACGACCCGGGCCGTTCTTCGAGGCTGGAATCGATAGTCGGGGAATAAAACCCCTCGGTCGCCAGCAGTTCGCGGATGTTCTCCGGCGCCTGGCGCACCAGCAGGCGCAACTGCTCCGCGTTCATGCGCGGATTGTCGCGCCATTTGTAGATGTCCAGGTGCTCTTCCAACTGCTTGCGCTGCGCGTCGGGCGCGCCGATCTCCACGGAATAGGCGAACGGCTGCGCCGGCGCGGCAGCGGGGGAAAACAGGAGGCAGACGGCCAGCGCTGTGCAGCGGATGAAAACTCTCAGGCGGGCGTATTCGGCGGCTTTGGTTGCGGGGAGTGGCGTGTTCATGTCTCTCGATCCGGATGTGTTTCCAGCGCTGCCGAGCACAGGGATCGGCGCCGGCCCTTGCTCGCTGGCAGGCCGGGCGCTTTTCTACAGTATAGGGAAACCACAAAAACGCCGCGTCGGCGTCAACGGGAATAGGTCTGCGGGGCTTTCAACACCGCCAGTTCCACCGGGACCATCTGCCCCTCGCTTGACAGCCAAATCTGCCCATCCTGTATGGTGCACTGCAACTGCATGTTGCGCTGCGCCAGCTTGGCCAGGGCGCGGCTGGTGTCCAGCGGCAGGTTCAGGACGGTCAGGTTGTTCGGCCGTTCCAGCTTGGCGCTGCTTTGCTGCCACCACATGTCGGCAACGCGGCCGCCATAGGCGTAGACAAACACCCGGTTGGCGCGGCCGCAGGCTTTGCGTATGAGCTTTTCGTCGGGCAGGCCGACGTCGATCCAGGACTCGATGGCTCCGGTCAAGTCCTTTTGCCACAGGTCGGGTTCGTCGTCGGTGCTCAGCCCCTGGCCGAACGCCAGTGCCTCATGCGCATGCAGCGCAAAGGCCAGCAACCGCACCATCATGCGCTCGTCGGTTTCTGAAGGGTGGCGGGCGATGGTCAGCGCATGGGTCTGGTAATAATGCCGGTCCATGTCGGCGATTTGCAGCTCGACTTTGAAAATGGTTGCTTTGAGGGCCATGGGGTCATCTTATTGGATTCGTGTTGCGGGCATCGTCCGCTCGGCACTTCCAGTTGAGCAGCACGCGCAACTGGCGGAAGCGTTCGGGATCGATGGCGTCGGGCAGGATTATAACGTGCCGCGCCCAGTGCGCGCCGCGCGGCCGAACATTGAGCACCGTGAGATAAGGCGAAACAAAGCTCGATGCGAGCAGATCGGAGTCCAGCCACTCCCCTTTTGCTGTCTGCAGCCCGCATTTGCACTCGGAGTCCAGGCTGAGCGCGGTGACCGACCAGGAAAAGCTGCGCCAGGCGTCGCGCCCCAGGTAAAACGCCAGGCTGGCCAGCAGCACCGGCATGGACGCCGCTTTCAGCCACGGCGCCAGCGGCAGGCTCCACAGCAGGCCGATGCCGAAGGCATGCATCGCTGTCAGAAGAAATGCCAGAATCCGCGAAGCCTTGATGCTGACGTTCAGCATACACGCAGCAACGTAAGTACGCGCCCAGAGCAGACGTCGCCCGGTGGTCCAGGCTGCGAGATCAAACCCCACAGCACCGCATCCTGCTCGGCCAGCAAGGCCTTAAACGACTCTTTTTCGACTGGATCGAGCGCGCCGTAGTGCGCATCCAGGAATCTTCCCAGCACGATGTCGAGTTCCAGCAGGCCGCGCCGGCATTGCCAGCGCAGGCGATTCATGTCGCTCATACCGTGCGTTTCAGCAACAGCGACTTGATGCTGCCGATGGCCGCTGCGGGATTGAGGCCTTTCGGGCAGACCTCGGCGCAGTTCATGATGGTGTGGCAACGGAACAGGCGGTATGGGTCCTCCAACTCGTCCAGGCGCGCGTTGGTCTCCTGGTCGCGGCTGTCGGCGATGAAGCGGTAGGCCTGCAGCAGGGCTGCCGGCCCGAGAAACTTGTCCGGGTTCCACCAGAACGACGGGCACGCGGTGGAGCAGCAGGCGCACAGAATGCACTCGTGCAACCCGTCCAGCTCGGCCCTCTCGGCCGGCGACTGCAGGCGCTCGATTTCCGGTTCGGGGTCATGGTTGACGAGGTAGGGGCGCACGGCGCGGTACTGCTTGTAGAACTGGCTAAGGTCGACGACCAGATCGCGGATCACCGGCTGTCCCGGCAGCGGCCGCAGTTCCACCGGCTGTTTCAGGCCGGCCAGCGGCGTGATGCAGGCCAGGCCGTTGCGCCCGTTGATGTTGATGGCGTCCGAACCGCACACGCCTTCCCTGCAGGAACTGCGCATGGCCAGTGTCTCGTCCTGCTGTTTGATAAGGAGGATGGCGTCGAGCAGCATTACGGTGCTGTCGCCGAGCTCGACCTCGTAGTCCTGCATGGTGGGCGGCGCGCCCGTTTCCGGGTTGTAGCGGTAAACTGAAAAGCGCATTAGCGGCGGCTCATTTATAGCCCCACAGGAAATGCTGGTCGATGGCGGCTGTCTTGTCGGGGGCTACCATCTCGCGTATGGCAAAATCCTCCTTGCTGCTGTCGCGCCGCAGTGGCGCCGGCAAGGGCGCGCCTCGCGGACCGATGAGACTTTGTACCAGCGGCGCCATGGCGTTGTCGCCGCGCCTGACAACCACACCTACTTCGCCGTTGTGCAGTTTAACAAAAGCGCCCGGCGGAAACACCCCCATCTCCTTGATGAAGACCTGCGCCAATGCCGCATCCATCTCGGCTCCGCGCTTGAGAAAAATGTCGCGCAGGGCATCGCGGGCCAGAATCTGGCTGCGGTAACAGCGCGGCGTGATCATCGCGCTGTAGGTGTCGGCCAGAGACAGAATGCGCACTGGCAAGGGGATGTCATCGCCGCGCAAGGCCCCCGGATAACCGCTGCCGTCGAGCTTTTCATGGTGATGCAGCACAGCTTTGATCCAGATATCGTCCTGCACTCCGGCAGCGACCAGCATGTCGACGCCTTGCACGGTATGCAGGCGTATCGCCTCCAACTGTTCCGGGGTCAGCGGCGCGTCCTGTTTTTGCAGCGTGTCCTGCAATTCAATCATGGCGATGTTGCTGGTTATGGCAGCCGCAAGCAGGGACAGCCGCGGCTCGGCCGCGACCCCCTTCCTCTTGGCGATCAGCTCGCACAGGATGGCCACGTGCAGGGGATGAACGATGGTATAGCGGCCTTCGTGGTCAAGGTGCAGCGTGCCCAGCGCCGCGTCGGCATCCATCTCGCACAGGTTTTGCAAATCCCTGCAAAGCTTGTTGATGCGGCTTGGAAGGTCTGTTGTCTGGGCCGCTGCGATTCCGGCAAAAATCGACCTCAGGCGCAGTTTGATGTCCGCGACGACATGAAATGGCGAAGGCTTTTCGACGGGCGCGACAGGCGCCTGAGCGGCCGACTTGCTCCCCGCCTGATCGGCGAACAGGCCGCGCTCGATCACCGCCTCCAGCTGCCTCTGGCTGGCTATGACTACCCCCTTGCGCAGCAGCAGCACGCCACCCGCGTCGTAGCAATCCCACGGCAGCGGCTTGCCGACTTGAAGGTCTTCGATCCTGATCCGGATCATGCCGTTTCCCCGTTCATCAATACGCCCTGACTGCGGGCGGGAAAGAATCCACCGTCAGCGGCTTCAGGCGCACCGGCTTGTAGTCCATGCGGCGGCCCTCCTTGAAATACAACGAGTGCTTGAGCCAAGCCTGGTCGTCGCGTTGGGGAAAATCTCCGCGCGTATGCGCGCCGCGGCTTTCCTGCCGGGCCTCCGCCGAAACGATGGTGGCCAGCGCGACTTCCATGAGATTCTCCAGTTCCAGCGCCTCGATGCGCGCGGTGTTGAATATCCTGCTCCGGTCGTGCAGCACGGCGTCCTGCAATCGGCCATGCAGCGCCTCCATTTTCTCGACCCCCTCGCGCAGCAGGTCGCCGCTGCGGAACATCCCGCAATGCTGCTCCATGACTGAGCGCAGCGCCTCGCGGATGACGTGCACCGGCTCCCCTTCGCCCGTCCGGTCCCAGCGCTGCAGGCGCTGCATGGGCTGATCCAGCGCGTCTTCCGGCAGCGCGCGCGGATAGGGATTTTCGCGCAGATAGTCCAGCATGTGGTTGCCGGCGGCGCGGCCGAATACCAGGATATCCAGCAGCGAGTTCCCCCCCAACCTGTTTGCCCCATGCACCGACACGCAGGCGCATTCCCCCACCGCATACAGGCCCGGCACCGGCTCTTCCGGGCCGAAGCGGTCGGGCACCACCACCTGCCCGTCACGGTTGGTGGGGATGCCGCCCATCATGTAATGCGCGGTGGGAAACACCGGAACCGGCTGCTCCACCGGATCGACGTGGGCGAAGCGCATGGCCAGGTCGCGCGCACCCGGCAGCCGCTGATTGATGATATCGGCACCAAGGTGGTCCAGCTTGAGCAGGACGTGGTCGGCGTTCGCGCCGCAGCCGCGCCCTTCGCGGATTTCCGTGACGATGGCGCGGCTGACCACGTCGCGGCTGGCGAGGTCGCGGGTGCTGGGTGCATAGCGCTCCATGAAACGCTCGCCGTCCTTGTTCAGCAGGTAGCCGCCCTCCCCTCTGCTCGCTTCCGACATCAGCGCGCCGACGCCTGCGATGCCGGTCGGGTGGAACTGGAAGAACTCCATGTCCTGCAGCGGAATGCCCGCACGCAACGCCATCCCGAGGCCGTCGCCGGTATTGATCAGGGCGTTGGTGGAGGTGCGGAAAATGCGCGCCGCGCCGCCAGTGGCGAGCAGCGTGGTGCGCGCCTCGATCACCAACGGCTCGCCGGTTTCGATCTCGATCGCGAGCACGCCCAGCACGTAGCCCTCGTCGTCCTTGAGCAGGTCGATGGCAAAATACTCGTCGAAGAAATGCGTCTTGGCGCGCAGATTCTGCTGGTACAGCGCGTGCAGCATGGCATGGCCGGTGCGGTCGGCGGCAGCGCAGGTGCGGGTCGCTTGCGACTTGCCGAACTCGACCGACTGGCCGCCGAAACGGCGCTGGTATATCTTGCCGTCGTCCAGGCGCGAGAACGGCACGCCGTAGTGTTCCAGCTCGTACACCAGTTGCGCCGCCGCACGGCACATGTATTCGATGGCATCCTGGTCGCCCAGGTAGTCCGACCCCTTGATGGTGTCGTACATGTGCCAGTGCCAGTTGTCGGGCGTGACGTTGCCGAGCGCTGCGTTGATGCCGCCCTGCGCCGCAACGGTGTGGGAGCGCGTGGGGAATACCTTGGAGACGACCGCCACATGGGTGTCCGCGTCGGCCAACTGGAGTGCTGCGCGCAACCCGCCGCCGCCGGCCCCGATTACCAATGCGTCGAAAGTGCGTTTTGCCAGGCGCATCGGCTCACAAGCTCCACAGTATTTGAACGGCCCACAGCAAATAGACCACCAGCGCGACAATAACGACCACGTGCTGCAACAGCCTGATGCCAGTCGAATGCACGTAATCCATGAAAATATTGCGCATGCCGACCCAGGCATGGATGCACAGGCCGATCATGAACAGCAGGCTGAAAATACGCATCCATGCCTGATCGAACAACCCCTTCCAGTCGCCGTATTGCAGCGGCCGGTGCGCCACCACGAAACTGACCATGAACACCATGTAGATCGCCATCAGCAGGGCCGAGACACGCTGCGCCAGCCAGTCGCGCAGGCCATAGCGCGCGCCGCCGACCGCCCGCCCTACCATAGCCAGACGCCGAGCAGCAGCAACGCGATGGCACCGGCAGCCAATACGAATCTGGCGCTGTTGCGCGCTTGCGGCAGTGCAAGGCCGATATCCATGTCGAGCAGAAGGATGCGCATTCCGGCGCAAAAATGGTAGATCATCGCCGCCAGCAGGAGCGCCAGAAACAATCTGGAAGCCACCCCGGAACCCGACGTGTCGGCCAACCGATCGAATTCGTCGGCAGAACTCAGCGAGCGTTGCAGCAAAACCAGTGCGACGGGAATGACGGCGAACAGCAGCAGGCCGGATGCCCGATGCAGAATGGAGGCAACGGCGCCCGCCGGAAGCCGGATTTTCAGCGGATTCAGAAAAACCGGGCGTTGCTGTTTTCTCACGCAGCCCCCTTGTAAAAAAAAGGCAAAGCGAATTAATTTAACGAGCGAGTATAGGCATTTTCCAGCATGGCTTACAATAGGGACGGCCATATTGAGCACCCTCCCTTCCACTGAGTGAATTTTTTACCATGAATCCATCCTGGCAAGACCATTTGCGCGCCTCCGGCGCCGTTTTCGACAGCGGCCGCGTCGTCCATTTCGGATCGCCCGAAGACGAAAGACAGGCCGGCAGGAACGGCACCGTGTTGACCGACCTGTCGCACCTGGGATTGATCGGCTTTTCCGGGGAGGACACGCAAGCCTTCCTGCAAGGCCAGCTCACCAGCGACGTGCGCAAGGTCGACTCCGACCACGCCCAATATGGTGGCCATTGCACGCCCAAGGGCCGCATGCTGGCGAACTTCCTGCTCTGGCAGAACACGGGCGGCGACTTCCTCATGCAGTTGCCGGCCGAGCTGCGCGAGAGCGTGCAAAAGCGCCTGACCATGTTCGTGCTGCGCTCCAAGGTCAAAGTACGCGATGCCAGCGACGAATGGGTCCGCATGGGAATTGCGGGCAACGGCGCGGAAGCCCTGCTGCAACAGCACCTCGGTTCCCTGCCCGAAGCCCCCATGGCCGTCACGCACACGGAGCGTGCAAGCGTCGTGCGGCTGTCCGGCGGACGCTTCCAGATCGCCGCCCGGCCCGAGCATGCCGCAGCACTATGGGATGCGCTGAAACAGGGCAGCACCCCGGTCGGCACATCCGTGTGGCAATGGCTGGAAATCCGCGCCGGCATCCCCACCATCGGCGCCGCCACGCAAGAGCAATTCGTCCCGCAGATGGTGAACTACGAACTCATCGGCGGCGTCAGTTTCCAGAAGGGTTGCTACCCGGGACAGGAAATCGTGGCGCGCACCCAGTACCTGGGGAAACTAAAACGCCGCATGTATTTGGCGCATATTGCCACAGAGGCCGGCCCCGCAGCGGGCGACGATCTGTACAGCCAGAACATGGATGGACAGGCCAGCGGCATGATCGTCAACGCGGAGCCGTCGCCCGATGGCGGCTTCGACGTGCTGGCCGTGATCCAGATCAGCAGCGCGGAGGCCGGTAGCGTTCACTGGAAAACATCGGATGGCCCGCTGCTCGAGTTGCTGCCGCTGCCTTATCAGGCTTGATGCAGAAGTCCGTGGTGGAGTTTTAAACCGGGATGTTT
>Ga0315281_10002255_pt1 | contig 28638 bp, 26 predicted proteins | sample YL17G07_0_MG_FD_204540 | JGI IMG/M metagenome (GOLD analysis project Ga0315281, IMG submission 204540) | Sediment microbial communities from Yellowstone Lake, YNP, Wyoming, USA - YL17G07_0 | ecosystem: Environmental > Aquatic > Freshwater > Lake > Sediment | place: USA: Wyoming | collected...
TACTCTTTGCCTTCTTCAACTGGCTTGTTGAAGGATCTGCCACCGGATCTTTCCTCGGAACTCAACAGATTCACCTCGCGTCACAGTCGTTCTACGCTAGGACAGGGAAAGGAGCGTCGGCCTACACGCATACACGTTACGGCTAACAACCAACCTTCCACTGTAGACCTAACAAGCCGCCAAGCTCTGATCAGTCTTTATAAGCGTTTCTAGCGCAGGCAATGAGAAACACACGAGTGCATCTTTGTTAAGCCACTCGGCAAATCAATCAACACCTCTCAAACAGGAGCCAAGGAGTTGAAATCTAGCCTATTACGACTCCTCAGATGTCCGGATTGTCACGGCCAGCTTTCCTTGATGGTTTCTCGTCAATCAGACGAAGAAATCGAGCAAGGATCATTGAGTTGTGCGAACTGCCATCAAGCCTTTCCAATTGTCCGATTCATTCCGCGCTTCGTTTCCTCAGATAAATACGCTAGGAGCTTCAGCGCCGAATGGAATATCTTTTCGACAACTCAACTTGACAGTGAACAAACAACCGAATCTATGGAGACCTTTGTTCGAAAAACAGGCCTCAGACCAGAAGATGCCGCAGGAATGCTTGTCTTGGAGGCAGGTTGTGGAATGGGAAGGTTCATCGAAGTGGTCTCGAGACAGCCAACGGCGATCGTGATAGGATTTGACTTGAGCCTAGCAGTCGAGGCAGCCTACAGAAATGTGGGAAAAAGGGCCAATGTTCACATAGTGCAGGCAGATATCATGAAAACTCCTTTTCCCAAAGGCATCTTCGATTTCATATTCTCGATAGGAGTTCTTCACCACACCCCCAATCCAAGACAGGCCTTCAGGAGCCTGGTGTCCCTTTTGAAGAAGAACGGCGAGATCGCCATCTGGGTGTATCAAAGATATCGTAGGCCGCCGTTGTCCGATCTATACCGGATAATCACTAGCAGAATGCCTTGGCCGATGGTGTTGAGCGTCTCAAAGGTCTTGGTGAAGCTCTACTGGTTTCATAGAAGACTACCATGTCTTTGGCACATCATCCCGATATCAATGCACAAGAACCCCCGCTGGCGTTTGCTTGACACGTTCGACTGGTATTCTCCGAAGTATCAGTTCAAGTTCAACACTGAAGAAGTGCTGGCTTGGTTCAGAGAGCTACTTCTGTACGACATTCAAATCCAAGCCATTCAGGTATCTGTTAGAGGAAGAAGATAGTTGCGGCGAAATCATGTCAGTATGATCGATTCTTGGATCATTCCTTCATGAGGACACGTCTTATCTCTTGCTTCGCTTCCCCGAACCTGATTCTCTTCATTGAGAAGTCTCCTACTATCCTTTCAATACTTGCAGAGACCTGCTTTCGCGGCAGGCATCTGCGAATTTGAAAATTGATCTTCCTTCCAAGCCGATTCGCAATAATTCTTGAATACAGAATCTCCAGCGCCTTGTTTCCTCTAGCAAATGTCGGGAATTTCTCGGATTCAACATCAAGCAGAGACTCAGTAGCACCCCTGACATCCAAGAGGCCGTTCTTTACCTTAACCAGTGTGCCAACTATCTTCACCTCATAGTACTTCGATAGCGATAGAGAGTTGACATGCCCTCTGTAGTAGTAGAGTGGTTCGGCAAGATGGCACATGCGAAATCTCCTGGATACTCTTACCCAGTAGTCGTAGTCCTCGGACAAAGCAGCGTCTGGGTCATAGCCACCCACCAGCTCCTTTACGGCAGTTGAGTACAAGAAGCACGGTCCAATGTCATTCCGCCTGTGCAATGCAGGGCGATCCGGTAGCTTCACAACGCGCCGGTCAGACAAGTCTGCCCTACTGAACCTGTAGTAGTCGCAGTAAACGAACTCACATCTCTCATCTATGGATGACAGCATCTTCTGTATTGCACTCGGTGCGTATAGGTTATCATCGGATGTCCACGTCAAGTACGCGCCAGAAGCGCATGCGAACCCTGTGTTGAGCGCATGAGGAAGACCCATGTTTCTCGGGTGTCTAACGTACACTATCCTTTCATCTGGGTAAGAGCTGACTATTTCGCGAATTCTGCCAGACGACCCATCGTCGACAACTATCAGTTCGATGTTGCTGTGTGTTTGATTCAGACAGCTTTCCATAGCCCCTCGCAAGTATTGGACGCCATTGTAGGTCGGCAGGACAATGCTAACCTTGTGTGTCTGACTCGTTTCTGGCGCCCCTCGGTTCATCTCAACCTCAACGATGCTACTCCTCTCGTGCTTGATCGGTCTTGACAGCACCTTCTGAGTATTGCAGGAGAAATGACACGATCCTTCTCGATGCGTTGCCATCGCCGTAGGGATTCTCGCGGGTGACCATCGCAGCGTATGCAGCAGGGTCCCGAAGTAGACGTGTCACTTCTTCCACAATACGAGAGCGATTAGTGCCCACAAGCCGTGCGACCCTCATTTCAACTCCCTCCGGGCGTTCAGTGGCATCCCGCATCACTAGCACAGGGACCCCTAGACTCGGAGCTTCCTCCTGGATGCCGCCCGAATCCGTTAGTATCAGCTTTGAGCGCTTCATCAAGTGTATCATCGAGGAATAGTCAAGAGGTTCAATCAAACTGACATTAGGCAGTCCTGAGAGGATGCCTTCTGCGGCCTTGCGCACATTGGGATTCAAGTGCACAGGATAGACGAAGTGAACTCCTTCGGAATTGAGGCTGATAGAGAGTTCTTTGACGGCGAGGCATATCTCTCTGAGCGGTTGACCGAAGCTTTCGCGGCGATGCGCTGTTACGAGCACGATCTGCTTCTGCTCGGGTAGCGAAGCCAGAGGTCCGGTTGACCAGTCAAAGGGACGCTCAGCTGTGAACTGCAGTGCGTCAACGACCGTGTTGCCAGTAACCGCTATCTTGTTATCCGCAATGCCTTCGCGTAATAACGCTTGTCGGTTTTGTTCGGTTGGCGCGAAAAGCGCATCTGCTAATTGATCAGCGATACGGCGATTCATTTCCTCTGGGTAAGGCCGAAACTTGTCGCCCGTGCGTAGCCCTGCTTCCACGTGCCCAAACAATACTCTCTGGTAGTAGCTCACAAGGGCAGCTACCAATACTGTTGTCGTGTCGCCCTGTGCGAGGATCCAATTGGGATGTGTCTCTTCCACAACCGGATTCAAGCTAGTGAGAAGCTTTGTAGTGAGCCGAGACAACATCTGATCTGGCTCCATCACGGCCAGATCATAGTCAGGGTGTATCTGGAAAATCTCTAGGGCCTGCTCCAGCATTTGCCTATGTTGGCCCGTCACGCAAACGATTGATCTGATTTGGTCTCGGTGCTTGCCCAGTTCCTTCAGAACAGGCGCCATCTTGATGGCTTCCGGCCGCGTGCCGACTAGGGTCAAGACGACTAACATCTACGATTGTCGCCACTCCTTGAACCGATGGTCGCCAAAACATATCCTTGATTGCAGCTTTGGAGTTCTTCCTGCGTGACCTTGCCCATCCAAAAAGACAATGATTCTCTGAGCGGGTGCCCAACTGGGAGAAAGGAGAGACCATGCTTCGCTCCTACCGAGTATTCAGATAATACTCGCAGTCCTGCCGCCTGAAAGTCCCCTGCCATCGAAACGATAGGGATCTCCAATCCGTAGGACCATGTCCCTTGCTCTTCTGACTGTTTCTTTCCGGCTCGGTAGGCAATGCATGCCGCATTTGGAACTAGAGCGATCACTTTCTTCGATGCAACTCGAGCGCATTCCCGGAGCATGGATTGACGCTCCTCGGGGGTGAAATGTTCGAAGAGCCCAGAACTCCACAAGCAGTCAAATGAACTATCGGACAAGGGCAACGAGTGCAACGCGTCCGCGCAGACGCATGTCACTGGAACATGCATTTCCTGTGCGCACTGGTCAATGAACTTCAAGCTCTTGCAGTCGACATCAATCGCTGTTACAATGCGCCCAGCCTGCGCAAGATGTAGTGAGATCTCGCCGGTTCCACTGCCAATTTCAAGGACTCTTTCCCCTGGAGACGTATTGAGTAGGATGACCTGACCCCACTCCGAGATCTTGTTATGTTGCACTCGATCTATGATAGCCCTTCTCGTGGACTTCGCAATCAGCACGCGATTCCAGTCTGGGCCAGAGAGCCTCGACCTCTTTCGACTGGACCATGCAACCAGATTGCCAACGTTGCTCCTAAGCCGCTTTACGGTTACATCGTCACAGCCAGAATTGAGCAGCTTGCGCATTCTGGCTGGGTCGAGATGCCATGTGCGCCAAGGAGGCTCTTCTGCAGATTCCGGTCTCATGATGATTAGCACTGCTCCTCCCGGTTTCGTTACACGAACCATTTCTCCAACTACGATTTCGGGATTGGAGGATTCCATGACTGCTCCTACAGAAAAAGCAACATCAACACTATTGTCAGGACATGGAATCGATTCCGGGAAGCCGTCGAGAACGTGAATCCCATGAGCAACGCGTCCGAGCTGGTTGCGAGAGGCAGGCATGAGACCGACATCAGCTCCTGAGCAGACCTCAAGCACGAGGTTCGAAAAAGGCACGCTGCCACAGCCAACCTCCAGGACATGATCGTTGGGTTTGATTGTCGACAATATCGTGTGCGTGAGTTCGTCGTCATGTGAAGCTGAAAACTTCATCTCGTCCACATTTCGCTGCAGGAATGACGACAATCTCAATGAGTGAGCGTCTAAGTAGAACTTGACGGCCCATGAAAGCTCGGCATTGGGAAAGTAAGATGCCCCTGGTCCATAGCTACCATGAAATCCCCCGGAGGGCTGCTGATGAGCTTCCAGCCAGGCCAAGGCCTTGTCAGCGGGTTGCCATTGTCCGATCTTGTACCAGCAGACAGCCAGTTGAGCCAGGCCGGGGGTGCAGACCCATGATGCCGCACCTGCTCCACGGACGGAACCGTCCGGCGCCTGCTGCTCGCGAAGCGTGTCAAGTACCGGTCGCGCCAAGTCTGACCGGCCGAGGTCGATCAACGCTTCCAATTCATACGCCAGAAAATGAGTCAGACTGCCCACTTGCAGGGCATCTTTCCGTGTTATGTAGTTCTCCAGACACCGATCGGCGCCGACGCGGTATTTGGGCTCGTGGAAAATCCCGGCAGCCTGGTACAGTGGTGGAAGCGCGTAGAGGTGAACACTCTCCGGGATAGTCCCCGAGTAACGCACGCCAAATCCGTTCTTTCCGCCCCCGTCCATCTGCGAACACAGGTACGAGGCCGCACGGCGGCCAACTTCCAGCGCTCCTGGGACAAGCTCTCCTGCAGCAAGCAAGCCGCGGAGGACCTGAGCTGTGTCGAAGACGTATGGAACACCTTTGGGATTCGTGTAGGACCCATCCGCCCTTTGAATACACAGCAACCATCGCACCAGACTGATCGCCAAGTCACGCTCACCATACTGGAGCAGCGTGGGCACAACGTAGCCAGTGACTTCTGGATAAGCATCGATTTGACCTGAATGTGCGAGAATGCCGCCGGACGAACTTTCGTGAGAACGGATCCAGTCGATCGCACGAGATGGAGACGGACGACTCAAGACCTCGATTTTCTTCGAAGGCTTCGGCAACCGCCGAATTCCCTCTCTGATCGTATCCCTGGCCCAAGCGTATTTGACCTTGAATCCCATCCTTTCATGCAACTCTTGTGAGCCCTGCCCATTCACACTACATATTTCGGGAGTTCAATCACACTGAAACGCTGCGTTGCGCGCATGTCCATCCCTACAAGCTCGGTACTAGTTCACGATAGAGATTGACTAGTTGCTGCTCTACCTTTTGGGGACTGAAGTGTCGGTGCGCATAATCGTAACCGCGGGCCCCCAGCGCGGCTCGCACTTGATGTTGCTGTATTAGATCAAGCAAAGCTTGCCGATACCCCAGTCGCGTATCATGCACGGCCAATACCCAGTCCCCATCCAGTTCCGGTGTCCGCGGACGCTCTCGATTGATGACCACTGGAAGACCAACCAATAGAGGCTCTATTACGGCCTTCGGAATCCCAGAGTAGCTGCAATGCACCGCAAAGATATCGAAATCTGACAGCATCTCACACAATTCATCATTGCCAACGGCCCGCAGGAAGGTCACACGATCCAATGCGCCAGAATGCGTCGCAACTTGGCGCAAGTGCTCGTGTAGTTCTCCGTCGCCCACCAACGTTAGCACAACAGGCAAGTCTGCTACAGCGCGGATCAGATTCTCTGGGTTCTTTCCGGAAATCTGTCGTCCCACCGAAACGATGCGGGGGGGAGAATGAAGGTCATAGGACGTCTTGCGGTGCAAATGGTCTGGGTTGAGGACGTTTGGAATTACCTGCACTCTATGGGTGCCGTAGCGTATCGCATATTCACCGTAGGGTTCGCAGACCGCAATAACGCAATCGGCTGCTGTGAGAGCGACACGCTCGAGCGTCTTTCGACGCTCGAGCCTGACCCTCCTCGTCAAGGAAGATGGAGGCCACCAGGGAGTGCGCCCCCGCTGACTCTCGTCCGGGTCTGTGTGCAGCGAGACGACCAACGGTATTCCAAGTTGTTTCTTTATGTGCGCTCCCAAGAAGCCACCAAGGCAGTTACCGTATGTCCTTACTATTAGAGGCCGCACCTGGCGTGCTATGTTGAGACCTAGGTCCAACCACGATCTTGTGAGAGAGCGCTGCCAACCCAGAGTCCGTTTGAATGACAACGGTGGGAGATGATGCACATACAATGTGGCATGACCCACCATTCTCTGCACATCAGCCCGATCAGGGCGATCGTCGTTTGTCATTAGAATATGAACATCGTCAAACAGTTCCCCGGGATTGTAGTAGCGATCGGTGATTTCCCCTTTGCGTATCAACGCACTGAGAACATCATCGATGATGACTAGTATGGTCTTGCTCTGCAGCGTCGTCGTTCTGGATTGCACGCATCAACGCCTTCTTTGAGTCATTCCCCGTACTCAGACAAGTGCAGGCCTTCGCCTTTTTCTTTGCGGAGCCTTTCCGGAGTCGCCCGCACAGTCTGACCAGGCCTGCGCGAAGAAGGCCCCCTACTTCCCCGAAGAAAGACTATGTTGCAGACAAGACACGACAAGCTCCACCTCTTGACTTGACATGTGTGAATAGAATGGAAGGGCCAAGACCCTACGACCGATTTCCTCGCAGATTGGAAAATCGCCCTCCTTGAATCCCAGATCTCTATACGGTTCCTGAAGATGGACTGGTGGAAAATATGGTTTGCATTCGATCCCCTTCTCTTTCATCTTCTTCGCCACCTCGTCACGCCGGTCTACTTCAACGACATACACAAACCATGATCTCCCTCTGGTCATGGTTGGAGCACGCACACCTTCGGTATTCTTGAGATAACGCGAGTAGAGGTGAGCGACCCTGTCTCTTTTCCGAAGCACCGACTTGATTCGTCTGAGTTGCGCGAGCCCCACGGCCGCATGAATATCGCTGAGACGGTAGTTGTAACCGATCAACTCGTGAGATAGCCAGCCATCGCTCAGCCGCCCTTGATTGCGAAGTGCATCGACCCTTCCAGCGATTTCATCGTTGTCGGTAAGCACCATTCCGCCCTCGCCTGTGGTGATCGGCTTGTTAGGATAGAAGCTGAAGCAGGAAGTTGAGAAGCTTCCAACCATCTTGCCATTGCATTTGGTGCCGATCGCCTCACACGCGTCCTCGACCAGTATGAGGCCGTGATCCTCGCAGATTTCCATGATCGCTTTCATGTCACAAGAAACTCCAAACACGTGTACAGGCAATACCGCTTTCGTGTGATTGTCAATAGCCTCCTCTATCTTGGTTGGGTCAATGTTGTAGGTATCTCGATCAACATCGACGAAAACCGGTTTCGCTCCGGTGTACAGGATAGAATTGGCCGATGCGATGAAAGTGAAGGGGGTGGTTATGACCTTATCGCCACTCCTGACGCCATGGGCAAGCAAAGCAAGGTGAAGGGCAGCGGTCCCGTTGCAGACTGCAAGCCCGTGCTTGACTCCGATATACTGTGCAAACGCGGATTCGAACGACTCAACCACGGGCCCCCTTGATAGAATCCCACTTCTCAACACCCGGGAAACCAGCCTCTCCTCGACCTTTCCAATCAAAGGCCTACTCAACGGTATCTTGGGCTTCATTCATCCTCTGTCCTTCTCTGAAACAGCTTTCTTCGGAATAAACAAAGCGCATTACACTCGAACGTTTGCTGGCTTCACACGCGATCCTCGCGCCATTGCTGCTTCCAATGCCTTGACAACGCGTTGTGACGCGCATCCGTCAATTCTAAAGAAAAACCGGGAAACGAACTCTCTTTGCGCCGCGCTCATCTTAGCGACGACTCTTTGATCATTGATTGCTTTCTCGATCGCACTCGGTAGGTCGGCTGGGTCCGTCACATACAAGCAAATACCCTGATTCACATACAAATCCGCATAAGGGAAGTCCCCAAAATTGACCAATATTACAGGCTTCTCAAAAATGGCTGCCTCGCTCACCACAGTGGAGATCTGACTAATCACCAAGTCGGAGGGAAGCATGGCTTGACCCAGTTGCCCCTCGATCAGAATGGCCTCAGGGTATCCCAATTGGCCTAGCATGTCACGCACGGGTTTCGGGTCATCTACGCCCGGATGGAGTTTGATCAGAGGCGTCAGGTCAGCCCGACTCGCGATCACTTCAAGACATTTACGGAGATAGTACAGAACGCCGAATCCAGAAGACAGGATCAGTACTACCTTCTTTCCGTCCGAGTATCCCAAACTGCGTCTCATCCTCAGTGCATACTCCGATCCGGCGATCTGCGTGAGATGATCGTGACGCCAACTTCCTGTGACTACCACCGCGCCTGGTGGGTAATGTCCCTTTTTTGTGAGCTCTCGCTTCCAGGCAGCCCCCCACACACAAGTGATCCTTGGCACTACAAAACCTGAAGGATCGGCAATGGGATCGGTGGTTATGTGACGGTGCATATAGTCTGGGCTGTCTACTAGAGCACCGTGCTGAAGTCCGATTGTCGGAATACCGGCACGCGCAGCTTGTATGATGACAGCCCTTGTCCATGGCCCCGTCTCATAAGTAGCAATAAGAGCTCCCGGTTGTTCCTGGTTCAACATGCGCTTGGCGATGGTCAACATCCTGGCACACTCGGGCAATATTTGCGTGAATGCCTTCTGCATGACATCTTCCAGTGCTGACGCCAGGCACACCTTTCGATAGCAAAGGCCGCTCTGGAATTCCGGGTCGCTCTTCAAGACCTCAAACATCCCTGCAAAGACCGCTCTCGCGTTTCCAAAAGTGGGATCTACTACGCTTCGGTAGGAGGAAAACCTCTGCCAGCGGAGGTCGGGCTGGTTTCGTTTCTCCAATTCCTTTCGATCAGAATCTTGACAGTCTATTGAGACAAACCTCCTCCAGCCACATCGTCGCAGAGCAGGCAACAAAGGATAAATCTGTTCATCGTATTTATGTGCCGGATCACTCGGGTTCGGCAGCCAATGTCTCCTTCCTAAAGTCAGGAAAAGCAACACCCGTGCAGAACCACCACCGCTTGTTATCTTGTTTCGACGCTTTGCCTGCTCATAGGCGAAACTCAATGTCTGAGGAATCCGACGCACCTGCAGAACCAACCGCCCCAGCCCGATCCGACGTAACCGCCTCCGAAGCATCCGCCGCCATCCGATCGAATTAGCACTCACAACAGGTACGCCATAAATGCGCCCTATCGACCGGACCAATTCGTCCCAAATGCGTGCAGTATAGTCACTCACCGGGAAAACGTGAATCTCTCCAGGTGCTGTATCTTCGACAATCTTGCACACAACATCTGTCAGCTGTACGGCAAGAAAAAACGATGGCCAAATGTACGATGGGAGGAATTGCCACATCGACACACCGTCGTACGATACGAATTCAGCGAGCGTCTTCCCCTCCACGTGCGTATCCTGCAGCCGATTCAACAATTCATTTGTCTCTCGATAGTAACCCTGCGATTGAAGGAACTTCCAGAAACTTTGCTTTGGATCAAAGTATTCGATCCGGCTGTCTTTTGCGGTCCTATAGTAGACGCGAATTGGTCTGGCGAAGATGCTCTCTCCTTTTCCCAATGGTATCAGACCAAGAAACAGCGTTGCCCTCGGCATAATCTCTCAGTCGTAGGAGCAATAACGGCAAAGATAAACCAACCTTAAACAATGCGGTGTCGACTCCTAGGATGTGAGATAGTCATGACATGGGATCCGAGTTGGGATACTGTCTTTCGCACTCACGAATGGAGCCGATATCCACCGGAGGAGTTGGTACGCTTTGTGGCCACGCACATGCCTTCATCAAAGCGGGGTCAGGTGAGAGTCCTGGAGATGGGCTGCGGGACAGGCGCCAATATCTGGTTCCTTGCTCGCGAGAGGTTCGATGTCTACGGTATCGACGGTTCACAGACCGCCATTTCACGAGCACGTGGACGGCTACTCAAGGAACGCTTGAAAGCACATCTCAAAGTTGGCGACATCGTGAAGATCAACGAATTCTACAAAGGGCTGAATTTTGACGCTATCTTTGACGTTGCTTGTCTGCAGCACAATCGAATTGATGTCGCTGAGCAAATCATGGATCGCGCGCTGGGTTTGCTCAAGCCGGGAGGCCGGTTCTTCTCTATGATGGCCGCAAAAGGATCATATCTGGATAGAAAAGTGGATGAAGTGGAACCCGGGACATTCGCCATTCATATGGGCTCAGGCGCAACCATAATGTGCCACTTGTACAGCCTGAGGGAGATCAAGAAATTGTTCGAGAGACGGTTTGCTGATGTACATATCGAGTACTCAATCCGCAGTTTGAACAATCGTCGGAACAACTATAAGAACTGGGTAACTGACGCGTATAAGAGAGTCTGAACCTCTCAACTAGACGGGGAAGTGCCGAAGATGGCGAAGAGAGAGATCAAAACAAAGAGCCTCCCGTCCGTGCATGAAAAGGAGATTAGACGGGACTTGCTCAAATTGTATCGAGATTGCCCAATTCCAGAGGATGAAATTCTTTCGAATCTGGGCCTCTTCATTCGAAGACAGGACCTTTCGAGAGTCTTGTTCATGCATGAGCTCTATCAGAAGGCTCTGAGTGTGCATGGGGTCGTGATCGAATTCGGTGTTCGATGGGGTCAGAACCTTGCTCTGTTTCAAAACTTCAGGGGGATCTATGAGCCGTTCAATCACAACCGAACGATAATTGGCTTTGACACCTTTTCAGGATTTCCATCTGCGAGCGCCAAAGATGGAGACTCGCAGGTTGCTGTCCCAGGAGCCTATTCGGTGACGACTAATTATGAGAGCTACCTAGAACGGGTGCTCGATTATCATGAGCAAGAAAGCCCCATCTCCCACATCCAGAAGTATCGATTGATCAAGGGAGACGCTACACTCGAGATTGGACGCTACTTAGGACAATACCCAGAAACGATTGTTGCACTTGCCTATTTTGATTTTGATCTGTACGAACCAACAAAGAAGTGCTTGGAAGCGATCAAGGGACACATCACCAAGGGCACTGTGATAGGGTTCGACGAACTAAACACCCGTGACTTTCCTGGTGAAACTTTGGCGCTCAAGGAAGTTTTCGGATTGGACCGATTCAGAATAACCAGGAGCCGCTACACCCCGCTGCAAAGCTATTTTGTAGTTGAATGAGAATCTCGCTATCGAATCTAGGTCGGACGGGCCCCGTCAATCCTGCAGGTACGACCTATACGCAGGAAAGTACTCAGTGTTCTTGGCTGTGTTTCCGTGTGCTTTCATTTGCTTGCAGAGGAGCTGATATGTCTCACTGTCATGCACAACCCCTGAGACGAAGTATTCGCGAGTGGCCTTAGAAAACCCAGACTTGAAGCGGAAAAGTTCGTCCCCGGGAGCGAGCCCACCACCTAAATTGAGCAGCTTGTTGCCTTGCTCCTTGCACCATTGAGCAATGACATAGACGAGCATATTGTTAGGTCTCATCTGTGAGTATGACGAATCGAAACCTCTCAAGTAGTCTTCTGCGATCCCATATTTGTAGAGAACGATGTCTCCAACCACTATCGTCTCACCAATCGCTGCGAAGAACATCATTGCAGCCCCTTCCAGAAGACCCAAAAGATCCACAAGAAACTGGTACGAAAAATTGTAGAAAGTCTTGGCACCTTTTCTCCTCATCGATTCGGAATAGATTTCATGAAAGACGCCAATGTCTTCGTTCCTTCTCGAAAAGAAGACCTCGACCCCGCTTCTCGAGGCCTTGCGTATGTTCTTTCTACATTCTTTGCTGAAGGTCCGGAGGATGGCGTCAGGAGCCCCGTTGAGGTCGAGGATAACTACGTCACCTGCCTTTCTCATATCAAGAAGACCTGAGAACGCTTTGTGATTCTCGATAACCGGATAGAATCTCACAAATTCTGAGACGATCCTCTCCTTCTTGCAGTAGTCATGAAATGCGGATAGGAATTCCCGAGCGAGTGTGCTCTGTACTCGTTGGTCGTCAAGCTTCATCGTTGGCCCTGCATGATACCATGGAGAGAGCGCATCGCGAAATGTTGAAGAAAGCCTCGCGTAGGGTAGATCGATCTCTCTCTCCCAGATCGGATGGACCACGAAGTTGTTGTCGTCACCGAAAACGAACAGCCGCGCTCGCTTGCAGAAGTATTTCTCGAACAGCTGGCTGTACTCCCTAGTGAGATATATGTTCCTGCCGGGCAACAGCTCAACAATTCTAGTCCATTCTTCGTCGCTTGTTTCAAGCACCTTGGACACCCACTCAGAGCTCAATGTGATCTCTCCAAGAAAGCGGTGCTTCAAAGTTGAGCAGGTCGGCTTTCCGCAGTTGCCAGATTCGTCTCCATTTCTCTCTGTTGGACACACACCTTATTTCGTGCGCTTCGGTCACCTTCGTTACTCGATGATCTTTCGAAGAGAGAGCCTCTCTAAGAATTGGTATCTTCCAGGAATCGAACCCCATCAATCTGGTCGCAACCAGATCGGTTGCGGCAAAATCTCTACCCGCAATAACCAGGCCGTCATTTCTTGGCTTCGGTCTAATGGGACCGCGACCCTCGCCTGAGACTACACCATCGATCACGGCGAACGTTCTTCTTTGCCTGTTTCTTTCCATCATGCCTTGCTTATCGGCGTAGAGTACGATCTTGTTTAGGTCGAGAGCCATTCTCCACACCGTGTCATTCCCATACCACATTCCCCACAGAGGGTATGGCTCATTCCAACTCTCATCAGTGACCTTGGCAACAAAGCTCCTTACTGGACCAATCTTCTCTGAGTAGGGAAACGATTTGAAGACCTTGAACAGCTTCTTCACCATTGTCCGCTTCAGACCTCTCATTATGGGGAGGCTGGGATATTCGTCAGAAGTCTCCGAACCGACTCTGTAGTGAGGAAGCTGGATTTTCTCGCCATATGCACCCACCATGTTCTTCAAACTGAGAGTGTTTCCGGCCATCACGTGTGTCTTAAGCTTCGCCAAACTTATTATCACATCTGCATTGAGTATTGTGCGAGGCATTTTGTACCTGCAAACACTCTCGTTATGTGTAACATTCGTCATGGAGTTTCTGTAGTCGCGAGGATCAATTTCCAGACCATGGAACTCACTGTCGCTGCCAAGGTCCACAGTCAGATAGCCAGCAGGATCACCAGCCAACCGGAGAATTCTTGGCGGCTTTGGAGACTCGAAGCTTCTGGCGAGCATTGTCTCTCTCATGTCAATTACTTCCACATCGACGCCAAGGTCCCCCAGGTATTCAATCATCTGAGATATCCCGGAATCGTCGAGAAGTTTCTTAAAGTCAGCTGTCCAGACCGGGGATTCTGCAACCGTTACTCTGCGCTTCCCCTCCTGAGCTATGAAGACGTACTCTATGACAGCACGCAAGATCGAAGCGTGAACTGTCATCGCATCAAGTCTGCCTTCAGGATGGTAGTGGTACAGAAGATTGGGCTTTATTACGACGTCGTCTTCTGGCGTGATGAATTCTCCCAGCGGATTCCATTTCGCATCTCCGTAGTGCCCCGAATCCATGCCCAGAAGCCTGAACGTATCTCTGACTGCAACATACACTTCGTTTCCAGGATCCAGTCCGCTCCGGTCGCGAGGACACTCCGGAAATCTCTCGGGAGGATCGAAAGGCGCCTGAGGATATTGTTTGTTGCACGTTTCATATATCGCAACAGTTTCTTCCGTCATCGAAAGTTAGCAACTTCTCCTTCGTAGCACTTCTTCAGAAGCAGCCTCCTGTCGAGTCTCAGGTTTCTCAGTATGCTGACAATTCTCTTGTCCGTACCGACCTTCGCATATGGAGTCCTGCCTATTCTCCTTCTGAAGTCAACATCCGAAACGGCTTTTCTTATGGCTGCGGCTATTTTGTTACGGTCATAACCTACGTCGATAACATTGTTCGAACGCTCCCTGTCTTGCTGGCGCGGCCCCACGTTTACCGCAGGAAGTTTTATTGATGGTGCCTCAATTAGAGCACCGCTAGAATTCCCGACTATGGCGTTTGCGACTCTGAGGAGCCCTATGAAGTCATCCCTGCGCAGTGACTTGATCACTCTGACGAAATCAAGCTTAGAATACTTACGTATCACTCTTATCACTATGTCACTACCTGGGTCCTGATTGGGGTAGAGAACAACAGTCTGCATCTTCAAGCGCTTGATTGCCTCCATCACCTCCTCGGTATTCCTTTCGGTCATGTCCAGTTCAGCCTTGACAGGGTGGTATATCACAACGAGGACTGGCTTTTTCAGATCAAGAGACAATCGCTCTGCTATTGCCGACGCAGAGGTGTACTTTTCCCGCCTCAGGTCGACGCCCGGATTACCGACGTAGTGGACTCGCCAGGGTTCTTCCATCAGTCTGGTCAGCCTTCTTGCGCTTGCTCTGGTCGATGCAAGATGTATGTGAGCGAATTTGCTGGTTGCATGTCTTATCGCGTCATCAATACTACCGCCGGACGTCACGTCACCTCCTGACATGTGTACAATAGGCACGTTCAAGTAGGATGCCGCAATTGCAGCCGCTAGAGTCTCGGCGCGATCAGCCTGAAGTATCAAGATGTCAGGCTTCACTCTTCTAAGAACATCAGCAACCCTGGCAACACAATCCCCGAAAGACCTAGCCATTGCAAAGCCGTTTCCTCTACCTGTATCCATGTTGAACTTGGCAGATATGTGAAAGCCGTCCTTCCGTATCTCGTCGATTGTTCTCCCGTATTTCGGGTTGAGATGTGCCCCCGTTACTATCAGAGACAAGCTCAGCTTTGGGTCGTGATCTATGACCTTCAGCACGGATCGCATCACACCATACTCCGCCCTTGAGCTAGTGAAATAGACAATCTTCCTCTTCATTCAAGCATCTCCCATTCAAGCGGTTCGTCTTTGCCGATGTGCTGTCTTGCGCTCTTACCGACAACATCATAGAATTGTACAGGATTCAATCCACGGCCTCCAGTCCTTTTGACCCCAAGCATTTCTTCCTCTATCACAGTTCCTCTTTCTATGTCAACATCGGCGACGATGTATTTCCGGACGAACCTCTCAATTTGTATCTCGGATTTCGCAGGTTTCTTCTCGCCGTCTCCCATTATTGTTTGAAGCAATTCATCTTCCACTTCTAGCTGTGAGCGACCGGAATGGATGCGGTCGACCATCTCTTTCAATTCGAGAGGTTCAAGTGATGCACGGTGATCAGGCCCTAGCAATGCTCTGTCCAGCGTGAAATGCTTCTCTAGCACACAGGCGCCCAAGGATGCTGCCACCAGAGAGACCGCAAGCCCCTGCGTGTGATCAGAATAGCCAACTGGAAGCCCTAACTTCCTCATTGTAATCATGGCGTTCAGATTGACTTCGGGAAGTGCTGTGGGATAGCTTGTAGTGCAATGCAGCAAGACTATCTGATGATTGCCGGAGTTTCTTATCACGTTCACAGAATCTTCAACCTGGCGCATTGTCGCCATGCCAGTGGACAGAATTATGGGCTTACTCTTCTTTGCAACATATCTCAAATGCGGATAGTTGTTCATATCGGAGGAGCCGATCTTGAACACGGGAACATTCAGTTCCTGCAGGAGATCTGTGCAACGTTTCCCCTCCGGTGTTGACAGGAAGACTATGCCTATCCCCTTGGCGTAATCCGCCAACTCTCTTGTCTCATCAAAAGTCAATTGCAGCTTCTTGGCCATATCGAATTGTGTCTCTTGACCACTCATGCGCTGTTTCTGGTACTCCGGTTTCTCTAGAGTTCTAACCATGACTTCCTCTGTTATCCAGGTCTGAAATTTGACCGCGTCGGCCCCTGCGTCCCTGGCCGCCTTCACTAGTCTCTTTGCGAGATCCACATCTCCATTGTGATTCACACCAGCCTCTGCAATTATGAAACATTGCTCCTCGTCACCCACGAGCCTGTCAGCGATTCTTAGCTTCAAGCGATACCCCCGCAGTCACGGACGCTCGTTAGACAGCGAGTCCCACATAAACAGGTTGGGATTTCAGCCATGGTTCATTCGGTTCTGCTCCGCAGTCCTAAGGCTCGGCGCTTTTCGTTGCTGAACATGTTTGTTAATCTCCTTCCAATCCGGATGACTATCCAATAGGCGAATAACATCCCGCAACTCAAAGACATCTCCATCTCGGTACAAAGATCCAAATACCAACTGCATCAGACGAAGATCTTCTTCCGTATCTACCGTGAGGCGAAGCTCTGGTCTTTTCAGGTCTTCCTCGACATCCAGTTCGACAGCTCGAAATGAGCCTGACTCGCTGAAGTATGCCCCCCAGATCTCTGTGTCTATCTCTTTCTTCGAGAGAACCACCCGTCGCAGCGCTTCCACGTTGACTCCGTACGAGAAGGCTCCTAGTGGAAGTCCAAGGCAGGTTATGTAATCAGCGCCGGTTTCCTTGAACTTCAGAATGATCTTGTCTACATAGTGAGGGTCTGTCAACGGATTGTCGCCGGTTGTGCTGACTAGAAAGTCGGCTTGTTCGGTATCAGCTGCATCAAGGAGTCTCCTCAGAACATCATCCTCACTTCCGCGGTAGCACTTGACGCCACAAAGTTGCGCAATGTTTTTCAAGATATCGTCTTGGGGGTTCGTGGATGTGCATATGATTATGTCGGCAGGTTCTTTCGCGCACTTCAGCCGTTGAATCAAGTGCTCAATCATTGGTTTGCCTTGCAGAGGGGCTATGGCCTTGGACGGAAGTCGTCTAGACTTCATTCTCACGGTAATGGTGCATGCAGCTCTCATTCGAGAAGATCCCACAACAGGACTTCATCCTTGTCGATGTCGCGCCTGCTTATTCTCCCAATCAGTTGCCATGCATCGCGCGGAGATATTCCCGGGGGCGATCTCTTGAAGGCGATCATAGATTGGTCGATCGTTTCCCCTTTGGCAATCGGCCGCCTTGACACTATGTTCTTCCTGACTAGTCTCCCATATGCTTTCTCGTCCTTTGAGAATGCGTGCGGCACGAATGAACCCAGCGACGACTCAGCAGTCCTGACCTGGGTGACAAACTCGCTAAGTTCGGCCGCATTCATGGCAGATTGGTAATCCAAGAGCTTCAGTTTCCGATCAACGGTAAAGTGCTTTTCTACGACTGTAGCGCCAGCCGCGATTGCGAGCAGAGGAATAATCCCGGAAAAGCGAGATTCACCGTCAGTGTGATCTGCGAAACCGACGTTTAGATCAAAGACTCTTCGAAGAGTCTCCAAGAACCGAATATTGTTGTCCTCAATCCGAGTCGGATAAGCTTGATAGCCGTACATCAAGATGAGATTCTTGTTACCTTCTATTCCTCCTGCAATTGCCACCGCTTCGTTGATTTCATCAAGCGTTGATGCACCAGTACCAAGAAAAACGGGCTTCATCTTGCTAGCAATCTTCCGCACAAGCGTTGGATCCACTATGTTTCCTGGATGAGCATAATAGGCGTCCGTGCCACAACGTGCAACCAAATCAACGCTGGGAACATCGTTTGTCATGCTGATTATCAGCAACTCATTCTGCTTGGCGTAAGTGAAGAGATCCCTCCACTCTTGCTCGTTGAACTCTAGCTTCTTCGCAAGCGGATAGTCCGGGTGGGTCGGAACTAAAGTTTCTTCAGCCAACTCCACATGGAACTTGATCGCATCACACTTTGCTCTCGATGCTATTTCGATGAGCTTTCTGGCCAATTCAAACTCCCCCATGTGACCGGCAGCGGTCTCCGCGACAACCAGAATAGGTTGGTTCTCTCCGAGAGACCTTCTTCCGATCTGAACGTTGCGCGCCACGCACTCACCCTCAGCAGAATAGCTCAGAAGCTCGGATGCATCGCAGCTAGTCCGCCCAGCAGACGCGCAATTTGCTGTCTTGTCATAGGCGGCTGATTAGCTGAACTATATTCTCTCGTTTTCGGGCGCGGGTTACTCTCATAGCCTCTCACGTCCCTCGTTGCCGGTAGTATCACATACATTCCGTCGCACTCCACAGCTCGCTCTCCTTCTTCCGTGGTCATGAGCTCCTCATGAATCTTTTCGCCAGGTCTACTCTTCGTCACTTGAATTGCGATTTTACTTGGTTCCAGTCCGTGCGTAAGTGAGAACTTCTCGATCATCACTTCAGCCAAGTCCGAGACATTCAACGCTTGCATCTCGGGAACAAATATCTCGCCGCCCATCATCCCTGCTAATGCCTTCATCACAGAAGAGACAGCGTCCGCGGACAGGAAAGCGAATCTCGTCATATGCGGGTCTGTCACAGTGACGGGTCCGCCACGTTCGATCTGGCTCTCAAAGATCTCGGCGACGTTTCCCCTGCTGTCGAGTACGTTTCCGAACCTAATGCAAGCGAACCTCGTCTTCCGACCACCTGCGTAGGCGCTGGCATCCACGACAAGCTTCTCACACAGGAGTTTCGACGCGCCCATGGTGCTAGTCGGATTCACAGCCTTGTCGCTGCTTATCAAAAGAAATCTCTCCACGTTCTCCTCGAGGGCCGCAGAGATCATGTTCTGTGTTCCAATCACATTTGTTTGAACAACCTCGAACGGATTGTATTCTCCTATCGGCACATGCTTCAGCGCTGCAGCATGAAGTATGACATCTGCCTCTCGTGCGGCCAACCTCATCCTTCTCTCATCACGTACGTCTCCTAGGAAGTACCTCAGTCTGTCATCGTTCAATTCCATCTGCATCCTGAAAAGACTGTTTTCATCATTGGACAGAACTCTAACCACTCGAACCGCATGCTGCAGTAGCTTTGAGACAATCCGTCTGCCAATAGAGCCTGTGCCGCCTGTCACAAGGATGCTTTTGTCCGCAATGACGTCTTCCAAGATTTGTCTATCACAGACAGAGATAAGAACCCTAATACGTCTTGTGGGGTTCATGGGCGGCCGGATTTCAAGCGGACCTAGTAAGTCGCGGATTTGTTGTCGAAGGAGTCTTACATAAGGAAGAGAAGACAGGGCGTCGCTACCGTGATGTTGTGTCGATGGCGCTCTTCAGTGGAAAGGCGTTGACACTCGGCTGATGTCAATCAATAGGCGTCGGAACTCATATACGAAGAGGCAGTAACAAGTCAAACAGCGATTATCTTATGGATCTTGCACCGCGGAGGACCTGCAGATCTTGTGGATCTAGGGCGCTGACCTCTGTCCTCTCCCTCGGAGAACAGTACGTTTCCGGTTTTGTTGACCAACCAGCCGAGAGCGCCATAGCGCCGAGAGCACCTCTCGAGCTCGTTCTCTGTGACGTAGAGTCGGGTGGCTGCAGTCTACTTCAACTCAGACACACTGTACCCGCCGATATGATGTTCAGGCGCTACTGGTGCCGTTCGGGTGTGAACAAGAGTATGACATCAGCACTCGAAGATATCGCCAGAAGCGCGGAACGTGCAGTCAAGCTTTCCAAAGGAGATTTAGTGGTTGATATTGGCTGTAATGATGGCACTTTGCTGCGTTCATACAGGACGCCCGGACTGATGCTAGTTGGATACGAACCGGCAACCAACCTAGTTCCTTACGCACAAGAAGGCACAAGCAACATAATCAACGACTATTTCGACGCAAAGATCCACCAGAAGCATTTCCAAGATACCAAAGCGAAGGCAATCACAAGTATCGCGATGTTCTATGACCTCGAAGACCCAAACAAGTTCGTCCGGGACATTGCCGCCTGTTTAGATGAGAATGGCGTGTGGATCGTACAGATGAGCTACCTTCCCTCAATGCTCGCGCAAAACGCATTCGACAATATCTGTCACGAGCACCTTGAGTACTATTCCATGACATCTCTGCAGACTCTCCTCCGGAGGCATCGATTCGAGGCGTTCGACGTCGAACTCAACGACGTCAACGGGGGAAGCTTCCGAGTCTATGTGAAACATGCGAATTGCAGAATCCGCAGTGACTGGGTTGGTGAATGATGCGACAGAACAGCATGGACCGACATCCGACTGCTTACCGCCGAAGATCTCCTCCGAGAATCATCATAATGGCGGATTCTCTCGCCATGGCACGGCCGAGCATATCGTATGATGCCACATACCCTGTTCTCTTGCAGCGATCACTCTACTCAAGATACGGCCTTCGTGCCCCTCTTGTTGTCGAAAAGGCGCAGCGTTCTCGAACCATTGAAACGGTATTACGAGATTGGCGTGAGGAAGTTGTCGTGCGAAAGGCCGACATTGTAGTGGTCCATGTGGGAGTTGTGGACTGTGCCCCACGCGTCTTCTCACGAAGAGAACAGATCATAATCAACATTCTTGGTGCGCGTTTGAGGCAGAGAATTCTAAGATTCGTCCATGACCACAGATCAACGATTATTCGCATTCGCCCAAGTCAAGTCTATGCGTCACCAGAACGCTTCAGGAAGGCTATGCAAAAGATTGTGAGACTGGCAAATCAAGAGGGGACATGCCTCATCCTCGTCAACATAGTCTCCCCTTCCGATGATCTGGAACAACGCTCGCCAGGGTTCCAACGAAACGTTGCGGAATACAACACGATTCTGGAATCGCAGGCCGATGGTCGGTCGGTACATGTGCTTGACCTGAATGGGATTATCTGGACACAAGGCGGAGGGAAACTACTATGCGAGGACGGGCACCATATCAATGCAGGCGGTCATCGTCTTCTCGCACGCAAGCTCGAGCACATGATTCTGAAAGAATGCTTGCGAATATCGGGTGGTTCCGCCCCAAGAACCGGAAGATCAAAACCCCCGTGAAGTCATGTGCTCCTCCTTCAGCCGGTGCAATCCAATCGGGCACGTGTCAAAAACAACTCAGCGTGCAAACGTCTTGTAGACGACACATCCGCGGTCGTAATCCAGTCGGCCACAACATGAAGGCCAACCTTATGAGTCCTCAGAGAACATCAGCCCCAAAAAGCGATTTGCGCGACCTACTAGAAGTACCTAATAAGAATGGATGATACAGGGAACGCCGGCAAAGAGGACACAGAATCGTGAACGCAGATTTACGGATTGCACTTGTTGGGTGCGGCAACATCGGAAGCAGACACCTCCAGGCGGTTGCAAGCTTGCATGGAGGCACTATCATAGATATTGTCGAACCCAGAACGCAAGCTCGTTCAGTAGCAGAATCACGGCTAGCCGAAATTGGAATTCGTGACAAGATCTTCACATGGCATCAATCAATAGACGAACTCAAGAATGAAAGTGATCTAGTTATCGTGGCAACACAAGCTTCTGGGAGAGCTGAACTAATCAGACAACTGCTTGAACGAGGGCATTCGCGATTGGGCGAGCTTCCCTACTTGCCCCTTTTCTAACATGGGCAGATATGCCCTGTAGATCTCTTTCTGGACATTGTTCTGCGGCATTATTATCACCGGAGTTCCAACAGACAGACCTTCGAATGTCGAAAGGCCAGGCGAAGCTATTACTAGATCCGCATTATACATCAATTCAGCAACATTCTCCGCATTCCTAAACAAATTCACGCTGTCTCTCTTATCTCGGTGGTTTGCCAACACTCGACTAATCGAATCGATATGTTCGAAGTGTGCCCCAAAGATCACGTCTACATTGTAGCTCTGGTCAATACTCAGAAGTTCCTCAAGGACTGTTACAGTTAGATTCGATGGATCACTGCCGCCGAAAATGAGCGCAATCCTGCCCACATTGTGCAAGATCGGTTTTGCCTTCCCTTGGAATTCGTAGCCTTCCTGAGAATCCAGTATTTCGGTCCGTAGAAGTAGATTGTGCCGGTTTTCTCGTCACGGAATCGCATGTTCCCGAGTCCGCTCACGGTCAACATGTCAGCGGTGACAACGATATCCGCATGCATGCCCGCTCCTGTTAGATTGCTGAATATGACGAGCCTTGCGCGCATGCACTTCTTCAGCCTCTCAGCTAAAGCCTCGTCCACGTCCGGCTTGTCTATGAAAACTATCTCAGGCCGCATCTTACATAGGAGGTTCGTGACCTCGTTGTCATCGCTAAGCCGGTAGATCTTGAACCCATAACGCGATCTGATTAACAACAAAATGTCGACCCAGTGGGATCCTTGAATGCAGAATTCGCCCGATGCCCATCCTACGCAGCAGGATACGAGTTCCCTTGCGAGCATCATGAACGAACGCGATATGCACTGGGCGGACAGGCACGGAGTAGTGTTCGCCGATTGCCCGTATGACTCCATGCCAGAGTGATGCACTGCGATCGTCCACCGGAAAGACATGAATTTCCCTTGACCTTACTTCCTCAACAATCTGGCCTGCAATACTGATCAATTCGATCGCTCGGAAGAACGCAAGCCATATGTAGGATGCCAGAAACTGCCACATTGATATGTGGTCATACCATACATATTCGAGAAGCGTCTTTCCGGCCACACGGGCATCCTGCAACCGGTTGAATAGCTCATTTGTTCTGCGATAGTCGTTGTCAGATCGGCGTGTTTCCCAACGCAGATTCTTCCGATTCTCACCTACAAGCGAGACGGCAAAACGCACGCCAACCGGCGTCGCGACCACTGACTCTCCCGGGCGTAGAGGATCCAAGTCCAAGTATAGAATCGGCGCGGTCTCTGTCATCTTGAACCGCCAAAGGTTGATTGATTTCTCCCTATGTCCCACGGGTGCCCGGCATTTATGTTCTGGGCGCAATGGCTCGACTTGGCGGCCAAGAGGAGGCAGACAGCAAGAACGCATCAGTACTCCTCTTCAACCGTTATTCTTGAAAACCCGCCAGGAGATTGACTTCAGTAGGCACACTCCATAAAAGCCTCGTAAGAGTATGGGGTTTGAGACTCATGACCCGAATGGGATTTCTCGCCAGACTCTGGTATTACTTCCGGTTGGGATACTCGACCTACTTGACGTTCATACTGGGGTACTTATCCACCCTCGTGACTGTGTACTACCTAGCGATCAAGAACCTGCCCTCCTTGCTTGACCTTTTTCCACATTTCGTACCCTTCGCACTTCTAGCGACCGTAATTGGTGGTCCGCTCGCGATACTGATTGGGTGGCTTCACCTGAAGCGAACACCACTATACACATCTGAGATTGACATTACCTATGAAGCGAACCCGTATCTCTACAAACTTCCTCCAGGCTATACTCGGGAGGCATGGGGCCCATTCTACTTGGAGCTGCTCGTTCTGATGGAAAGGTTACTAGACAAACAAGAACTTCTGACTAGCAACGACAAAACGAGAATCAAAGAGATCGAGGAGAGACTGAGAGTGCTCGCCGAAGGAGGAATGGTCGGGAAACCTAGGAGACGATAGAGAGAGGGAGGATTGCGTCCTCGCCTAACAACAAGAAGAACTACCGCTACGATCAGTTGTCACATCGATCGCGTGTAGTCTTCCATAACCAGTCGGGATTCTATTTGTGGGCCGCGTCAGTCTGGAGTTGCCCTCCCATGGATAGCTCCTCGAAGAGGCCCAGCCATTGCCTCACCACTTTCTCTATGTCACGATGCTCTTCAACAAATCGCCTAGCATTCCTGCCGAGCGCAAGACGTCGGTCTTCCGTCGTCATCAACATGTCTATCGTCGTAGCCATGTCATCTAGATTTCGAGGTTGAATGCCGATTGAGTACTCTTTCAGTACACCATCGGGGTCGAGGAAACTCAGGTATGGGACGCCATACATGGCGCCCTCAACCAACACGTTTGGAAATCCTTCGACCTCGGATGTGTTGACAAGAAGCTTCGCACTTGAATATAGTTGGGAAAGTCCATCAGGCCTCTTCGGCCCTAGAAGGCGCAAATTGGCGGGGACATCTTTCACACTGTGAATGTCTCCGACCATCACGAACTGATGCTGTGGAAGCATCCTAGCAAGATCGGCGAAAAGCCAAGCTCGCTTGTAGGCCACGTCTCTTCCCACCCACAGGACAAAGCCGTCCTCTCTCCTAAGATCAGGACAGGGCGGAACGTGGAAACCGTCGGGAATGAACCGAATCCTATGTTCCTCTATGTGTTCTACGAATGCCTTGGCCGTGTCCATGCTGTTTGGGGCTACAATGTCGGCCTGTTCTATTCCCTGAAGGTAGAGTTCCTTGGTGCTGTCGCGCCAGGTTTTCCAGCCCCACTTGAAGGTCAAGTCTGCGTCCCAAAGGCTGGTGGATCTGAAGATCATTGGTTTTTTGTTTCGCTTGCAGAAGTTGGCCACGTATGCGGTCTGCGCGCCTGCGACTGCTTGGATATACACATCCGCGTTCGTGTCAGACAAAGCAGACTCGTATCCTCGTGCGAGCATCCTATGGAAAAGAGAAGAGAGGACCATAGAAGCGTCTGGCCCCCCCTTTTCGACAGTCTCGCGAAACCTTGCCAAAACATGCTTTGGAAAGCCCGCGCGGACAGTCAAGTACAACCGAATCAACCTGCCAGTTTGATGAAATCGGATTGATCGAGGACTTGTTTCCGGGGATTCAAGGGGTATGTAGTGGACCTCCAGCCCTTCGTTTGCCAACTGGTCAGCTAGCACTGACATGGCCACTTCAGCGCCGCCAATGGTCCGGCCGCTGGGATACCCCGCTACAATGCATACCCGCAAGGGCTATCGTTCTCCTTGCACTATCAGCAACACAATCCTTGACCAATACGCTGACACAGTGGCCAATTCAGATCAGGTTGTTTTGACTTTCTCATAGATCTCGCACAACCTTTTCACAGCATGATCTGCGTAATGGATCTTGACATAGTCAAGCTGTCGTTGAATTTGGAACTCAGTTTTCTTCCGATCTGCTAGTAACGCCTCGATGGTGTCTGCGAACTCTTCAATGGAGCCGTAGCTTCCCAGCGGAACGTCTGAAAAGAACCCGGACGCCAGATGGTGAACTACAGGCCTACCACACGCCATTGCTTCGATCACAGCCGTATCAAGCTGTCCCACGCCAAAATTACCCAGGACCAAGTCGGAAAGCTGATAGTAGGCGCTCATCTTGTCATGCGGGATCTTGTCGATCCACTTCACATTGATAGACAATTCTCGCGCCAATCCCACGCCTCGCTCCATGTCACGGCCGTACTTGATTGCCATCAGCACTACAGGGCGCTCCAGTTGCGATACCGCGCGAAAGACCTTGTCGGCTCCCTTGACTCCAAAATCTACAGGGGAGCTGTAGAATACTGTCCGTTCGTGGTTCCGCTCTCGCAGGGGCGTGGTGGCAAAAAGCTGTGGATCGATGGGAATAGGAAAGTATTCGGCTCTATCCGTGTGTTCCTTGATTTGTGGGACTATGGTCGGCTGTGAGCTCAGGACGTAGTCCAAGTTCTCCAGATTGTGTTTGACCATCCATCCCCATTTTGAATGTAGTGTGTCTCGTATGTCAGAGCCGCAAGCATGACCCACGATTGGTTTCTTGCCCATTCGTAACGCTAGATAGGCGTCCTGCAAGACGTAGAAGACGTGGTAAAGATCTGCTTTGGCTGCAAGTATCTTGGCGCTTATTCCCACCGTCTTCGAGAGTATGTCTCTTGACCTTTCTATGCGCCTAGTCTCGTATGGAAGGTACTTGGACAATGCCTCAGCCATCGAGCATACATCGTTGATCATGCACACCTTCATTTGCCGAAACCCATCCTACGAACTCATCCTGCCGCTATCAACCTTGTTTTCCGCCGTCGTATCGGGTGGAATGCCAAACATATGCGACCATCTTGCCAGCAATACTTGCGTCACCGTCTCCACTAAAGACCTGCCTGAGAATCAGGGGGCAATAGTGACAATTCGGATAGGGCACTAGCCGCGACGCTCAGGCACACTCTCAAGCCAACCCGGGTCTCCGGCCACATGATATTCGATGCCCGCGCTCCTGAAATCGAACTTCTTCCAAGCCTCTTCGACGTTGTCGAGTATGAATTTGCATTTGTGCAAGCTCTTAACGAGCAAGGCTTCCGGGATCGCTCTGTACTGCTGATGAGCAGCAGTTATTACAACTGTATCGAATTCTCTCAGTCCGTCCGGGAACTCGAAGGCCTCGACCCCGCATATCTTCTTTGTCTCCTCCGCTGAGTAATACGGATCGTGCACTTTGACCTGAACATTCCTTTCTCTGAACCGTTTGACGATTTTCAGGGTGGGGCTCAATATGTGAACCTTGAGGTCGCCCTTGTAGGATAATCCCAATATGCCAACTCGCTTCGCTCCCTTCGCGATCAGACTGTCAGCTACCAGGTAGGGAAACGCCTCGTCGGTCTCCACGGTTGCCGTCAGTATCGATAGTCGTTCAGGATGACTCGTGCCGGAGAGGAGATACTGCGAGGACAGAGGGATGCAATATCCTCCTGTTCCAAAACTAGGGTGGTAGGTTCCTATGTTCCATTTGGTTCCGACAAGTCTCAACACTTCGCCCATGTCGACTTTTGGATAGGCTACAGAGAGTTGGTTGGCCAGCGTTATCTCGACATGTCTGTAGGCGTTCTCGATACTCTTCACCATCTCAGCGTGCCTATGGTCAGGCGCTTGGACGAGCCTGTCACATACGATTGAGAGAGCTTCGACCATCAGTTTGGTTGTGTCTGGCGTGGTTCCTCCCACTACTCGAGGAAGATTTTTCAGGTTCTTTTCAGGGCTTATGAACCAGTCTCTTCTCGGTGCCACACCGACAAGGATGTCCTTGCCCACCTTGAGACCTGCAGACTCCAAGGCGGGGATCACAAGCTCATCAGTCTTGTTGGGAGTCAAAGTGGACTCGATAATCATGAGCGGAGGATTGTCAGGTCTGGGTCCTGTCTTGGCTATCTTCTGTGTTACATCCATAAGCGCCCCATCCCAAGGCTTGTCTCCCTTCTCAGTAGGTATCGCAATCATGTGAACTGCGACTTGGTCGTCCAAGAGATCCTTCCAATTCGTTGTCCCTCTAATCATTCCGGCATCGACCAGCGACTTTGGGTTGAATCCAAGCCAATACTCCAGATTTGCAACCGGCACCCTCCCCTCGTTCACCGCCTCAACAATGGACGGGTTGGCATCGGTCCCCAAGCATTTGATACCATTTGCCGCATAGTTAGCCATCGTTGAGTATCCGATGTAGCCGGTTCCCCAGACACCCACCAATCGTTGCCCAGTGAGGAGAGCGCGTTTCAAGTTCACAAGGGGTCACCCAGATCTCTCTGCGTCAAGCTTGCAATGCTCTTAATGTTTTCTCCGGCTACTCGACTCTCAGACTGGACCGTCTATCCGGTCGGAAGATTCGCAGCATGGTTTCCTATGCTATTCCTTCCCGCGGCCCGTCCGGCCCACGGCACCTTCTTTCCACGATTTGAACAAGGCCTCCAGGTCAGCCTTCAGATCAGTCCCTGGACAGTATCCCATCGCTTCTCTCGCTTGGGTGATGTCAGCAACACTGTGCATGACATCTCCGATTCGCGGAGGCGCATAGATTGGAGGCAGGGATCTTCCGTCAGCAACCTGTCTGAGAAGCTCCGAAAGTTCTGTGACAGTAACAGACTTTCCCGAACCTATGTTGTACGCCATACCCATTGCGGCGTTCATGTTCATCGCAAGTATGTTGGCTTGGACCACATCTCTCACGTGCACAAAGTCCCTAGTCTGCTTCCCGTCCCCGAAAATCTTCATTTGCTTGCCATCGAGCAGGCTGCGAATGAAGACAGGTATCACAGTGGCGTAGCCATTTGAGCTCTGTCTTGGTCCGAAGACATTGAAGTACCTCAGACACACTGTGGGCAATCCACGAGCTTTCCAAGAGCTCATGCAGTAGGCCTCACCGGCTATCTTCGAGGCCGCGTACGGAGACAATGGTTGGAACGGTGTTTCCTCTGTCACCGGCAATCTCGCGGGATCCCCGTAGACAGATGAGGATGATGCGTAGATGAAACGTTCCACTCTTTCTTCTGATGCGGCTGCAAGTAGGTTCAGGGTGCCTCTGACGTTGACATCATCCGTGTACATGGCATCATTCATCGAGAGAGGGATGCTCACCTGAGCGGCTTCATGGATGACCACATCAATATTCCGAATCGAATCCTTGACAATCTTCGGATCTCTTATGTCTCCTTTTAGAAACTCGATTGTCTGTTTCTTAATGTGTTCCTCGAGGTTTGTGATTGTGGAATTTGAGAGGTTATCGAGCACCCTGACTTCGTGCCCCTCAGCGACACACCTGTCGACAATGTGGCTCCCTATGAAG
>Ga0315281_10002256_pt1 | contig 28624 bp, 37 predicted proteins | sample YL17G07_0_MG_FD_204540 | JGI IMG/M metagenome (GOLD analysis project Ga0315281, IMG submission 204540) | Sediment microbial communities from Yellowstone Lake, YNP, Wyoming, USA - YL17G07_0 | ecosystem: Environmental > Aquatic > Freshwater > Lake > Sediment | place: USA: Wyoming | collected...
ATCGTACGCACCGCGCCTCTAAGTGTCAACGGCGGCGTCCGGGCTTCGAGCTACTGTCCGACGACGAGCACCGAAAAACTGCCGGGAACCATCCGCGCGCGCGGGCGCGGGTTGTCCGCCGTCGGCTGTGGAACCGGTCCCACGTCGGCCACGGGCAGGTACACCATCCCCGTCTTGTGATCGAGCGCCATCGTCCTCGCGCCAGGCAAGGTCTTGACGTTCTCAACCAACGAGTACTTGTCTGGCCCGTCCTGATGGAAGACCGACAGCACGCCCTCGCCTCCACCAGTAGAGACGAAGATCAAGCCCTTCGCCGGATCGAACTCCAGCGCATCCACGCCCTGTCCGATCGGCTGGGTCGCGACGATCTTCCCGCTCGCGCCATCAACGACCGCGAGCTCGCCGCTCCTGCAACCGATGAATACCCGTGAATGCGCGCGGTCGACGTCCATGCTGCTTGGCTGACCGCAGCCGGGAAGAGGCCACGTCTCCATCACCTTCAGGTCTCGAGCGTCGAGCTTCAGGAGCGTGCCGAGATCCTGCATGTTCAGGAACACATGCCCGTTTCCGTCGGCCGCCAGGTGCTCGGTCCTGCCACCGAGGTCAGCGCTCATAGCAGCGATCTTGCCGGTCGTTGCATCGATCGCCGTAAGACGTTTACTGCCACGATCCGCGCTGAAGACGCGCTTCGTCGTGGGATCGTAGATGATCCCGTTGGGATCGTCGCCGACTCTGACTTTGTCGATGACCGCCAACGTCTTCAGGTCGAAGATCGTGACCGAGCCAGGGTCCGTTGCGTCGACAAAGCCGCGTCCGACATCACGGGCGACCGCTACGCCGTGCAGACCGCTCAGTCCCGTGATTCTGCCGACGGTTGCGCCGCTGTCCAAGTCGAGCACGACAACCTCAATGCCGTGCGGAACGTACAACCGCCGCCCATCTGTGTCGGCCGTGATGTAGTCCCATCCCGTATCGCCAGCAACCGGAATGCGCTTGACAACACGGTACGAGGCTGCCGCGAGTCCCGTCACGGCGACCATAGCCGCGACAGCCCCAACCAAGAGCCCGCGAACTCTTACATCCCTCATCACTGCTCCTTCGTTATGCACCGATCGTCAAGATTGCTCCGATGGTCATCAGGGTGACGCCGAGCCCCAACCGCCACCCGACCGATTCCCCGAGAAACACTGCAGCGAGCACAATGGTCAGCGGCAGACTCAGTTTGTCGATGGGGCTGACCCGAGACGCCGGCGCCAGCTGCAGCGCACGGAAATACGCGAGCCACGACACGCCGGTTGCGACCGCCGACAGTACGAGGAACCAGAGCGATCGACGCGAGATGTTCGCCAGTGCGTGATGTTCGCCCGTTGCCGTCACGATCGCCCACGCAAATCCGGTAATCACGACCGTGCGAATCGCGGTCGCGAGATTCGACGGAACGCCTTCCACGCCGATCTTCGCCAGAATTGCCGTCAAGGCCGCCGCTCCAGCGGACACGAAGGCGTAAGCCAACCATCCCACGTCCTCTCCTTTAGGCGGATTCGCCTCCGCGCAGACGAGCTGACCCACCACGCATGACGTAATAGACCGTCGGCGTGGCCACGAGTGACAGCAGAACCGATACACAGAGAGACCCGATGACCGCTATCGCCAGCGGTCGCAGCATGTCCGCGCCGGATCCGATTCCGTAGGCCAAGGGCAGCATGCCGAGCGCGGCAGCCATCGAGGTCATGAGCACGGGCCGTAGACGCCGCTTGCCTGAGCGGATCAATGCCTCCCGAAGGTCGAGCCCTTCCTCGACGAGCGGATCGACCATATCGAGCATCAGGATGCCGTTCTTCGCCACGATGCCTACGCCGATGATCGCGCCCAGAAACGAAACGACATTGAGAGAAGTTCCGGTAATCCAGAGCGCGAAGATGCTGCCGAACAACGCGAGCGTCGCGCCAAAGACAATCGCCAGTGGCTCCAGGAATCCACGGAATTCCAGGAGCAGGACCGTGAAGACAAGCACGATCGCCATGCCGAGGACCGCTAACAGATTCCGAAACGACTCCTGCTGCTGTTGATAGAGCCCGCCGTACTCGATCGTGCCCGGAGGCAGCGCCGGATCGTTGTCCAGCATCTTCCGGATGTCGGCCATTGCACTGCCGAGATCGCGGCCTTCGAGTCTGGCGGTCACGGCAATGTCCTGGCGGAAGTCTTCGCGTCGCAGCTCGAGCTGTGCCTCGGTTTCACTGACGTCGACGACCTGGCCGAGCTGAACCACCGTGCCGGTAGGAGTGCGAATCGGCAGATCCCGGAGGGACGTCAGCCGGTCCAGGCGAGACTGATCAGCAACCACGCGAATCTCCACGATGCGATCGCCTTCGAGAACCTGAGAAGCCGTCTGGCCGAGCATCGCCGTGTGCACGGCGTCCGCGATATCGCTGGTCGTCAGCCCGAACCGCTGGGCATCGACATAGCGCACGTGCAATCGGATCGTCGGACCTGTATAGACCAGGCCCGGAAAGGTGTCGACGACGCCCGCGACCCTTTTGAGCTGTTCTTCGATCCGCGGCCCCTGCTGCTTCAGGAAGTTCAGGTCAGTCGAATACAGCTTGATCTCGATCGGCTTGGGCGCCCATAGCAGGTCGCCAATCAAGTCGGTGAGAATCCCTGGGAATTCCCAGTGGACTCCGGGGAGCTGTGTATTGAGCTTCTGACGGAGCTCTGCGATCACGTCGTCGGTCCCGCGCTTACGGTCCGTCCGCAACTTGACCAGGAAGTCGCCGGTATTTGGCTCGGCGATTGCGAGCGCGAGACGCGCACCCGTTCGCCGGGAATAGCTTTCGACTTCCGGAATCGCGCGGAGGACCGTTTCGGCCTGCAATAGCTGCCGATTCGTCTCCGAGAGACTTGTCCCAGGCGGAGTGTAGTAGTCGATGACGAAGCCGCCCTCGTCCATCGGCGGCAAGAAGTCGCTGTCGAGACGCAAGTACAGCGCGGCGCCGCCTGCCAGCGTCAGGAAGCACAGACCCAGTGTGATGAAGCGGTGCGCCAGCGCGGTCGATACCGCACCCTCATAGAGTCTCACCAGCCGCCGAAGCAGGAAGCCCCCTTCCTCGTCGTGCTCGTGCTTCTCAGGGGATCGGATGAGCCAGGCAGCGAGCGAGGGCGTGAGCGTCACCGCAAGCACGAGAGAGGTCAGCAGAGAAACGACCATCGTGAGCGCGAGCGCTCGAAAGAACACACCAGTGATGTCGCTGAGCAGCGTCAGGGGTAGAAAGACGACAACCGGCGTGAGTGTGGATCCGACAAGCGGCCGGAAGATGGAGGCAATCGCCTCGGATACCGCGTCCTTCCTCGCGCCGCCTGAGGCCATCCGCGTGTGGATCGCTTCGACCACCACGATCGCGTCGTCGATGACGAGTCCGATTGCCGCCGCGATCCCGCCGAGCGTCATCAGATTGAAGCTGAGCCCGGCAAATTGCATGGCCACCAACGTAATGAGCACGGTGACCGGAATCACCAGTGTGGCGACCAGCGTCGTCCCCCAACTCTTGAGGAACGCATAGATGATGACGACCGAGAGAATCAGCCCGAAAAAGATCGCCTCCCAGACGCTACGAACGGACTCTCGCACGATGATCGACTGGTCGTAGAAGAACGCGAGCTTCACATCAGGCGGAAGCTCCTTCTTGAGTTCGACCAGTGCTTCGTCAAGCTGCTGCTTGATGTTGAGCGTGCTGCCATCTGGCTGACTTCGAATGTTCAGCAAGACGGCGTTGACACCTTCGGCAGTGACGATGTTGAAGACGGGTTCGGGACCGCGCTCCACCCGAGCGACATCCTTCAGCCTCGTGGGATGGCCGTCGACAACGGCGACCGTGAGGTTTTCGATGTCGGCAGCATTTTGAACGCGCCCATCGGTCACCGTCAGATAGAGATGATGGTTCTCTTCATGCATCCCAGCGGGAGCAATCAAGTTGTTGTGCGCGAGCGAGTCAGTCAGTTGTTGAAGACTCAGGTGAGCGGCTTCGAGCCGCACGGGTTCGACGACGACATGAAACTCCGGCGTGCGGCCACCGACAAGATCGACGCGCGCGACCCCGGGGATTCGGAGGAATCGCACTTTCAGGTTGTAGCGCGCGAGCTCCCACAGACTGGTGATGTCCCGCGTCGGGCTGGTGAGACTGACACCGATGATCGGAAACGCCGAGAACGTCAGCCTGAATACGGTTGTCGACGCGGTCGACGGCAGCGTGCTCCGGATTTGCGACAGCCGGCTGAGCACATACAGCTCCGACTGCACCATGTTCACTGACCACGTGAAGAACACATTGACTTCGGCCGATCCGCGACCGGTCGCCGAGCGCACCGTCACGGCGCCCGGGATGTCCTTCATCGACTCTTCGATCGGCCGCGTAATCGAGGCCATCATCTCGTCTGCGGGCATCACGCCGTTGTCGACGAGAATCACGACGCGCGGGAAGTTCGTTTGCGGGAACACGGACGATGGCAGGCTGAACGCCGCATAGAGGCCGGCCAGGCACAGCGCCAGGCTGATAAATACGACGGCGGTCGCCTGGCTCGTCGCGAAGCGGCCGATGAAGGATTCGTTGTTCACTGCGTGATCGGTTTGATGCGGGTCTTTTCGGGCAGGCCGTACGCGCCGCTCGCGACGATCCGTGTGCCCTCCTTCAAATCCGTGGCTTCAACCTCGGCGAGACCGTTGTCCTTGAGGCCGATCTTGACTGGGTGCTTGGTGGCTGTGTCGCCTGCGACGATGGCGATGAAGGCGCCGTTGCCATTGGCATCCGTGACGATGCTGTCAATCGGTACGGCGAGACGATCCCGGTGCTCGTCGTACAGAATACGCACCGTCACGAATTGGCCAGGTCTCAGGATGGACTGGCGCGGGAGCGATGCACGGACAATGACGGTGTCGGTTGCCGGATCGACCGCCGAGCTGATGTAGGAAACGGTCGCGCCCACCGTCCCCGCAGTCGTCGTTTGATCCGGCGCCTCCGGTCGGCCGGGCGACGCGTCGACGTGCTGTCCGCGCCGCAGGACGGCGACATCAGTGGAGCGAATTTTCGCGCTCACCACGAGGCGATCGAGATCGACCATCTCTGCCAGCACGGTCGTGACGTCGATGGAGTCGCCCGGCTTCGCCAGCACGCGTGTCACCGTTCCATCAATGGGCGCGTGAATGGTCAGGAGTGCCAGTTGGGCCTGCGCGTTCGCAACGTCGTTCCGAGCCGCCTGCGCCTGCGCATCGGCCTCCTGGAAGAGCCGTTGCGACGTGGCATCGACTTCTAGCAGCTTCTTCTGACGCTCGAGCGCCCGTTCCGCAAAGTCCGCCGCCTGTCGAGCCTTCTGCACCTGTACGTCGGCGACGCGAGGGTCCAACTGAAACAACACCGTCCCCTTGCTGATGCGCTGTCCCTCGACCGCATGCGATCCAGCCAGAAGACCGGCGACCGGTGAACCGATCTTCGCGCTCGCCGGCGGCTGGCCAGATGTCGCAGGTTCTGGTTCGACCGTACCGAACCCGGTCACGTACGCACGAAGGGTCGCGCGACTGATCTTGCCGACCTTGACCGCCACCTCGGTCGGCTGCTGCGCCTCTTCGGACGCCGCCGCGGCCGGCGCCTCAGATCGTCTGGCAAGCCACACCGCTACGGCGACGGCCGCCACAACCAACCCAACGACGAGATAGACGCCCCTGAAACGCCTCACGGCTGCTGCCTTTCGGGATGGGAATCCGTCTTCCTCGGATTCGTGAGCACCGCATCGTCAAAGCCGAGTGGACTCTGGATCGCGTCCTCGAGCGCACCGGTCGCGCGATCGACTTGCGCCCGCGCCTCCGCGACAGCGACCTCGGCCGACGCCGTTTCGAGTTGCGCCGTCAACAGGTCGACGCGTGAAATGTCGCCAGCGTCGTACATGCGCTGCCGTCGCTGCTCCTGCTGTCGCGTCGACGTCAGCGCATTTTCCGCCGTCGCCAGCTTGAGTCGTGCCGCCTGCAGCACGGCCTCGGCGTCGCTCAGTTCGCGCAGGGCGTTGGCCTGCACGACCATCAGGTGGGCCGCGGCTTGTTCACGGCGGGCCGTCGCTTCCGCGATCGGCCCCTGGTTGCGATTGAATATCGGCAGCGTGATGCCTGCGGCCAGCGTCCATTTGTGGTCGGTTTGGTCGAACAGGTAGCCTGGCCCCAACTCGATATCCGGATACTGACGGGCGATCTCCAGTTGCAGCGCGGCCTGCGAGGCCTCGTAGTCTGCGAGCGCCGCTCGCACATCGGACCGGCTCACGAGCGCCTGACGTCGGATGACCGGCTCGGGAGGCTGCACGTCCATCTCGCTGCCAAGGTCCACGGCCGGGACGATGGCCGTGGACGCCTCGGGCGTGAGGCCAAGCGCATCGGCCAGCGCCGCCTCCGCCTGCGCCCGCTGTATGGCCGCCTGATTCACAGCGAGACGCGTGGTCGCCGCGGCGAGCCGCGCCTGCGTCGCCTCGAACGGCGTGATCGCACCTGCATCGAGCTGTCGCTGGAAGAGCTGGACGATGCTGTCCTGCACGGCGAGTTGGCGAACGAGCAGCTGCTCCTGGCGCCGCGAAATGATCAGGTCCAGAACCGATCGGCGTACGCCGACTCGCACCTGCCAGGCCGTCGTGATGATCTGCAGCTGCGCCGCTTCGCCTCGACGGGTCGCTTCCGCGACGCGATGGCCCCGTTTCCCGGCCGTCTCAATCGGGAACAGCAGTCCAAACCCCGGCATCCAGGGCGGCGCTGTGGTGGCGTCGTATCCAATCGTCGGTTGTGCGGTCGGGTTCGGCTTGGCACCAGCCGTGACGATCGCCCCGCGTGCGACGGCCGCGGCGGCCCGCGCTTCATCGAGGGCCGGGTGATAGTAGAAAGCCAGCAGTGTCAGCGACCGAAGATTCCAGCGAGGCGGCTGGGGTATCGCCGCGTCGTGGGCCGTCAAGAACTCGCGGAAACGGACATCATCGGGCGAGCGTCGTTCGATCGCCGCCAGCGGCTCTGTCGGGGCGATCGGCTTCGCCTCATAGTGAACGCACGCGCTCGCGAGCGCGCCCACGAGGAGCAGAGGCGCACGAATGTTACCCAAAGCCTTCAGAAACGCTCCGCAAACAAAAAGACTCCTGCCACAGACGTGACAGGAGTCATTGGCCCCCCAGCGGAAGGCGGTTACAGGCGGACTCCACCGCAACGATGAGCCACGAATCGTACGTGCCGCTTCGCTGGGTGTCAACAAAGCGTAAGCGGCCCATGATACGATTTCGAAGGTTAACGAACCGTGAACGGGCGAAGGAGTTCGCCTGGCAACCCAACCGCCTCGCAGCGCGCGAGGCTGATGACTCCTGTAGGCGCAAGCCGGCAGGAGTTTCTTTATGGGCGGTTGCCTGCGCGCGATTCAACTCACCAAGCACTTTGGCCGCCGCCAGGTCGTCAAAGGGGTGGACATTCTGGTCCAGCCAGGCGAGATCGTCGCCCTGCTCGGCCGCAACGGCGCGGGGAAATCGACCACCTTCCAGATGATCGCGGGCCAAACGAGTCCGGACTCTGGCGACATCCAGCTCGATGATCGGTCCATTCTACGGCTTCCGGCGTACGCGCGATCGCGATTGGGGCTGACGTACTTGCCACAGGAACGGTCGGTGTTTCTCAAACTGTCAGTCTCGGAGAACATAGGGGTGCCGCTGGAACAGCGAGGCTTCTCGAAACGTGACCGACTTCGGCGGACCGAGGAATTGCTCGCCGAATTTGGTCTGACCTACGCGGCCCGGATGGGCGCGTATGCATTGTCAGGAGGAGAAGCCCGAAAGCTCGAAGTGGCGCGGGCACTCGCCACTGACCCGCATTTCATTCTCCTCGACGAACCATTCGCGGGCATGGATCCGATTCACGTTCGAGAGCTCCAGGACGTGATTCTCCGGCTGCGCTCGCAGGGTCTCGGCGTGCTGATTTCGGATCACAATGTGTATTACGCGTTCGAGATCATTGATCGAGGGTACGTGATCGACGACGGTCGGGTGATTGTCACGGGACGCTCCGCTCTACTGGCGACGTCACCACTCGCTCGAAGTGCGTTCCTGGGCGACGACTTTCGCGTCCCGCCTCTCATCGGCGTGAAGCGGGCGAATCGTTGAGATGCAGCAGAGGAGCACGATGACCGAGTCGACGCACGAACGCCGAGCCCCCCGAAGACGGCAATGGCTCAATCGCACTGTGCTCGGCATCGGGCTCGCATCACTCTTCAGTGACTGGTCTCATGAGATGGCCACCACGGTGATGCCGGCGTTTCTCGCAAGCATGGGCGTGGCCGCCGCGTGGCTTGGCTTGATTGAGGGTGTGTCGGACGGACTCTCGAGTTTCGCGAAGATGGGGTCGGGCTACTTCACCGACAAGGTGCAGCGACGGAAGCCGATCGCCATCATCGGCTACCTCATCACCGCGCTGGGGACGGCGTCAATCGGACTCGCGGCGAGCGCGTGGCACGTGCTCATCGCCAGAGCGAGCGCATGGCTCGGGCGAGGTGTTCGCACGCCGGTCCGAAAAGCGTTGCTTGCAGGCTCGGTCAACAGCGAAACGTACGGCCGGGCGTTTGGCTTCGAACGGATGATGGACACGCTCGGCGCGATCGTAGGACCAGCCACGGCGTGGTTCCTGCTCGGTGCGTTCCACCATAACTATCGGACCCTCTTTGCCGCGACGTTGATTCCAAGCCTCGTCGCTACCGGATTGATTGTTGTCGTAGTGAAGGAAAAGGAGCGCGTTCCTGTACCGCACCTCTCGTTTGCGGGGCGGCTGCGGCTGCTGCCCCCCGATTACCGCAAGCTGCTGCTCAGCGTCGGATTGTTTGGCCTGGGCGCATTCGCCCATACGCTGCTCATCCTTCTTGCCACGCAGCGATTGACGCCGACATTAGGCGCAACCCGAGCGGCCAGTGTGGCCGTTGCTCTCTACGTCTTGCACAACGTGTTCTACGCTGCGTTTGCGGTCGTCGGCGGTTGGCTGGGCGACCGGCTTCCCAAGAATCGCCTGCTCGCGTGCGGCTACCTGATGTCCGCGATGATGTCCGTCTGCATCATCGTGCTACCGGTGAGCGTCGGGACGCTGGCATTGATCTTCATACTCGGTGGAACCAACGTCGCGCTGGAAGAGACGCTCGAGGACTCACTCTGCGCGGAGCTAGTGGCAGTGGAACATCACGGCGTCGCGTTCGGCACGCTCGCCACCGTCAACGGCGTCGGCGACTTCTTTTCCAGCGTCGTCGTCGGGGCGCTGTGGACAACCGTGGGAATTACCGCCGCCTTCGGCTACAGCGCGATTCTGTCACTGGCCGGCGCTTGGCTCGTGCTGGGCGTACGTCGGCCCGCAGCGGCGAGTGATCGCCGTTGACCGCAGGTCCCCCTTTCGCCGATGACAGCTACCTATCACCAGATTGGCGCGAGGCGCTCTTACAGAGCGCCAAGTAAACAACCATGCTGGCAAGCGTGGGAGACAAACCTCAGAACCCAGATCGCGAGAATAACGAGGGCGACGAGAAGTACGGCGCCGACGAGCGTCTCGGCGATGAGCTGTAATCGCTTCATCGTCGAGCTTTGGCTGAAGCCGTCATCCGCGTCCCAACGCGCAAGACGATTGTCCCGACGACGCCCGCCAGAACTGAGCCGCCCAGAATCCCGACCTTCGCTGAGTCGAGCAAGCTCGAGTCCCCGAAAGCCAGAGTCGCAATAAAGAGCGACATCGTGAAGCCGATGCCGCCCAGCCAGGCGCAACCGTGTAGCATCGTCCAACTCACGTCTGCCGGTAGCGTGGCCACGCGCAGCCGAATGGCCGCGAACACGCCGACGGTGATCCCGAGCGGCTTTCCAAGTGCAAGGCCGAGAATCACAGCCAGCGTCACGCGTCCGCCTGATGGCCCGTTGAGACTCACGCCCGCGTTCGACAGCGCAAACAGCGGCATCACGATGAAGGCCGAGAACCCGTGAAGTGCGTGCTCCAGCCGCAGTAGCGGCGCGGTTACTCCGTCGCTGGCTCGCTCAAGGCCGAAGACGGCTTCCTGCTGACCTTTGCTGGTCAGAACGAGCAGGTCGCCAGTCTCGGTGCGATCGAACTTGTCGAGCAGGCGGCGTGCTTTCAGCGAGTACTCCCTGGCATCGACGCGGGTCCTCGTCGGGATCGCGAACGCAAGCAGCACGCCGGCGATCGTGGCGTGCACACCGGAAGCATGGACGAAGAACCAAAGAGCGACGCCCAATAACAAGTAAGGTGTCAGGCGTCGTACGCGAAAGGCGTTAAGAGCGAGGAGCACCGCGACGGTGAGGACCGCCATCGCGAGATGGCGCCACGCGATGTCGCCAGTGTAGAAGAGTGCAATCACGAGCACCGCACCCATGTCGTCAACAATGGCGAGCGCCGCGAGAAAGACCTTGAGCCCGTTCGGCGCGCCCGGCGCAACCAGGGCCAGCGTGCCGAGCGCGAAGGCGATGTCGGTCGCCATCGGGATCGCCCAGCCACGCGCCTCACCGCCTCCGGTTGTCAGTGCGTAGATCGCGGCCGGGATCAACATACCGCCGATCGCCCCTGCAATAGGCAGGGCCGCCTGGCGTGGCGATGCCAGTTCGCCCGCCAACATCTCGCGCTTGATCTCCAGCCCCACGAGAAGAAAGAAAACCGCCATCAACCCGTCGTTGATCCACTGATGGAGACTGAGAGCGAGAAAAGTGCTGCCTGCGGCAACGCTGATTGGAAATGACCACAGACGGTGGTAATGGTCAGACCATGGAGAGTTTGCCGCCACAAGCGCGGTGAACGCACAGACAAAGAGGAGCGCTCCAGTAGCCGCTTCTGTTCGAAAGAATTCATGAAACGGTCCCGTCGTGGCCGTTTCTGCCGGCTCGTTCATCATCTATCTAGTCACAACGCGCCGCGGGTCCAACCGAGCCCCGCGAGCAAGGTTATCGATTCGACATGAGCCACTTGTCGATGCGATTGCATGCACGTGCAAACGCGACGTCTTCCGTCGTTGCCGAAATCTCTTCCATGCCTGGTATCGTGATCGCCCAGCCGCTGGGACTCAACTCCGTCACGCTCTTCACCGTCCACGGTCGCTGGTGGTCGTCTGCCGATCCGCAGAGGACGAGTTCGAATTTCCTTAGGCCAACGGAGTAGGTCCTCTTCACCATTGGAGCTGTTCGTCTTCACGGGACCAAGACCAGATCATCTCTATCGTCCTTTCTACGTCCATGGTGGCGGGACCCGGGTTCGAGAGCTCGGCGCACGCCCTTCGGACTGCTTCCTGTCGCAGTCATCCAGTGATGGACGCTCATGACAGAAGACAGCGCGCGAGACCGAAAGAAGGCGGGCGCGGGGCTCTAGAGTCGAAGGACGGTCGGACGCGGTGGGAGGTTGGTGGTGCGCGACGTGGACGTTGGCGAGTTTAGGAGCCGCTGAGCACGGGCGATGATGTCGGCGTGCGCATAGGGCACGGCGACACAGTGCAGCCAGGCGCGGATGCACGAATCTGCCCGCTCGGCGCCCACCGCAATATCTTCCGTCCCTGAGTCGGTCGTCGAAGACGTCGGCAGTCCGATTTCCGCGCCGGCACCATGGCTTACGATGACGTCGGCAACGTCCATCGTCGAGAATGGTGCTGTGAATGGCAGCACGCTAAGCACGACGAACCAAACGGCGCACAGCTTGGCGACCATGAACTGCCGCGAGAATATGGCAGGGGAAAGGGTCTGTCAACGTGCTGCGGGCGTCGCCACGATGGCGACGCCCGACAGCCTCCGATCTGCGTCTACGAAGCGATCGCTGCCCTCTCCTCGTATTCGGTGAAGGCCTCCAGTACCAGGTCGCGCACCCGCTCCTGAGCGGTCTTGTCGACGATGGGACGTAGCAGCGCGAAGCTACGACGCTCACCATTGACCGCGTAGGAACGCGCCGGGAACGTGACGTTGCGGCCGTTGCCACCGCGTCGTTCCCAGATGGAGAACCCGATCAGCTTCAAGCCTTCGAGCTCTCCGTCGGTGAAGTGCAGCTCGGCATCCGCGAGTTTGCCGGCAGGGTTGCCGCGATCGTTCGGCGTGATTTTGACGACGATGCTCATAACGTGACCTCCAAGAAAGCTCGCCGTTGCGGCGAGCGGTTGACGCTGACGAAGACGTGCCGCGAGTCATGCGGCCACCGGACTGGCGATGGGCGCCTGCAGGCGTTGCCACAGCCAGTGCTGGAGCGTGTTGAGGCCCACGAGCCCGGGATCCGCAGGTAACAAGAGGTAGTGATTCCCGCGGTAGCGCGCTCGCTGCCAGGCGAGCTCCATCGCGTCGACGAGGACGAGTCGGGCCGGTGTTCGTCCGTGGAGTTCGTCGTGCGTGATGGGCTCGGCTGCGAAGCCGGCCACGTCCGAGAACGTCGACGCGTGGAGCGTCATCGTTGACGGCGAGTCGAGCTCCGCACGAGCGGTGGTGACGAAGGCGAAGTACAGCCGCGTGTGTTGGCCGATCGTCACCGTGATGCTGGGTGTGATTGATAGTTGCCGCATTTGCTTTCTCCCTTCTCGAACGCTCATCAAAGATTCCCGACCATCACGTAAGAGCCAATCCGTGGCTCGACCGAGAGCCCGGTCAAGGCCGACAGCCCCGCTGGGCGGGGTCGAAGCGAAGCGGAGAGCCTTGACGGGGCCGAGGCGAGCCAGAGAATCGGTGTCGTGATGGCCGGTTGCGTCGATGCGATCGTTCGTGCGATGCGTTGATGCTTGTGGAGATACCTAGCCCTCTCGCAATCCGCGAGAGCCCGTCGCGGCGCCAGCTGTGGCGAAGCGCGACGGCGATCGCGATCACGTGAGGCCACTGCTGGCGCGGCACGCGATCGAGATTGCCCACGAGCTCCGAGAAGAGGTCGTCGGGGAACAGTTCCGCGACGACCAACTTCAGGAGCGCGCGAGACCATGTGAGCTTCGCGGTACGGGCGGCGAACAGCCGCATGGCATCCGGACGAAGCTCCGCCCGCCACCGCTCGGCATCGAGCTGCTGTTTCGCTCGTGCGGCGTCTTCGAGCTGACGATCGATGTCGAGGAACAGGTGACGGAACGCGCGCATGGCTGCACCTCCGGGGAGGAAGGCCAGGCGCTGACGCGTGGCGGGAAGTGGGCTGGCGTGTGGCCGTGCCCACGTGCGTAGGTGGGAATCGCGAGGGCTATGCGGGCTATGCCCGCATAGCAAGGACCAGGGTCAGTGGACCGTGGTGAGCAGGCGACTGGCGGCCCGATCGAGTGCGAAGCGTCCGTCCTGCCAGGGCGTGCGCTGACTGAGACGTGTCAGTCCTTGCACGTAGCCCCAGACCGAGCGGGGATTCGTCTCGTGCTGTTCCGCCAACGTGTACGCCTCGACGGCCTGCTTCTGCGACAGATCGAGTCGCTGCACGGCCGTATTGAGCACCGCATCGCGCGTGTCCCCGAGCTCCTGAGTCGTCGAACGCAGGAGGAGGGTGCGTTCCGCAGTGGTGTCGGCGTCGAGAGAGTCGCGGACCTGCGCGAGTGACGTTGTCCACGCCTCCTGAATCGACGCGCCCACGTGTCGGCGCCGGAAGCCGGCCACGTGCTGGAAGCCCCAGATGATGTGATTCCCGCACACCATCCGGAACAAGAACAGATCGAGCGTGAGGGCGGCGGCACCCACGTCACTGTTCCGGAGAATGAATCCGCGGAACAGGCCGGACTGGGTGCGGTCTGTGGGATCGTCGAGATCGCGGTTGCCGTCCACGAGGAACAGAAACATGTCTCGGTCTCCCAAGTAGGCGCCGGACGGGACGCGTTCGGCACCGAATTCGCCGTCCTTGTAACCGAGCGGCAGATGCCAGGCCGGGTGCGTGGCCGTGAGGTCGAGCACCCGGCTGGCCAGCTCGTCGTGATGGACGCGTGCGTAGCGCGGTGACGTCATCGCGTGCACGGTCCACGGTGCGGTGTCTTCGACGAACAACTGATGTCGTTCGCGGTCGACCCGCTGCAGCCCGTCGTTGATCGCGTCGGACGCGATCGTGGCGGGCAGCGTTCGAAGGTAGTTTGGCGGCGCGCTGGCGATGGTCGCGAGCTGGCCGAAACTCCAATGCGTCAGAGCGGCGGTCCGGCCTGACGCTTCGCGGAGGATGAGGTCGTCATCGTCCGCCTCGGTCCTGAAGTTGCCGGTCTCGATCGTGCGCTCTTCGATCCGCTGGCGCCGTGCGCGAGCGGCTTCGTAGAGTGCGTGAACGCTGGCGAACCGTTCATCGGGTGGGCGGGACGCCCATTCGCGATGCGCGGTGTACGCCGTGACTGCGGACACACTGATCCCGGTCATGTGGTGCTCCTTTGTTACGTGCCCTGAGGGCGACGGGGTGGAACGGCTCCACGTCGGGCGACGTGAAGGGGTGGCCAGGACGGCCACAGCGGAATGGCTACAGGCTAGATCTGGTCGCGCGGAGTGTCAACGTCAGCCGTATTTCGGTAGCGTCTGACCCGACGCGGTGACCATGCCCTGCATTTCAATTGCTACAACTTCGCCCACGGGCATCAGACGCTCCGTGTGACGACCGCAATGAAAGGGGGAGCGGATCATGTGCGGTCAAACAAGGAAATCGTCAGGCTACGAGCAATGGCCTCATCGAGGCGTAATATTGCTCTTAGATGAACAGACGATCATTCACCGTGGGATTGGCGGGGCTGCTCGCTTCCGGGTGTCGTCAACAGACTGCGCCGCCGCAGCAGACCGCCTCCAAAGGGAAGCGGAGCATGAAAACCGATCTGGTGTTTCTGACGCGGGATGGCTGCGTGAACACGCCGGACATGTCGCTCAACCTAGACGATGCCCTTCGCGCGCTCGGTTTGGGCATCGACTATCCGATGGTCAACCTCGCGTCATTGGCCCCGACCGACCCGCGCATCGGGTATCCGACGCCGACGGTGCTCATCCATAACCGCGACATCTTCGGGATGCCGGAACCGACACCGCCGTTTCCGGAGCCTGCTTGACGGGTCTATAGGGGTGGAGTTCCACTCGTGGCCGACATTCAGAAGCGGGTCGCTAGTGCGTTGAGTTTGCCGGCAGAATGATCCACAGGGAGATGTCAAACTGGCCCACTACCAGTATTTCTCGACGCGGCGAAGGCAGGGTGCCAGTTCGACTCGAGTGCTGCCTTCGCGTCTGACCTAATCACCGAACCGTGTCACTGATCCTTCTTGCGCGGTTGCAGCTTCTTGATCACGCTGACCGCACGGCCGGCGGCGGTCTCCAGGTCAATGGCCTGTTGCGCGGAGTTTCCAAGCTCGCGTCGGAGCTGCGTCGAAAGCAGTGTGACGGTTTGCAGCGAATTCGCGAGCTGGTCGATCGTGTCCTTCACGTCGTCGTTCATGATTCCATCCGCCTTTCTGTCGGACGTGGCGGGCTGAGGCATCATCGCGGCAGCCACGCCGCTTGCTCAACCCAACTGGGTGGTTAGGGCCGTACGCGTGTTCAAGCACGCGTACGGTCCGCTCTCTAGGACGTTTCGGACTTCCGGCTTGAGCGCCTTGGTAGCGCTTTTCGTTCCGGCGCCAGAACGCCCTCCCGTTCCAGCTCGCGTCGAATCGCTCGTCGTACCAACGCACTCACTGGCAGGTGTTCTCGTGCACTGAGCTTGGTCAGACCCGCGATCAGGTCTGGCTCCATCGGATACGACTTTAGCGGGCGATTGCGTTTGGGCGCGGGCGTCATGGCCATTTACGATGACATGACAGTGTTATGTCAGTCAAGCTGAACGCTCGCCCGGGACCGCCAGGCAGCATGGGTGGCGCCCGGGCCATGAACAAACCTGGACGCGATAGGCGAGATGGCTAGTCGTCGCCGGAAGCGCCAGCCCAGGAAACAGCGGGTGCCGTGACCGGTGGGAGAAACAGCGCACCAACTCCGGCGGCGGCGGCAAGCGCCACCGCGCCCCACAACGAGGCGGAAACGCCCGCCTGCTGATACAGCACGCCCGACAGGAGCGTTCCGAGCAAGCGGCCGCACGCGTTCGCCATGTAGTAGAAGCCCACGCTCTGCGACACGTGATCGGCTTCCGAGTACGCGAGGACGAGGTACGAGTGAACCGAAGAATTCAACGCGAAGACGAATCCAAAGATCGCGAGGCCACCGAGCATCGTGATCGCCGGGGGCCAGTCCAGACGCAAGCCGATGGGAATCAGCGCCGTTGTCGCCGCCAGGCCCAAGCCGAGCGTAGCCGCCAGGGCAGGCCCAGGCGCGCTCCCGTGTGTCACTCTCGCGAGCAGCACGGGCGAAAGGCTTTGCACTCCCCCATAGACGATTACCCACAGGGCCATGAATCCACCGACCTGGGCAAACGACCAGCCGAGGACACTCGCCAGGAAGATCGGTACGCTGACGACGAACCAGACATCGCGAGCGGCAAACAGCGCCAGGCGCGCCAGCGACAAGCGATTGATGCCTGACGAGTTGGACAAGATGCCTTTGAATGGTGCTTTCTTCTTCGCCTGCCCGATCGATCCCGGTAGCGCGGTCAGGACGAACAGGAGCACGACGAGCACGCCGCTCGCCATCGCCATCAAGGCGCCGGCAAAGCCGAACGTCGAGAGCAGGACCCCTCCAACGAAGAAGCCCGCACCCTTCAAGGCGTTCTTCGATCCCGTCAACACGGCGACCCACTTGAACAACCCCGAGTCGTCGCCTTTTGGGACCAGCACTTTGACGGCGCTCTTGGCGCTCATCTTTGTCAGATCCTTCGCGATCCCCGACAACGCCTGGCAGCCCATCACGTAGGCGACCGAAACGGCCATGCTCCACTCGCGATTCAGGAGCGCGAGCAGCCCAAGGGCGACCACCTGCACCACGAGCCCCAGGACGAGGGTGAAGCGCAGGCCGGTGCGCGAGGCCACCCAGCCGCCGACGAGATTCGTGACGATCCCGAAGAACTCGTACAGCAGGAACAGAAACGCCAGCTGGACCGGCGTGTAGCCAAGCTGGTTGAAGTGCAGCAGCACGAGCATGCGCAACGCGCCGTCGGTCAAGGTGAACGCCCAATACGCTGCGGTCACGATGGCGTAGTTGCGGATGCTGAGTGTTGGCGCTGAGGCGCCAGCACTCCGAGCGGGTGCGCTCATAGCGACGCTCCGACCTTCTGCGCGAGTTCGATCATGCGGTTGACGTAGCCGATCTCGTTGTCGTACCAGGCCAGCACCTTGACGCAGGTGCCGTCCACGACCATCGTCGACAGCGCATCGACGATCGCCGACCGCGCATCGTCCTTGTAGTCGACCGAGACGAGAGGGCGCTCCTCGTAGCCCAGGATGCCTTCGAGGGGGCCTTCGGCCGCTCGCTTGAAGAAGGCATTGACCTCGTCAACCGTCGTCGGCCGTTGTACTTCGAACACGCAATCGGTCAATGACGCGTTGAGGAGCGGGACACGGACGGCGATGCCGGTCAGCTTCCCGAGCAGCTCAGGGTAAATGAGGGCGATCGCGGTCGCCGAACCCGTGCTCGTCGGAATCAACGACAGACTGCTGGCCCGCGCGCGACGGAGATCCTTGTGTGGGGCGTCGACGACGACCTGTGTGTTGGTGATGTCGTGAATGGTGGTGATCACGCCGTGCTTGATGCCGATCGACTCGTGGATCACTTTTACGACCGGCGCGAGGCAGTTCGTCGTGCACGACGCGGCCGTGAGCAGGCGATGCGTCGCGGGCTGGTACAGGTGATCGTTGACGCCCATCACGATATTGAGCGCACCCGACTTCACCGGTGCCGCCACAATCACCTTCTTCACGCCCGCGGCGAAGTACGGACCGAGTGTCTCCTCGGTTCGGAACTTCCCGCTGCATTCGAGCACGACGTCGACCTGGGCACTCGACCAGGCGACGTCGCCCGGCTCAGCAGCCGCGGAGAACGTCACCGTGGCGCCGTCGATGGCAATGCGCCCGTCGCCGGCCTCGACGCGGCGATCCCATCGGCCGTGGACAGAGTCGAACGTAAGCAGGTGAGCGGCCGTCTCAGGACCACCCGCTATCTCATTGATGTGAACGAACTGCAGGTCCGGCCTTCCCCAGCCGGCCCGCAGTGCAAGCCGACCCATGCGGCCGAAGCCGTTGATGCCGATTCTGGTGGGCATGGTGACGCTCATCGCGTCGCGTGGATCTGAACCGCCCGTGGCGAGCAGCACGACACGCCGGCCACGTCACCGGGTGCCGGCACACAGCAGCCGGTTTTCTTCTGCAGGCGCTCCCCGTCGCGATGCACGCTGTCGACGTGCGTGAGCGCATGACGGACGGCGTCACCGATGGCAGCCAGGACTGGATCCGCCAGCATCCCGAGGCGATAGTGAACCCATAGCCCCTCGCGCCGTGTCTCGACGAGCCCCGCCCGCCGCAGATACGCCAGGTGCCGTGAGGCCTTGGGCTGCGGAATCTTCAGGCTCTCGTGGATGTCACAGACGCAGACCTCCCCCGTCAGCAGCAGCCCAAGGATGCGCAATCGCGTCGCATCGGCGAGGGCCTTGAAAAGCGCTTCCATCTCGACCAGTTGTTGCTTAGCCATATATGCGCCTTGACAAATATAACACGCCGCGGCTACAGTCAGTATATTCGCTTCTGCACATACAAGGAGATCGACATGTCAGACATTCAGCAGGCCGTTCGCGACAAGTACGGCGCCATCGCGGCCTCCGTCACGAAGGCCTCGACGAACACCGGTTGTTGCGGCCCGTCGGCCTGCGGCTGCGGCGACCCTATTACCTCAAACCTCTATTCCGACGCCGAGACCAGCGGGCTCCCCCCCGATGCCGTGACCGCGTCGCTCGGCTGCGGCAACCCGACGGCCCTGTTGACCCTCGAACCGGGCCAGACCGTGCTCGATCTGGGCTCCGGGGGCGGGATCGATGTCCTGCTCTCCGCGAAGCGCGTCGGGCCCACCGGCAAAGCATACGGCCTGGATATGACGGACGAGATGTTGGCGCTGGCCCGCGAGAATCAGCGCAAGTCCGGGGCGACCAACGTCGAGTTCCTGAAGGGGACGATCGAATCCATTCCGCTGCCGGACAACTCGGTCGACGTCATCATCTCGAACTGCGTCATCAACCTCTCGAGCGACAAGGACGCCGTCCTGCGGGAGGCGTTTCGGGTCCTGAAGCCCGCCGGGCGATTTGCCGTTTCTGACGTCGTGGTCCGCGGTGACGTGCCGGCCGACATCCGCCGAAGCATGGAATTGTGGGTCGGCTGCATCGCGGGCGCGCTCGAGGAGGAGGACTACGCTTCGAAGCTGAAGGCCGCCGGCTTCGCTGACGTGGAGGTGGACCCGTGGCGCGTTTACAAGATCGACGATGCGCGCGCGTTTCTGACGGAGAGCGGCGTGGACGTCGATCGACTGGCGCCGCAGGTCGAAGACAAGTTCGCGAGCGCGTTCATTCGCGCGCGAAAGCCCGCCGCCGCGAAAAGCTGCTGCGGCCCGGAGTGCTGCGCATGAAATTAGCCATCGGGCTTCTCGCCGCCGCACTGCTGATGGCCTCCACGGGGTTCACGCAGGATGCGTATGAAGTCGCGCCCCAGGCCTATCGGAAGCAACTCGAAAACGACCTCGTCCATGTCACGCGCGTGCACTACGCGCCGCACGAACAGCTTGCGGAGCACAGCCATCCGGCCCGACCGACCATCTATGTCTATCTCAAGGACGGCGGCCCAGTGCTCTTCAAGCACGAGCACGGGGAATCCGGTGCGATGGCGGCGACTCGACCGGCGACGCAAGCAGGCGCCTACCGCATCGCGCTCGGTCGCAACGAGACCCACGTGGTGGACAACCAGTCCGATCTGCCCAGTGACTTTCTCCAGGTGGAGATCAAGACCGCGATCGACCCCAAGACGTTCAACGGGCGCCGCTTTCGAGACCCGGTGACCATCGGTCAGAACTCGACGAAGGTCGAATTCGACACACCGCAGATCCGGATCGTTCGGGTGACCTGCACGGAGGCGACAGCGTGCGCCTCCGCGGCGGCGTCGCTCACGAACCCCACGCTTCTGGTCGCGACCGGCACGGGTGAGACCGCCTGGCTGCAGCCCCACAGTGCGGGCGGCACTCGACCGGCTGGAGAATACCTGCTCGTCGAGTTCAAACAGGGCGATCGCGAACGTCGGCCGTGATCACGGAATGGCTCAGGGCCTCTCGGCCGCGCCGTTCGCATACGCGCAGTCCGCGACTGGCATTCGTGTGTTCCACAATCCTGTTGATGGTGGGGTCGGCGTGTCGGCAGGAGGCTCGCGATCAGCCGACAACCATCGATGTCACAAAGGATTCGCCTGCGGAAGCTCAACTCGCGGCGCTCCAGGTGAACGCCCGGCGCGTGCCGCGCGCACTCGTGGCCGAGTTCGACCAGGTGCTGACGGCGTTGGAAATCAGGTGTACGGAAACACGAGCCGCGACGCCGAGTCTGGCCGATGTCGCCGTGAAAGCGGTCGCCGCCGCAACGAAGAATGGGCAGGACATGACTCACCTCCAGGCTCTTCGTGCGCTCGAAAACAGCATTCACGAAGGGGCGGACATGAAAATCGACTGTACAGAAGCCGCGAAGCGCCTGTTCTCGCAGTTCTAGCCGGCCGCTCAGACTGCGGCACCGTCAGACGAGTTGACGCGGGTCATGAGGTTCTGGTGTAATCCGCCTACGCGAATATGAGCCTCAAGGCATTCCGCTGGCCGGCTCAACCAAGGGAGCGACATGAACAAGGTCTTGATGGCGGTTGCAATCGCCAGTGCAGTCTCACTACCGCTGATGGCGCAACAGAACGGAACGAAGGTCGAGCTCAAAGACGCGCAGGGACAATCTGTCGGGACGGCCACCTTGTCGGCCGCTGGCGGCGGCGTGTCGATCGCGCTTGATCTGAAAAACCTGCCCGCCGGCGAGCACGCGATTCACATCCATGCGGTCGCGAAATGCGAGCCGCCGTTCACGTCGGCCGGCGGGCATTTCAACCCTGAGATGAAGAAGCACGGCCTGGAGAATCCAGAAGGTCCGCACGCTGGCGACATGAACAACTTCACGGTCGCTGCGAACGGCACGGCCAAGACCACCGTGACCGACCCACGCGTGAGCCTCGGCATGGGTGCCAACTCCGTCTTCAGCAATGGCGGCACGGCTCTCGTCATCCATGCCAAAGCCGACGACATGAAGACCGACCCGGCCGGCAACGCGGGCGATCGCATCGCGTGCGGCACGATCACCAAATAACGAGCGTTCTGTAGCGAATGCCAGCCGCAGCCACGAATCGGGTCGACCTGATGTTTCGGGCGTTCTCCGACCCGATTCGGCTGCGGATCCTCCATCTTGTCCAGGAGGGCGAGCTTTGCGTCTGCGATCTCGTGGCCGTCCTGAAACTCCCGCAGCCGACAGTCTCGCGGCACCTCTCCTATTTGCGGAAGGCCGGATTGGTCAACGTGCGACAACAGCGCTCCTGGAACTTCTACACGCTGGTGCCCGGTCGAACGGTCTTTCACAAGAAGCTGCTCGGCTGCCTCGGCGCCTGCTTCAGCGATGTACCGGAACTGTCGAGAGATCTCGCGCGGGCTCGCGAGATCCGCGCGCGCGGCGGCTGCTGTCCCAGGTAGTTTTTTTTGACTCGTGGCATTCGCCTATCCGAATGCGACGGCCTTCAACCGGGCGACATGACGAGCGAGCTTGGAACAGCCTGCGTCGACATCTCGCTGCGCAAGCTCGCGGGCCTTTTTGTGATGTGTGTCATCCTGGCCAGTCTGTGCGCTAGCGGGTGCTACTCGTCTGGAACGATCGCCGACGATGTCCTCCGGCGTACCGTTCCCGAGGGCGACTCCACGCCAGTTCTTTCGGGGCCCGTCTGGACCGGGCAGTTGGCCCAATTCGCCTGGGACTTCGACACTCACATGAGCGCGCCTGGCTATGTCGAGTGGCTGGAGCAACACCTGCACGACTTCCAGATGGTCGATCGCGATCGGGCGCGTCTGCGCCTCGTGAAGCAGGGCGAGGGTGATGCCTATCGCCTCCAGATCGTCCTCGACCAGATCGACGGACGGACATTGGTGCACGCCAGATTGTTCGCGTCACCTGACTGATGAGCGTTGCCATGACATCACAACCACCTCTTCGAGTGCTGTTTCTGTGCACAGGCAACGCGGCGAGATCCCAGATAGCTGAGGCTCTGTTCCGTCACCTTTCACACGGGCGCGCCGAGGTGTTCAGCGCCGGCAGCGCGCCCGAACACGACCTGCACCCGCTCGCGAAGGAGACCCTCGAGCAGAAGTACCACATCGACACGTCGGGGCTTCATCCGAAGGCGATGCGAGAGTTCCTCGGGCAACGTTTCGATTTTGTGATCACCGTGTGCGACAAGGCCGCGGAGGCCTGCCCGGTCTTTCCAGGTGACCCGGAACGGATCCACTGGGGCTTCGAAGATCCGGCCATGGTTCAGGACGAGGCCGCTCAGCGACGGCTGCTTGAAACGATTGCGAACGGGTTGGCGGCCCGACTGAGGATTTGGATGTCTCTCCCGGAGATCCGGCGGCGCCTGGAGACAACTCCTCCGACGGCGCGCTAGGCTTAGCCGGCCGTTGACAGCGCGCCGACTTCAGACAGCCTCATGCGCACGTCTGAAGTCATTTGGCCGTGGCCTTCTTGCGCGTCCCGAGATCCTCAACGACCGGACACTCGACCTTCGACTGGCCCTCCAAAGCCCGCTCGCACATGGTCAGATACGTGTGCAAGGTGGCTGAAAACGCGTCCAGTTCGATCCGTCGCGCATCAAGTTCATTCAGCTTGCGTGACAGCAAGTCGTGAACACTTTGACAGCCCTCGCGGCCGGCGGACGCCTGGTAACTGACAAGTTCCCGGATCTCACGCAGCGTCAGGCCGTGCGCCTTGGCGCGTCGCACGAATTCGAGGCGCTCAACGGTACGTGCGTCATAGGTGCGAAACCCTCCTGCGGTACGCTCGGCTTTCGGCAAGAGCTTCTGGCGCTCATAGTACCGAATCGTGTCCGGCGTCAGGCCCGTTGCGTTCGCCAGGTCACCGATCTGAAAAGTCTTTCGGGCCATGATCTATTCACGAACGTATCGGTGTCTTCGCGGCAAGCGTCTCTTCGATGCGGGCGACGGCCGCGAGGACATCACCCAAGCAGCAGGCGCCACGAGGGTTCCTCACGTCGCACGCACAGCGCCCGGCGGCAATGTGGGCGCGAACACGGTCCGCGGCAGCCGTCGTGCCGGTCTGTTCACACTCCGCCAGCATGTCTGCTTCATTTTCGTCGAAGCAATAGCAGATCATCCGGCACCCGCTCGCCTCCTTCTGCCAGACCGCGACCCGAACGTCGTCCTTCTGGTAGACGACGCCAGCCTCATCGAAGTACACGACCTCACACGTCGGCTCTGGGCAGAAATAGTGTTGAAGCGCGCTGATCCGTCTCAGCGGGTGCTCACGCAGCAGCGCCTTGACCGTCTGCAGATCGACTTCCTTGCCCGGCGTGGAGCCGACGGGACACGTGCGAGCGATTCGAACGGCGTCTGATTGGCTGCAGCAACTCGACATGGGGGTTCGTCCTTGCTCTCCAGTTTGCACTCTGGAGCGTGCTCCAGAGTCAAGCACGCTCCTCGAACGCTGGGCTTAAACTTCCTGGACGGCATGACCGCCCAGCGACGGAGCGCCGACACGCTCCGTCGCTGCGGCGCACCAGCGGTTATGATCGCGACATGCGCGACACTCCACTAAGGATCGGCCAGGTCGCTGAACGCGCTGGCGTGAGCACCGACACGATCCGGCACTACGAACGCCTCGGTCTGCTGCCCAAGGCCGCGCGAACCACCGCCGGGTATCGACACTACTCGCCGGACGCCGTGGATCGTGTCAGGCTCGTTCGGCACGCGCTGCGGTTCGGGTTTTCGCTGAGCGACGTGGCAGGATTCCTTCGGGTGCGCGCGTCCGGCGGTACGCCGTGTCGCGACGTGCGCGCGACGGCCGAGCGCATCTTGACGGCCGTCGATCAGCGGATCGCCGAGCTGACTGCGGCCCGGACGGATATGAGTCGGACGCTCAGGGACTGGGATCGTCGTTTGGCCCGTACGCCCGAAAACCAGCCGGCACACCTGCTGGAAGCACTGGAGGCAGAGACTGACCGTCTCCCAACTCGTCTTCCGATACGGAATCTGACCGCCAAGCTCTGATTCCAAGTCTGGCCCGTCGGCGTCCTTGACCCTAGAACCGGTTCCAGGGTGTACGATACGTATATGACCCGATTCATTCGACTCTCTTCGGCGTTCCTACTCGCCTGCCTTCCCTTCGTGTCCGTCGTTGCCGCTCAGCAGCATCCGGCGATGCCTGCCGGGATGACGCACGAAGAACACATGGCCCAGATGAAGAAGGACGCCGAGATGAAGCAACACGGCGCGATGGCCATGGGATTTGATCAGGATAAGGCCACGCATCATTTCACGCTGACGGCACACGGCGGGGCGATCGCTGTTGGCGCCAACGACCCAGCCGACCAGGCGACGCGCGATCAGATCCAGGCGCACCTCAAGGACATCGCGGCGGCGTTTGGCCGCGGTGAGTTTGACAAGCCGTTGATGACCCACGGCGAAATGCCACCTGGGGTCGCGGCGATGCAACGCCACAAGAGCGAGATTACGTACACGTTCGAGCGTAGCGAGCGCGGCGGAATTGTGCGGATCGCTACCCCCAACGCCGATGCCCTCAACGCGATCCACGACTTCCTGCGATATCAGATTCGGGAGCATGCCACCGGCGACCCGTTGACGGTGAGAGAATGACGACGATGAGACCGACGATGCTGGTTGCCCTGGTCCTCGTCGCGTCAGCCATGACGGCGGTTCCGGCGCTGGCGCAACAGAGCCGCTGTGCCGATTGCCACTTCTCGCGCCCGGAGGCGCCCGCGCGCGATCATCTGATGGATTGGGATCGGTCGCCACACGGCCGACAGAACGTCGGCTGCGAGAAGTGCCATGGCGGCGACGCCACGAGCTTCGAACCGTTCGTCGCCCATCGCGGCATCCTGAGCCCTACGAATCCAGCGAGCCCCGTGAGCCGGGTGAATCTGCCGGCGACCTGTGGTGGGTGCCATGCCGGCCCGTTCGCGGCGTTCCAGAACAGCAAGCACGACCAGATGCTGCGGGCCGGCAATCCCGACGTGCCGACCTGCGCCACCTGCCATGGCGATTCGGCGGCATGGCTGCTGTCGCCCAAGGCGCTCGAAGGGCAATGCAATCAGTGCCATGGCGCAGGCAAGGCCGCTCCGCGGCCCGAACGAGCGCAGCAGGCGCGTCGGCTGCTCGAGGGCGTCGTGTCCGTGCGTGAGCAACTGCAGCTCGCGCGGGGCCTCATCAGTCACATCGACGATCGCACGCGACGTGCGGAGCTGCGGCAGGCATACGACCAGGCGCAAATTCCGCTCACCGAAGCCGTCGATGCGGGGCACAAGTTCGTGTTCGACCGCCTCGAGGAACGCCTCGGCGTCGCGCGCACCAGGGCGACGGCGTTGCTCTCGCAGATCGTCAATCAGGGACGACGGCCGTGACCGCGCACTTGGCGTGGCCAAGCCTTGCCACCAGGAACGCGCGTATGGGTTTATGAATAGTACGTAGGCGATGCAGGGGATACGTCGGGGGAGACGATCCCGAATCTCGGAATCATGGGCACGAATCTCGCCGAGATCCCTCCGCTCAGTGGCTCGCTCGGGCTTCGCTACGACCGTGTGAGCACGTTCGGCGAGGCGGAGCTCGTGATGGCCGCATCGCAACAGCACGTGGACACCGACGTGGCGGAGCAATCGACGCCTGGCTACAGCGTCCTCAACCTGCGTGTGGGGCGCCAGATCAAGGCATTGCGTCTGACGTTCGACCTGGACAACGTCTTCAACACGCTCTATCTGGGCTACCTGTCGTATCAGCGCGATCCCTTCCGCTCCACAGTGCGTGTCCACGAACCGGGACGGAACGTCTACGCGAATATTGCCTATCGCTTCTGACGCGCAGGCAGATCCGCAATTCGTGGGTGACGGGTGCCGCCGATTCGGCGACACCCGTCGCTCGATCGGTGGCATTCCTCCGGAATCCCGGCGCAGACGGCCTCCCCTGCTGATTTCCCTGGGCTTTTCAGCCGGCACTCATTTCGCATTCTTCCGAAATGACATGACGAACACGCTCAAGGCGGTTGCGGTCGTGACGAAGACGCTCGGGCACTGTGGACGGCTTCGTATCCTCTCTATGCTCCGGCCGGGGCCGCTGTCGGTCTGCCAAATCGCGTCCGTGCTGGGGGCTCCGCCGTCGACGGTTTCGGGCCATCTGCTGGAGTTACGTCACGCCGGGCTGGTCAGCGAAGAACGCCGCGGCAAGTGGGTCTACTCACGGCTGGCGGACGCGGAGCCGGTGACCGCCGTGCTGGACCCGGTGCTGGCATCCATCGAAGACGATCCGCAAATCCGCAAGGATGCCGTCGCCGCCGCCGGACTGCGCGGCACATCGCCCGCCGAACTCTGTGCGTGCGCGAATGTGACCGAGTGGGAGACGACATGATCGCTCCGCTGCTCGTCCTGCTCGTCGCGCTGTCGGCCGCCGCCCCGCCGACCGGCGCGGATCTCGAGCGCCAGGCGCGCGAGATCGACGGGATGCTCGTCGCGCCGTGCTGCTTCAGGCAGGAAGTCTCGGTTCACCAATCGGCCGCGGCCCAGGAGGTCAAACAGGACGTCCGCCGGCGGCTTGCGGCCGGCGAAACGCAGCAACAGATCCTGGACGCGTACGTCGCTCAATACGGCAAGCACATTCTGGCCGAGCCGCGCGCGGAAGGCTTCGACGCCCTGCTCTACGTCCTGCCCGTCGTGACGTTCTTCGCCAGCATCGCCCTGCTCACCGTCGTCATTCGGCGAGTCACCCGGCATGGCCCCGTCGCGGCGTTGGCCGCCGACTCGGGCGCACCGAACGACGTCGACGAGCGCCTGGATGACGAGTTGCGGGACCTCGATTGATCGACTGGCAGAACAGTTCACCAGGCGCGCAGCCAGTCGCGCCAATGTCCGTCGTGAAGGAGAACGTCATGAGCAAGAGACTCTCGGCCGCGCTGCTTGGCATGTCCCTCATCGCCCTCGTCGTCGGCGCGCAGCAGGCTGCGGCCCAGCAGGGCGCCGGACGCAACCCGCAGCCCGGCTCCTACAATGTCGCCGCGGAGCAGACGGTCAAAGGGACCGTCGCCGACGTGCAGCAGGTCACTGGGCCTGGGCCGGGGACCGGTACGCACGTCACGCTCAAGACGGCCACCGGCACGGTCGCACTCGCCCTCGGTCCGTCGCAGTACATGACCCAGAAGAAGTACGTGCTCGCCGCCGGCGACGAGATCGAAGTCATCGGCGCGAAGACCCAGGTGGACGGCCACGACGTGCTGGTCGTCCGCGAAATCAAGAAGGGCTCGGAGACGATGACGTTCCGCAACGCGAAAGGCTTCCCGATGTGGTCCGGACGCGCGGGACGCTGAACTGACCGACGCAGGCGCCGGACGGTGTGACGCGCACATCGTCCGGCATTCGGAGACGACACATGACACCCGAGGCCGACGTGAATGGTCCTGACGATGCGGGCGAGACGACACCGCTGCCGCCGCGTACGACATGGTCCACGCTGACCCGCGTTGGGCTTGCCGCGGCCACGATCGTCGTCCTGATGCTCTGGATCCTCGGTGCGTTCAGGCGGGACGTGATCCAGGCCGGCACAACGCCCGTGCCAGTGGAATCGGCGGCAAGCCTGACGACCGAGACCATCGCGGTGCAGACCGTCCCCGCCATCACGGAAGCCGTCGGCACCATCCAGGCGGAACAGCTCGCCGCGGTGACGTCGCGCGTGGTCGGGACGATCGAGGAGCTGCGCGTCGCCGCAGGACAGCGCGTGGCGAGCGGAGCGATCGTCGCGGTGCTCGATAACCGGGATCTTCGGCACCGGGTCGAGCAGGCCCAGGAGGCGGTGATCGGGGCCGAGGCCGCGGTGGCGCAGGCGCAGGCCGACTATGCCCGCGACAAGCCGCTCGCCGACCAACGCGTCATCACGCCGTACGACTTCGAGCACACCCAGACCAATCTGAAAACCGCCGAGGCGACCTGGCACCGGCTTCAGCAGGCCGCGCGGGAAGCCGACGTGACCCTCTCCTACGCGGTGATCCGCAGTCCGTTCGCCGGCGTCGTCGTCGACCGGTTGGCGAACGTCGGCGACCTGGCCGCGCCCGGCAAGCCGCTCTTCACCCTGTACGAACCGGGACGATTGTGGCTCGAGGCGAACGTTCCCGAGGACATGCTGGCGCGCGTGCACATCGGAGAGGTCCTGACCCTGCGGATCGACGCGCGCGGGCAGGAGTCGAGCGGGCGCGTCGTGGAGATCGTGCCCTCCTCGGATCCCACCACCAGGACGATGGTGGTGCGCGCCCGTCTGGAAGATCCGCGGGATCTCGTGCCCGGCATGTTCGGCCGGCTGCTGATCCCGTCGACGCCCGAGCGCGTGCTGGCCGTGCCGGCCAGCGCGGTGACGCGCGCGGGCCAACTCACCCTGGTGGAGGTCGTCGATCAGAACCGCGTCGAGC
>Ga0315281_10002257_pt1 | contig 28622 bp, 25 predicted proteins | sample YL17G07_0_MG_FD_204540 | JGI IMG/M metagenome (GOLD analysis project Ga0315281, IMG submission 204540) | Sediment microbial communities from Yellowstone Lake, YNP, Wyoming, USA - YL17G07_0 | ecosystem: Environmental > Aquatic > Freshwater > Lake > Sediment | place: USA: Wyoming | collected...
TCCCCCTTCGCCACGGAAATCGTGATGGAATCCCTGATCTGGTACCTAGCGTCGGCGTAGGTGCAGTCGAGAGACTCAATGACCTTCCTTAGTTCCTCCAACATGTCGATTCTTGGAAGAATCTCTTTAGGGGTATTTGTTGGGTTTGGATGGATAGACCGAAAACTGTTAATCCGAATACCTGACTTCTCCGGTCTCGTGGCATCGCAGAAGAAGCTGAAGATCAGGACGGGCCTGAGGACCGCCTCCAAGGTCCAGGAGAAGCAGCTCATCTCCACCGGGAAGTGGCTCTCGGATCATCCTGACGCGGTCACGCCTCAGACAGATTGCGAGAACCGACGGTGCAATTTCTCTAGTATCGTCTCGAAGATCTCGTTGGCAGCGGAGAACAAGGACGACCCGGATCTCCTCCGCAAGTTGGCTAAGAGGGGTGACCATCTTGCCCGCGCGTATGCCGCGACCATCCTCATGGCCAAGGAGGAGCGGGCTCCCTATCTCGCAGTCGCACGAGGCTCGGAGGGAGATATCGCCTATGCATACAGCCCCAAGGTGAAGAGGGAGCCACTCATCGGCCTTCAATACTTCAAAGACCCACACCTCCGTCTGCTCGCCTACGCGCATCTATCGCGCAAGCGGAAGGTCGCGTTCTACTCTACGAAAGACGCCGTGTTCTGTTCGCTTGCGGAAGGAAGCCCCCCGGCCAAATTCGTCGAGGAAATCGCCCAAAGACTCCACCTTTCCTCCAAGGGCAAATCAACCTATTCCTGCGGTCACAACCTCGAGGAAAACGGTTACCTTCGCATCGGTTGGAACAGCTCCGATATCTCACTCATGATCTGCGAGAAATGCTTCGAGGAAGGAGTGAGCAGCGTATCGAAAATCGTTGAAAGGATGGTAACCCCGCGCATCAACGAGACCTTCTCCTTGAAGGCCTTTGTGAGGCTCGAATGCCGGGGTAAATGCGATAAATGTTCGACAGGTAATATGTATGAATATGATTCAGACGATAAGAACTCTTACATTTCTGGCCAAGTGACGGACGAACAGATGTACGAAAAGGCTGTCGAAAGTTTCCTGAAATCGATCCACGAGGATGAAAAGAGCCTCCTGGTTGTCGGCACGCGTTGCTTCGGCAACGAAGCCAGCGCGTTCGCCGAGGCTATCGCGACCACCGCCGCGGAGAAGGAGGCGGTCGAATTCGTGCTGTCCAAGATCGAGGGGACGGTCGTTGTCCCCGGCAACATGACTACGAACAAGTTTTTAGCCCAACACTGGGAGACATTCGGCTCGGATCTGATGTCGAAGTTCGCTGGCACGCCCCAAGACGAAACGGTCCCCGAACCTGCTGGCAACGTGACCCCGATGATGCTTATCGAGCGGGCTCAGGCGAAACACAAAGCGGACACTGTAAAAGATTCCCTTCCGCACTATCGGCCGATGGGGAAGCACGCGACCTTCATCGACAGCATCGTCCGCGTCTACAAGTCGAAAGGGATCGATACCGCGCTCAAATTGACGGAGCTAGCAGGGACAGAGGATACGCACTACAAGTCGACCGGGCTCGCCTTCAGGATCGCCTTCGGCGTCACGGGCCTCGAATGGCAGTACACCCGCGAGGAGATAGACCTCGCCAAGCACCTAGCAGGTCCGGCGAAAACGTTGCTCTTCGCCGAGGGGGAGGAGTACGACGTGCTGTTCAGGCAGTTCGCCCGCAACGCCGGAATCCAGGACGAGATAGTCAGGACGAAGTGAAGCGCACATCGATTGCGACGTGCGATACCCCTGGCGAAAATGTCTTCACGACCTTGTTGCGAAGGATCTCGAAATCCCAGTCTTCACCGGCGGCTTCCATGAGATGCCCTATCGGCCGATCCGGCAGCACCGCGTTCGGAAAGTTCTCGTGGTAATGGACGACGCCTCCGGACCTCAGGCACCGAAGGGCTTTCGGGAGGAATCTGAAGGTGTCCTTGAGATACCCCATCAGTATCCTATCGGCTTTTTCCTCAGGGGTGAATGCGCGGTTGTCTCCGAGCATCGGCACCATGACATCCCCGACATCGTTCAGCGCGATGTTCTTCTCGAGATAATCGTAAGTGAGCTTCCTTATCTCGCATGCATAGATCTTTTTCGGGTCATGATGGACGGCCATCGGCAGGGACAGGTATCCAATGCCGGCGAACATGTCGAGGACGATCTCCCCGTCGCATTCGATCGAACCCATCCTCGTCCTCTCCTCGACGTTGCCAGAGGAGAACATGATGTTGGCAGCATCGAGCGAGTACAGCACGCCGTTCTCCAGATGGGTCGCCTCGGTGTCAGTCCCGAGAAGAAGCTCCATCTCCGGCTGCCGCTCCTCGCCATGGATCGCCCCGAGGTCCCTTAGGACCGACTTCGCGCCGAGCACGCTTGCATAGGCCTCCGCGATAATCTTCTTCGAGGGCATCAGTTCCTCAGGGAACTTGATGATCAAGACGTCGCCGAGCATCTCCCAGTTGTCTGGGAGTCTTTCTATTATCGCTCTGTCGAGACCTTGCTCCGCAAGGTCGTTCCTGATTTCCACGATCGGACTCTCTCTGACGAACCGCTTTCTGTCCGCGCGCTCCTCGATCCTGATCCCGAACCGTCCGCTAATGTCATCCGGCAGAAGCTTGGTCATGACGGGGACGACGACCTCATCCCCATCCTTCTGAATCCTCATGCTTCGGTCGACGATGTTCCTCCGGAGCATCTCCTTGATGGCCCATGCGGCTTTCCTTGCTGGAACGATTGCAACAAACATTCGACTTCGGCATTCCCTCAGAACTATTTTCAATTATTGCCGGGGAAATGCGCAATGGCCAGCTATTTTTAATTTTATTCTGTGTTGGAAGATTTTTCGAGAATTTCCTCGCAAATCATTTCCGGAAACCATTTAATTAGGTTCCTTCTATCCCAACTCGACAGCCCGACAGAATTGCGGGCGGGAGGTGAGTGGAATGTCCACCTTTGCAGACACATTTAAAGTGAGAACACCAAGACCGATTTTGAGTGAACAGGATAAGAAGGCGATCCACGAGGCAGCTTTGGATGTAATGGCGACTGTAGGCGTAAGGGTCCACAGCAGCATCGCGCGCGCTTCTTTGAAGAAGGCAGGGGCGAATGTTGATGAAAAGACTCATGTTGTCAAGTTCCAGCCGGACCTGACAAAGAAGCTGATTTCGACCGTGCCATCAAGAATAGTTCTGGCCGGCCGGGACAAGAATTTCGACCTGCCGATGGATGGATCACATCACTATTATACGACCGACGGAACGGGCGTCACCGTCTGGGACGAGAAGACCCAGTCGAGAAGGCTCTCCGTGCTCGACGACGTCAGGAAGACCGCTATTATCAGCGACTGGCTTCAGTATCTCAGCATCTATGAGCCGATGGTCGTCGCATCCGACGTCCCGGAGAAGGTCCACGTCATCACAGCCATGAAGGAGGCCTTCGAAGTCTCGAGGAAGCACATCCTGTCGGAATCGACCTCGACGAAAGAGGAAGCGAAGGATCAGATCCAGATGTCAGCGGAGATCGTCGGCGGAATCGAGGAGCTCAAGAAGAGGCACATAATGTCCGCGATGGTGTGTACGATGTCCCCGCTCACCCTAGACGAGCACGCGACGGACGCAGGCATGGTCTGGTCCGAGGCGCACGTACCGGTGCATGTCACTGGTATGGCCATGATGGGCATCAGCGGACCCGCGACGATCCCTGGCGACCTAGTCGTCAACCACGCTGAGACACTGGCGATGGCGGCGGCAATGCAGTCGTACACGCCTGGATCACCGGTCATATACGGTTCAGTCCTGTCCAGCATGGATCCGAGGACCGGAGCGTACACCGCAGGATCGCCTGAGTCGGTTCTCCTGGGTTGCTGCTCGCACGAGATGGCGAAGTACGTCCACATGCCCTCGTCATGCGGCGGCATCGGTCCGAGCACGAGGATCCCTGGCGTACAGGCGAGCCTCGAGAACGCGATGCTCTCAGTGATGAGCGCTTCCGTGGCGGCTGAGGTCATGAACGGGCTCGGATTGGTAGACGGCTCGACAATGCTGTCTTACGAGCAGCTGATGATCGACAACGAGATCGCCGGCAGGTCCATCAGCGTGAACCGCGAGATACCGGTCAACAAGGAGACCCTCCACCTCGATCTGATCAAGGAGACGGGCATCCTCGGCATGGGCGCGAAGAAGGGCAACTTCCTTGGCTCGATGGCGACGATGATGGAGGCGCGCAAGTTCTTCCAGTCGACATTGTTCAACACGGAGCCGTACGACCAGTGGGAGGCCAAGGGCAAGAAGAGCGACATGACCGTGGCGAAGGAGAAGGCCGATTGGGTCCTCAAGAACCACCAGCCCGTGCGCCTGGACAAGGACATCTCGAAGCGGCTCGACCAGATAGTCAAGAACGCTGCGAAGTGAGAGGCGAGATCTCCGGCAAACCCCTTCCGAAATCCCTTTATCCTTTTCATTTCTTCCAACAGTTTTATTTTGAATCCCGCCGGTTACGGTGTGCAATGGTGTGCTATCTCCCAGCGGAGTCAAAGGAATCTGTCGAGCAGACACGCAAGCTGTTCTTGGAGTATGCCAGCTCGCTCGATTTCAAGCTCTGCTTCCAGGATTTCGACAAGGAGCTCGCGTCGCTTCCGGGGGAGTACGCCCCTCCGAACGGACGCCTGTATCTCGCGTTCGAGAGATCCGAGCCCGTCGGCTGCGTCGGCCTGAGGAGGCTCGAAGAGGGCGCCTGTGAGATGAAGCGACTCTACGTCAAGCCGAATCATCGCAGGGAAGGAATCGGTAGGGAGCTCGCAGAGCTTGTGATCCGAGACGCCTGTGACATTGGATACTCGAAGATGCGCCTTGATACGGTGGCAGCAATGGCGCCCGCCATCACGCTCTACAGGTCGCTCGGTTTCAAAGAGATCCCGCCTTATCGATACAATCCGATCGCGAGCGCGATCTACCTTGAGCTGGACCTCGAAAAATGATCCTCATCTCAGGCTTCTGAGCAGCGCCGGGGCGAACTGCAGCAGCTTCGGGGTCTTGCGCAGTATCGCGGATGAAAGCCCTGCCGGGTTGTCGATGTCCCCCTCCTCCTCGAAGATGCTGACTATCGCCTTGTCCGAGAGTATCCTCACGGCATTGTCGAGCTTCCTGTCCGAGAGCCTGTTGATGATCTTCCTGATCAGCCAGGCTCTGGAGATCTCTTGGCCGAATTCGCCGCAATACATCTTCTCGTAGGCGGTGAGCGCTTCAGGGCAGATTCCTTTAACCATTATCGATTCGGCCAACAGCTCAGAAGCGCGCTTTCCGAGGAACACGCCGCCGCCTGTGATTGGTTTCGTCTGTCCACCGGCATCACCGATCAACGCAAGCCTCTCACTCGCAAGCTTTCCAATCTGTCCCACCGGGATGAGTCCAGACTGCTTGTCCGTAATTCTAAGATCGGGGAAATTCTTCTTCGCGAACGATTTGAGCAGCATCATCGGCGGGTCGTCTGATTTCGTGCAGACCCCGATCCGTATCGTATCCCCCGTCGGTATCTTCCATGCGAAGAATCCCGGGGCGATCTTGCTCCCGATCCACATCTCGACGACTCTGTCGTCGCTGGACGGATCCGAGCCTTCGAACTGCGCGCCTCTGTAAAGGATCTCGAAATCTCTCTTTGTTACATGTTTTCTGACGATGGATTGAGGGCCGTCCGCGCCGACAACCAGCAGCGACTTGATTTCGGTATGCTGATGGTCCGACCTACAGTCGAGTGTGACGCTATCCTCCCCCGTATCGATCCTTGAGATCCTCGTGTTCAGTTTGAAATGCGCTCCGAGGTCGGCCGCCCTCTTTGCCAGCGCGGAGTCGAAAAGGCGGCGGTCGATCACGATCCCCTTAGGCTCCTTCGCATGGAGCTCGATTCTCTCCCCGCCAGGAGAATGCAGGATGAAATCCTTGATGACGCGGAGGACGGAATCCTTCGTGATGCCGTCGATAGTTCTCGGGGAGACAAGTCCGGCGCACTGCAGAGGTCTTCCGACCGTCTCATGCTCTTCGATGACGACAACATCGTGGTCCTTCGCAAGAAGCATAGCAAGCCGGCATCCAGCAGGTCCGCCACCGACAACCGCGATATCTTTGGTCATGACAGGACGATGAAGATGTGAAATGTCTATTTTATCTTATTTGAGCAAGCGCGCCTTCGAACCGAACTGCTTATCGAACAGTCCCTTCAGATGTTCGAGTGTCTCGATGTCGTCCGGTCCCTTGTCGCCTCTTATCCGTGTCACTCTGGCGAACCTGAGCGCCATCTTCGACTCGTATTTCGGGCTCTTCTGGATCTCGTTGAACGCAACCTCGAGGACTATCTCCGGTCTGACCGAAATCCAGAACCCATGATCCTCTATGACGAGCTCCTTCAACTTCGCGGTGAGGTCCTCGAACTCAGCGTCGGTCAATCCCTTGAAGGTCTTCCCGATCATCGCATAACCGTCCTTCGACCTCACCCCGAGATGATAGTTCGAGTACCACCTGGACCTCCTCCCGTGCCCTTTCTCAGCCCCGATTATGGCGACATCTATCGTGACGGCCTTCTTTACCTTCACCCAGGACCTGCTCCTTTTTCCGAGTTGATACTTGCTAGTCAGATTCTTTCCCATCACCCCTTCATGCCCGCGCTTCAGAGCCTTCTCATAGAACTCCTGCGCCTCCGGGATCGAGGACGCGATCAGCCTGGGTACGACCAGTTCCTTCGGAGCTATCCGGTCAAGGACCTCTTTTCGCTTCTCATAGTCGAGGCCCGAGAGGTCCTGGCCATCGAGATAGACCACATCGAAGAGCACGAGCTTCACAGGAGTGTTAATCGACTCCGATGCGATCCCCTTCTCGCGGGTCACCCGTCTCATGACCTCCTGGAAAGGCAGCGGCCTATCCTTGAAGGCGATCACTTCACCGTCGAGTATGAACGAATCGGCCTTCACCTTGTCCAGATCACCGACGACCTCCGGAATGGCCTGAGTGATATCGGTGAGCTTTCTCGAGAATATTCTGACCGATCCCTTGTCCTTGTGGGCCTGGACCCTTATGCCGTCCAGCTTGTATTCGAAGGCCGCCGTTCCTCCGAGCAGTTCCAGTGCCTTTCCGATCGTCTCCGCGCTCTCTGCGAGCATCGGCCTGATCGGGTTCATCGGTCTTATTGAAGCATCGACTTTCTTCCCGCCCTTCCTGAGAAGGCTGGATGCAGTCTCCCCGATATCACCGAGCGTTCCGAGCATCTGCGTCGCATCATGGATCGAGATCTCTGTGGCTGCGGCGATCGCTTCCAGCAGCAATCCCTCCGAGAAGCCTGCCCGCAGATCCCCCGTGATCGTTCCAATCAGAAGATTCCTCTCATCAGAGCTGGCATCTAGCATCAGTCCACGAAGTATCGCGCCTTTCCTCTGCCTCGATTTCGCTCCAGCGACCGCTGAGATTTCTCGGAAACTCTCGGCGACTCTATTCACGCTCAAAGGCTCAGAGAACAAATTTTTCTGATCGAGCTCTCCGACGAACTCAGCCACCTCGTTCCATTGGATCCCCAGAGAGCCCTTCTTGACCGGCAAAGGCTGCCCTATCATTAGACGCGCCGTATCCTCCAGCTGATCCTCAGGAATCGACCGAAGGAATTCTGCGGCAAGGGATATCTTATCGTTCTTCGAGCTCGTCCCCCTGATGTTAGCGAGCAACCGTGCGATCTCACCCAGCGTGACTTCCCTCATCGATTATCCAGTAAGATAGCTACGGCTCAGCCAATAATTGTTGCGGAGACTTTGCGCTCACTTCTTCTTCGGGAGCTTCTCGTAGTCGCACTTGAACTTCTCGATCCCGACGTCCGTGAGCGAGTGCTGCGTCATCTTCTTCAGGACCTCGAACGGTACGGTCGCGATGTCGGCGCCGATCATAGCCGCCTGCAGGACGTGGATAGGGTGCCTTATGCTAGCTACTATCACCTGCGTCTTGAAATTGTAGTTCCTGTAGACCTTCATGATCTGCTCGATGATGTCCATCCCATGGGCGCCGATATCGTCGAGGCGCCCGATGAAAGGTGACACATAAGTTGCTCCGGCCTTCGCAGCCAGCAGAGCCTGGTTCGGCGAGAAGACGAGCGTGACGTTGGTCTTGACTCCTTCGGCCGAGAGCTTCTTGACGGCCTTCAGCCCCTCGGTGGTCATCGGGATCTTCACGACGATGTTCTTGTGGATCTTCGAGAGAGATCTTGCTTCTTTGACGATGTCGTCGCACTTGCCGCACATCGCCTCGGCGCTGATGGGGCCGTCGACTATCGCGACGATCTCCTTGACTATCTCGTCGTACTCGCGCTTCTCCTTCGCCATCAGCGTGGGGTTCGTGGTGATTCCGTCTATGATTCCCCAGCTGTTCGCCTCCTTGATCTCTTCGACGTTCGCAGTGTCGAGGAATATCTTCATCATCACACCTCGTTCATTTCTTTCTGGACAGGACCTCATGGGTCGCTTCAACTATATTCTCTGCGGTCAGGCCGTATTTCTCCATCAGCTCCTCGCAGTCCCCCGATTCTCCGAATATGTCCGGTATCCCGACGCGCCTCATCGGCACCGACGCGTTCTCCCCTAGCGTCATGGCCACCGCGCTCCCGAGCCCCTCTAGTATGCTGTGCTCCTCGGCCGTCACGATGGCGCCAGTCTCCCTAGCGGCCTTCACGATGACCTTCTCATCCAGCGGCTTGATTGTGCTCATGTTGATGACCCTGGCGTCGATCTTGTGCTTCTTCAGCTCCTCGGCCGCCAGCAGGCACCGCGAGACCATTATGCCCGTCCCTATGAGCGTGACATCTGTTCCGTCCCTAATCACCGGGGCCTTACCTATCTCGAAGTTCTCATCAGGGTCTGTTATCGTCGGGACATCGGACCTTCCTATCCTGACGAAGGTCGGGTTCTTGTTCTCGGCGATCTTCATGATGACGGCGCGGGTCTCCGGCGCATCGGCCGGTACTATAACGGTCATGTGGGGGAGCACCCGCATCAGCGCGATATCCTCCACTATCTGGTGGGAAGCCCCGTCGCCGCCAACCGTTATCCCCGCGTGCGTGACGACTATCTTTACATTCATTTTTGGATATGCTATGGACTGCCTGATCTGGTCGTAGCATCTACCCGTCCCGAAGACAGCGAATGTTGAGGCGAAGACGGTCTTACCGCTCGCCGCGAAGCCGGCAGCCGTATCCATCATGTTAGCCTCGGCGATGCCTACGTTGAAGAACCTCTCCGGAAAGACTTCCGCGAACATTGCAGTCTGCGTCGATGAGGACAGATCGGCGTCCAACACGACGATGTCCTTCCTGGTCTTACCAAGCTCCACAAGTGACTTGCCGTATACTTTCCGCTGGCTCTCCATCTTCCAGTCTGATTTCATAACCGGCACGCCCCTATCTCCTCGAGCGCCTTGGCGCATTCTTCTTTGTTCGGGGCCTTGCCGTGGAAGTGCACGGTCCCTTCCATGAAGCTGACTCCTTTCCCTTTGACGGTGTGGCAGATGATGACGGACGGCTTCCCGTGCGTGTTCTTCGCGTGCTCGGTCGCCATCATGATCTCCCTCATGTTATGGCCGTCTATCTCCTGGACGTGCCATCCGAATGCTTTCCATTTGTCCGCGATAGGTTCGATCGACATTATCTTCTCCGTCGGACCGTCGAGCTGGAGCATGTTCCTGTCGAGGTACATCGTCACGTTGTCGAGCTTGTAGTGCGATGCGAGCATCGCCGACTCCCAGATCTCCCCGACGTCCATCTCGCCGTCCCCGCAGAGGACGTAGGTCCTGTTCAGCTTCCTGTCCAGCTTGGCAGCGAGCGCCATCCCGTTGGCGACTGCGAGACCATGTCCGAGCGAGCCGGTCGACATCTCCACTCCAGGAGTCAATGTCATCGACGGGTGCCCCTGCAGCCTGCAACCTAGCTTCCTCAGGGTCATCAGCTCTTCAATCGGGATGTAGCCGGATTCGGCAAGGACCGCGTACAGCGCAGGCGCGGCGTGCCCCTTCGAGAGGATGAACCTGTCGCGCTCCGGCCAGTGAGGCTCCTTGGGGTTGTGCTTGAGGATTCTGAAATAAAGGCAGACGAGGATCTCCACGGCCGAGAGCGATCCTCCTGGGTGGCCCGAGCCGGCGGCGTTCGTCATCTTGATGATATGCTGGCGGATCTTCTTCGCCCGCTCCGTCAATTCTGTGATATCGTCCACGTTCAACAGGTCCACGAGCTTGCCCCCCATCTAAAGGCTGACAGTTGCCGTAATCCGCTGTCGCCTCAAAAGAGTTTCTGAACTCTACTCAACTATCCTGACTATCCGCCCCTCGATCTTCAGCTTCCTCGCCGCGTAAAGGGCGACCGCCTTCGTATACAGCCTGTGCTCGACCGGGTGGATCCGGTTTGCCAGGGAGATCGGAGTGTCATTTTCCAGCACCGGAACGGACTCCTGGAGGATTATCGGCCCCCCATCGACCTCGGTGCTCACGAAGTGCACAGTGCACCCTGAGATCTTGCATCCGTACTTCAGCACCGTCTCGTGCACATGCTCCCCGTACATCCCCTCCCCGCCGAACGATGGCAGGAGGGCTGGGTGCACGTTCATCATCCTCCCGCGGTACTTCTCGATGAGCCATGGCGTGAGTATCCTCATGTATCCGGCCAGCACGACGAGGTCCGCCCCGTGCTTCGACAGAGCCTCATCGACCAGCTTCTCGTGCTCCTCCCGCTTGAGCCCCTTCGGAGGTATATGGATGGCCGGGATGTTCTTCTTCCTGGCTCTCTCGAGGGCGAAAGCATCCGACTTGTCGGAGATCACGACCGCGACATCTCCTTTGATCTCCCCTCTCTCGCAGGCGTCTATTATCGCCTGCAGGTTCGTCCCCCCGCCTGATGCCAGAACACCTATCTTCGTCTTGCCCAAAGGACCGCCCACCCCTGGAATGACGCGTGATGGTAAATAATCTGTCGGATGAATGGCAATCTATTTCAGCGCCTCAGCCGTTCCTCCGTCGATATGAATCTGCAGTTGCCGACAAAGAACAACAAGAAGCTCGCCCAGATAGTCGACCGGGCTGGCAAGGACGTCGAGCTGACCACCCTCTGGAGGTCGTCGAATGTGATGGCGATCGACAGGATGGGCTTCAACGACCACGGCCCGACCCACGTCAAGATCATCGCGAACATCTCGTTGAAGATACTCCGCATAATGATGGAGAAGGGGAAGGTCCCGAACATCGTCAAGGATTACAACATGACGGCCGACGACGCCGAGGTGATCGTCGTCCTCGGCTCCCTGCTCCACGACATCGGCCATGTCGTGCAGAGGGAGGGCCATGAGGAGTTCGGCATCCCGCTAGCAGCGCCAGTGATAGACAGGCTTCTGCACGGAATTTACGAAAAGGAATCCGCCACGATACTACGAGGGGAGATACTCCATTGCATCATCTCGCACACTTCCGGGATAATCCCCCAGACGCTGGAGGCCGGCATCGTGAAGGTCGCGGACGCGCTGGACATGGAGAAGGGAAGGGCGAGGATCCCGTTCCATACCGGCAGCGTGAACATTCACTCCGTATCCGCCATGGCCATCGACAAGGTCGAGGTGAAGAGCGGGGCCGAGAAGGCTCTGGATATCGAGATCACGATGAACAACTCCGCCGGGATATTCCAGATCGACAACCTCCTGCGCGAGAGGCTGGAGGAATCCAGGCTTCGCAACTACATCAGCGTCGCGGTGATGATATCCGGGCCTGAGAAGAAGATAATCCAGAAGAGAATAGAGATCTGAAGGGGTTTTCCGGATCGCTCAGTCGCTGCTCTCGATCCTCGGTGCCAGGAGATATGTGACTTCCCCGTTGCCCTCGGCGATCTTGAACTCGATCTTGACCGGGTAGTCGTTCCCGAGGTTCAGGGTGATCTTCGCCTGCGACGGGATCGCCCTCATCATGTTGGAGAAGTACTCCAGCGGGAAGAGGCTCCTGACCTTTTCTTCGCATTCAAGTTCCAGCAGCTTGTCCTTCGGGAGTTTGAGCTGGACCTGGTCGGTGTCCCCTTCGCAGACCATCTCGAAAGAATCGGAAGTCACGGTCAGGGCGATGTGGTCCGACACGGATTCGGACGCCTTTATGCCCTGGGCGATGTCGTCGATCTTCAGGCTAACCTTCGCGGGCAGGTTGAGGTTGGGCAGCTTCGGCTCGCTCATCCCTGTCGTGTCGATGAGGCTCATCCTCTTGGTGGTGTTGCCCACGGCGACGCTCAGCCTCCTCTTGTCCTCGTCGTTGACTATGTCGATGATCTCTCCAGCCTTCGCGAGCCTCAGGAACTGCTCGAGCTTCGCGACATCGATCCCGAGCTCGCACTCGTCCGCCTTGTACTCCTCGAAAGCCTCCTTGTTCAGCTTGAGGTCTACCATGGCGACGTGAGCTGGGTCGACCGCCCTGAGCGAGATGCCATCGGCCGTGATCATGAACTTAGCCTCGTCTACGAGAGTTGAAACGATCGTGACGAGCTCCTTCAACGTGTCTGCTTTAGTTCTTGCCTGGAACATATGTCCCCCCCTTCTGTAAGCTACCCGTAGTTAGTCAAGCGGTTAAAATATTTTGGTCTATGCGGTGACGGTGCGAGTAGCCCCTCCGAAAAGAGAGAACACTCAGTACTCCCGCCAAGAGTGCGAGCATTTCGTGCAGCGCATTATCCTCGTTTCGGGCTCGTCCGCCGCCCGTGTCTGCCTGAGCACCCAGTAAGCCTTCCTGTTCCCGCATTTAGAGCACTCGGCATCCGTCGTCGGAAGCATCCCGGCATTCCCATCGAGGATCGGGGGCGCCTCCTTTTCGCGCTTCTTCGTGACGCACGATTCCTTCTTCTCGCCCACGTTCTTGTGGCCGCACTTGCTGCAAGTGAGGACGCCGTCCTTGGGGAGAAGCAATGACTTGCATTTCGGGCAGAACATGTCAACAGCTCTTTGAATGCTTGATGGGTAGGTCTCAGAAATAACTTTCCCGGTTACTTATATGGGAAAAATAGTCTCGGGGGTACATTCTTCAGATCGTATCCCAGCTCCTCTTTACAGGCCTTCTCACCGGTTTTGCTACCGCAGGTTGGTCGATCGCCCTCGGGCTGTTGAACCTCGGGTGCTGGTGGGGGACAGGCGTCCTCTCGTGCCTTCTCCTCTTCTCCGGATCCCATTCCCTGTCGATGCGCTTCGCGGCGACCTTCATCGTCTTCGGGTCGTGGGAGTTGATCTTGAGATTCGGTCTGGACCGGCGGCCCTCGTCGCCCGACGAATTGATCCCGCGAACCTTCCTGGTCCTCTTGGGTACCTTGACTCTCTTCGTCGGCTTGACTTCGACCGTCTCGGTTTCGAACCGCTCGCCGAAGACCTCTGCCTCCGGGACTAGCTGGTCGAAGCTTGTCGCCCTTGATGTGTGTCTGTTGTGGGACGACCAGAAGCGGTTCCTGCCGGAGACTATCCCGCTCACGGCCGGGAGTAATGCCCCTATCCTAGATGGCCGCTGGATCTGCTGCTCATCGTTCTGAGCAACCATGACGGTCATCCGCGACCCTGCTGAGCCGGAGATCGCCTCAATTTCCCTCCTCGTCTGATCCGCGAGGATTCCGCCGATGTACGCGAATGCAAGCGTGATGACGTAACTGTTCAATCCGTATGGCGATGTTCCTGCCAGCGAGTCTATAAACTGAGACACATACTCTCTGGTGAAGTCCAAGTACGGCCCCACGATGGGCATGCCTGCTGTGAATCCGGCGAGAAGGGAGGTTGTCGTGGTGCCGCTTCCGTAGAGATTTTGCGTTAAGACATAGTCCAAGGTCGTTATGACCGCGAACAACGCTATCACCGGCAGGATGGCCGCTATGAGCCCTCTCCACGGGCTCCCAGCCTTTCTGCCGCCGATATATCCTGCGATCATCTGGCCGAAGACAGGAAGCCACCAGAGCAATATCGAGAGGATCATTGTGTATTTCATTGCGCTCCAGATGCTGTACGCCTTCCTGGCTCTCTTGACCCTATTTCCTTCGTTGTCGTCATCGAACGAAGCTATTTTCCACCGCGGAGGCGCCGCTCTGTTGCTGCTGGGTGCTTCGTCCCGATCTCTGCTGAAAAGGCCCATCTGTATCCCATCCCTTCTCAGTCCGACGTTTGTCGGACATCGACAAGTTATGTAATTCAGGGTATTTATAGGTTTTCCAGTTGGGATAATTGCGACATTATTCTCAATAAATGCATGGCTGACATCGCGTCTGCCCTATCCGAAATAAGAGAATCCAGCAACGATTGCTTTTCTTCTTAGTCGACAATTCAATTCCCTCGGTCTCGAATCGTCAAAACAACGATGATTAAACGATTCGACTGGTCTGTAGATCGATTGAGCCCGGTCATGTGAAATAATCGCGCGATGCTGGCGCATCTAGCCTCACGGTAATCGTGTAACGAATTTTATATAATACGATGTCAATGCAACGAGCACAGCGCGGGGAGCTGACGAACCACATCCGTTGTGCCAGTCGTCAGGACTCTATTTCGAAATCTCACATCGGACGCAAGAGGACACACTCATGCCCAGGGTACTGATAGTCGAAGACGCCCCTTTCATAAGAGAGATGATCAAGGACATTCTCGAGTCTCATGATTATACGGTCGTCGGAGAGGCGTCGAACGGCCTCGAGGCGATCGAGAAGTACGAATCCCTCAAACCCGACGTCGTCCTGATGGATATTCTGATGCCAGGAATGGACGGCCTCTCTGCGATATCGAAGATCAAGGAGATCGACCCGAACGCCAAGATCATCGTCGTCAGCGCGCTGGTCAAGGAGACCCTGCGGAAGGAAGCCCTCAGGGCCGGGGCAGCGGATTTTGTCGCCAAACCCTTCCAGGTGGAGAAGCTGTTGGACGCGGTTCGTTCTGTCGCCCCAATCGACTGAGCGATAATCAGACAGATACAGATATATCGCACAATCGTTTGTTTCAACGCGCTTTAGATATGACCAGTCGCCATATCTGATACGGAAAGAAGGGGAGGAGCGGGCTTTGGATTATGCGATAGTCATCATCACGCTCGTTTCGTCGGCAGTTGCGCTAGTCGGAGGAAGTTTCCTGCTCCTGCGGACGCCTCACTCGATGGCGCTTTACTTCGCGATGTCCCTGTTTCTTATGTTCGGGTTCGCGCTCGCCTTCGTGCCGCTGATAACCGTCGTGGATTCGATCGATGCGGCGAGCCTGTTCTGCAAGATATCGATCTCGATGTTCGGCCTGGCCCTCCTGTCACTGCTGTTCCTTGTGCTGGTCTTCCCTTACGATTTCGCAATCATCGCGTCCCCTCTCCGGAAGCGATTCTTCCTGGGCTCTTTCATTCTGATAGCCGCCGCAGTCGTCCTTTTCGGCATGCTGATCGGAAACGCCAGAACCCTCGACGGATCTTACTGGCTCGATGGGAACAGCCAGGTCTACATGATCACCGCGGCCGCCATATTCTTCCCGGCGACATCGATCATCGATTACCTTGCCTACAGGACCACTGGACCTGCCAGAGCCGCGTCGAGGATGGTCGCTGCGACCATGATATTTACCCTCGCGTTCTTCGTCGTCTATGTCGCCTCAGGCAGTTCGCCTTCCGATTGGTATTGGATGGATGTCGGAATTATCGCTCCCCTGGCGATAATTGGCTACCTCATCATGACGGACAAGGTCGACCTTGTCCAACCCATGCGCGAGATCATGACGACCGGCGCGAAATCAGCCTACCGCCTGCAGGAAGGAAAGGTCTACGTCGTCGAAGAGGAGAAACCGCATTTCTCGTTCACCTTATTCTCCGATATCCTACGGAGCAGATGTCCTGACTGCGCGAACGACGAGAGCTTCCTCTGCGAGAGTCTCGAATGCTCGACATGCACGCTCCCTTGCCCCTGCAAGGAGTGTGATCTCTACGAGAGCAGGACCCAAGGGCTCGTCGTCACCCGGAGGCACCCCAGCGAGATCCGCATCGACTACCTCATCCAGACGACCCCTGTCATCTGGCTCTCATCGATCCCGGGGAAGGACAACATGGACCCCGTCAAGCTGAGCCTTCTGACAGACATGATCGTGAACTTCCTTGAGAATTCTGACAACAGCGTTGTCCTCGTCGAGGGGATGGAATACCTCATGACAGCCAACGATTTCCCGAAGGTTCTTCGCGCGGTCGACCGCTGGAGCGAGGTCGTGATGGCCACCTCCGCGAGGCTCGTCATCTCCTTGGATCCGAGGGCCTTCGACGAGAAGGAGCTCGCGCTCATCGAGAGGAACAGGGAGGTCGTCAACCCTGACGATAAAGCGAGCGTCGAGAGGATACTCGTAGAATCATCGACATGAAGAACCTTTTTTGGAGGGGCGATGCAAAAGATCGCCCCAATTGAGTCCCGACTCCCGGATTTGAACCGGGGACCTGCTGATTTCAGCGGCTGAAATCGGCATAGCCGATCTCCTTACTACAGTCAGCCGCTCTAGCCAGACTGAGCTAAGTCGGGCCTGACAGCCACACTATTATCGAATCCATATAAGCGTTTTTGCATATATTGTCTTCATCTCCTGGTCCCCGAAAAGCATTAAGTCGTTCGATGCTTTGCTCGTTGCGTCTGTGAATGCGATGAATGACGAAGTCGAGATGGACGACGAGCAGGCACTGCTCGAAAAGATTTCCGGGGAGAGGATCAAATCGATGGCGGAGAAGCTGTCGAAGACCTCGATGAGGATCACAGGCTCGGAGAACGAGCGCATCACATGCGAAGCCATCGCCGACGAATTCCGCAAGCTCGACCTCGATGTCTCGATTGAGGAGTTCGATACTACTTCTTGGGAGCACGGCGCCGCCCAGCTTATCATCAGCGACGGATCGGAGAAGAGACTGGATGTCCATTTCATGCCGTTCTCCCCATCAGTTCCGGAAAAAGGCTCGAAGGGGAGGATAGTCCCTCTGAAGTTCGGTTTCCCAAAGGAGTTGGCGGGTCTGAGCGACGAACCCTGCATCGTGATTGCCGATTGGAACCAGGATGCCGGGGTGCACTACCAGATCCTGTCGGCGGCCAAATCCGGCAAGAAGATCGTCGCGCTGGGGATGATCTCCCAGACGAGGAAGTCATTCCGCATCGACGCTATCCCCATGCTCGCCAAGCCGATCCCATTCCCCGTGTTCTCCATCACATATGAGGACGGCGTGATGCTGAGGACCATCTGCTCTAAAGAGCGGGTGATGGGCAGACTCGAAGGAAGGTCGAAGATCATCCAGGGAGCCAAATCGGCGAACGTTGTCGCACTCAAGAAAGGGTCCATCGAGCCGGACCTGAGGGTCGTCGTCTCGGCGCATCACGACGGCTGGTTCGCTGGCGCGAACGACAACCTGTCTGGTGTCGCCTGCATCCTCGAGACGGCGAGGATCCTCTGCGCCGAGGAGACCCGGCGCAGCCTGGAATTCATATCATTCGGTTCGGAAGAAGCCGGGTCGCCAGGTTTCCAATACTACCTCTGGGGATCCAGGAACTACGTGAAGAGGCACGCAAAGGACATCGGGAAGGTCTCATGCGTCCTGAACAACGAGATCGCTGGCCACTCGAACACCGAGCACCTGCTCGTGGACTGCACGCCGGACCTCGTACCGTTCTTCGAAGTGATATTCGACGAGATATCGAAACGCCCCTTCAGTATCAAGAATAAGGTGGAGCTGAGCGCAGCTGTGCCGACCAGCTCCCAGGCCGACCAACTGAACTTCTCCCTCGCCGGGGCGCCGAGTTCTCTGATATACTGGGCGTGGTACGACGAATATCATACGGACATCGACACCGCCGACCTGCTGAGCGTTGACCGGCTGCAACTCTTCGAGGAACTTTCGCTCACTTCCGCTGTCAAGGCGGTCAACTCCCAGGTCCTCCCGCTCAGCCTCACCAGATACGCCAGGATACTTCGCACGGGGCATTCCGTCGTCAGCTCGCACCTATCGATAGAGCTCGGCAGGGTCGCGACACCGGGCATCGAGCATCTCAAGCGTCTCACGGGTAAGATACTGGAGTTGGATGCCGCGATGGATTCCCTGGACTCGTTTTCGAAGGCAGCCGGCGCATTCGAAAGGTATCTGTCGACAGCCGAGGAATGCGAATCTTCGAAGGACAACCTCAGGCTCCTAGCGACCTGCTTCTCGCTCAACAAAGCCCTATGCAGGACGGGAGGCGTGCTCGGGGAGGACGCGATGTTCCCCGGCTTCCTACAGTACACAGAGGAGCTGAGGAAGATGGACGAGGCGATTGAAATCCTGAAGCGGGTGAAAGGATCTGACATGTCACCAGAGATCAAGAGAGAGCTCGTCCCGATCGTCACCCCCGAAGTCGAGACCAGGGAGTTCGACATCAGCGATGAGCTGAACCTTCTCCTCGTGAAGCGGGAGCGGTTCAAGTCTTCGCTGCAGGGCGAGGTCGACCGCATCGCCGGAGCTTTGAAGGAGGCAGAAAGCTGCCTGAAGAGATGATCGGATCGAATGGCGTCGGATATGAGGTGTGAATTTGGCGAAAACATGCTTGAAGTTCTTGGGCAAGGAGGAAGAGGATCTTGTGCACGAGCAGAGCCTTCTCGTTCTGAAAGAGATAGGCGTCATGGTGCACAGCGAGTCGGTGCTGAAGATGCTCGGCAAGGCCGGAGCGCAGATCGACGCGAAGAAGATGATCGCGAAGATCCCCGAGAACCTCGTAATGAGCGCGGTCTCGAAGGCACCGAAGCATTTCAGCCTATGCGCCAGGGAACCGAAGAACGACGTCGTCCTCCCTTCTACAAAATATCCTTACATCTGCACCAACGGCCTGTCCGTCTACATGACGGATCTCGAGACGGGGAAGAAGCGCCCGACAACGAGGAAGGATCTCGCCGACTTCGCTAAACTGGCCGACTCCCTCGAGGCTGTCAGCTACTTCTGGCCGGAAGTCACCGCGGGAGACGTGCCGGAGGAGGCGCACAACCTGCACGAGATTTGGGTATCCCTGCTGGCAGGCTCAAAGCACGTCCAGGGGGATTCCGTCGACGGGGATGATGCGAAGAGACAGATCGCTCTCGCCTCGCTCATCGCCGGTGGCGACGAAGAGCTGAGGAAGCGCCCGATCTTCTCCTGCACATGTTGCCCGATTGCACCGCTGTCATTCGAGAAAGGTGCCGTCGAGGCGCAGGTGGAGTTCGCCAAGGCGGGCGTTCCAGTATCCTCGATGTCGATGTCCATGTCCGGCATGTCGTCCCCCGTCACGATCGCAGGCACGATCGTCAACGCGAACGTCGAGAACCTCGCGAGCATCGTCATCACTCAGACGGCGAATCCGGGTGCGCCGCATGTCTACGCATCGGAGTCAACTCCCATCGACATGAACACCGGAGGGATCAACTACATGGCGAACGAGAGCCCGATCATCTCCGCCGGGTCGGCGCAGATGGCGAAGAGGTACGGGCTGCCATGCATGGTCGGCCAGTGGGGGGTAGACGGCGATGAGCCGGGGATGATGAAATCGTTCAACGAGATCGCGACGGTCGCGCTGACAATGCTGTCCGGCACGGACTGCTGCTCCGGGATGGGCGGACTCAATTCCGCGTTGGGCGCGTCACTCGAGCAGATGGTCATCGACGCATACCTCTGGGAGGGCTTCCGGCCGGTCATGCGGGACATGTCGGTCACGAAGGAGACGATCGCGTTCGACGTAATGAAAGCCGTCGGCCACGGGGGGTCGTTCCTCACGCAGCCGCACACCGCGATGAACTTCAAGAAGGAGCTTTATTTCCCGGACAGGAGCAAGCTGGCTTGGGAAGCGACGCTCTCGACGAAGATGGTCGCTGATGCGAAGAAGGTAGTCAAGAAGGCGCTCAAGGAGCACGTCGTACCGCCGATCGACAGGGATGTCGTCAAGCATGGGGACGAACTCATCAAGAAATACGAGAAGAGCCTGAAAGGCTGATTCCAGATCTCAGAGGTCGATGCTGAAGATCAGGTTCTTGATCTCCTGCTTCCTCACGATCGAGGTGAACGAGTCTCTGAATGAGCCCTGCAGCTTGAAACCGTACTTGTCGTAGAATCCCCAGTTGCACCCGATGTCGTTCGTGCTGACTGTTATCCGCTTTGAATCCGCCTTCCTCGCCTGCTGGAGGAACCTGTCCATCAGTGCCTTTCCGATGCCCTTGCCCTGGAACCTGCCGTCGACGACGAACAGCATCACTTCCCCGTCCGCGTCCGGGCTGTTCTCCACGATGCTCCTGTCGTCGCTCATCGCCGATCTCACGAGCTTGAAACGGTCGGCGCCCTTCCAGTACCGCCCCGTTAATAATTTCAGATATACTCTGACATGCCCCAGACGGCTCCGGATTCTTCCGGAAATACCGGATTCTCTGTCGATTCTGCCGAACAGCAATCCGACGACCTGGCCATCGACGCACGCCACATCCAGCCACGTGGCCGAATAATAGTAGAACTCAACGTAAAGCTTCATGGTCCTGACCGTGTCCCCCGACCCAGTAACATTGGCGGTCTCCGGCCATGCGTCCGCGGAAATCCGAGCGCAGGTCTCGATATCCCCGCGCCTGAAATCCCTGAATTGCACATCGTCATTCACAACGGCTTGACCGGAGTCAATGGCTTTCCTCTCCCTCATCGAATCGAACTAGTGATTGTTCCATAAGTCTCTTTCTGAGATGCCGGACGCTATCCGCGCAGAATGAGACAACTTCTCCTCCCGCGAACTCTGTCAGAAAAGCCTTATGTCCTGCCTTGCAGTTGACATCTGGGTGATATGGCGAAAACTTGCGCGCAATGCGGCGGTGAGAATCTGGATTTTAAAGTGTTCTGCGGATTCTGCGGTGCGGCGTTTCAAGATAGCTCACATGAGGGCGGCGCTGAACCAGAAGTGAAAGTTCCCCAGAATCATACTTCTCAAGGTCCTCTCACTGACCTATTGACAAATTCTTTAGGGAGTTCGAAAATCTTAGGGTTGATACTCTTCCTCACTCCGCTGGCTCTCACGTTGTTGACGATTCCATTGCTATGGCAGCTGATTGAAGACGAACTGGCTTCATATGAACTGATGTTTGGAATCGCAGTCATGGTTTTCATCGAAGCAATCATTTGTGTCGGGATAGCAGTGCAAAGCGCAGAATGGAGAGTAGGCTACATCGATGGAGCTGCCAGAGTTTTGCTCGTTTTCCTGCTCTTTCTTTCAATCGCCCCGTTCTTGATAGTGTCCATTACGATCTTAATCGGGAATTTCCCAATTGAAATTGCGTGGCTGTTCGCATTTGCCATTCTCATTTCAATCATATGGCTTTTCTATTTCGGGTGGCTCAAAGGAACTGCATATAAGTGGGAAAAGACGACTTGAGAACGCAGAATACCCGGAGAGAAATCAGAAAAAGCCTTATCGCCCCTCTGTCCTGCCCTCAGCCTGAGGATTCGGTATGCCGGAAAAGGTCATTGGGACGGTCAATCTCAAACGAAATTTCGGGAATTTCACCGCGGTCGACAATGTCACCTTCAATGTCGAGAAGGGAGAGCTTTTCGGCCTTCTCGGACCGAACGGGGCAGGCAAGACCACTCTGTTGAAGCTTCTTACCGGGCAGCTGGAGCCGACATCCGGAAGCTGTCAGGTCCTGGATTTGGATCCCGCAAAGGATTCGATTGGAGTGAAGAGCAAGATCGGAATCGTCCCTGAGATCGAATCCCCGCCCTCCTTCCTGACTGGGAAGGAATACCTTCAGTTCGTCGGGCTCGTCAGGGATATCGAAGACATCGAGAAGAAGGCCGACCACTGGATTGAGTACATGGATATGAAAGAGGTCCAGAACACCCCATGCAAGGATCTTTCGAAGGGGACGAGACAGAAGCTCGTCGTCGCCGCTGCGCTCATCCACGAACCGCCGCTTGTCTTTCTGGACGAGCCCTTCTCAGGCCTCGACCCACATTATCAGAAACTAATGAAGGAGTATCTCAAGGGGTATCTAGCGAAGGGCGGGACCGTCTTCATGTGCACGCACATCCTCGAAATCGCGGAGAAGATCTGCACGAGGATAGGCATCATCAGCAAGGGAAAGATCGTAGCTCTCGGCACCCCCCGCGAGCTGGAAAGGACCGGCGAGTCGCTCGACTCGGTGTTCATGAGATTCACCGAGAGTTCCGACGCTTCGAAGTGAGAGCAGAGGTCGAATCACTTGAACAGGACCAAGCGGAATCTGAGGATCATCCGGCTGATGCTCTCGGAGGAGCGCCGGCTCAACTCAGCGATGATCGGGAAGGTCCAGTTCCTGATGTTCCCTATGATGATCCTCTTCATGTCATTCGTATTGGCGCTCTCCTCGAAGCAACTGCTGAGAGAGATGCCGATGAACCAGATGTACACGATACTGCACTCGATCATCCTGATCTACGGGATCGGTGTTGGCGGGTTCGCCCTCTTCGGCGAGAGGATCGCCCAGAAGCGGTTCGGAGAGGTTACGATGCTGCTCGAGACGCCGACGATCCAGCCTATCGACTTCAGAAGCATGTTCCTGAACTTCTATGTCAAGGATATCATCTACTACATCCTCTACTCGATCATCCCGTTGACGGCCGGCATCGGACTCACGATTCCTATCACCGGCTTCCGGCTGGCGAGCGTGCTGTTCCTCCTCCTCACGATCACGCTCACTTTCCTGATCGGCATATCCTTCTCGTTCTTCCTGTCGTCAATGTACGTCCGCATGAAATGGATATTCGGAGGCATCGTACTGGCAGTGCTTGCTTTCATCCTCTACGGACATTTTGCGACCGCTTATGATTTCACGGATTACATCCCCTCGTTTGCCCTCCAGAGGACGGGGGATCCTCTCTATGTCCTTATTGCTGCGGTCATCATACTGGCCTTCTCATTCGTTGCAGTCATGACGGTGAAGGTCAAATTCGGAAAGGCATCGGAGAAGTTCAGCGAGGTGATGCTCCCCACCGCGAAGAAGTTCGCCTTCGTAAAGGGATACTCGACATTCATGGCGAAGGATTGGATCGATCTGATCCGGAGCAAGACGCTGATCCCGGTCATTGGAGCCTACGTCGGCCCTCTCGCCTTCCTCGCGGTGCTGTTCTGGTTCCTCGGGAGCGTGCTTCCTCTGACGCTCCACTTCAACCTCATCTTCTACGCAGCGATGATCGGCTTCTTCGGCGTCTCGATCTACGGATGGCTAAACCTCCTCGACACGACCGGATTCTACGAGGTGCTCCCGGTGAAGGTCACCCAGATCGTCAGGACCAAGCTCATCCTCTTCACGATCCTCGCCTTTGCGATGTCGACCGTCTTCCTGATAGTGCTCGGCTTCATGCAATCGGAATTGGAACTGCTTTGGATCGCCCTGATAGTCGCCTATTCCACAACGGCGTACACCGTGACCTCGACTGCGTATCTGACCGGCCTGAGGACCAACAGCTACCTCTTCGACCCGAAGATCCTCGGCAAGTTCTCCGCGATCGTAATTCCTCCGTTGATAGTCCTGACGATTCTCTCGCTGTACTATCCCAACAGTCCCTTGATTTCCGCAGTCATCATGCTCGTCATCAGCGGAATGCTGGCGCTCGCCACGTTATTGGCATTTGGCAAGATTGAAAAAAAGTGGAAAGGCGAATCGTTTTCTTTCTGAATACTTTCCATTTTTTCGTTCTGAAATCGAAACGCTTAAAGTATTCCTGTTCTTAGGGGAGCCGACAAACTCAGCATAGTGCTGAAGGGGGTATGAAAAATGGCAGTAGCCCGGATGAAATTCCTCGATAAGAGCGAGGAAGACCTAGTGCATGCAATGAGCCTGAAGTGCTTGAACGAGATCGGTGTGCTGATAAAGAGCGAGTCCGTCCTGAAGATGCTGGATAAGGTCGGGGCGAACGTCGACCACAAGAAGATGATTGCAAAGATCCCCGAGAGCATGGTTGTTGAATGTCTGAAAAAGGCTCCGAAGACCTTCACGCTTGCGGCGCGAGATCCGAAGCATGACATGAAGATTCCAGTCAACTCATATCCATTCTTGGCGACGACCGGGCTCGGCGTCTACATCCGCGACATCAAGACCGGCAAGAGGCGCGACTCCACGAGAAAGGATATCGCTGATTTCATTACGCTCGGCGACGCACTTCCCGGAATCGACTACGTCTGGACGTCGCTCACCGCGACAGAAGTCCCTCAGATCACCCACGGACTGCACGAGCTATGGACCGCGCTCCAGAACACGACGAAGCACGTCCAGGGAGTCGAAATCCTCTCGGCGGAGGATGCGAGGAAGCAAATCGAGCTTGGCTCGCTCATCGCTGGCGGCGAGAAGGAGCTGAGGAAGAGGCCCATATTCTCCGTGATTCACTGTTCTATCGCGCCGCAAACCTTCGAGAAGGAGGCGGTCGAGGCGATGGTCGAGTTGGTCAAAGCCGGAGTCCCCGTCGCGACGATGACGATGTCCCTTTCCGGCGGAACAGCGCCGGTCACATTGGCGGGTACGGTCGTCAATGCCAACGCTGAGAACCTGGCGAGCCTCGTCATCAACCAGACCGCAGCGCCCGGAGCCCCTGAGATATATTGTTCCTCGTCGGCGCCGATCAGCATGAAAACCGGGATAATCGACTACATGACGGTCAACCAGCCACTGATTGCGACGTCGCTGGCACAGATGGCGAAGAGGTATAGCCTCCCGTGCATGGTCGGAGACTGGGGAGTCAACGACACTGAGAACCCCGGAGTCCCGCACTCCTTCAGCGAGGTCATGGGAGTCTGCCTTAGCACGATGTCCGGCACCGACCTGATGTCAGGAACCGGCGGACTGGACGTCGTCAAGGGAGGCGCCCTCGAGCAGGAGGTCATCGAATCGTACATCTGGGAGAACGTGCGCAAGTTCATGACGCCGTTCCTCATCAACGAGGAGAGAGCTGCCCTTGATGTCATTAAGGCTGTCGGGCACGGCAACACGTTCCTGCAGAACATCCACACGGTGAAGAACTTCAGGACCGAGATCATCCTCCGAGACGCGGAGAAGGGCAAGATATACGAATCGACGAACTCCTCAGCGATGGTCCCGAAGGCCAAGGAGATCGCCCTCAAGATCCTCAAGGAGCACAAGGCGACGCCGCTGGACGCATCGATCGTCAAGAAGGGCGACGAGATAATCAGAGCGGTCGAGAAGGCCCACGGATATTGAGCACGATCGAGTCAAACCCCTTTTTCTTCTTCTTATTTTTCCTTATCTGAAAAGGATATTAAACCCATTTTCCTTAGGGGCGGACGGCAGGTAATTCCTGTCACGAGGGAGAATGTCATGGCAGTCGCGCGATTGAAATTTCTCGAAAAGAGCGAAGAGGACCTTATCCATCAATATAGCCTGAAGAGCCTGAGCGAGGTCGGCGTGCTCGTCAGGAGTCCGACGGTCCTGAAGATGCTCGGAGGCGCAGGCGCCAGCATCGACGAGAAGACTAACATTGCGAAGATCCCCGAGTCGATGGTGAACGAGGCCCTCAGGAAGGCTCCGAAGAACTTCAAGCTCTATTCCAGGGACGGGAAGCATGACCTCGAGCTGCCCACTCAGACGTGGCCGTATGTCTCGACGACCGGCCTCGCAGTTTACATACGCGACATCAAAACTGGAAAGAACAGACCCTCGACGAAGAAGGATATCGCCGACATAGTGAAGGTCGGGGATTCGCTGGACCAGATAGACTATCTCTGGACCACGCTAACAGCCACGGAAGTCCCATCACAAGCGCACGGGCTCCATGAACTCTGGACCGCGTTCCAGAACACCACGAAGCATGTCCAGGGCGTCTCAGTCGGAAGCGCCGAGGAGTGCAGGAAGCAGATCGCACTCGCATCGCTAATCTCAGGCGGCGAGGATAACCTCAGGAAGAAACCAATTTTCTCCGTCATCACCTGCCCCATCGCCCCGCTCTCGTTCGAGAAGGGCGCTATCGAGGGCCAGGTGGAGCTCAACAAGGCCGGTATTCCGGTCGTTTCGATGTCGATGTCCCTCGGAGGCATGTCCGCCCCGATCACACTGGGCGGGATGCTCCTGAACGCCAACACAGAGAACCTCGCGAGCCTCGTCATCTCGCAGACGGCCAACCCAGGTACCCCGCACATCTACAGCTCGGAATCCACGCCGGTGAACATGATGACCGGCAACATCTCGTACGAGGCAGTTGAGACGCCGCTCATCAGTGCCGGTGCGTCACAGATGGCGAAGAGGTACGGGCTGCCCTGCCTGACCGGAGGGGCCGGTGGAGGCGCCGACGAGAAGGAGCCTGGCCTCTGGAGCTCATTCTCCGAGCTCTCCAGCCTCGCGCTGGTCGGGATGTCCGGCACGGACCTCGCCGCAGGAGCCGGATCGATCGACACCGCGAAGGGCGCGTCGCTCGAACAGCTCATCATAGATGCGTACCTCTGGGAGGACTACCGCGCCTACATGAGGAAGTTCGAGATCAACGAGAGGACGTTCGCGCTGGACATCGTCAAGAAGGTCGGGCACGGGAACAGCTTCCTCACCAACCCGCACACGGCGATGAATTTCAAGAAGGAGTTATACTTCAGGGACAAGAAGAAGATGGAATGGGAGCAGACCCTTTCCGGAAAATCCGTTCCAGAGGCGAAGCAGGTCGCCCTTGGGATCCTGAAGGAGCACAAGATCTCCTTCCCCGTTGACGGCTCGATCGTCAAGAAGGGCGACGAGATCATCAAGGACTTCGAGAAGGCGCACAAGGACTGAGCGCCGGCTCAAACCCCTTACCTTTTCGTATTTCAGAAGGCGGAGGATTTTCTCCCCCGTGCTAAGAGCCCTCGACTAATTTTCACCCCTTTCGGGAAAGATTTCAACGCATCGCATGAGAAAAATGCAAATCGTCCGGTCGGTCTCAGAACATTAAAGATGCGTCGCCGTGCGGGTCTATTTCAAGGTATGTCTGGAACGTTCCAGATAACAATAATAAACCCAATAGTGTTAGGGTTCTAGTCCTCGGTTGGAAGGCCGACGAGGGGTGAATGTTGTGGCAGTTGCACGGTTGAGATTCTTAGAGAAAAATGAGGAAGACCTTGTCCATGCTCAGAGCATCAAGAGCCTCGAGACGATCGGCGTGAAAGTTCCGAGCGAGTCCGTCATGAAGATGCTCAAGGACGCTGGCGCAAATGTGGATGCAAGGACGCAGATTGTGAAGATCCCCGAGAGCATGGTGAAGGACGCAATCTCGAAGGCGCCGAAGAGCTTCACGATCGGATCCCGCGACGGGAAGAGGGACATCAAGCTGCCGACTGAGTCATGGCCCTATGTTTCACTTGCCGGTGTCACCGTCTGGATGGAGGACTACAAGACGAAGCAGCACCTGGACGGAACAACGGAGGACCTCGCAAAGATCGCAAGGGTCGGGGATGCGTTGAAACCGGTCGATGCGATCTGGCCGTTGATTACGGTGAGGGACGTGCCTCCGCACGCGGGATTCGTGAACGAACTCTGGACATGCCTTCAGAACACGACGAAGCCGATCCACGGCTCTGCTGGATCAGGCACGGTCGGAGCCCCGGACGCAAAGATTCAGATATCTCTCGGAGCGCTTGTCGCGGGCGGGATGGAGCAACTGAAGAAGAAGCCGACCTTCACCGTCCTAAGCTGCATAATCGCCCCGCTGATGTTCGAGAAGGGGTGCGTAGAAGCGCAGGTGGAGTACGCGAAGGCGGGAGTCCCGGTAATCTCTATGTCGATGTCTCTGGGAGGCAGCACCTGTCCTGCGACACTCGCTGGAACGATCGTCAATGCGAACACGGAGAACCTCGCGTCGCTCGTCATCACTCAGACGGCAGCGCCCGGCGCGCCGCACATATACAGCTCTGAGTCGACTCTCGTCGATCCAAAGACCGGCTTCATCAACTACAATGTCCCTGAGACTCCCTTGATCTACGCCGCCTGCGGACAGATGGCGAAGAGGTATGGGCTCCCGAAGATGACCGGCGTCCTCGGCATCGACCCGCCGACGACGGGCACCCCGGTGACATTCGGAGAGGCAGCCTGTTTGATGATGACAACTCTGAATGGAACGGACATGTGCTCAGGCATCGGCGGGCTTGCCAAAGACGCTGGCTGCTCGATGGAACAGATGATCGTCGATGCGAACCTCTGGGAGGACTTCAGGATGGTAATGAGGAAGTTCGAGATCAGCGAGAAGCAGATCGCGCTCGACGTCGTCAAGGAGGTCGGGCACGGCAACAACTTCCTCTCAAATAAGCACACGATCATGAACTTCAGGAAGGAGCAGTATTTCCGCGAGCCGAAGATGGACATCTACGGCGCGACGATGTCAACGAAGATGCGAAAGGACGCGCACAAAGAGGTCGAGAGGATCCTGAAGACACATGTCGTCCCGAAGCTCGACAAGGACATACTCGCGAGGGGCAACGAGATCGTGAAGAACTACGGGAAGAACCCGCCGACGCGCCTCTGATCTCGCTGGCTACAATATCCAAACCCCTTCTTTCTCTATTCTCTTTCTTAGATTTCCAAAGGAAACAGAGGTTCTCCTCATTGGATTCTGCCAGCA
>Ga0315281_10002258_pt1 | contig 28603 bp, 30 predicted proteins | sample YL17G07_0_MG_FD_204540 | JGI IMG/M metagenome (GOLD analysis project Ga0315281, IMG submission 204540) | Sediment microbial communities from Yellowstone Lake, YNP, Wyoming, USA - YL17G07_0 | ecosystem: Environmental > Aquatic > Freshwater > Lake > Sediment | place: USA: Wyoming | collected...
AACAAAAAGACACCATCAGAGATCATTCACGATATCATGCAGCACTTAGGAATTGAAGGCAGGGCGCAATATTGCGCTAATCCAGAAATATACGCTCTTGATAATACTTGCAAAGGTTGTAGTTTAATGAATGATGGTAAAGATTGTTTTAGTCACAGGATTGATTAATGAAAAAAAAGAGAAAAGATTTATGATTATCTTTAACGAGACCTTGCAATGAGTATAACTGAAAAACAATTACAAATCGTGGTTTCGATTGATGAGGAAGTTAATCGTATCTTCAAGAAATGGAGAGATGACGAATTAATTGACACAGAGGGCACCGCTAAACTAGGTATATCTTATAAATATGCTTTTTTATTACTTTTGCAAGAGGTTCCTTTGTGAATATTTAGAATAAATATTCTTAACCTGCCTATTTTATTTAAAATTCATTCCAAAAAAAAAATCACTTTCTAAGTAAATCTCCTGATGTAATTGTAATAATAAATGTTCTAATATTATTCATATTGGAGAAGATACAATGATTACTTTAATAATAGTTGATGATCATAAAATATTTAGAGAAGGACTAAAGTCTTTAATTGAGACGCAAAGTGATGAATTAAAGATATTAGGAGAGGCTTCAAATGGAAGTTCAGCAATCGCATTAATCAACAAAACAAAGCCTGATGTTGCAATATTAGATTTTGCAATGCCAGATATGGATGGGCTTGATGTATTAAAAATAATCAAACAAAAACATACTAATTTGAAGACTATTATGCTTACAGCTCATTATGACCCAGTTATATTTAATGGCTCAATGGATTTAGGAGCTGATGGTTTCTTATTAAAAAAGGATTCCTTTGATGATATTTTAGGCGCTGTCAAAGCCGTAATTGCCAATAAAAAGTTTATCAGCAGAACAGTTATTAAAAATTCAACAAATAACATGATTATTGAAAAACTTACAAATAGAGAAGTGGAGATATTTAAACTTCTAGCCAAAGGCTTGACTATTAATGATATCTCTAAAAGATTTCAAATAAGCATTAAGACAGTAGATACTCATAAATACAATATAATGAACAAACTTGATATTCATACTTCAGTAGATATTGTCAGAATTGGGTATAAATTAGGACTTCATAATGAGATATGACCATAAGCTGCTCTAATTGTGTAATCCGATGATATTGGACAGTGAATCCGATTTTAATTGGACACTTATTTTCCTCCATTTTTTCTGCCTGCCTTATAATAAAAAAGTGTCCAATATTAAGTCTTTTTTGTAATTTTTTCTTGAAATCTTCACTTAACTCCAATCATGAATCAGGGTCACCAAGAAAATCAATCAGCTTTTGTTCTATTAATTGTTCTATTTCATCTAATGTCATTTCCGCAATATTCATAATTATCTCCAAATAATTTTAATTTACATTACCACCTAATATCTTGACCTTTTAATAAATCTTGTGCGGACTTGTTACCCATGCTGGCAGCCATCTAATAATCTTCAAATACCTGCTGATTATTGCCTAATTTGCTATAACTATCCCCTCATTTAAAATTTTATTGGTACATAGTTTTTTATACTTGCCTTGTTTGAAATCATCAATGGCTTTCTCTGCAATTGCATCTAATTTTCCACTCATAACATCTTGTTCAAACTGATTATCCCATGCTTCAGCATCAAATTCTTCAAACCAAGCTCTAAACTGGGCTAATTCTTTAGGAGACATACTTGATACTGCTGTTTTTATTTCTTGTATGGTTTCCATATTTTACCTCTGTATTTTATTTATATTATAGTTATTATTTAATTATTTGAACAATGACTATTTAAAAAATTATAAAGTTTGTTAAATAATGGGCATTTATTTTTTACTATATTTGGGTCTATCTCCATTATTAAATCTGGAGTATGACGACCTTTACTATAAATATTATTATTAACTTGTTGTTTACTTGCTTCTTTTATAGTTGCTTCTTTTATAGCTTCTGATAATTTATCTTCACATGAGTCATTTTCAATATTATATTTACTAAAACTCTCAGGCTGACTAAAATCTATATCCTTTTCATTAATTAACCAATGTTTCATACTATCGCCTCTACTGCGAAAATCTGGATGCCTGCCAATGGAATTATCCCAATCAGCTATTATCCATGATTCTAACTCAGGGGCAGCAAAACCTACAAACCTTTCAATTTCTTCACTACCTTGAACACTGTCAATTGTATCAATAAATTCTCTCTCTAATTTTGTCGCATCCCTGCAATCAAGATCATCAATCACTAAAATAAGATCACATTTATCTTTAGGGTCATTAATGGCAGATTTAAATTGTTTTTTTATTTCATTAGTAAAACTCTTTTTATTAAGTCCATAAGTAGAGGGTTTGTTGTTTAGTCTTGTCCCAGGCTTATATCGAGACGGAGTTTTCCGTGAGAATTCACAACCTGAAAAATGTTTTCTTAAAAACAGAACATATCCCTTTACCTCAGACTCGCCCCCTCCAGCAAAGAGCCATACTACCATGGCCAGCCGCCAACAGATGGATCGCCAACTCTGTATAAGTCTCCAAGCTGCCATCCCTCTTCAAACCTGTCTTTGAGTAATTCTTTTGATAACCTTTTAATCGAAAATTTATTATCCCTTTCATAAGAAAAAATACTAACATTTTCATAATTATCCGTAAACTGATCTAATAAATCAGTGCTATGCGTACTAATTATAACCTGAGTCCTTTGAGAAGCGCTCTTTATCCACTCCGCTAAAACAGACATCCAAGCGCTGTGAATACCAATCTCTGGCTCTTCGATTATAAGCAGGGTTGGTAAATGAGGCGATAGTAATATTGTAGCCCAGCATAACATTCTAACAGTGCCATCTGACATTTCAGGCAAATAAAACTGTTCGTTTGAGCCGTCAAAATACCATTCAATATTTAAGTTCAACAATCCAGTAGATACTGGTCTAATTCGTTTTGTAATAGGAATGATTGACTTCATGGCAATATTCAAATTATCTTCAAAATCAATATTTTTCTGAATTAGATTATGAATAACCAAAGCCAAATTATGACCAGAGGGTGAGAGATAAATATCGTTTAAACCTAATTTAGGCTCAGAGGTTCTTATTTTGTGCAAATCCATATTATTAGAGTTATAAAATGACCATCTCTGAAGATATTCTATAAATAATCTACGCACCTTGTAAATAGGGGTTTGCTGTGGAGAATACTTACTATTTTCCAATAATTCATGCAATATAGTTAAAGAAAGAGAATTTGTAGGTACATTCTTAATATTCTGCAAATGAGAATTTCTTTGATTTTCATCATCCCATATAGAAACAAATCCTTCATTTCTATTAGGTTCATGCGTCCTATAAAAAAAAGAGTACATATGATTATCAGAATTATTTTTATCCTCGCCAGCAAGCAGAGATTCATTTTTTATACTAACTCTCTGACCTTTTTCAGTTACATCAAGTTGTAAATGAAATACCAATCTAAAAGGTATCTCTTTAGTGCGTTCAAACCTATATTCAAATATTACTGTAGAAGGAATTTTTATTGATTTATTCAGAATATTTGAACCACCAAGTTGGAATATCGCATTTTCAAATTGTGTTGAAGTATCTCGTTCTTCTAATGAAGAACTAACACAATTTTTTAAAAATGATAGCGCAGATATGTAGTTACTTTTCCCAGAACCATTTGGACCAATAAAAATATTTAGATTTTTTAATTCGTTCTTACCATTATTCTTACCATTATTTAACAGGTTTTTATAATCTATTGAGATAAATTCTGTTAAACTTAAATTATCTAAAATATCCATCTTTTAAACTCCTGCCTTATAATATAAAACTATACTTCAATAATAGCTCATGCAAGTTAAAGTTTGCAATTCAACCTTTGCAGTTGTTAATAAATCCAGATGCTACATATTTATAAATTCCCCTTTTAAAAAAGGGGAATTAAAAGCAAGTTTCTTGAGTTATTAACGCCTATGAAGCTTAAGTTATAATATATCAAGAAGATTAAATATACATGATTCAATATCAAATATTTTACATAACTAATTGATTCTATTAAATATTATTTATCCTCATTGCTCATTTTGAATGAACTGATGGGTGCTAAACTTGAGTTTATAATATAGCCATGTCCCATGTGAAGAAACATTTGTAATCTCTACTTCTTTTAATTCTCACTTTTCACTTATATATCTATATATCCCTATCCACAATCTCTACTATAACCTTATGTTTAATAATCACTCCATAAAGCCATTCTACGATTGCAGGCGATCTATGCCTGCCTCCAGTGCAGCCAATGCCTATTGTAAGATACGCCCTTCCCTCTTTTATATATTCTGGTATCAAAAAATCTACCAGCGGTTCAATCTTCTCAAGAAACGCTAGTGTGGATTTATCTGAAAAAATAAAGTCCTTTACGCTTTCATTCTTGCCAGTTAAAGCCCTTAATTCCGGTACAAAATGCGGATTCGGAAGGAATCTCGCATCAAATAACATATCCAAATGCTGCGGGATTCCATATTTAAATCCAAAGGAAATCAAGGTAATCTTTAAGACATCTACAGATATATCGCCAAATATTGAGATTATATGGTGGCGTAACTGATGTGGAGTCATTGTTGATGTATCTATTACCCTGTCGGCATGTTCCCTTAAAGGTTCAAGCATTTTTGACTCCATCTGGATTGCCTTAGATATGTCTCCGCCTGTCAGATGACCAAGCGGATGAGGTCTCCTTGTCTCTTTATATCTTCTGATTAGATCATTAATGCCTGCCTCAAGAAATATCTTGTGCATAATATATCTCTTTTTAGAGGCAGTCACTATGCCTTCAAGCTCATTTAAAAACTCCTTTTCACGTATATCTATACCTATTCCAATCTTAGTTGCCTTTGAGTGATCAATAGAAATCTTTACAAAATCATTTATCAACTGAGGAGGAAGATTGTCAGCGCATAAAAATCCGCTGTCCTCAAGCGACCTTAACGCCACAGTCTTGCCTGCCCCAGACAAACCAGATATTATTATTATGTATGGACGCTTTGTCATTTCGCTGGTTCTATTAATGCAAAATTCCCGTCTTCCCGCGTATAAATCACATTCATATCCCCAGTAGATTCATTTATAAATAGAAAAAAATCTCTTCCTGTAAGATTAATCTGCAGCGCAGCCTCTTCAGGGTGCATTGGCTTCATATCAAATTTCTTTCTTTCAATAATATGGCCAGATTGATCCTGTATTGATTCGCTGTAATCACTCTTTGTGGGTTTTTTAGCGCTTTTTCTGCGTGTGGTCAATTTTTCTTTATATTTTTTTATCTGCCTTTCAAGCTTCTCTGACACCTCGTCTATAGATGAATATATCTCAGACGTTATTGATTCAGCCTGAATTGAAAGCCCCTTTCCCTTTATCATAACCTCTGCCTTATGCCTATATTTATCCACGCTTAATGTTACTACAACCTCAATATCCTTTACAAATTTCTCAAACCTGCCAATCTTTTCTGAGGCATATTCCTTTATAGCTGGCGTGATCTCAAGATGCTTGCCATTTAAGATTATATTCATACTCTACCTCCGGTTATTAAATACTAGTGAAAAGTGAAAAACTAAAAGTGAAAAGCAGTTAAATATAAAAATCATAAATGTTTCTAACTTTTCACTATTCACTATTCACTATTCACTAGTTTTTTTGTTAATAATCATCTGCGCTCTTTCTTCTGGTGTGAGACGCTATTCCAAGTTCTTCTCGATATTTTGCAAGTGTCCTTCTAGCTATCTGGATATCATGATTGGCAAGCATTTCTACAATCTTGCTGTCATTAAGTGGATTTGACTTATCTTCCTCATCAATTATCCTCTTGATCATATCCTTTACTGATGTTGATGAAACAGTCCCTGTCTGACTAGGCAATGAACTGCTGAAGAAATATCTAAACGGAAATATTCCATGACTGCACGATAGATACTTATTTGATGTAACCCTGCTGATATTGCTTTCGTGCATAGAAATGTCCTCTGCCACATCCTTTAGATTCAATGGTTTAAGACTGCTAACCCCCTTTTCAAAAAAATCATACTGCCATTTTAAAATACTCTCTGTTACTCTATAAATGGTTTTTTGCCTCTGCTCAAGGCTTTTTAAAAGCCAGACTGCCGCCTTATATTTTTCAGATAGAAAATCCTTGTCAACCTTATCCAAATTGCTCTTGTCTGCAAATAAATTTTTGTACTGCCTATTTAACTTGACCTTTGGAAGATTATCATCACTTAACAATATTCGGTATTGCCCATCATTTTTATCTATATACACATCTGGCGTAACATATGACGTCACTGCATTTGAATATATCCTGCCCGGTTTTGGCTCAAGCCCTTCTATAATCCTAACCGCAGACAAAACATCCTCTAGCGGTATCTTATATTGATTTGCTATTGCCTGATATTTCTTTCTCTCAAGTTCAGGCAGATTATGCCTAATCATGTTTTCAACAAGCGTATCGCCAAGTCCAAGCATAACAACTTGTATCATAAGACATTCTACTAAATCTCTGCTGCATACGCCTGCTGGATCAAAACCCTGAACAAGGGCAATACCTTCAATAATCTTAATAACATCTACCTTCAAAAGCTCTGCAAGTTCCTCTTCCGTTGCCTGAAGATAACCATTTGAATCAATATTCCCAATTATCATCTCAGCAACTTCTTTTATATCCTCTGAGGCATGAGAAACGCCTAGCTGCCACCTTAAATGATCAACAAGGTCCGGAGTAGAGCTTGCAAATGTCTCAAATGTAGGTCTATCGTCTATTCCCTTATTAAAATATCCTAGATCCCTGCCGTCACTGCTCCTTTCAGAGAAATAATCATCAACATCAAAGGATACTAATCCCTCTGTCGGCACCTCTAATTCCACACTCTCTAAGGTACTCTCAGGGATATCGTCTTTTCCTACGCCTGGGGCTTCAGGCTCTGCATCTTCAGAAGTCTCATCTAAAAATGGATTCTCTAACATCTCCTCATTAATTGCTTGAGAAAGCTCTAATTGTGTAAGCTGCAGGAGTTTTATTGCCTGCTGCAATTGAGGAGTGATAACTAATTTTTGTGATAATTTAAGTTCTAATCTCGTCTCAAAGGCCATTATAATTTAAACTCCTTTCCTAGATAGGCATCCCTTACCTTCACATTCCCTGCTATTAACTCAGGCGTACCCATATCAAGAATGCTGCCGTTATTAATTATATATGCCCTGTCAGTTATAGAAAGAGTCTCTCTAACGTTATGATCTGTTATTAATATTCCTATATTCTTTGAGTTTTTCAGATACATCAACGTCTGTTTTAATTCCGATACAGCTATTGGATCTATCCCAGCAAACGGCTCATCAAACAGCAGAAAAAATGGGTCTATTGCCACTGCCCTTGCTATCTCTGCCCGCCTCCTCTGACCACCAGAAAGGGCATCGCCTCTTTGAGATGAAAAAGACTCAAGATTAAACTCCTCTATCAATGTTTCTGTCTCTGACATAATCTGTCTTTTATCCATTCCTCTTATCTCAAATACTGCTGCAATATTTTCATAAACCGTCAACCTTCTAAATATAGAGGCATCTTGAGGAAGATACCCAATTCCCTTAATAGCGCGTTTATATACTGGCAGATACCCAATATCTTCACCATCAAGTAAGATTGACCCTTTATCAGGCTTTAATAACCCTACTATCATATAAAAAGTCGTGGTCTTGCCTGCGCCATTTGGGCCAAGAAGCCCGATTATCTCTCCAGTCCTAACAATCAGACTTATATTGTCAACTACCAATTTCTTTGAGTAAGACTTACTCAAGCCATGCGCATCTATAGTGTGCATATTATATTTGTCCGCTATCATCCTACATTTTAGATTTATGATTTGAAATTTTAAAGCATTTAAGTAAATCATTTTTTAAATCTAAAATCATAAATACTTCATCTTCTTAGTTTATAATATGTACGCTGCTATTTTCCACTATAGAACGTTCAGTGCTGATATAAAAAATTATTTTTGTTCCTGTTATCTTATTTTTGCCAACTATGGCGTGTGAATTTCCAACAAAAATTATCTTATCCTCAATTGCATCATAATTAGCTTTATCTGACTTGATAATATTACCGCCCTTAGTAAGATTTATATTTCCTGTGGCTTCAATATCCTTTACCTTTCCGCTTTCAGGTATATATCTTACCACCATCTTATCTGCCAGTATTACCAAATCAGCCTTTACAGCCTTCACCGTACCAATAAATGTAACGACATTCTGTCTTGTATCTGCAAGCAGCGAACCTGATGTAATAACAATAGGAGCGGTATTTTTAATCTGTCCGCTATCCTTTGTTTGGAGGTTTTTATTGGCTAACTCATCTTTAACCTCCGAATAAGAAAGATTTGGGAACAGGATATTGATTAAGATAATAAATATCCAAATAAATATTCTTCTCCATAATGCCCTTAGCGAAGTTTGCTTTTGTAGTATGGGCAACATTTGCACCCTCATTACTTATGTGATACTTTTTATATGAAGAAACTTGCCTTAACATTTCCATCTATTCTTATTTTATTGTCAGGAAGACTGCATAATGAGCCGCCAGTTATCAAGAATTTTTCTCCAAATATCTTAACATTATCCCTGCAGCGCCATATAATATTTTCATTATCCCATTCAATAATATTTGCTGTTACTTTGAAATTCTTAAAGGTTGCCGTAATATCATCAGACAAACGGATTGTGCCTTTATCAAGGTCATAGAACCCATTTTTTGCATTTAAAACAAGATATTTATCTTTAAAATTAAGCTGAACCTCAGATAAAATAATACTTCCACCATTGTACCCTGCTTCAATGGACTTAGCGGACTTTGCGGGTTGAGTTATCTTTGCGACATGAGCTGACCACAAGGTAACAGCATTTTTTTTGAGAGTTATTGTGACATCTTCCATAGTTGAATCAGTCTCAACTTTAATCATCTCTACCTTCTCGTCTTTACTTAAAACTATATAGAGTATAGACATAACCATAAACAAAGATACTATGAGAATTGTCTTCATAATTTATTCTATCATGAATCTCTGTTTCATTTCAATCATATTATATGTTTAATGATTGTATTAAATATTTTATCTTATCAGCAATAAAAATCTCCGTGCTGCGCATTGAATCAATTGTAGCGCCTCCGATATGAGGGGTAATAATAAGATTATTATTTTTTAAGGCATAATCAATGAGGGGAGAGCAGACCCTATTTAATTCTTTTATTTTCATATTCTGAGATAAATAGGGTCTGTCTATCTCCCCTGAGATAACATCTATGGCAGCTCCAGCAATTGTCCTGTTTAGAAGGGCATGCAAAAAGGCGTCTTCATCAATAATATCGCCGCGGGAGGTATTAATCAGATAAGCGCTATGTTTCATTTGTGAAAATTGGCTTTGTCCAAACATCTTTTTTGTCATTGGATTTAAAGGAACATGAATTGAAACAAAATCAGATTCCATCAATAATTCCTCAAAAGAACATTTTTTAATATTATCTAATACTTCTGAGATAAGGGGATCGTAGACCATAACCTTCATTCCAAATGCCAGACCAAACCCCCCAACCATCCGCCCAAGCCTCCCATAACCTATAATCCCTAAAGTCTTACCCTTTAACTCTATGCCTCTAAAGACATCACGACTCCAGCCTCCTTTTAAGACATCATTAAAGGCATATGGAATATTTCTGCTGATAGAAAGGATTAACCCAATGGATAGTTCAGCAGTTGCACTGATAGTTTGCAGAAAATCAACCTCTCCTTTTAGGCTTATAACCTTTATCCCAGCGGATAATGCGGCATCCATATCAATGTGATCAAGTCCAGTTGTTGCAGTTGCAATGACTTTAAGATTAATGCCTGTCTTGATTATATCTTTGGAAATATAATGTCCAAGCCGTGTAATCAGCGCATGATATTGCGGGATAATGCGTAAAAGCTCCTGATCAGTTACTGTCTGATCGCAAAGACTGCCGACAGATTTTAATATCTCCCTTGCCTCGCCACAGTAACCATCAGGTTCAATGTTTAATATCTTGATTTTCATTATTGATAATTATAGCAGAAAACTTAAAGATAAAAAAACTTTCACCGCAGAGACGCTGAGAGCGCAGAGATACACAGAGAAAGATAATAATAATTAATTTTTAACAACTTTATAAACGATAATTTATATGCAAATATCTTTAAAATCTATTATAATGATATATATTTAAATATGGAGATAACTTAAATGCAAAAATCAAAGATTTTAATAGTTGAAGATGAATATATCATAGCTGAAAATATGCAGGTCTTACTTGAGGGCTGGGGTTATGCCGTTGTTGGAATTGAAGCAACCGGGCTAAAGGCTATTGAAAAGATTAAGGAGACAATGCCAGATATTGTTTTAATGGATATTAAGATAAAAGGCGAGATGGACGGAATTGAAACTGCTAACACAATTAGAAAATTGTTTTCTATCCCGATAATCTATCTAACATCCTACTCTGATACCAAGATATTAGAACGCGCTCAACTCACAGAACCTTACGGATATTTAATCAAACCTTACAATGAAAGAGAACTAAAGGCAACCATCAAGATGGCGCTTTATAAAAATTCAATTGATAAAAAATTGGCATCTGTCAAGACAATGCTGCTAACAGTTTTTAACAGTATAGGAGTTGGTATAATTATCACAGATACATTAGGCATGGTAAAACTGCTTAATCCTACTGCGCTAAAGATATTAGCGCGCAAAAAAGAACAATCCATTGGCAGAGAGATTGGCGAGGTATTTCCAATATATATTAAAGAACACGGAGCAGAAACAGCCTCATCTGAAACTCCATTTTTCTCTTCTGGCTTTGTTCCAAAAAAAATATTAACACTAGGCGTAGATAATGACGCAGTCTTAACCTTGCCTGATGATAAACAAATAAATGTTTATGGCTCTATATCTCCAGTTAAAAACAATAAAGCAATTATCGGAGCAGTGTTTGCATTTCAAAAGACAAATCTCAATGCCCAGCAGGAAGAAGCAACAAATATCGCATCAGGTCTGCTAAGGTCAGGTATAACATCAGGACAAGTTGATTAATCTAAATAATAATCTTACGTCCCTGCAATGACTTGCCCATAGTCACTTCATCTGCAAACTCTATATCCCCGCCCATAGGCAGACCATAAGCAATTCTGCTGACTGCTATATTAAATGGTTTCAAAACGTCTGCAACATATTGAGCAGTCATCTCGCCTTTTGTATTTGGATTTGTCGCTAGTATTACCTCTGTAATATTACCCTTAGAAACGCGCTGTCTTAGTTCCTCTATCTTTAATCTGTCTGGAGTAATACCATCAATTGGTGAAAGCGTGCCTAAAAGCACATGATATAAACCATCAAAGACTCTTGCCCTCTCAATTACCATAATATTGCTAGGTTCTTCAACCACGCATATCTTAGAATGATCCCGTGAAAGATTTGAGCATATCTCGCATATCTCGCTTGATGTGATATTAAAACAAACACTGCAAAAACATGCCTTATTTTTGACATCCATAATAGCCGCAGCAATAGCCTCTGCCTTATCTTTAGGCATTGTAAGGATGAAAAACGCAAGACGCTGAGCAGATTTTCTGCCGATACCCGGCAGACTGGTCAAGGCATCTATCAATCTATCTATAATTCCATCTGACATGATATTAATAAAAAAAAAGGAATTCACCACAGAGACGCAGAGAAGAAAGTGAAAAATGAAAAGTTTAAAACTAAAAGTGGAAAGCATTTAAAAAAAATCTTATTAACTGCATTTAATTTTTCACTTTTCACTTTTAGTTTTTCACTAGTTTTTCTCTGTGCCTCTGTGGTGAATAGTTTTTGTTTTTTTCGCTTAACTCCTATTTTCCAAACATACTGCCAAGATCAGGCATGCCTGGAATCTGCAGCCCGCCTGTTAATTTAGACATCTCTGAATTAACCATCTCTTGCGCCCTTTTTATTGCCTCATTAGATGCAGCAATTATTAAGTCTTGAAGCATGTCTACGTCTTCTGGATTGACTACTTCCTTTTCAATCTTAATAGAAATCAACTGTCCTGCGCCATTTGCAATTGCTGTAACCATACCGCCTCCAGCAGTTGCCTCAGCAGTTTTCTCTCTTGCCTCTTCCTGCATCTTTGTCATCTTTTCTTGCAGCTTCTGAGCCTCGCGCATCAGATTACCAAGCATCTTCTTTGTCATATCATTCTCCATAATATTACACTTTTCCTTAACACATCACTTAATTTGGGGGCTTCAGCTCCCATCATATCACTTATGTAAAAAGTGAAAAAGATTTATATAAATTTTAATAAGGACAATTCATAAATTGCCCCCACTTTTCACTTTTCACTTTCTATTTTTAACAGTTACAATCCTGCCATCAAACAGATCAAGGGCATCTATAATTATTGGATCAGAGAGGGCTTCATCCAAATTTTTATTTCTCTTAGTTGGAACTGCATCCTCCGAAGACTCTCCTTTCTTTTTTATAACATTAACTAAAAAGTCCCTGCCTGTTATATTCTTTATTATATCCACAATTGTCTTTTTTTGCTTGGAAACTGAATCAATATGCACATCTTTTTCAGCAAATATAATATTTATACTTTTATCATCAATCTGTGTCTCTTTATCTGAGAGCTTATAAAATAGCTTATAATCAGAACTCTCAAGCTCCTTTAAAACCACACTCCATAATTTCTCCACATCATTGCTTTCTTCAATAATATGTGAAGGCACAGACTCTATTTCAGGCTCATGCTCTTGTTCATCCATTACAATCTGTGGAATATCTTCTATTTTAGCTGTCTCCTTCTGAGGCAGGATTGTCCCTTTATGAGACCTTATCTCATCCATTATCTCATTGATAGGACGAATGACATTGATAAAACTTATCCTAATCATAGACATCTCAAGGGCAATTCTTTGTGAATTAGCAGTCCTTACCACTACTTCAGCATTAATCAATTCATTAAGTAACACAGTTAGAGTCTCTACGCTGTTTGAGACTGCAATATCCTTGATCATTTCTATCTTAGACTCACTATAACCGACTAAGACATCGTCTTTGGTTGTTATCTTTGTTACAAGCGCATCCCTTATATATTTAACAAGCTCAGAGATAAAATTTCTTAATTCAATCCCTGATTCATACATCCCTTCAATTACCTTTAATATCATCTTTCTATCGCCATTTATCAGTGACAGCGCCATTGTCATAACAGGGGTATCATCAGAGATGCCAAGCATCGCCCTTACGTCTGACTCTGTAATATCAGAGGAAAAAGAACAAATCTGATCTAATAATGTAAGGGAATCGCGCATACTGCCATCTGCTGCAACAGAGATTAATTTTAATGCCTCTGGCGTAATCTTTATGTTTTCGCTTTCAGAGATTGTCTTTAAACGCTCCACTATATGTTGAGATGAGATTCGTCTAAACGGCAGATGCTGACACCTTGACAGTACGGTAGTTAAAATCTTGCTTGGGGCAGTAGTTGCAAGTATAAATATCACATGAGACGGCGGTTCTTCAAGGGTCTTTAATAAGGCGTTAAAGGCTGAAGTTGAAAGCATATGAGCCTCATCTATGATATAGACCTTATATTTTGCTCCAGAAGGGGCATATTTAACGGTCTCTCTAAGGTCTCTGATATCATCAACGCTGTTATTTGACGCTCCGTCTATCTCTATAACGTCTATAGATGAGCCTTCTAAAGATGAGACGCAATTTGGACAGACATTACAAGGATTATCAACTGCAATATTTGTGCAATTTACAGCCCTTGCGAGAATTCTAGCGGAAGAGGTCTTCCCAACGCCTCTTGGGCCTGAAAATAAATAGGCATGTGCTATTCTTTTTTCAGAGATAGTATTTTTAAGGATTCGCACTATTGAATCCTGACCAACTAAATCATCAAATAGTCTAGGTCTTAATGCGCGGGCTAATACTGTGTATGCCAATATAATATCCTTAACTAATTTATGATTTATGATTTATGATTTAAGATTTTAAAGCATTTAATAAAAGTCTTTATACTTTTTGTTTTTTTTAAATCTTAAATCATAAATCATAAATTTCGTCAGTCTTTATCTTTTTGTTTTTTTTAAATCATAAATCATAAATCATAAATCATAAATCATAAATCATAAATCATAAATCATAAATCATAAATCATAAATCATAAATCATAAATCATAAATCATAAATGTCGTCACTTAAACCATTTTTCTCTGTGCAGCCGGGAAACGACTTGCTGCGGCACACAGTTGAATGCTTATCGCTGCTTCCTTCCGGACCTGACGAGGTTCACATCTTTCTGTTGCGCAGGGCCATTTCCCAACTGCGCAGAAAAAAATGATTATGAAAATTAACGTTTCAACTTATATGGGAGTCGACCTTCGACTAATATGGCGGAGAAGGAGGGATTCGAACCCTCGGTGGCTTTAACACCACACATGATTTCCAGTCATGCACCTTCGGCCACTCGGTCACCTCTCCACTTCCACAAGTTGTATGGTAACAAATTTTGTATTTTTTTTGCAGGAAAATTTTTAATGGATTGAAAAATAAGGTTCTTTCTTGTTTCAAGTGGGTAAAATTGCTTTATATTATTCTATAATGCCTATAAAATGACGGGACATTGATAACTCAAAAAGACGAGTTATCAACATCCCTTTAAAAACTCTTTGAGTTTTCGACATTTTACAGGCGCTACTACTAATTTTGTAAGGAAAATGATGAAAGGGGTTTGCGCTTACATCGTAGGCAAGTCTACTTATGCCATCAATCGCCTTATATTTACCTACTCAATTAAAGAAAGAACCTCTATTATAGACACATAGGCAGCCCCCACAACAAAATCTTTATATCAACAATCTCAACGCATTTCAATAATCCCTCTAATGTATCCCCTTTCTATTAAAAAATAGACTATACTCTTTATCATCACCCATTATATGTGTAGTCAGCCAAGATTTCAGAAAATTCATCAGCAGAACATCTACTACTGCATTTCCAGTATTAAACTTTTCTTGAAACTCTAGCAATTTCTGAGCAAAATTATCATGCGCCTGTTTTTGTTTCTGCTTTCCAGGATAATCATAGGTATCAAATAACTTCTCTTCAGCAGCAAAATGATACTGCGTATAATCTATCAGTTCATTTAGTATCTTCCCTATTACATCATTACCATGTTGAGCGTTCATTGCAGCATATAAATTATTCAGCATTTCCACTAGCTTTTTATGATGCGCATCAAACTCCTTAACATTTACGCTCATACCATACGCCCATTTTATCAGTGGCGCATCAAAATCACGCATATCACTATCATCCAAAGGGATTATATCTTTAGCGGTTGCAGTTCTGCGTCCTATTGACGCCTCCACCCTGCGCGCAGTGTCAATCCTGCGTTTTGGTTGAAATTTTTGTTCTCTATCAGAGGGGATAAATTTCTTAGGGGTTGCTGCCCTTGCGTGTGTAACTGGTATTCTTACTGGCGCTGATCTTTCTGAATAGCTGTCATATGATATCATTGCTCCAGCAGAGGATGCCCCTCCGATTAATGCCCTTGTTGTTTGTACTACATCGCCAAGCCTCTTTACATGGTCACCAAGCTCTGAGGCTTGCGCTGAAAGCTGCTCACTAGCGGATGCAGTTTCTTCTGCGTTTGCAGCATTTCCCTGTGTTACCTTGTCAAGTTCAGAAACTGCCTTATTAATCTCGTCAAGTCCAACAGACTGCTCATCCGTTGCAGCTGAAACCTCGCTTATCAACTGTCCTACCTTATGTATCCCTTCTACTATATCATTTAAGATACCAGCAACCTCTCCAGAAACTACAACTCCGTTATCTGAATTCTTCTGAGACTGTTCAATCAATTCTGCAGTATTCTTTGCAGCATCCGATGAACGCCGAGCCAGATTCCTGACCTCTTCCGCAACAACCGCAAAACCCTTTCCTGCCTCCCCTGCCCTTGCTGCCTCAACTGCTGCGTTTAGCGCTAGTAGATTGGTCTGGAATGCTATCTCGTCAATGGTTTTGATAATCTTTGCCGTCTCATCTGAGGATGACTTAATCTTTTCAATGGCAGTAGACATCTTAGCCATTGCCTCTTTGCCTTTTTGGGCAAACTTGCTTGTGTTTGTAGACATTGTTGCAGCCTGTTTTGAGTTATCCGCGTTTTGTTTTACCATTGCGGACATCTGCTCAAGGGATGCTGATGTCTGCTCTAAAGAGGCAGCCTGATTATTTGCGCCTTCTGCGATATTTTGGGATGAATCAGACACCTGAGCGGATGCTGAGGTTATCTGCTGAGCCCCAGTCCTTACGCCTTCTGTCACTTCAGATAGATATCTGATAACATGATTCATTTGAGAAGTTATCATCCTTGAGATTATTATGCCAAAGGCTGCCGCAAGGATGATGCTAATTATAATAGACACAATTATTGATGTCATTGTAGAAGATACTAACGCGTCATAAGTTACATGTCTTTGAGCATTAATCTCCCACATTTTTGCCCTTATTGCCATACATTGAGTACTTAATTTTGTAGCAAGAGTATCACTTTTCTCTTCTAACTGTTCTATTTTTGCAAGAGATTCTGAATCTGCAGTCCCCTTTAATTTATTGCTTAAAATCTCAATTATTTCATTTGTAACCTTAAACCATTCTGAATAATCATTAAGCGCTTCCTTTATCATACCTTGAACTATTGGGCTGGGGATAGCAATGAGTTTTATACCCCTGTCATTAATTCCGCCGTTAAGCACGCTCTCTAAATCCAAGCGCAAGTTTTTAGCTCCTTCTTGCCACGCATCATGATCTGCATTCAATTTATCAGCTTTATTTGCAAGCATCATACGATATTTCAATTTGCCTGCTAACTGAGAAAAAACAATTACCTCATTAACTGTCTTAACTCGTTCGTCTGCATTAGCTAATACTACTGTCATTTCGTTTTGTTCCTTGAGTCTCATGTATTGATAAACCCCAGATAACAAGACAACTAACGCTATCAGCATAAATGCTGATATCAACTTTACTCCAATTGACATGTTTTTTAACATATTTTCTCCAATTATACGTCCTTGAATTGTATATGCACTCGTCAAGTATATGTTATACCACAATGAATTCAAGTGAGTTCAGTGAAAAATGAATGCTTTTCAAAATACCTGAGCAGTTACGATTAAAAAACCAAATACTGCCTGAATCAATACGCCAAAAACTACTGTCCGCCAATTTACATCTTTTTTGCTTGTTGAAAAAATCCATGCAAATCCGATTAAAATAAATATTCCGATAACGCTTATTATATTATATTTATCCATAATAGACAGAAAAACATTCACGTAGGGGCACGGAGCGCCGTGCCCCTACGTCTCTTTTTATAAATCTTAAATCTACGCCTTGCCTGCGCTGCCTAAAACGTTTTCATTTTTGTATTTCATCATCTTTATAAGCTCATCACGCGCTGGTCCAAGATACTTGCGAGGGTCAAATTCGCCTGGATGTTCAGCGAAAACCTTTCTAATCATTGCAGTCATTGCAAGTCTGCCGTCACTGTCAATATTAATCTTGCAGACTGCGCTTCTTGCTGCCTTTCTGAGCTGGTCTTCTGGAACTCCAGCAGTGTTTTCCATCTTACCGCCGTATTTATTTATCATATCAACATATTCCTTGACAACTGATGATGCCCCATGCAGTACAATTGGAAATCCAGGGATTCTTCTTTCAACTTCTTCCAATATGTCAAAACGAAGCGGCGGCACAGACTCGCCTGGCTTTAGCTTAAATTTATAAGCCCCATGGGAAGTGCCGATTGAGATTGCAAGACTATCAACGCCAGTCTTTGCGACAAACTCTTCAACCTCTGCTGGTTTTGTGTAATGAGTGACCTCTGAAGAGACCTCATCTTCAATTCCTGCTAGTACGCCAAGCTCTGCTTCAACGGTTACATTTCTTGCGTGAGCATATTCAACGACCTTTTTACTTATCTCAATATTCTCTTCAAATGTATGATGAGAAGCGTCAATCATAACAGAAGAAAACCCTGTATCAATACATGACTTACAAAGGTCAACAGAATCGCCGTGATCAAGATGTAGGGCTATAGGAATGTTTCCGCCCATATCACGCATCATCTCAACTACACCCATTGCCATGTATCTTAAGAGTGTCTGATTTGCGTATTTTCTTGCCCCGCTTGAAACTTGAAGAATAAGAGGGGATTTTGATTCTGTACAGGCAATGATAATAGCCTGAATCTGTTCCATATTGTTAAAATTATATGCTGGCACTGCATACTTGCCTTCCATCGCCTTTTTAAACATTTCTCTGGTATTTACCAGTCCAAGATCACTATACTTGACAGCAGACATTTTTACACCTCCATAAATTTATCCATTTATCTGAAATATTCCAATCCTAAGATTGTTCCATATCTATGATGATAATCAAAGTTCTTTATCTTTGTCAAGCTAACTAGAATGAACCTCCCCGTAGCAAACTACGGGGTATCTAAATGAATATCTTATAATAATATATTATCAAATAAAAAATCTACAACAACGACCACAGAAACGTAGGGGCAGACCTATGTGTCTGCCCTTTTTTTGAGTTCAATGCTATTTCCATATTAGGGCAGTCGCAGAGGAGAAAGTGAAAAGTGAAAAGTGAAAAGTGAAAAGTGGAAAGCATTTAAATAAAAAAATCTTATTAACTGCTTTTAATTTTTCACTTTTCACTTTTAGTTTTTCAGTAGTTTTTCTCTGTGGTGAATTCTTTTTTTTAATTAACCAATAATGTTAATATCCATAATGGTTAATTAAAATAAGGGAGGTATTGGATGGAGAGAAAATAAATTGGGACAGCAACTATTTATTCATAAAGGAGGTTCTATCATGATGACTGATACAGAAATTAGAGTAAAGGGGTTTGAAGTTCTTACTGAACATATAGGCGATATAGAAGCGGAACGTTTTATAGCATTGATTCAAAGAGAACCATTTGACTACACAAAATGGCGACAGAATATGGCTGATGAGCTTTCTATTGAAGATATCAGCAATAAAGCTATGACTTATAAGAATGGAACTGGATTAAATAGTCGCTGTCCCCATTTAATATTTTGAATCGTTACATTTCCTCCACATTGGCCATTTTAAAAATTATGGCAATATTAATATTCATAATAGTGTATTATAATATGGCTGATAATGATAAATAATAAAAACATAAGAAGAAAAGATTTATATTGGTTTTGTGTAGCAGCAGGCATAGCTAGCTGGTTATTTGATGCCTTTTTGGAGGCGTATGTTTGTTTTGGAACTAACATCATACAGCAGATTTTTGCCCCTGATATACATGAGATATTTCTTCGTTTTATATATATTGGAATAATTGTAATCTTTTATTTTTACTGTGCTACTCAGATTATTGATGTTGCTCAAGATAATAATACCTTTCAATGTGAAAAATATAAGGAACAATTGACACACGCAAATCATATGTCAATATTAGGTTCTTTAATCAATGGAACTGTGCATGACTTTAAAAATCCAAACAGCGTAATTGCATCAAATGCCCCGCTTTTGATGGATATCTGGGCTGATTTTGAAAAAATATTTATGGAATGTAATAAGGATCAACGTAATCTGCTTGTTGGCGGGCTGGAGTTTAGAGATGCGATAGAAACCGTGCCTTTGCTGCTAAATGGCATAAATGAATCCTCGCAGAGATTAAATAATATAGTAGATGGGTTAAGGGAATTTTCAAACCTAAAGGATTCTTTCCCTGATAGCCTTGTAGATATTAATGATGTGATTAAATATTGCTCAACTCTGATGAGTTTTGGAATTTGCAGGGCTATAGAAAAACTAAATATGGAGATGTCAACTGATCTCCCTAAGATAAAAGGCAGCAGAATAAAAATTGTAATAATTATAATGAACCTGCTGCAAAATGCCATAAGCTCTTTAAACTCGCAGGGCAGCGCCCTTACAATATCAACATCATTAAAAATCGATCAAAGATATGTCACAATGAAGATGATTGATAATGGCAGGGGAATGACTGAGGCAGAATTAAAAGATGCGTTTAAACCTTTTTTTACAACCAATCGTAGAGATAAAAATCTTGGGCTTGGGTTGTTTACTATAAATACCTTGCTGCAGGAGTTCGGAGGAACTATCAAGGTCAATTCAATACCAAGCAAAGGGACTACAATTATAATAGACTTTCCAGTAGTAGAGACGCATTGCAATGCGTCTCTACGATAATAATAAAGGAGGCATCTAAATGGATTCAGAGATAATAAAGGCAATTATACTTGGACTTACTCAAGGTTTTACAGAATTTCTCCCAATAAGCTCAACTGCCCATTTGATACTTATACCATGGATATTTGGATGGAGCGGCGAGGTTAATACCATGTCTTTTGATATTGCCTTACATGCTGGGACATTGCTTGCGCTTTTTGCATGTTTTTATAAAGAATGGATTGATATTTTGATTAAAAAACACAATATGTTGATATTTTTAATAATAGCGACTATACCTGGCGCAGTAATTGGGGCATTGCTTGACCATTTTGTTGAAAGGACGCTTAGAAGCCCGCTTATAATCTCTGCAAGTTTGATAGTAATAGGCATATTTATGTATATATCAGAAAAGAGATATAAGACATCCCGTTCATTTGATGAAATTTCATTATTGGATGCAGTGATAATTGGCATATCGCAGGCAGTCGCAATAATACCTGGCGTCTCTCGTTCAGGAATAACCTTGTCTACTGGGTTGATGAGGGGAATAAACAGAGGCGATAGCGCCAGATTTTCCTTCTTATTATCAACTCCTATAGTTGCTGGAGCGGTTGTGATCCACGGATATTCAATCATTAAGGGGCACAGTGATATAGACCTTAGGCTTTTTACTAGCGGTGTGATTGCATCGTTTATCTCAGGGATATTTGCAATTAAATTTCTATTACAATATTTCAAAAAACATTCAATGATGGTGTTTGTATATTATAGGATTATACTTGCTGTTGCAATAGTTGCAGGATTATGGGTGAAGGGTTAAAGACACTAAAGGATAATATCTTAGGAACAATAAGCATCGCCATTGGTTTATTTATGTCAATAAGTATTGCCACATACGATGTTTGGGACTTGGGAGCCTTTACGTATTCAGAATATTCTCCTCAAAATTATGGAGGTGTTGCTGGAGCGTATATTGCTGATATATTGTTTTCCACAATAGGGATTTCTACGTATTTTATTCCAGTATTTATCTTGGCTTACAGCATTAAAAGACTGACTGGCAGGGACAAAATTAATACTAATCTACATGGTTCACTACTATTTATGCTTGCTATTTCAATGCTTTCAACCCTTTTATCTGAAACATTTGCCGTAACCACAGGGTCAATAACAGGCGGATTGATAGGCCAGACATTAATTACTCCTATAGTTACATTATTATCTCCAGTTGGCGGGTATATTGTCAGTTTGACTGTATTAGTATCATCTATAATTGTATTAAGCCCTGTGACAAAGCCTCAGAATTTAAAACAAAATAAGATAATTCTTAATAAACCAATAAATATAAAACATCCTCCTCTGATGGTCAATCATACTGTTGAGATTGCGCAAGAGAGAAACCATACAGATAAAGACCCTAAAATAACAGAGCAAAGGTTTCCAGAGTTACAAAAGGGCGTTTATATGCTGCCTCCAATAAGTTTTCTCTCTCCGCCTCCATCTAAAGAGCAGCAGATGACAAAGGAAGATCTAATAAACGCAGCAACCATACTTCAGAGCAAACTTCTTGACTTTGGAGTTCAAGGAAAGATTATGCAGATACATCCAGGCCCTGTAATAACAATGTTTGAATTTGAGCCTTCCCCTGGTATAAAGATAAGCAAGGTTGTATCGCTTTCAGACGACCTAGGGCGCGCAATGGGCGGGATAAAGGTTAGGGTAACATTGATACCCGGTAAGACTCCTATAGGAATAGAAGTGCCAAATGTAAACAGGGCTGTAGTATCGCTTAAAGAGATAATTGATTCAGATAGTTTTAATAAAAGGAAATCCCTATTAACCTTGACGCTTGGCAAGGATATTTATGGAACGCCAGTATCAGAAGACCTAGCAAGGATGCCTCATCTTTTGGTAGCGGGAACAACTGGTTCAGGCAAGAGTGTCAGCGTTAATTCAATGATAATGAGCATACTTTATAAGGCTCGTCCAACAGAGGTCAAGATGTTGATGATTGACCCAAAATTGCTTGAGCTTTCAATATACGAGGGCATTCCTCATCTGATATCACCTGTCATTACCAATCCAAAAGAGGCAACTGAGGCTCTAAAAAAGATGGTTATGGAGATGGACAGGAGGTATAGATTGATTGCAGACAGCGGGGCTAGGAATATTGAGACATTTAACGCTAACGCAGAAGACGAACACAAACTGCCATTTATAGTTATAATAATTGATGAGTTAGCTGATCTGATGTTTACATCTTCAAAGAGCGTGGAGGATTCAATTGTAAGGCTAGCACAGATGGCAAGGGCAGCGGGAATACACCTGATACTAGCAACTCAGCGTCCCTCAGTTGACGTAATAACTGGTATAATAAAGGCGAACTTCCCATCTAGGATTGCGTTTCAGGTAGCTTCAAAGGTTGATTCAAGGACGATTTTAGATACACATGGGGCTGAAAAATTGCTTGGCAAGGGTGATATGCTTTTATTAAATACAGGGGCAAGGATAGTCAGACTTCATGGGGCATATGTATCAGAGGATGAGATCAATAGGACAACCGAATTTATTAAATCACAAGGCAAACCAGATTTCTCATTGATGGAAGAACTTGTAATCAGAGATGAAAGCAATGCTGAAGGACTCTCAGAGGACAGAGACGAATTATATCAAGAGGTAATAAAATATGCGGGTACTATAGGCGAGGTATCCATATCTTCCATACAGAGAAGGTTTAAGATAGGATATAACAGGGCGGCAAGGATAATGGATATGTTAGATGAGGACGGACTTGTAGGCCAGGCAAAGGGCGCTGGGAAGGCAAGGGATTTTCTATCTTGAATAGTTTTAATTCCCCTTTTTTAAAAGGGGTGGCTGTCGAAGGCTGACGGGGTATTTGTTTTTATTATATATGAATACAGATGAGTATTATATGTCCATTGCATTAGATGAAGCCTGTAAGGCATATGATAAGGGAGAAGTGCCTGTTGGGGCAGTAATTGTGACAATGGATGGACAGATAATATCTAAAGCCCATAATCTGAAAGAGACAATGAGCGACCCAACCGCCCATGCAGAGATACTGGCAATCAGACTGGCATGTATAAGTGACTGGAGATTGATTGGACATACATTATATGTGACAAAAGAGCCGTGTGTGATGTGTTCAGGGGCGATATTGAGCGCAAGGATTCCGCGGGTAGTATATGGATGTATGGATTCAAAGGGCGGGGCTGTGGATAGTTTGTATAGATTGTTGAGTGATAGTCGTCTGAATCATATGGCAGAGACGTTGAATGGTGTCATGGAAATAAAATCTATAGAGTTGTTGAAGAGATTTTTTCAGGAAAGGCGCTGAGAAAACATAAGGATTTATATCAGAGACGTAGGGGTAACCCTTGTGGTTACCCTGCCTATGATATGAGGGCAGGCACAAGGCCTGCCCCTACAATAATAAGGAGAGGTGGCCGAGTGGTTGAAGGCGGCGGTCTCGAAAATCGTTATAGGGGGTAACTCCTATCGAGGGTTCGAATCCCTCCCTCTCCGCCAAATAATTATTTTTTATTTCAGAATTGTATGGCTGGTGGAAACCCATTAATATTAATATGAGATAATTATACTAATTCGCAATTCAAGAAGTAATATTATGTACAAATTATTTTTTAAATTCCCCTTTTTTAAAAGGGGTGGATGCGCAGCAGACGGGGTATCTTGTTTTTATGGTTTAATGATAAATATTACTTCATGAATTGCAAAAAGGTATTATATATGAAAAAAGACAATAAAAAGCTCATTATTCGTAATTCCACTGCAGAATTTTTGATATTCACCGCAGATAGTCGTAAAGACGGAATAGAGGTTCGTTTTCAAAAAGAAACTGTTTGGCTTTCTCAAAAAATGATAGCAACTCTTTTTGATTGTTCAACAGATAATATTTCTTTACATCTCAAAAATATTTTTGAAGATGGAGAATTAGGAGAAAATTCAGTTGTCGAGGATTTCTCGGTAACTGCAAGTGATGGTAAAAATTATAAAACGAAGCATTATAATCTTGATGCAATCATAGCAGTTGGATATAGAATAAATAGTAAAAGAGCTACACAATTTCGTCAGTGGACAACAAAAATTTTAAGGTGTTAAATAGAAGGTGTTAAATAGGGACAGCGACCATTTAAATTAACAAATCAAAAGGTTGGGGTTAATTAAACGTTTACAAACATCTGATTTAAAATATTTAGGCAATGTTGACCATATGGTAATAATGGGTGATGCAGTTTCTGTCCTGAATACAATGTGGGAAACATCACGATCTCTGCTAAAACTATATTAGACAAAATGATAAAAGTGTTTTATCTCATAAAAAGAACTTGAAAATCTGGTAACAAATATGTCAACATATAATAATGAGAGATACACGATCCATTTCATGGATAAAAGCGGCACGAAGAGATTTTGAGGAATTCCCCGATGATGTGCAGGCTGATATGTTGAGAGCGCTTACAATAGCAGCCGAAGGCAGCAAGGCAGATATTGTCAAGCCCTTTAAAGGTATTGACGGAGGTGTTTTTGAAATAACGCTTAAACATCGAGGCGACGCCTTCCGCGTCCTCTATGCCGTAAAGATTGACGCTGACATTTGGGTTATTCATGCTTTTCAGAAAAAATCAAAAACTGGAATTAAAACGCCTCAAATGGAAGTTGATCTAATCCATGAACGTTTAAAACGATTGCAGGAGGCTCTACAATGAAAGACGATTACGAATTAATACACGGCAGCGGTAATGTGTTCCGCGACTTTGGCCGTCCCAACGCCAGCGTTGAACAGGCGCGCGCTATTGTTGCCGCAAAAATTGTAATCACGCTTGATGAACGTGGAATATCCACCCGTGAAGCTGAAAGATTAACTGGCGTGGCGCATTCAGAGTTTTCACGCATCAGAAATGCGCGTCTAAAACACTTTACGCTTGATCGAATGATTACAATACTCGGCAAGCTCGACGAGGATATAGAGGTAAATGTTACCTTCACGCCGCGTTCATCGTTGCAAGAAGGAGCGCGCGCTTAACATATAGCGGGAGCAGACCACAGACCTGTTCCCGCTATAAGATTATTTAAAACTTGGCAAATACGACTTTTTTTTAGTTGGACTACTTCCATTTTATTTGTTATCATACTATAAATGCACTCTTACTAATACTTTCATCATTAAAATTAATGCAGGATAAATTGACTATAAAATCTGATGATTTAAAATATTTTGGCAATGCAGACCATAAGGTAATAATGGGCGATGCCCTGTCTGCCCTGAATACTATTGAGGACAATTCTTGCGATTTGATTTTTGCCGATCCTCCCTATAACATAGGAAAAGACTTTAATGGTTATAAAGATAAATGGAATAAAGACGAAGATTATTTAAACTGGTGTTATAAATGGATTGATCAATGCGTACAAAAACTAAAATCTAACGGTAGTTTTTATGTAATGACATCAACTCAGTTTATGCCTTTTTTTGATATTTATTTAAGAGAAAAGATAACGATTCTTTCAAGAATAGTTTGGTATTACGATAGTTCTGGCGTTCAGGCAAAAAATTATTACGGCTCCATGTATGAGCCAATCTTGTTTTGCGTAAAAGATAAGGACAATTATACCTTTAATGCAAAGGATATTTTAGTTGAAGCCAAGACTGGAGCGAAGAGAAGGCTTATTGATTATAGAAAAAACCCGCCTCAAGTTTATAATTCCGAAAAAGTTCCCGGTAATGTTTGGGAGTTTCCAAGAGTTAGATATCGCATGGATGAATACGAAGAACACCCAACACAAAAACCCATAGCCCTGTTAGAAAGAATAATAAAGGCAAGTTCAAATAGCAATAATATCGTCCTTGATCCCTTTTCTGGGACTTTCACAACATCTTTTGTGGCAAAACAACTTGGCAGGCGGTCAATAGGAATAGAATTGCAAGAAGACTATGTAAAGATTGGTCTAAGACGGTTGGAGATTCAGCAAGAGTACAATGGTATTAAATTAATAAAAGAGCCAAGAAGTTTTGAAAGGCAGTCATGTGATAAACAAGAAGAATTATCATTATTTAATCAATAATTATGGAAAATCAATTTACTATAATAATAAATGAAATATTAAAAAGGCATTTTGCTAATGTCAGTTCTGATATTTTTGATAAAAGCCAGCTTTTGCAATATATAAATCTAAAAACTAAGTCTGCAAACAAGGGTGCTAAAGCTCGTGGAAGTTTTGCTAGTTTGTATGCAATTTATGTGATTGTTGAGGATTATATAGAAAAAGGTTTTGTCAAAAAGGGTGATTATGCAAAATACGAAGGTGTAGAATTTACAAAGTTATTTAAAAGACAGAGAGAGCTTCCTTTTGGCGCAAAATTACAAAACCATGCTCTAAACAATAGATTAAATTCAGAATTTCAAAAATTTTTTCCCAATTCTGAATACGTGCCAATTTTGAGAAATCTTGAAACTAACAGATATTGGATAAATAATAATCTAATCAAAATCGAAGTTTCTGGAAAGACCTATAATATAGCAGATACGTTAATTGAAATTATTGATAAATATGCAAAAACAAAGAAAGATGCCTTTGAGCAATTTGTTCAGACATGTCTTGAATTGCAAGAAATTCAAAAGAAAAATCCTCAAGAGGTTGAAAATTTCATTATAAGTTTATTGGCTCCAAATGTGGACGCAAGACTTTTTGAAATCGTTAGCTATTCTATTTTGAAATATTATTATCAATATGAGGACGAAGAAGACGAATAACAATAATAAATTTAATTATGAATCTTTATTAACCTTAGAGAAATGTCTCTATCGCGGGAGCAGGTGTTCCAAAGGGCGCCTGTGCCTAAATGTTTGAACTTGTATTTATTACTTACGACACGAAACTTGGGGAGCAGGTCACAGACCTGCTCTCGCTATTGTAAAATGGTATTGATTTATTATAGTGATTGTCAAAATTTAATTCTGATAAAATAATTTTATATTTGATTAGTTTTAAATTTTTCCTTTGAAAAGCAGTGGCAGACTGTGTATTGAAGGGTCTTTATTATAGTTTGATAGATTGAGAGCGTAAAATATTTTATGATTATAATATGGACATGTTAATATAAGATCAATAATGTATTTGTATTATAAATAACAAAATACAATGGGAGGTCAATATGAATTTTAAGGTAATCCTAAAACCTAGCGATGAAGGTGGGTATACTGTTTATGTTCCTTCTCTTCAGGGTTGTGTAAGTGAAGGTAATGATATTGACGAGGCTTTAAAAAATATTCGCGAAGCTATTGAGTTTTATCTTGAACCAATTGAAGAAAATATATCTATTGAAGACGGCAATATGATAAAGGAGCTTGTTTTGTGAATAAAGTACCAAGTTTATCATATATATTTATTGCGGTTAGTGAAATATTTCACAAAAGGAGCTAATGATGAAAGAAAATAAGATGATAATATTTTTAATGATATTAACAGTTTTATGCCTATTTTTTGATAGAGATGTCACTAGCGCAGAAGATCATTTGAGTAGTTTTTCGTTAAAAGTTGGTTATTCTTCAACTGACAAAGAAATACATTATTGGTTAGGCAGCACAGTGAAACTTACTCAAACAGACACTTTATATTTTGGTCAAGTAATTTATATCAGTCCGCTTTCTTTTAATGACTATCAAGGCGCTATGGCATACTTTGGTTTTACATTTGGGATTACTTTTCTTGATGACATACATGCAGGCCTTCTGTTAGGCGCAATTGGTGGAGGCGCTATGAATTCTTCTAAATCATTTACAGGCGGAGCAAATTTTGTTATTGAACCTGGAATTAGTTATCAATATGACCTCTCAACTTCTACCAAGATAGGATTTTCTCTAAGCTATCTATACGTGCCAATCTTGTCGCCTTCGGATACATTTTTTAAAAATACCTCACAGACATGTTTTGCGATAGACCTTTATATGCCTATTTAAAGGAGCCTCTTGCAAAAGTAATAAAAAAGCATATTAAAAAGAAAAGGAATTCAGCACAGAGGACAGAGTCGTAGAGGCAGGTCTTGTGCCTGCCCTGTTGTTGTGGTAACCGTGTTGATTGCTCTGTAACGAAATTAAAGAAAGGGCAGGCACAAGACCTGCCCCTACGTCTATAGGGACAAGCAAGTCATTTTTGTAAATACTTTTGCAAGAGGCTC
>Ga0315281_10002259_pt1 | contig 28581 bp, 48 predicted proteins | sample YL17G07_0_MG_FD_204540 | JGI IMG/M metagenome (GOLD analysis project Ga0315281, IMG submission 204540) | Sediment microbial communities from Yellowstone Lake, YNP, Wyoming, USA - YL17G07_0 | ecosystem: Environmental > Aquatic > Freshwater > Lake > Sediment | place: USA: Wyoming | collected...
AGTATAGACTTGAGTTGCCATTATACGGCAACTCCCTTCTTAGCTGCTGGGGCCTCTGATTTCGCGCCGTCCTTCGGTTCAGTGGCCTTAACTTCGTCGGCCTGGTTAGGTAATACCTCAGCCTCTACGAAGTCGCCGGAGTCGATAGCGTTAAGATCGAGCTCACCGGCTTTGAAGTTATCCGGCTTGAGTACTGCACCGTCGGTAACGATATCGCGAAACTCTACCGAGGCCGGGAGATACTTCGCGAGCCGGCGTACTACGGTTTTTTTTCTCATTTCGTCTACGATAATATCCTCCGGGTTATTCCAGGGGCTATACTTTGAGCCGGAAGCCTTTGAGGTTTTTTTAATCTTATTGATATCGGAGTCGCTCATTACTTCGAAGGCGAAGCCTCCGTTAGTAAATTTCGCGACGGCGTAAGCGTAGATAAATTTACCTCGATCGCCGGAGGCTGGTTTGTGTACAAGTTTAGGCTCAAGTCCGAACTCGTAAGAGAATTCGTCCTTGTCATAAACAGCCTGAGCGTAGATCGTCGCGAGCTTATCGGATCTTCGGGCCAGATCGATAAGGCCCTTGTATCCGATAATGAATTGCACCTCTTTTTTCCCGGTTACGTTATTGTTAAATGGTATTAAGTAGCATTGACCGAGAGCGGGGATCGGCTCGAAGCCGAGTATCGAAGCCTGTACTACGGATCCGATCAGCGACTCGACGCTACACTCGGCAAGCTCCGGGGTACGGCTTATTAAGGTCGTAGCTACCTGTATGATCCGCTCAGCTGTTAAGTGTTTCGGTATCGCCTGAGCTATGAGCGGTTTGTAGGTTTGAAAAATAGCCTTAACGTCGTCGGCTTTTAGGCCCAGCATAGTACCGGGCTTCGTAGCTTTTTTCATTGAAGTTAAAGCGTTGTTTTTAAGTTGTTCTGTCATTTAAATCTCCTCTGATTTATTGATTTTTAGAATTAGTGAGTTAAGAAAAATACTACCAGGTGAGCGCCGAAGTACAACACGGCGAGGGTTATAACTCCCCAGCCGATAACGTCAAGCGCTTTGTTAAGTCTTTTATTTACGAGGTCGGTGTAGATTCTCTCAGTTTTCATTTTATCAAAAACCTCCGAGAGCCCGGCTTCTCAATTTGGAATGACTCGTATAAATCTTTGTGAACTGCTTTGAAAGTTGTAGCGTCGAAAACTTTTGAGGGCTTTGATACTTTCCAGCTGATTAATCTATCGCCGTTATATTCAAGACTCTCTGCGGGCCCCATAGCCAATTTAATGGCGAACTCAAGCTGCTCGGCTGCTATGTCTCGGGTTTTGATTTCAGATTTTAAAGCTACGAGCTGTTGATATGCTTCGTACGTTTCGCCCGCGGCTTCCAACACTTCTCCCTCGGTACTTTCCGGGTAGAGTCCCTTTAAGTCGGCCTCAGTTTTAGGAGGCGGGGGAACGTGAGCGAGTACGTTTCTCTCCCAAAAGTTTAGCATTACTTCGTTAGCGGTTTGTATAAAATTATCGTCGCGCTCTACTTTGAAGCGTTGAAAGTCGTAGCCGTCGATTAAGATAGCGAATTCACCCCAGGTGTAGCCGGTTACGTTTAAATAATGCTGCAGCTGCGCGTAGAATTCCATAGGGAGAGTAGCTTCCCAGCCCTTTGCGTACCAGGAGCTCGTAGTTTTAATTTCGAGTACTCCGCGGCCCTCGCCGTTTTTAGGGAGTATAACTCTGTCGAGGTTAGCAATCAGAAAATTATAGTCCGGATGAATTCTTACTTTATTATCGCGCTGTACTTTGTATCCGCTTTCCTCCTCGTACCAATCTGCGACGGTCTGCTCGAGTTTTAATCCGGCTTTCATTCTCGGAGTAGGCGGTACGTCGGGAGCTACCGGCGCGATCTTTTCAAGATAGACGTCGAGCGGGGTTTTATAACTTGACAGTCCGAGTACCGCGGCTGCGTCCGAGCCTCCGATACCGTGCTGCCTTAAACTGAGCCATTCCTCGCGGCTCATTTCGATAGTTTTTACGTATGACATTTTTTATATCTCCTCTTGGTTAGTTTAGTTTTTTCGCGCTGAAAAGTGCGCGGTTATTTGTTTTTTATCAATACAAACCTTTTGCATTGTATGGCGAAAATGGTAGAGCTCTGCTTCTAAGGCAGCGCGCCTTTTCTTACTCTCGGCAAACTCGGCAAGCCGACCGATCATATAGCCTACGAGATAGGCTAAGTATATTATCGCTACTAAATACCAGCTCATCGTTTCACACTCCTTGCGCGTTTGCGCTTAAGTCCCGCTTCATTCACCGGAAACATCTCAGGGAAGATGAGGCGCTGCTTTAAAACAAAACCCTCAGGGAACATACAAACACGAAAAAAATTCTCCTCCTCCTCCTCCTCTTCCCACTCCTCCTCCTCCTCCTCTTCCCTCTCCTCCTCCTCCTCCTCTTCCCTCTCCTCCTCCTTAAGGCTGAACGATCTCTCGCCCTCAAGTATCGAGTAGAGCTTCTTAGGCGAGATAAAAATTAAACTCGATATCGTATAGATCGCCTTGAACTGCGGAAACGATTTCGAATAATTTTCAATCGCTTTTTTATAGATGTCCTGTCGTGTCATAATTTGCAGAACCTCTTGTGTTGAAAGTTGAGGAACAAATTTCATTGACTTCTCCCGGCGAACTGGTTAAATTGTTATAGTTAATTTTCATAAGCTTGAACGAACTCGGCGACTCTCGCGAGCGCGGCTTTTCTTTTTCCGCTGAGCGCCAGCGATACGGCGGCAAGGCTGTAGCCCAAATGCTCGGCTACAAGCTTCATCCTCAAGCCCTTGCGTATCATCATCACGTGCACTTCTACAGGGTTAACTTTTTTACGTTTTGTGTTTTCCATAGCTTTCTTTTATATTGTGAATATGTTTACGTTGGAATATAATACGATTATTCGTAATTGTCAAGTAATTTATATACCAAAGTGAAAATTGTTGAATTTCTCTACACTTCTTAAAAATAAGAATGGCGATTTCAGAGCGTTTAAAGCAGTTGATAGGAAATAGGAAGCAAAAAGATTTTGCTGACGAGATGGGGGTTACTCCTACGAGGATTAACCAATACCTGAACGAACGGCAAGAACCCGCATCGGATTTTCTAAGAAAACTTGCTTCGAAGGGAGTAAATATAAATTGGTTTTTAACAGGGGAGGGTGTAGCTTACGAAAAACAAAGCGGTAGCGCTGAGCTCCCGGTTGAAGTTCAAAGCTTGATAAATGAGATAATGAAAACTCCCGACCTCGCTGTTACTATCGCGAGAGAGTTACGAGCGATTCTTATAAATCTTGCGCAAGCGGAACACGCGCGTAAAATGATGAAGCTCTCGAATGATGAAATAAAAAAAGTACTTAAATCTAAAAAATAAAATTTTCACTAACGCCTCCAGGAGTTTTTTATGAATGAAAAAAATAACATTAACGACGAACGTGGTGTGGGATTTATTTTTTTTCTCAAGGCAATAGCGGTCGTTAATTTTGTCGCCTCCGTGATAACAGGACTGCTTATGCTCACCCGAACCAATAGCGTTCCAGGAGAAGAAAAAACTTTTCTTCTGATTGGTATCGGCGTGATGCTGCAAGGCTTAATTGTCCTCGTACTTTTTTTCGTCATCGCTGAGCTTGGCAAAAACGTGATACTGATTAAGAAAAAATTATTTGATACATCTAATAACAAAATAGAAATTAAAAAGTAAAGCGCAAATGATCATCCTCACGCTTAAAAAATTGCTAACAGATTGCTAACAACTCCTCTCAAAAACATGTTCAAAAATGGCGATTTTGAATCAAAAAAGGCGGTTTGCTTGGCAGTACGCTTTCTCATAATCTGCGGGTCGTAGGTTTAAGTCCTACAGGGCCCACAAAAAAAATGAAGTTTTACCGGTGAGGATCCGCGCGGATTACGTCCGTCATAAATTTAAGAAGTACGCGCGAGCTGCAGGGCTCTCCGATAAACTTCATTTTCATTCCTTGCGTCATACCTTCGCTACCTGGCTCGTGCAAAATGGCTCGACGCTCTACGAGGTACAAAAATTACTCGGTCATTCGAGCGGCGAGGTTACAAAAATATACTCTCACCTCGCGGCAAGCGAACTGCATTATGTTGTTAATAGGATTTAGGGTTTTAATTCGATATCAGGAGGAAGTGGCAGAGGCGTACCGCCCAGGAGCGTTTCGACGCGTACTATGCTTCTTACAAGATATAGGTGCTCAGTATCGTTTTTAATTTTAAAGGCCTTGAGCTCCGTTAGAATATCCTGGCAGGCTTTCAGAGCGGTTTCTACTTGGGCCACACGCTCACCGCTCGCTTTGCTGGCTACGTCGCTCTGCAGCCTTCCGTATCCAACCAGAGCGAAGGCGATCGGTATTATGGCTAAAAATATTTGAAGCCATATACTGAGGCTCCGCTTTTCAATTATAATTTGCTTCGACATTTTTAAATAGTTCCTTTTTACTAACCACTGCGTAGCTTATCCGAGTACGAGCGCCTAAGCCGCTCAAGCTTCGCTATCTCCAGGGAGGTAGCCCGCTGCTCTTCTACCAGCGCCCGCATCAAAGCCTTAAGGGTTGAAATGCGAGCCTTTATGCGCTCGAGCTGTACCTCATCCGGCGTCAATTTAACTTTACTCCGCCATAATCATTACGTCGTTATCTCCGGCGGCCGCTCCGCTTGGAACCTCGATCTCGGCCCAACTTACCCTAATATCGTCCGGTTCACCGATGCTGCCTATTATCCTTTTAGCTCTAAACCTACAAGTATACGTACCGGAGCCAGGGGTGCTCTCCGGATCGGAAACGGTTACTTGAAAGTAATGAGTTAATCCGCTGGGAGGATCTCCGCAGTCATCGCCGTCTACCGTAAATCTGATACGTAAATTATTTGAGTTAGAAGCCGGAGCCGTGAATGTAAAAGATAATGTTTGAAAAGAGATCGTTAGCGTCGGCGTATATGTACCTTTTTGTATTACTCCGTCGTAGACTTTCGCGTTTAAAACCCCGCTGCACATAAGCTCCTGAGCGTAATCTGCGTCGGAGTACGAGGCCTCGTCGATCTGAGTATAAGTACTGCTACTCCACTCGGTTAGTAGATCGCCATCCGGACGTAGGTACTGTTGTCCGATCGCCGTTACAGGTAGTAGGATTAGGAGGGCTAAAAATAAGTGCTTCATTTTAAAGCCCTCGTTAAAGTTAGAGAAATAAATATCGAAGAAGGAGTACCAGCTACGGCTCGGACGGTAGCAAATATACTATCGCCGATCGCAAGCGCGCCTCCGGTTACGGATCCCATAGAGACGAAGCCGGTAGTCGTAACGTAGTTTGTAAACATAGCGGTACCATTTTTTAATACGTTCACGGTCGCCGAGGTTCCGCCTTCGCGCTTAGCCTCCCCGGCGATCACGGTAAGATTACTCTTTTTTACTCTCCAAATATAGCAGCTGTCCGCGGCTGCGAGCTTACGGAAAGTTACCGTATAAGTCGTCGTATCGGTTAAGCTGTACGGCGTCCAACGTGAATTTTGCCAGCTCGAGATTTGCCCAGTAGTTTGACAATAGGTAATTCCCGGGCAAAGCGCTACTACAAAAAGTAGGGCTAATAAAAAAGCCTTCATATTAAAACCCCCATCCAGTTACGGTTACCACGATAGGTAGGTCGACTTGCTCGTCGGAGTTACTTCGGATTCTTATATAGTTTGTACCGATCTCCTTAATATACAAAGCTCCGAGCGGCACATTAGTAGCTCCCACATTACCCCAGCTGGCATAAGCATGGCTTGAGCCATCTATACCAGTAATAGCTACAAATGCTGTATCGCCCGCGGCTTTTAAAGTACCGTTGTAATATGGTACCGTTGCTGTCCAATCCGAGCCGGTAGTATTCGTAAGTACAGCTCCCAGGGATCCGGCGCTCGTCAGAGAGGTGCCGCCCTTAGCGGTTCCGATCGCGCTACCATTCCAGGATCCTACTATGTTACCGGAAAAGTAACCGTCTCTAAATTTATACGAGCTTGAGCCGACATCATACGACGCATTGGAAAAAGGAATCATACCGATAATATATAAACCAGTAGGGCGTAGGCTAAACCAAGTTGAGGGCGATCCGTCGGGGTCGGTAATGAAATCCAAATAACCGGATGAGTTAGTATTATAAATCCCCATAGTGCTTGAACTGTTTTTAATCTGAATTCCCTTAGTCGATGTCAAAATAATATTATCGTTAAAGGTTTTCACCCCGGCGAATGTTTGAGTCGTATTGGTTACTAATCCCCGGGCTGTCGCTGAGGCACTCGGTATATTAAATGTATGAGTCGTAGTCGCGCTCGATATCGAAAAGTCCGTACCGGTCGTACCGGTCGCGAAAGTTTGAGATGATCCTGTTAAAGAATTTAAACTCGTAATCCCGGCGCCGCTTTGTGATAGCTCGGATGAGGTGCCGTCGCACCATTTCAGCCAAAGCTTATGACCCAGGCCCCAGTAGAGCTGAGCTTTACCTACGGTCGGAGTCGCAGGCGCGGCGGTCGCTGAGTCCATAGGTATGAATGGGATCGGCGCTACTTTAAATTGGTTCGCGCCGGTATCCCACCACTTAACAGCTTTATCGACCTGGGCAGTAGCCAGGCTGCAGCTGAGCACTACGAGTATTAAGATTAAAAAAAAGTTTTTCATTTTATAAGTCCTTTCTGTTTTTTTGTTACGGCAATGGTAAGCCGGTGTTGTCAATTAAATAATAAATTTCTAAGTCCTGTATTTCGTCGGTGTTTGAAAAAATTGTGAAGCCGGTCGCGTTTATATTTCGTAATCCGAGCTCGCCCAAGTAACCGGTGCCGGCCCATACCGCCATTACGACCGCGGTACTTCGAAGTCCATAAATTGTTATCCGTATCGAGTCGCCATTCCCGGGGCTTGCACTCCACATTAAAGTTTTACCTTTTATGAGAGTACTGATATTGCCGACGTTAAGAGTATCGACGTAAATAGTACGCTTCTGTATTACCTCGTCGCCGTAGACACCCTGGCAAAGAGCCCGCCCAGGAAGGAGGATTAATAAAAATATGAGCAGTAATGAATAAAAAAATATTGCTTTCATTCGATTGCTACCCATTCCAGGTCGGCGTTATTTTTAAAACTCGCCGCCTTAAATCTATTTTTATATCTCTCGGGAAACTTAACCGAAGTTTCGATCCCTCGCGCGTCCGTGCACCATACTTTTATTATCGCGTAGGTATCTGTTTTGAGCGGTGGGCTTATTTCAATAAAAACGCCCTCAGGGGTTATTGCGCTGCGCCCCCGGCGTACTGAACACGCGGAGTTAGAATCTATCAGCTCAATAATTTCTATATTCTCAACTGCCCACATATTTTGACCTACCAGCATTAGAGCTGTGCCGTTAAACTTTTCACCGGCGAGATGAAGTAGATATCGCCCCTGATCTAAGAAGGTCGGAAGGTCGAGGAGTACGCCGTTACAGGTTACCTCAAAGGGGATAAAAGGTTTCCATCCATCACCCGGATCATAAATAATATTTGAAAGCTCGATACCGCCTTCGCCGATAAGCAGAGAAATAAACCCCGCCTTGACCGGCGAGTTAAGGGTTTCGGTAGCATAGTCATTAGTTAAAATCATAAGCTAAATAATAACGTAACATCGAATTGATAGGCGCTGCCATTGAGTATAGTTTTATCTGTGAATTGTGAATTAAAAAACTCGCTCTTTACGTAAACGTCCATGTATGGATCGGAGTCGGTGTGCATACCTTTGTATAGCACCAGCTGAGGTATTAGAATACCGCCGTTGTTGGCGCCGGTTTTAATAACCGGCTCGATCCAGCGATAGATATTTTTTTCTACGTCGGATTCGATATTATTAAAGGGCTCGTTTGCCGCTATCTTTTTCCAAATATAAACGACGTTTCCGCTCGATATTGCAGAAATAGAAACTTGCCGGAGTGTAGAACTGCGTGGGAGTAAAAATCTCAGATTGCCCGCGCTCGGGTTTTTAAAAGGGTACTCAGTATTAGCGGCTGCAGCTGCTATGTTAAGCCCTCCGGTGAGTACAAACGTCCCGGATTTAATACGCTCAGTCGCCCAGGCCTTTGTAGCTACTTCGCCTTCCTCCGTCATTAATACGTTGCTATGTGAGTCGCGCCATACGATCCACTTCCATATAGGGTTTTCATCGGTACCGATATTGATACGAAGCCCGCCGGAGTGATAGTCTGGGGATGAGTAACAGTCGGATCGTAATTCCGTACGCCCCTCGATAGAGCCGCTCACGCTTTTAAGTTTGAGTACTGCAGATACCGCGGCGCGGTTTATTATTACATCATTACTAAATGTTTTATTACCACCTACGCTTTCATCACCGGTCTTTTTCACATACGCCGCGTCGTGATCTGTGCTCGCTTTATGTGTCGCGAGGTTACCGTCGATCGTAGCGACCTTCGTATTGATTTCCGTTTCGGTGTAATACCGGCTATCGTGGTCGTCGCTGCCTTTATGAGTATTAAGAGCTGCAACGCCGGCGGCGATATCAGCATTAAGCGCGGTATCGTTATCATTCCATTTTACGCGCCCCTGATTAGGAGTGTCGGTACCCTGTACTGAGTTAATAGTAGCCATATAATTAAATCCTTTTTTTTAAGTTAGTGTACTGAAAGCTGCCGTTAAGTTTGTAAACTGTAACGAGATATTGCCCCACATTGTAAACGTGGCGAGCGTGAGCGGTACCCAATCCTCCAACTTCCTGCTTAACAGTTTGAGCTCAAAATCCTTTTGTGCCAGGAGGAAAAACGTAGCGAGCTTAATCGTGTCGTCATCGATCGTTACTTCGAGATAATATAGCGGCTTGTCAACGCTGTTAGGGTAGAATAAAATTTTATCATAGTCGCCCTTCGTTACAATCTTAGCGAGGTTTAAAAGATTTTCACCGGGTACCGCTTCGAAGTAGATCCGCGCCCGGTATCTAAAGCCGTCGAGCCTACGGATCAGCTCCTTATTGTCGAGTTCGTGAGTTAAAAATACCGGCTCATAATCGTCCTCGAATTCCGTGAAGCCCTCAAGTAAAAAATCAGCTACCGTAGTACCGGACTTCGAAACTATAAAACGTAAACTCGGCGCTCCTTTTATTAAACTCATATCTCATACCCAATCGCATTTATTTTTACTTTATCCTGGTTAGGATAGATTTCAGCTGAACGGATAAAGTGAGTAGTCCCGGAATCCGCCGATAATTTTCTATATGGTATTATCAACTCCGGGATAGTCGTATAGTTATCAATTAAGGAAAGCTCTACCTCAATCTCCGAAGTACCGAGGATCTCGACATTATACCACTTCCTTAAAATCTCTGACGCCGGCTCAATAACAATTCCCCAGGGAGGGTTCCCCTCATACCTCATAAGATAGCAGCCCGTAGCTCCATCATATATCACCGCGCTAATGGATCGTAAAAGAGTAGAGCGTAAAAACGGAAAGCTAAAAATTGACTCGACGGTTTTTTCAGTAAAGAGGTTCGAATTGCGCTTTATAGTAGCCTCGATATCCTCAGCCCAAAGGTTCGGGTGTTTATACTCGACATTTTTGTAATTAAATTTTACTATATCGCTCCCGACTCGTACGCCGGTTACGGTATGAGTACCTCTAATTTTTTTCAATGTGATACTTGCGGCCGGCTTACGAGCTTCGAAGATCCATATTTTAGGTACGAAGTATGCGTCCTTATTTTGCTCGATCCACCATACCGCATTATAGATTTTTACCAACTCGACGATCATATCATAGCAAGTAATGTCCGAGAAAAATGGCTGGGCTGTAGCTACGCCTCCGAGGAGATATTCATAGCTTCGATTCATTCCGGGGTAGAGTTTAAAATTATATCCGAAGTAGAAAAAAATCTGAGAGAGAAGACTGTCCGGTGTAAACAAAGTCCGGTTCGTTATTTGCCCAGGTAATCCTCCGATTGACTCGCAGTACATTTCTACCGAAATCCCATAAAGAGGTATATCCTTTATCTTAATAAGTTTAGCCCGCTCGATAAAATCTTTTTCGGAGGCTATAGCTTCGAGCTCTACGCTTTCATTATCGACGTCATTTTTTATTCCGTCTCCTGAAACTACTCCGCTAAATACCTGGCTTCCCTCAAGTAATATCTTGACGCCTGGCCTTGCATAGCTCGCGAGCATAGTATTAAAATCTCCGTACATATTTGAGAGCTTGATCCTGGCCGATGAGATTGAGGCGTTACCTTCCTCGTCCTCCATTGCGAAAGTTAAATTATTCAAGCCATCGCGGAATAGTCGGCGCTGAGCGTCGGCGTTGTAGTCTACGTTATTTATTACTACGCCCTTCCTCATTTTATTACCGACTTTCTAAAGCGCTCAGCTTTAGGATATTCTACCCGAACAAACTTTTGCCCCTCAAGTGTACCGGCAAGAACGGGCGACCATTCTTTTTTCCTCATAATATTTTTCAGTTCTTTTACTTCGCGAAGTAGTTCACTATTACCGTCTCCGCCTCCAAGCCTCGCTCTGGTTTCATTTATTATTCCTGGCACTATATCTTGATACATTACCTGGCTAAATGTTCGCTTCGGCATAATGTATTCCATTTGCCCGCCTTCGATAAATCCACGCTGGTCTTTTTCGAATACTCCACCTTTTTCGAAAGCGGTAGCAAGCGCTGCGCCTTTGACGGTAGCAAGTGCCGTTAGGACGGCGGCTGCACCGATAGCGGCTGCGCCTCCAAATGTTGCAATAGATACCAGGGCGGCAGCTGAGGACGCTGCTGCGGTTATTTCAGCCATAGCAGCCGTTACTACTCCGGCGATTGTAAGAGTCGCCGCGGTTGCTGTTATTATCTGTTCCGTCGCCGTTACCTTTGTAATGACTGCGCTTGCGGCCGCGGTAGTTTTCTGAGTGAGCAGCTGAGTAACCGCGGACTCAATCACTTTCTCTAAAATATTTCCGATAGCGTTCCAGGCCGCCTGCTTCATCGAGTCCCAAATAGCTTGCCACTTTTGAGCGCCGGATTTCGACGAGTCGATAATCGATCCCCAGGCTGTTTTAAAGCCGGCAGTTAGAGAGGCATATAGTACACTCGTTTCTTTAATCCTGCGAACATCGATATCGTGTAACTCCCTTGACTTCGCGCGCTCAATAGCGGTAATTAAATCAGCGTTACCTTTCGCAGCTTCGAGCTCACGGCTATATTTTAATTTAACCTCAGCGGTTTCGCGCTCGTAATCATCCTTAATGCTTGAGAGCTGCAGTTCGCGGATTCTGTCGCGAGCGTCGTTAAGGCTTTTATCGATATTAACCTTCGACTCAGTTTCGTTTTTCCTTAGATCGATTTCAGCCTTAAGTAGTTCTTCTTCTTGAGCCATAGTCCGCACGCCGTAGCTTTTCAGGTCTGCAATACGCTGCTCAAGCTGAGCCCTGGCAATCGCGCTGCGTTTTATTTCATCGCTTTCGCCTGCGAGCACGTACTCATTATCAAGTTCGCGCTTGCGTCCGACAAACTGAGAGTAATCGTCAAACAGCTTTTGATTCTTCTCTCTTTGCTCTGTTATTACTTTGGATTTTTCTTGTCTCTCATATTTATTAATTTCGGCTAAAAGTTGCAGATTCCCCATTGCCTTTATTCGCATTTCAGATGCTTCGTTTTCAATAGACTTTAATTTTTGTTCGGTTTCGTCTGAAATATTTTTTATCCGTAACTCGTGCAGGAACTTCTCTTGTTCCGCGGTTAATTTTGTTTGTTGTTCTTCCGTCTTCGCTTTTCTATCCGATAACAGTTTGTCGATTGCTTTGACGCGTACCCCAAGCGCTGTAAGTTTTTTCTGTTTTTCTTCTATCTCAATATTTAAATTTAATACGTCCGATAGAACTGATTTTTTTTCGGATTCAATAAGTTCGTTCCGTTTCGATATTAAGCCGTCGATCTCTTTACTCAGTTCGTCAATTTCTTGCGACGTTTCACCCCACTTGATTAAAAGAATGCCCTCGCTCAACTTTGTATAGGCCCGCGCGGCTTTATCTACGTTATTAGCGAGCTGATCCATTGGATTAATAATACTATCAAGCCATATACCCAACGCGGCGCCTGCCGTTACGATCGCTCCGATGATGTAGGGAAGCCCGCCCATAGACGTACCGAGTACGAGGAAGGCGCTTGAGAGCGCTACGACTCCGAGAGCCATAGCTTGTATAGCTGGCGGGGAGTCAGTAATAACTCTTACGAGATTAGAGAGTAGCTCGAGTACTGGAGCGAGCGCGGATTTTATCAGATCACCGAAGCGCTCTTGTAAGTCATTCCAAGCTTCTGAAAACTTTTTAATCGAACCGGCTCCGGTAGACCCCATAGCGAGGGCTTGACCGCCTACTGCTTTAGTAAGCTGCTCAATAATTGAAACGCTGCCGCGAGCCTTGATATCCGCTTCATCTAATCCCTTGATATAACGACCGAGCATACCGATATTACCTGAGAAAGCGTCCGCCATTAATCGAGCGGCTGAGGTAGTATCGGTGCCCATTACGACAGATAGATCTTGTGCGAGGGCAGTAGCTTTTTTCAGCTGCTCACCATGTAAGCCCATAGCCGTGAGCTGTGCCATTGTTTGTACTGTAGCGTCATCACTAAGACCGGTAGCTCGTTGAAGCTCCGCTGCATAGCCCTGCAAATCGGCGAGCGTAGCTTGTGTATAGGTGCCTTGTTGCTTGAGTGCCTGGGCGAGTGAAGCTGTAGCCTTTTCCGATTCATTCGACGCTTCGACGAACGCGCCCAGTGTACCTTTAACGATCTGAAATACTGAGTAGAGCCCTCCGATCCTTACGGCTACATTCGCGAAGGCTCCGCTCATAGCGTTTATCGGTTCTTTAGTTTTATCGATATCGCCCTGGAGTTGCTTAACGGACTTACCTACTGAGCGTATAGAAGTTACGGCTCCGCTCTCATCGAGGGTAAGCTTTAGAGTAATATCACTCAGCTGCTACCTCGATCGTAACAGGTAATCTCTCGATGTTACCGTCATCGTCAGTAACTTTCACGAGAACTTCATAGGTGCCGGGAGTAACGACTGAGCCGGTAACCGACCAGGCGCCACTCTCTTGATCTTGCTCAACTACTAAGCCCTCCGGTACTGTAGATCCTTCCGCGGCTTCGAGCGCTACTGCATAACTCGGTACTCCGCCGGTGATCGGTACGGCTAACTCGATCGGAGCCTCCGGTGCGACGTTTACCTCGTCGACTGCTTCCGGGAATTCGATAGACTTTACCTTGCCGTTAGTTAACGGAAGACCGGTATACTGAGCAGTATAAGAGATCTGTACAGGAGGGTAATCCGCTTCGACTGCAGCGCGAGCAAGCTCGAAGGCTTCGGCTTCTGTTTCAGCCTTAGCTTTCTGTACAATACTTTCTACGACTTCACCATTTTGAATTATATCGAAGGGGAAGGAAAAATAAAAAGGCCCCGGGATTACTTCCGGTATTACGATATCTTCCTCAGTTATAGGCTTCGGTAAGCCTGGAAATCCTAAGTGTCCGCGCCCCATAATTTTTAAAGCTCCTTTCTTATTTTGGTTTACTCCTCAGCTTTAGCCAGGGAGTCGTATCGTATAAGGGCGACTAAAACTACATCGCTCCATAACGCGTTATCAAATAGGTAAAGGAACTCGCGCGCGCTTTCGCCGGCCGCGTAATAAGTTAGCTTTTCTATGCTTGCCTCAGTACTACCGGAACCCTCGGGGCTGCGCTGATTAAATCTCCCCGGATATTCGAGCGATTGCTTTACGTCTATTTGAATTGAGAAAAAAAATCCGTAATCACTTCGAGGATAGATCTGCTATCTACGTCGAGCCATTCGATATCGTCAGGGCAGCTTATTAGGCAAACTTCCATAAGTTTTTTAATCTTATCAGCGTCGGTCTGGATCTTAAAAAGTTTCATACCAAGCTCGGTTTGTTTTTCCCGGGTAGCGATATCGGAGAGCTCGATTTCTGTAGCTCCTAAAAACGCCGACAGCTTTCGCGGAGTCGGCGTTGCCAGGGTGAGCTCGTGATTACCGAAATTATATTTTTTAGCATCGCTCATTACTTAGACCAGCTAACGGTCGCTTCGGTGTAGACGTCGGAGGGCTTCTTACCCATAGCTTGACCGCTGATAGCGGTAATGATAGCGTCCTTAGCGCTGAAGGCGCCGCTGAGTCCTACCGATACGTTCATACCGAGTAGCTTTATACAGGCTGTATCGGAGGCGATGATCGGGCGCAAAATTATATCGCACTTTTTATTCAGCATCCCTTCGAGTATGGTGAGCTTCGCGCTATCGGTTTCAAGCCCCTCGGCTTCAAACTTGAGCGTAACTCCGAGCAGCTGCATCTCGCCGTCGTGTAAAGCGATTTCGTGCTTGTCGGTTGAAAGCTTTATGCTGTCAGCCTTGAGCGTACCTACGTCGCTCCAATCGGTGCCTGCGGTGTGTGCTACCGGTGTAGAGGCGTCCGTTCGTCCTGCTACGTAAACGTGGCAAGCTTTAGCGAAAATTTTAGTTTTGTCTATAGCCATAGTATTAAATCTCCTTCAAATTAGTTACCGCTAATAAATTTCCAGGTAGAATTTTTCCCCTGGAGTTCCGCGTTAAGCGCGGCCGTTGCTTTTTCAGCCGCGGCGTTTATTGTACCGCCTTCGGCTTCGATTGTTTTATTTTCTTTAAACTTACCGCCCTCGGTGATCTCGAAAATAAATGTAAACTTTGTTAAGGGCGCTGGTTTTGTTTTTTCGTCTGCCATAGTTACCTCATTAGTAAAAAAGTTAAGGCACCTCCTATGATAACGCCGGCAGCGAGTACGACTTTAGGCTTAAGATAAAAAGGCTGCTCGATTTCATAAGGGATTGGTACCCGGATTGTATCTACTCTCGATACTCTTACGGTATCGACGCGGGAAACTTCCCGCGGTTGTAAATTAAAAATATAATTTAATACTACGCTATCCGTAGGCGGATATGTTTCTACCTGAATCTGAACAGACTCGCCCTCGCCGAAACTTATGGCCCGGTTGTAAAATTGATTTTTAATTCGCGGATCAGAAACGTGAGGCTTAAGCACCGCGGCGCCGATCACCTTTTTAGCCGGTAGGTACACGGTGTCAGGCGATCCCTCGACGGTATCAGCTTGAACGGCTCCGGTAAAAACAGATGGATCCGCAGGCGCCGGCTTATCGTAAATCGCTTTCGTAACGGAAAATGTAAGCACCGCTGTCAGCAGTATCGAGGCTAATATGTCAAGGCGTATTTTCATAAGTTTAAAAACAAGTTTCTCTCAGCTGCGCGTCGGTTAGTTAGTCCAATCGACGGTTTACCGTTTATGTCATTCCACTTTAAGAACTCGTCCGCGGCTTCGTAAAATCTTTTTGCGTTTATTCTCTTAAGAAGCGTAGACTTTTTAAAATTGCTCTCGCCCAGATTGAATACAAAGTCGACGAGAGCGTCGAAATTATTTTGCGTGATAGGTACAACTACGAGCTTTGATATTGACTCCTCACATTCCTTAATATCATCGGCGAGTAAAGCGTCCGCTTCCTTCGCTGTTATTTTCATTCCGGGCTTAGTAGTTTTTGTATGACCGTAGCCGATAGTCAAAACTCCACCGGGGCACTTGTAAGGGATCAGTGAGAGGCCTTCGATTTTTTTTATTAGCTCAGCTGCTACAGGCGAGGACTTCATTTATTTTATTAACTTGCCGTTAGAATTCATAAGCGAGTCGGCGCCATACCCCATAAGAAAAACGATCCACCAAGCCGAAGCTCCGCCCGCGTCGAGTATCCCCGGAGTAAGCTGATAGAAGCCTACGAGCTGCACTATGGCTGCGATCATAGCGCCGATCGTAAGTCCGATATTATCGGTAAGCCAAACCCACCAGTTTACCGGGATAGTACCGCGCGTAAATCCTTTAATCCAATGGCCCAGCATACCGAGGTAAAGCGGTATTAATAAAACGACGGAGGGGAACTTCTGAACGAATGTACCCGGCGGATCAGCTGGATCCGATTGGGCGAGGGCTGTAATAGTTATAACTACCAGAGCCAGCACTAATACTAAAAATTTCACAAAGCTAAATCGTTTCATAGAATTAAATTCTTTCTTCCCCAGGCTAAAAGTTTGCCCAGGCCGGGCAGAGGAGTACCCAGCCTGAGCAGGTAGCGGGCGGAACAGATTGCCCGCGTAGCATTTAAGAATTTTCAAGCCGCTTTTATAGTCGGATACGAGAGATCCTTCTCATAGCGTCGACTCGCTCGACTGCAAGGTTTAAGAAAAACTGCAAGCGAGCTTTTCCCTGAGGATAGGTTTCGCTATTTTCAAAATCCTGGAAGTAGAAGCCTGAGTTAGTAGACAGCGCTACGCCTAACTCTTCAGCGAATCGTAACACGTATGCGCTGCAACAATCCGAGTTTGTGCCGTCGGACTCAGTTTGAAGTAATGCTGTAGTCGGTAGCGGCACGATTGGTACGTTGTTGAATGTCATAACCGGAGTACCGAAGGAGCTCATAGATTCCCCGGCCGCGCCGACTCTCTTAGCCATTGAGGATAAGCGAGCTGAGAGGTTAGCATTACAAAGGATAGCATTAGCGCCAGGCACTTCCGCGATCTTTTTGTACAACGTTTCGATAAACGTATCCTGGTTCGCTGTAGTATTGATCTGTAGCGAGAGCTGGGAATTCATCGCGGCGAGCTCGGTAGTGGTAAAGCCGAGGGCAGAGGTCTGTCCTCCGGAGGTAGCGTCCTTCACGAACACACTCAGCCCAAGCATTTGGTTTGTTGCACCGGTACCGACGAGGATATGATCCTGGATCTCTTGAGCAAGCTTCACGGCTAACCCAGCGAGACGCCGATCTGAGAATAAACGTAAACCAGCCGGCGATTGTCCGACGTTCCGGTCGAGCTTTCGTACATCGTCTATACCGATCTCGCGACCGTACAGCGCGAGTGCTATAGCAGCGCTAACCGGTACCTGGTTATCCTTTTGTACTGCGGCGTTTTCGGCACGGACAGCTGTACTCGTGAAAGTGTCGCTATCTTTGAAACTTAAAAACGAGGAAGGATCGAGCTTAAATTCTGCAAACTGCAAAATAGGAGCGATCTCTAACATTTTAGCGAGCAAACTCGCGGCTCGTCCGCTTAATAAACTAACTTGTGATATTTTCATTTTATTGTGTCTCCTTTATTATTTTTCGGAAGCTGCCAGTATATGCGGCGACGAAACCTTCCGCCGCATATTTAGTTTGTAAGGTACTTACTGCAACTTCCAGCGCTGCTTCTTCGGTAAGCCCCTCACTTTTTTCTTTTACTACTTGTGTATCCTTTCCCTGAGCTTCGAGCCTAAACTCGAATTCGTAGAGTTGTTTATTTTCAAAATTTTTCTTATCAGCCTCAGCTGCAGCTTTTTTTTCAGCTGCGAGTTTTTCGGCTTCGGCTTTTTTCACCGCTGCTTTCTCGGCTTTATCTGCGGCCTTCTTCTCAACTGCCGCTTTTTTATCTTCTTCGTTCATTAGTCGTCCTTAGTTTGTATTTTGAATTGCGGCGTTTTTATTTTGAGTAAGGATCGCGTCTAAGATCTTACCTCCGGGAGTTACTCCTATCTTCGGCCCGGCTGCTTCTGCGGCTGCCTTCGCTGCGGCTACTTTTGCTGCGTCGTCGCCGCCGCCGGCGAGAGCTGGATTAGGAGCGAGCTCCTCGATGATTGATTTCGTAAGTTCGAAGTCTTTATTAAGTCGTTCGGTATATTTCTGCTTTTGTTCAGGTGTGATCTTGCCCTTAGTTACGGCGTCGGCTAATAGATCAACGATGGCTTTCTCGCGCTGTGCCTTTTGAGCTGACTCGGTAGCACTTTGCATCTGCTCGCGTACTTTTTTTTCATTCTCAAGAGTTTGAGATAAGTTTTTAATCTGCTCGAGGTATGGAGCGATCGCTGCGGCTACTTCACTTGATACGTTGCCAGTTGCAGCCGCAGCCGGAGCCGGAGCGGCTTCGTCCTTAATATCGAGTTTATCGACGTCGGCTATTTTGTCCGGGAATAACTTTTTTAGGAACTCTTTTATATCACTTGCCTTCATTTTAGATCCTCATTTTTCTGTGAAGATATAAAATAAATTTCAAATAGTTCTGCATTACCACTAATGCAGAAGAATTTTAAAATTTAAAACTAAATTGAAGCAAAAAGGTGAATATATGCCATACGTAACGATAGATCAGATTAAGCCTTATATCAGCCCGGCCCTTTATTCAGCCCTGGGGAAGGAGATATCTACAGGAGTTACCTACTTCTCTCGCCTCGAACTTGAGGCCTCGGCTATGATTAATAAAATTACAGGAGTAGCAATCCCGGCTACTGCCGGATCCCTGGCCTGGGCTGTACTACCAGCCGCTTACATTATAAAAAAATTAGCTATCGAGCTGCTGACTAACTCCTCCCCTGAATATATCGCCCGGGTAGATAATGAATTTTTACTCGCTAAAGAGTTGCTCGCCGAGCGCGTAAACGAGGGCGACGAGGACGCTACTCCCCCGGATAGATCCTCGAGCTTTAAAGGATCGATCGAAGGAGTAGAGGTATGGTAAACCCGGATTACGCTACCGTAATAAGTGGAGTACTCGTATATCTAAAATCTAAAGCTCCCAATCTTTACGTCGACGAGAGTAATATATACGAAAGCGCCGGCCTCGTAGATCTTAACCAGGCAACGCCCTTTGTAGCGATCATAATAACTCCCCGGGAGTCCTGGGGTACTAATCAAAAAGGTAATATGATATCGACTATGCTCGATATCGAATTCATAGTCGGAGCCCCGGCGAGTGAGAATTCAGGCGACGGTATACGCGCGGCTATGGTTATCGCCGGTAGGATCCTTACGTTGGTCGATGCCTTTACGAATTTCCGGGTAACTCCTAACATCACTACGCCCTTCGAATTCGTAGGTACGTACTCCGATAGAGTTATGATTAAATTAAATATGGAAACGGAATTCGATCCATACATCGCCGCGCCGGCCCCGGTGATAGAGCCGTTATAATGGCTAAGACTGAAAAATACAAACCTGAACAAGTGGCGAAGGCTATAACTAAGGCTAACGGTATGCTATCGATTGCTGCGCGTTTTTTAGGCTGCGACCGTAAGACTGTAGATAATTATGTCAAGAAGTACGAGCAAATAAAACAGGCTCAGGAGGAAGCGAGGGAATTTTTAAAAGATACTGCCGAGTCAAAGCTCGTAGTTGCGATAAAAAATCGCGAAGCCTGGGCGATTTGCTTTTACCTAAAAACTCAGGCTAAGGATCGAGGATACGTCGAGAGATCCGAGCAGAAGGTACAGCTTACGAGTGATACGCTTACAATTAAATTCATATAAAAAATAATGGAAATACTAAAACACTTCGAGCCGGTGATACGTACGCGGCTGCGATATCTTCTCTGTTACGGCGGCGCTGGATCCGGGAAGTCGTACTCTGTGGCGGAGAAAATTATCATAAGAATAACAAGCGAAAAACCTCATAAAATACTTTGTGTACGTAAGGTGTACCGGACACTTAAGGAGTCCTGCTTTGCGCTGTTCAAGTCGATAGTTTATAAGGAGGGCCTCCAGGACGTTTTTATTTTCAATACCTCGCCGCTCGAGATCACCTTCATACCTAACGGTAACAGGATCGTATTTGCGGGCCTCGATAATCCCGAGAAGTTAAAATCTATCACCGATATAACGGCTATATGGATCGAGGAAGCTACCGAGCTCGAAGCTTGCGACTTAGATCAACTCGACCTCAGGCTCCGGGGAGAGCCGACGGTTTATCATCAAATAGCTATTACGTTTAATCCGATCGACGAGTTACATTTTTTACGCGAGAGGTTTTTTAATAAGGCCGAGGATACCTTTCTGCATCACTCGACTATGTTAGATAATCCGAAACGCGGCGAGAAATACGACGAAGTGATCGGGCGCTTTAAAATAAATAATCCCTCGTACTACAAAGTGTACGGCCTCGGCGAATGGGGCACGCTCGCGACCGGTCACATATTTACTCGAGATCAGTATAAGGAATACGACAGTATCCCGGACGACCTTAAGAGCGTCCTCTATTGCGATCCTAATCTCGCTATAAAAGCCAAGGGTGATACCACGGCTATTACTGAGATCGGCTACTCGCCCAGGAGCGACGCCTACTACGTCGTGTCGGCTCTCTGTAGATCTTATTCGGATAGTAACGAGTTGCTAAATACAGTACTCAAATTAAAACAGGATTCTCCCTACTGCCTTGCCCTGGGATTCGACGGTAACGTAACTCAAGAGAGTACCTGGACTAATCACGTAAAAAGTTGGTGCCGAATTCACGAGTCACCTTTCCCGGTGATCGATTATAAGCGCTACGCCGTAGATAATCTCGTAAAAAATATCTCGCTACGCTGGGCCGAAGGAAAAATTTTATTTCCTCCAATGTTCCGAGAGCAGATACAAAATCGTGAGTATATCGGCCAGGTGTTTGCCTTCGAAGGTAAGAAGGCCGGCAACCCGGACGACGCCCCGGACTCGCTGGTATGCGCGTTCGAATTCCTTAACGATCGAAAATACGCTACTCAGAAAAATAAATCATTTAAGCAGCCGGATATTGAGCCGGCTTATAGTTTCTAAAAAAAGGAGTTTAACCTATGTACATTTACGAGCCATTACTTTTAAAATTATTTCCTACGATCGATCAGCTAACTTTAGCAGCGCGATACGCCGACGTAGAACAGGGGAGAGATATCCGACCGCTAATGAGTATACTTATGAGGATCGCTACAGCGTCGCCGCGGCTCGCCGGCAATATTCTTACCCGGCAGACTGCTATAAACTCCCTGAGCTGGACGGTTACCGGTGAGGATCCCGACGAAGCGGCCGCGATAAAATTACGCTTAAAAAAAATAGTGAGTGCGATACTTAAGAACTATCTTAACGCTCCGCTATACGGCGCTTTTTGTATCGAGGTCGATTACGATACTACCTCAGGGGAGATCTTCCCATTTATTAAAAAAATCTATAAACCTATCGAGCTCGAAAAAGACGACTCGACCTTAAATCTGATAGAAGATCTACCGGGAGGTAGGCTCTCCAGGACTTCGATCAGCTCGAAGGCGGCGCAAAATTTTATATACGCCATAGATGAAAAAAGTTGGATCGGCGGTATACTCCGTTCGGTAATGTATCACGAAGTATTAAAAAATCAAACTATTCAGGAGTGGGCTACTTTCAATCGTAAACTTAAAGGACTGATCCAGGCTAAGGCTGAGGACGCGGATAAGGCGGACGCCGGCGATGCGCTCCGTACCTTTATTCAGGATCAGTACGCCGTTACCTCGAAGGACGTCGAATTTATTTTTAACGAGCTTACAAGCTCTAAGGCCGTAGATAGTTTTGAGAAGTTTCGCGACGGCTTAAATAATGATGTTAGTATATCGATCCTGGGCCAAGCTAATACTTCGGAGCTTCCTAAGCAAGGAGGATCGAGAGCAGCCTTACAAATTATGCAGCTTATCAGCGCCGATATTCTCTACTCGGATCTCCTATCGTTAAAGGGAATTATAGACAGCCAGCTGCTTATGTACGATTATCAGCTTAACGTAGACAAGAAAGCTAAAGCGAGCCCATATGAATTTAGTTTTATCTTCGACGAGGCCCAGGACGTAGAAGGTAACGCTCGTATGCTTGAGATCGCTGCTCGTATGGGAGTACCGATCGTAAAGAGCGACGCTTATAAAAAGCTCGCGCTACAGGTTCCTACTGATACCGACGAGCTCCTCGAACTTAATACTAATACTGCAGCTCCCCAGGTATGAAGCTGATTGTTAATACTCAGCTCCTTAGGCGAGCAGCGGCCCGGGTGATTTTATTCATTACCGAAAATACTACCGACCGCGGCGTCGATAAAAACGGTAAGCCGTTTAAGCCCTACTCAGTTAAACCTTTTTTTATGCCATCGGGAGCGTACATAAACGCGACGACTAAGTCGCAGCGCGCTAAGCTTGAGGCTTCGAATAGCGTACACTTCAAAAGCAGTAAAGGGGGTAAACGGTACGTGATAATCGAGGGAGGATACGCGAACTTTAAAGCCGCGCGATTCCCTCAACATGGCGGCAAAGTAAATTTGCACTACTCAGGCACAATGATGGGCTCGCTTGCGGTGATAGGTGAGGACGCTAACAGTATTACGATTGGATTTACTACGAAGGAAGCTGCCGAGCGCGCTTACTATCACATCGTAAGCGGCGCCGGCAAGTCAAAAGTTAAGCGCGACTTTTTAGGTATCACAAAGGATCAGCTCGAGGAGGTTACTCAGCTGCTTAAGTCCGGTATCTCCCTGGATCCTCGCGAGGTGATTAAAAATATTACGACCGGATAGGATCTACTTTCTCGTATATGATATCGTTACCCTGGCCCTCAAGAGGTTTCTTATGTAGATTTTCACTAAAGATAATTTCATCAGGGATCCCGTAAGGGAAGGCGTCGCAAGTTAAACCTTCATATTCGAAATGTCTAAAATGTTTACAAGTACTACAGGGTGGAGATTTTACAGGCTTCATATTATTTTTTAACTCCGAATTTATTTTTAATTAATCTTAGTATCTCCTTCGAGTACTTCCCGGCTCCGTGATAGTTTACGGCTTGAGCGAAGCCCTCGGCTGCGAATTCATCTATACTTTTTTCGGCATAATCTGAAATAAAATTTATGGACTTTCTCCAGCCACCCGGATGCTGGGCCTTAAGCGATCTCATTTCTGAGAGGTACTCGTTACGTAACTTCCTCATATCGGCGACGAAGGGATCCGAGTCCGGGCCAGCGAAGGCGTCGCGTCTAAAATATACTCCGGTTAGGGCGTGTGAAAATTCGTGATCGATAATACTCTCGGCCGTAATAGCGCCGACCGGATTAACGCCGTTAGCAGTCATACGTACTAAGCTTGCGCCAATCTCCTTAGGATTATTAAAGCGCGTACTAAAGGCGATCATACCGGAGTTAGCTGAAGCGAAAGTAGTACGCCTTCTCTCGTGTGAGTAGTAGATCAGTTTTCCGAAGCCCGGCCCCTCGGTTTGAGCGAATTCAGCCTTAAGTTGTGTGAGTCGCTCGTTTACCATATTAAGAGCCTGTATATTTAACTTACTAAAGTTTTCTCGGATACCCAAAAACTCTTTAGCATAATCTACGGCCTCGGCTACAGTCTTAGCCGGCTTAAAGGATACGTTAGGTAGCGCCGTCGTAGAGATCTCGGCCAATACCGTCGGAGTTTTAGGAATACGCGGAGCCCAGGGCGCCTTAGGAGGAGGCTCAGGAGTTACGACGCCGGTAGTAACGGCCCCAGTTTCTGCGCTCTCGACCGGTAACCATTTATGATGACAGTTATAGCCGCCGCCGAAGTAGAGTACCGATAATCCTTGACCGTTATCGAGCGAGTTTATTTCCTCAAGTGAATATACTTTGCCCAGGTGTAATTTACAAAAATCTCTCTGAGCTCCTGGCCCGGAATACTTAAAGTATTTTAAATCCGCGGCCTTAGCGTCCTCAAAAGTTTTAGCCCTATTGATAGCAGCGTTACCGGTATGAGCCAGGGTACGAGCGATCGACGCCTTTACTCCGATCCGATCCCTAAGCCGATCGGATAGTTCCTGAGTCGTAGCTTGTTTCTTAAGCGCGTTACGTACTTCGTACTCAATATCGGCGTTGAGAGTTTCTGTAAGATGAGCGAAGTCTTTAAGTATTACGCGCGAGATTTCTCTTAGCGCCTTGGTATCAGATAACGACCTGAGCTCGATAAAAAGTTTTTTCTGTAACTTCTCGAGAAATTTTCTCTCCTCATCGGTGATTGCCCGGGATACTTGTAAAGTATTAGTGCTGCCTCTACCTATGAGTGCGGTAATCTCTTTCTCTAAATTTTCGAGGTATTCCCTTGTTAGATTGAAATTCATATTAGTAACTCTCCATCAGTTTAATAAACAAATCGAGTTTGACAGGTTGAGTTTTCAAATTAGAATTTTTTAATTTATGAATCTGTACCACTTGCGTAATAGTGTCGAAAAATATACGGCACTCAGTACAGTATTGCCGGCGATAATCGATAAACGGTTTCGGAGGTGTTAGCGTTTCGCCTCTAACAGTACGTACGACTCTTAAATTACCCGAGGAACAGCGGGGGCACTCCATAATTTTTTATCCTTCCTATTTTTAAAAGGGTAGGTCGTCCTTTTCACTCGCGCCAGCTGTCAGCTGAGGCGCCTCCCCACTCCGGGGCGTTGACTGATCCAGCTCGCTTACGCTTGCGCCTTTACTACCGTCGAGCATAAGAAGCTTTTGTATTACGATTTCTGTAACGTAACGTTTGACTCCGTTTTTATCGTCGTAGCTTCGCGTATGGATCGAGCCGTCGACATAAACCAAGGAGCCCTTCTTAAGATACTGAGCGCAGATCTCGGCCAGCTTTCCCCAGGCCTGTATATTGTGCCAATCCGTACGCTCTTGCTTTTTGCCGTCCTCATCCTTCCACTCTTCACCGGTAGCGATTGAAAATACAGCGACCGCTTTACCGGAGGTCAAATACCTAAGCTCAGGATCTTTACCGAGGTGTCCGATTAATTCTACCTTGTTTAGTGATCTACTCATTTGTTATCTCCTTGCCACAAATTATCTATCCCAAACAATTTTAAATAATCGTTAATAAAATTTTTAGATATAGCCGCACTTGAAGAATATCGTAGTACGCGCCAACCTTCGACTGTAGCCCTGTTATATTTTTCGCAGTCCTTAGTAAACCCAGCTCCTCTGGTATGGCGTCCGTTTATGAAAACTCCGCCTTCGAACTCGACAGCGATTTTATTAATTCTATCGGCGAGATCAAAGCGCCATTTTCGATCACGTACGAATTGAAACTCAGCCGTGAAGATATTTTGGATATTCGCTCCGGCGAGAAGCGACTTAACAAGCACCTCGCTATTGATTATAAAGCTCATGGATGAGTTTCCTTTCCAATAATTTTATACCGTAATTAAATATTTTTATTTTCATTTCTTTTACCCTTGTGCTAAATTATAAAATCTATCTTTCATTGGTATGTTTAACTGTTGTTCAAGTTCAAACAATTCTTCTTCTGCTATCAAAGAAACTGTTTCCCCACAACCGATACAATAATCTTCATACACTGTTTCTCCAGCTAATTTATGAATATGTTTTTTCTGAAACAATTTCATTTCTTCTCCTCAAGTTTTTTAACTACGTTTTGTAGATATATTTTTATCGCTGGTAGAAAAGATTTATAAATACCCGAACACATCGCCTCTAATTCTTGATACCGTTTCTTGCCCAATTTCTTCTTAACTAATTTCTCAACCAAATGTTTTTTGCCTTGAACATGGGCAATGTAAAAATGCTCGCCTTTTGTCAAACATATACCGTTATCAAGTTCATACCGTAATCTATAATTTGATTTCCCAAAAATATGATGTGCATTCAGTGATTCATTTTTGCCAGAATATTCAGATTTGTTACCAGCTCTATATTTCACAATCTTTGACCATAATTCATCACAGTCTTTTTTAAGGTTTGGTTTTGGAAACAGTTTGTTTTTTTTTCTCATTAACACTCCTTCCATTCTCCATTAGTTATATATCCGTGTATAGTTGTTGCTTTCCCCTCATTGTGTGCTGTTATTAAAATTGATGGTGTTACTGTAATTGTATTGTCTGGATTTTCAACAACTGTATGATTCTTAAGATTGCCAATACCACACCGAGGGTAATATAACAACCATGTCCCGCCTTCCGTTCTCCAATAACAGATTATAGTTTCATCTAATTCTGCATAACCCTTTATTCTTGTTGCTTTCATTTCTTATCTCCTTATGGAATTGTTTCACAATCTGCACAAATGTTGAATTTTCTATTGTGCCACCGTCCACATCCACTACACCAATCCCTCATTCTCTTTCTCCAATTCCTCGATACGCTGTTGAAGCATATTATTTGTGAAAACAGCCGCGTCCATATCTGAATGCGACGGATTATCTTTTAAAATATTCTCTAATTCCTCGATACTCTGTTGTTGGTTTAGCATGGCCGAACTTTGGCTCACAACAGATTTCTTTAATCCCTCATTCTCCTTTTGGATGTCGGAAACAATATCAGCAACATAATCATTAACATATTCATTAATTAATTTGCCAACTTCTAACTTAAATTCTTCTTCTCTGGTCATTTCTTTACCTTTTTTTAAGGCGGGTATTAATAGGACTTACAACTTTTAGTTTTTAATTAAAGCCGGCTGCTTAACCGCCGAAAACAACCGGCCCGATTTCAATACGCGCTGGCTAATTAGACCGGCAGCGCGCGCCCGGATTGAACTATTAACTTTTGGGTTTTCTCGGTTTGCGTTTCTTTTTTCCGTTAGCTTCTTGGAATTCGAGTTCGCCTTGTAACTCGTCGGCTGTCATTATGTCGACGTCAACTACTTCTTTGGTATCGCGGCGTATAATTGTTTTCTGCCCTGGCTCAGGTTCTCCTAAACGTATTTCGCACTCGACGTCTCGGTATTCGTAACCGTTACTGATACCAGTAGCGTATTTTGATACGTTGGCTTTAGAGAGTGCGATCTTAGCCGCGAAGTCGCTCATAGCGGATTTTTTAGCTTCCTCAAGCTCGCGTGTGTTTTTAGTTTCGTTCGCCAAAAGCTGGGCTGTATTTTTAAGCTCTTTTTCTGAGAACGTATATTTTAGGTATTGTGATGTAACTTTCATTTTTGTTACTCCTCTTAGTTTTGTTTTATAGTTTGTGGATTATTTATTAAGGTATCCTCCGCCTGAGGTACGTCGTACCGGCTCCTCTGATCGAGTCGCTGTAAAGTCAGTCGAAGCCCTGGATATCCATAGGCCGGCAGCTGCTCTCCATTTTTTCATAGGATTTTTACCTACCTTCCAGCCGTTAGCTTCGTAGTAGGAAAAGAATTTAGCAGCCTCTTTTTGATTAGATCGCTTCTCGTAGAAGTATTTAACTACGTTCTCGTAGATCGGAGGGATAGAGTTATCAACATTTTGAGCGGGTGTACTCTCTCTTATTTTATTCTTTATTCTTATCATTCTTGTTATTGGTTCGTTGTTACTCCGTTCATCGTTCCGTTCATCGTTCCGTTCATCATAGTTAGCTGGATTTTGATAAACGTCGTAATTACATACTGTTATAAGTGTTCCCCAAGCGTTGCTCACAACCTTAATCATACCCCTGCTTCGTAACCAGTTCATAGCATACCTCACAGCTTCTTCACCATATCGCTCAAAACGGAAGCCTACTTTCCATTTTAACCCATCTCGAATACCATTTTGCGACCTAAAACATTGCCCGCGCTTAACTATAAAGCCTGCGTACTTTTTCTCTTTGTGATTAGCTGATCGGATTAAATATTCCCAAACTTCCCTTGTGCAGGGTGAGGCAATTGCTATTTCGCTCTCTTGAATTTTACGCGCCTTGATGTAATATCCGCCTTTAATTCTCATTACTTACCCTCTCAGCTCCGAGTTTATCCTGTAAAGCTTCTACTACCGGGTGATCGAATAGGTGAGCCTGCTCCATACTCGCTTGGATAGAGCGAGTACTTCTTATAACTTTATCGATTGCATTTCTACGGTCAACGAGGTGAGCGATTACCTCTACCCATTCCCCTGCGCCTTTTACGTACCAATAACCTTTAGAGTTTGAACCGATAGGGTGTAGATCGTTCCTAAGGCTGTTTACTATTGCCCGGATATCGATATCGGTAATTGAGTAGCCGTAAATCTTAAGGTACCGATCGCAAATAGTCTGTGCCGAGATAGGGTTCTTCTGTGTTACGGTTTTTCGCTCTCGAGCGCTTTTTAGATCTGACAGGAGTTTCGCCTTAACAGGTATAAGCCGTTCCGGCAGGCGCGATCCGCTTGTGGTATTAAATCCGCCTGGCATATTAACGACCCCCGCTGCCGCAGAAACGCGGGCCCACGCCGTCGGCAGCTCTCTGGCGTAGCTCTACTTCGCAGCTCGCGCATACCTTATAGCCGGTAGGTACGTAAGCAGTTAAACAGCTCTCGCATTTATTTTTTAACTCATTAGCGACGATACGCTCCTCGCGCATACGCCTATACTCTTCTCTGTCGAATTCGATTGCCATATTGAAAACTTTATAATTTTAAAAATACTCCCCGCTGGTACACTATCAGCGGGGAGGGTTAATCAGTTAAGGTAATTTTCTATAGGCTCGAGCTTGGTAGGATCTGAGATAGCCAGCTCATATTTAAAGCCCTTGCCGAGTTTATCACGTAGCTTTTTTACAATTTTGTTTATAGGATAGCGCTTAGGACTCCAGGCTATCTGTAGCGACTTTGAAAAATCAGCGCTCCAAAAAGTATAGACTTGAGTTGCCATTATACGGCAACTCCCTTCTTAGCTGCTGGGGCCTCTGATTTCGCGCCGTCCTTCGGTTCAGTGGCCTTAACTTCGTCGGCCTGGTTAGGTAATACCTCAGCCTCTA
>Ga0315281_10002260_pt1 | contig 28580 bp, 28 predicted proteins | sample YL17G07_0_MG_FD_204540 | JGI IMG/M metagenome (GOLD analysis project Ga0315281, IMG submission 204540) | Sediment microbial communities from Yellowstone Lake, YNP, Wyoming, USA - YL17G07_0 | ecosystem: Environmental > Aquatic > Freshwater > Lake > Sediment | place: USA: Wyoming | collected...
GCATACGTAAAATACGGCTCAAACCAATCCCCCTTTTTCATCAGAATGAACTTGTTTTCCTTATACTCGGCTGTGCTCAAATCCACCTGATTCGCCTCCAGAATCACTTTGAGTGCCTCCGCAAAATTGATGTTGTTGGCCGGTTTGAACGTGCCATCGGGGTAGCCTTCTACCACGCTGTTCTGATACGCCACCTCTACAAACTCCCCGAACCAGTCGTTGATGAGGACATCCGGAAAGCGGACGAACCGATGCCGTGCCTTCCAATGGGCATCCAGCGAAGTGTCTATCGTATCTGCATCATATAAGGTCTTGATAAGGATCTTGACCGCCTCCGCACGGTTGATCAGCCCCTCCGGGTGGAATTCCCCATTCGGGTAGCCCTGAACGATGCCCGTATCCGATAACGCGGATATGGCCGTAAAATGCTGATGATTGGAAGATACATCAGGGTAAGATGTGGCTGAAACTGGAGTCGCAAAAATCAGGCACACAAGAACTCCTATGGTGATGCTTTGAAAAAACCGCATTGGTTAGCCTCGGATAATGGAGGCAATTATAGCATGGAGGGTGGTTTTGTCAAATAAGGTCGATTACTGGCTTATTTCGGCTTAAATTAGTGATATAAAATACTACTTGACATATTTATAATAAATGATATAATAATCAAGTCTTATTTTTGCTAAGTTTGTAATAATCGCTAATTTATTTCCCCATGCAAAACAGTAACGAATTTTCCCTCAATATACGCGACCACTTAACAGATGCAGAATTTGAAAGTCTTGGAGAACATGGACAGTACGGTCTTGCCGATTTTATGTCGATTGAAGGGGAACTTTATATGCCTACTTTTGGTCCAATGCCGGAGTTCTTGCAGGACCGTGCGCGAGCAATCATTGAAGCGCGTGAAAGAGTGCTTAAATCTTTCGCCCCGGTAGATCCACTGGTGCAGAGAATCTTGCGAAATACGTATGAATATAGGGAGGGAAAAGTAGCACGCCCAAGAATGATTGAAGGCATTCCATTTTATGAGGTGGAAGGCTTCCAGTATGAACGACCTCGTGGTAGACGTCATTATTATGGGGCCAAGGATGACCGAGCCTATTATCATGTAGATGCTGAGATTGGATTTGATAATCTTGAGTGGGATGAGCGCGAAAAGGAAGTTTATAATGTGCTCGATATTGAAGAAATAGACCCTCGGCAGATTAGGGACTATGTTAGTGACTCTGAATAGGCTATCAAGCTTATCGTTATTCAAACCTTCACCGCGCCTCTGAACCCCCTCGCCGCATAGTACGAATCAGCACCGTTGTGATACAAAAAGACCGTGTTGTAGCGGCGATCGCAAAACAGGGCGCCGCCTAGTTTTCGGATATCCGTAGGGGTTTTTATCCAGCTTGAGGCTGTGGTATCGAAATCGCCCAGCTTCTGCAGTTCCCGATATTCCGCTTCGGTTAAAAGCTCTATGCCCATGACAGTGGCCATATTCATAGCGCTGTCTTTTGGTTTATGTTCTTTCCTTGCTTCAAGCGCCTTGTGGTCATAACAAACACTTCTACGGCCTTTAGGGCTTTCTGCTGAACAATCGTAAAAAACGTATTCCGCTCCTTTTTGACCTACAACATCCGGTTCACCGCCCGTTCTTTCCATTTCATTCAGCGACCACAGTTTTGCATCACTCGCTTCCAGTTTTTTTTGAACCTTAGCCCAATCCACGCCTTTATGGCGGGTCATGTTTTTCTCGAAACGGGCTTTCAGTGCCTTCAGGAGTTCTTCATGTTGCTTTGGGGATAATGCCTGCGTATTTCCCATATTATAGTCCATTATTCTTATTGGCTTACCTGTTTGATAGTGTAGCAGGTTGACAATTATTGTGACAATTGAAAATGATGGGTTTACAATTGACTTTACAATTTAATAAAATTACTTTACAATTAAGTTGACAATTAAATTTTAAGAATGCATTTGGAGGATAAAATCATTGCTTTGGCTACTGAAAAGCACCAGCTTACAACTAAGGATATTGCTGATAAATTCAGCGTTTCCAGGCAATACGCTCATTCCGTTATAGGCAAGCTTGTTCAGCAGAAAAAATTGGTTAAGTTTGGTTCAACCAAAATGGCTATTTACAGTCATCCAGATTATATTCACAGCGTGACCAATAAGGTGGAAAGACGTCTGGTCAACAAAGGACTTGAGGAATATAGGGTCATGACTGAAATTGAAGGTACTAGCGGCATACTGTTATCAGCTTCGGAAGACATTAAAAGTATCTATCAGTACGCTTTTTCTGAAATGCTCAATAATGCCATTGAACATTCAGTGTCTCAAAATATTACAGTGGAGGTAGGTGAAAATCAGGGCAATTTGGTTTTTCAGGTAGATGATTTTGGAATTGGTGTATTCAGGAACATCATGAAAAAAAAGAAACTCAATTCCGAGCTGGAGGCTATACAGGACTTATTGAAAGGGAAAACAACCACGATGCCCAAATTGCATTCTGGCGAAGGTATTTTTTTTACGTCCAAGGTGGCCGACGTGTTTATATTGGAAAGTTTTGGCTACAAAATGACGGTGGATAATCGAATCAATGATATTTTTGTTGAAGAGGTCAGAACTAAAAAACGCGGCACCAAGGTCAGTTTTGTGATTGCCATGGCTTCAAAAAAGCACTTAAGTGATGTGTTCAAAAAATATCAGACAGATCCAGCCGAGCTCACTTTTGATAAGACCGAAATACAAATCAGGCTGTATACCATGGGAACCATCCATATTTCGCGGTCACAAGCTCGCAGGGTGATGACAGGCCTGGAAAAATTCAATGTGATTACTCTGGATTTTGACCGGGTGCCTACGGTTGGTCAGGCTTTTGTGGATGAGATATTCAGGGTATTCAAAAATCGTCATCCTCATATCAAAATTATACCGCTCAACATGAATGAAACGGTAAAATTTATGGTGGAGCGGGGGCAGATAAAGGAATAAAGGAAATAATCTACCCGGCAGGATGAGCCTCATCATATTCATTACCACATTGATAGATGTATAGGTAGTCACCCGAAGATGAATAGACAGAATCTGATGAAATGTGAGCGTATTCTTCTTGTTTTATTAAGGCGCAATATAAATTCCTAATTACGGAGTAGCTATCACTTCCATACGCTCTCAAAAAGCCTAAATCGATGGCGATTAATAATATAACTACTATGGGAATTGCTATTAATACTTTAGTTCTTTTGGATTGTTCCATGTTCGTTGATTATTAGGTTGGACTATTTCCCCAGTTTTTTCTTCATCCCATCGCGGTTGCCCATGCTGATGGTCTTTTCGTTCTTGGTGATTTTCAGCTTTTGGTCGATTAAAACAAGACTGGCTCCTTCGATATCCTGATCTATGGAGACTCCTCCGCCGATGAAACAGTTCTGGCCGATTTTAACGCCCGGATTCGTGCTGGCGTTCACTCCGAAGCGGACACCTGAGCCGATGATGGCACCGAATTTGTTGGTGCCCGTATCAACTCTTTCTTTTTTAATATTCACCTTCACATTCTCTTCGTCGAATCTTAAATTGCCCAGGACGGTGCCGGAGCCAAAGGAAACATTGGAATCTATGATGCTGTCGCCAATGTAGTTGGTGTGCATCCACACATCGTGGTTTAGGTAACTGCGGGCAACCTCGGTTGTATATCCAACGACACAATTCCGCCCAATCATGCTTTCGCGCACCAGCGAGTTGTTGGCAACAATGGAGCCCTCGGCAATGTAGGCAGGTCCCTGAATCGATACGTTGTCATAAACCTTTACATTCGCGCCAATGTAAACCTTGTCGCCAATCTTCGCGGATTTGGCGATGCTGGCCGATTTTTCGATTTTTGATTCCACCTTACTCAGGAAATAATTCATCAGTCTGATGATGTGCCATGGGTACTTGATCGGCTGCCACATGCCTGTGTATTTGTGCATCAGGATCTTGGCTTTGCCCTTTTTGATGTAGGCATCCAACGCGGTTTCGTAATGGTCGTGATCCTTCTTTTTCCCTTTCTCCAGATATTCCACAAAGGCCGGAAAATCGTTGTAAACATGGCAGACCAGATTCACAAATTTGCTTGGTTCTTTCCCCTCCCCCGGTTTCTCAATGATGTCGGTGATGAAATCATGTTTATCCAATTTTAGATACCCTCCCGGAAAATACTGCATCATTTTTTTGCCTGTAATCACGCCATCCACTCCCTTGGTTTTGGAAGCCTGAATGATGTCCTCGAAAAGCTTTTCATCAAACACATCGTTGGTGCTCATCACCAGAATGTTCTTATGCTTCACCACCTCGGCTCCTGCTAAAACACCCCCTGCCATGCCGTCCTCAATCCTTTCCTGTTCTGTGACCATGACGTTGTTGTATTTTGCCAGAATGGCCTCGATTTTATCGATGTTGAACTTATTGGCCACCACCACGATGTCCCGCAGTTTGGCCTTTTTCAAAGCCGCCACCTGATGTTCTATCAGGGGCTTCCCTAAAAATTCCAGCGTGTTTTTATCCGATATCGGATCCAGTCGGGAGCTTTGCCCCGCGGCAAGAAGAATGACCTGCATCTCAAATCTGTTAGAAATTACTGTGCCTTATTCTATCACAAATTTAGCTCAGACTCACCCCTTCCGTATCTATCCATCCAATAACCCCTCTCTAGCTACGCTAAAGAGGGGAATGGGTACCTCGGCGACCATAAAGCTTATTGGCTCATTCCCCTCTTTGCCATGGGCAGAGAGGGGCAGATAATTGAGCGGGTTGGATTAGGGGTGAGTTATAGCTGAATCAGAATTTAAATTCCACCGTCCCCTCCTCTTTGGTCTGTCTTATCTCTAGATCTTTCACCTTTTCCAGGGTTTCGGGGTGCGGGTGGCCGTACGAATTGTCTTTGCCGGCGGATATGACGACGGTTTTGGGGTGAACGGCGGCAAGGAAGGGCGGTGAGGTGGAGGTGCGGCTGCCATGGTGGCCCAATTTGTGAATGGGGGCGGATATATCGGCTCCTGCCAGCAGAATATCCCGTTCTTCTTCCTGTTCCGCGTCACCCGTTAACAGCATCAGGGATGTGCCGTCGGCACGGACTAGACGGGCAACAATGGAGGCATTGTTTGGGTTAGCGGGTTCTTTGCCGATAAAACTCTGTTCGGCGGAGGGATAAAGGATGTCTAGAAATAAGTCAGGGCTGATCTGCAGATCTTCTGCATTGTTAGCGAAGTGGATCGGAATTCCTTTTTGTTTCAGCGTTTCCAGTAGAGCCAGATATTGCGGGCTATGAGTCATGGCGCCTGTCATGAGCACTTCGTGTACCTCGTAACTCTGTAACAGCTCCAAGAGCCCTTCAAAATGATCCAGATGAGGATGGGTGAGAATGAATAGGTCGATTTTGCGGTCGAAGAAATTGGTCTGTTTTTCTATTTGCGGAATCACGGCGCTTCCTGGGCCGGCATCAATCAGGATGTTTTTGAATTCAGGGGTCTGAATCAGAATGGCGTCGCCCTGACCCACATCTAAAACAGCTACCTTGGCGACAGCGTGGGTAATCTGAAAGAACTGCTGCAAACTGAGCGCCAGTAGCAGGCACATGATGAGGTGGGAGAGCACCCAATTCTTGAATTTCAAGTTCATGAGGGTGCTATGAGGGTTGTCCATTATACATCAAAAAGAATGTATGTCAACCGATACTAGATTCAAAAGATCTCCCCTGACAATTGGCCAAGAGAGATCCTTTGTTTCTAATCGCCCGCCTATACGACGGACAAAGTGTTTATTTCTGTTTTCGTTTTAGACCTCGACGTGCGAGGGCGGCACTACCGAACATCAGTAGTCCAATGCCTGCACCTGTCTGAGGTAATCGGATTGATTTTACGACACCCACAGATTCGTTACCTGCGGCGTCTTTAGTCGTAATCTTGAAGGTGTATTCTTTACCGCCTTCAAGTCCTGCAATTTCGTGTTTTGCAGCAGAGCCGCCCAGTGCCGTTCCGGCATCGTAAGAGATACCTTTATCCATGCTCTGGTAGAGCATCTGGTCTACTAGGTCACCATAGGTGTCCAAGCTTGAAGTCCAGTTCATGATGATCATGAAGGTTTCTACCTGAGCCTTAAATGAAAGGAGCAGATTGGTGATATCTTCGGGAGGAGTTGTGTCTGTATCGAACTGGCAAGTGTCTGAACAACCATCGTTGTTCTTGTCGTTGCCGTCGTCACACTGTTCATCGGTTTCTACAATCTTATTCTGGCAGACAGCAGGTGCACCTGTATCAACAGGTTCTGAAGTCACCACAGCACTTTCCGCAGCCTCGGCTACAGCAAGGTTAGAACCCAGGAATAATCCTGAATCGGTGCTACCGCTTATAATAGGGTTACCAGCAGTGTCCTGAATGGCAACGCCTGCGGTAACAATATAATTCACGTTGTAAGCCTGATCGGCTGTTGTAAGGATCACAGCTGAAGAGTTCGCAGCGTCAATCATAGCCGATACAATATCCAAGCTATTAGAAGGGTTGATCTGCTCAGCAATGCTGAAGGCAGCTTCCGGAAGAAGTTCAGGCAGTTTTACTGCTTCTGAAAACACCACTTTAACATGTGAAATATCCACGGCTTCTACAGATGAAACACTTGGTGAAGTTGCATCAGCTGTAGCTTCTGCTGTAGTGGTTGCATTTGCTTCAATACTATAGGACTCACTTTCCAAATCGCCGGAATCAATAGCGGTTACGGAGAAGTAATAAGTGGTGTCAGGAGTAAGACCTGTTGCCACATAGTTGGTGTCATTATTTAAGGTGTCTACCATTGAATCGTATTCACCGGAACCCGCCGTCTGAACCGAAGTGGTACCGTAGTAAACCTTATAATGGTCTACCAGACCGTCAGAAGCATCCTTGGCAGTATTCCAAGAAAGACCAATCGAATTTTGGTCGATGGTGGAGGCAGTTAGGCCTGCCACGTTCTGGGGTTCACCCACAGCCAGTGCGCTTGGAATGGCCAAGACTGCAGCAATAGCCAGAGCAATTAAGGATTTTTTCGTGTTTGTTTTCATGGTTCTTTTTTATGAAATCATATCATTATACCAAATAATCCCTTCTTTAGCAAGAGTGAAAATCATTTTAGATTTGTGATTTCTGATTTCAGAGTCCCATTTATTAATTGGGATTCAGTCATTTACACGGCCTCCGTCAGTCTTTTTAACACGAAAGCCTTTTCCAGGGCGGAAAGGAACCAGCCCACCTGAGGGCCAAAGTCTTTGCCCAAAAAGATCTTATAAATGGCTTGGAAGCAGTCTTTTGGCGTGTAGGCCTCGTTGCTTTTTACGATTTCATGAACGTTACCGTGAATGGTTTCACCTACCCAATCCGAGGATTCCAGCTTGGCGTGAAGGTCTTTCAGGAACTTTCTCTGAACGTCCGTCAGTTCACTGGCAATGGCAGGAAGCTTGTCTTGAAGGGCATATCGGAACTTATCAGGGGCGTAGGTTTCTAGCCATTTCTTGGCATATTTTACCCGTGAATCCACTTCGGCTTTGTCAGCTGCGGTCAACTTTGAGCCCTTCATTTTCTCCACTTCTTCATAAACGTCCAATCTTGGAATCTGAACGATGAAGACAATCTGGGAAAAGCGCGGCATGAAATGGGCGACAGGCTTGTCCTTGGTTACCTGTGAAAGCTCGTAAGCACGCGCGGAATCTGTCTGCACCACGTCTTTTTCCTCTTTCTGAAAGTAGAACCCCGCAGATTGGTCGTACTGATCAAACAGGCGGGCAATGGTCTCGCCCTCGGGGTCAAATTCCACGGTCTGGTTGTACTTTTTGTAGAGCAGTAGGTAACGCAAAATCTCCGGTGGGAGCAGGTCAGCCATTTCACGGGCACTAGCCCCGAAGCCCTTTGAAGACGACATCTTCTTTCCGCCAATCAGCAAAAACTCGTATGGAATATTGAAAGGAATCGCAGTTTTTGAGATTTCTTGGCAAATGGCTTCGCCAATATCGTGGCTTCCTCCTGCGGCATTATGATCCTTCCCACTTCCTTCTACTGTCACCTTGTAGGCGTCCCATTTGGCAGGCCATTCCATCTTCCATGTCAGTTCGGCTTTGCCGTCGAAGGGTGAAACTTCGCCTTCATGTCCGCAGCCTGTTGCCCATTTTACCTTGTTCTTGGTGCACACATATTTCACCTTTTCGCCGTCAAAACTCAACACATCGGTGGTGCCCACTTTGCCGCATTTTTCGCATATTACCTGCACAGGGCTCCAGTGTTCGGCTTTTTCGGACCCTGATACCCGTTTGTAAATCTCGCGGATTTCATTATTTTTCGTTAGTGCTAGACGAATCCAGTCATTCATTTTGCCTGTCTTGTACGCCTTGCTGGCACGGGGAATTTCGGGGTCAAAACCCAGTTCCTGAATCACTCCGAGGAACTCTTCGCCATAATATTCGGCAAAATTCGTTGCCTTTCCGTCAGGCGATACAATGTTGCAAAGGGGTTTGCCCATGTGTTCATCGAATCCTTTTCCCTCCAGCTCTTTCGGCATGCCATCCATAGGATCGTAATCGTTGAACTCGTACAAAAAGCGGGCCTTTTTCCCCCGTTCATTTAAAACCTGTGCCACGATTCCGTGAACCACAACGCCTTTCAGGGAGCCAACATGAACCCGTCCCGATAAAGTCTTTTCATCGCGTACGATGAATTCCTTCTGCTTCGGGTAAGTTTCAATGATTTTATCGACGATTTCGTCTACCCAGAACATAGCTTTTTGATTAATTTTTTAGTGCGTAGTGCGAAGTTCATAGTGCTATGTAATTCACAACGCACCCTGCACACAGCACTTCGCACAAATGTAGCAACAGGATAACAAAAGCCTGCCTAGGCATCAAACTTAACGTAGATATCTCCAAACCATTCTTCATTCTCCAATACGCGAAAGGTGTCTCTGAATTCATTCAAGGTTACCCAGTTTTTCAGACCCCACTTCATGCTTTCTCCTTTGGAGTAGTTGCAGTGAAAGTCGCCGAATTGACTTAGGTATTCAAGACATTTAACGGCTTCGGACATGAATTCAGGCGTGTATTCAAAGGAAATAAGCGGTATTTTTTGAGTCAGCCCTTTCAAAACTTCCAGTTCGTAACCTTCCACATCGATTTTGCAGAAGTCGGGTCGGCCGTACGTTCCAATAAGTTCATCCAGCGTTGTTATTTGCACCCTTTCGACGGCGCTCCAATCGACGTGATCTTCAAATCGCTTGTTTTCTTTTGTCACTCTGAGCCATTCTTCAGAAAGGGTGGACAGGCCGCTTTTTGTGGCACAAATATGGATTTCACCCTCTCCGATTTTTGCGCCAGCTGCTTTATTTATGAGAGTTACATTTGGGTTTTTTCCGAATTTTTTAATTAAATCCGCGATGCAGTTTTCCTGCGGTTCCACAGCCACTACCCTTGCTCCGATTTTTGTAAAAACCTCCGTCCGGTTTCCGATATTTGCGCCTATATCAAAACAAAGATTTCCCTTGCGGATTAGCTGAGGATAAAATCTGAACCGTCTTTGTCGATTGATGACTTTGCTGATTACCCTAAATGATTGTTTGGCGGGTTTATAGAGCCGTAGCGTCTTGAGGGTTTTGATGATGGGGTTCGTTGCCTTCATTTATTTGCTTTGCTATAGAATGATTTTAAAGCATCGCAGAGGGTTTTGACAGGGTTGTTTTTTGCCGTACAATATCATCATCTGCTCTTTAATTCATAGGGAGCGCACATTTTCACCAACCCCAGAGAGGTTACCATGACAACTCGAATCGAAGTTGCGCAGGAGCCCTTCACGGGGCTGGATTTTCTTAAGCTTTGCTGCACGCGCCTTAAGACTGCACCCTTTCTGATCCTCCAGTTCACACCGCTTTTGGCGTTTTGGACAGGGCTCACGACGGGCGACATCGTCTTTGGCGTGCTGATGTACTGTTTCATCATCTTCATGATTACGGCCGGTTACCACCGGTACTTTGCCCACGGAACTTACACCACCTCGCGGGGGTTTCAGTTCTTTTTGGCACTCGGCGGTTCGCTGGCTACCCAGAAGGGCGCCCTTTGGTGGGCGGCTCATCACCGCAACCATCACAAGTTCTCGGACAAGAAGTACGAGAATGGAGATGAAGACAGTCATTCTTCCGAACGCGGCTTTTTGTGGTCTCACTTTGGATGGATCTTGTCTGAAAAATCAGACCGTACCAAAGATGAGAACATCCCGGATCTGATGATCTACCCGGAACTGGTATGGCTGAACAAGCACTACCTGATGCCCACAGTTACTTTCGGAGCATTTCTCCTTTTAGTGTTCGGGCCAAGCACGCTGGTGGCCTACCTGATCGCTGTGGTGTTAGGGATGCATGGCACCTTCACCATCAACAGCCTGTCCCACTACTGGGGCTGGCAAACGTACTACACGAACGACGAAAGTCGTAACAATCCGCTTCTGGCTCTGATCACTTTTGGCGAAGGGTGGCATAACAACCATCATGCTTTCCAAAAGTCCCCCAGTCAGGGCCTCGAATGGTGGCAACTCGACATTTCGTATCTGGGTCTCCTCGTTCTCGATTTGTTCGGGCTCGTCGAGGGCGTGACCCAGAAGATTCCCACGCTGGATAAGAAACGAGCGAAACGAGAAAAATTCCTTCGCATGAAAGAGGGCGCAACCTAAACTGTGTTTTCAGATTCTGACCCTTACGTGGGCTGGGTGTCTGCAAACCAATAACAAGAGAGGTGAAAAAACCAAGTCCCTGGCGCCGACCGACGAAAGTCGAGGCGCTGGGGATTTCATACGCCTTCGCTCATTCGACTTCGCCCCCCCTTCGCCTAGCGGCTTCGGCGGGCTACGTCAGAGCTATGACGTATTACACGCTCATTTAAATTAAGCAAAGGTGTTTCATATTGTCCTTGCTGTGAAAATACGATACGATGACCTCCGTTTTTAATTTTAATTTCAAGTAGAATGAGTAAACAATTACCTGTTTTGCCCGCCGGCGCTGATTTTTGTGAGGGCGTTTATAAGACGCCATCCGGCTTTGTCGAGCCACTACCTTCCGGGTTTGCTATGAATCCTGAAACTGGGGCTGCGCGAGGGTTGCTTTATCACGGGCAGTGTAACTATCAGAATGAGGACGCTATGTGCCAAATGATTGGCACAGGTATACGTGATAGTTTATTTAGCATCCTTCAACAAGCCAAAGATGCAGGCAATGGGCATGAGAGCATTTTGGAAACTTTTGAATCTTTTTCAGAAGCTCACCCCCTTTTAGCTCGTCTGATTAAGCAGGAGGGTTTTGTGGGCATAAAGGATCACATTAAAAATCAGAGAACCGATTTAGAAGCCCTATTTCAAGTGCTGGAAATAAAGGAGAATGATGTGCAGGGCAAATGTCCTTATAAAACCGAAAAGTCCCTAGCGGTTCACCTTACGGTTAACGGAGCGCGATAAGCTTAGTATCTTCTGGTCAGAATGATGTTTTCGCCTGACTGGCTTCTGGTGAAGGGGTACTTTTTTACAGCGGAAAAGAAGGCTTCATTGCAACCCTCTTTCATTCTTTCGTGCAGTTCAATGATCAGCACTTTTACGTGGCCCAGCCACGATTCGTAGTTCGATGAGAAAATTTCTTTTTCCGCGCCTTCTACATCCAACTTCAGAATATCGATTTCATGGTATTTGGAGTTCTTCAGAAGATCCCCAATGGTTACGGTCGGGAGGCTGTTTGCTGTGTCTCCACTTACTTCTTCTGTCATGAATCCCCATGCACCCAGGCCGATGTCATTTATTTTCAGAAAGCCCTTTTGATGCCATATCCCTGCTTTCACACACTTTATCTGCTTGTATTGGGCCGTGTTTTTTTCGAGTGTCTGAAAATTGTCCGTTTCCGGTTCAATAGCTATGATTTCTGCTTCGGGAAAGCGATCTGTAAAAAACAGCGATGCGTAGCCCACATTGGCGCCTCCATCGATGATAAATTTAGGCTTAAAATCAATTGGGAAGCCATAATCTTTTTTCACAAAAATCTGTTCAAAAACCGCCATATCGGTCGTGTTCTCCCGAATTATCAGGGGTTTAAATTTGTAGGAATAGTATTTTGCGTATGCCTGATTTCGGAGCTTAGAGAGAATTTTTCGCATTGGTTTGGGTAGCAATTTTTTCTGCATAAATGGCTTTGATTTCGCTGCCCCACGCTTCCCAGTTCAGTTTTTTTTCGAACCGTTCGCGTGCATTTTTTGATAGTTCTGTGTATTTATCTTTATTTCCGTACGCTTCCACAATGCATCTGGCGTAATCTTTTGCCGTGCTCTGTTCAGATAAAGTGTAGCCCGTTACCCCATTTTCCACCACTGATGAAACGCCGCCCACATCGGCTGTTATTACCGGCAAACCAAAAGCTGCCGCTTCGCAAAAAACAATGGGGGTGCAGTCGGCTTTGGTCGGCAGAAGCAGAAAATGGGATTTTTCCATCAGCGCTTCGTATTCTTTTAATTGTATCGGATTGTTTTTGTCCAAATACGGTATAACCTTGATGTTTGGATCCGCTACCCTGTTGCGGGCAATGCCCACCATGGTCAATGTGGCCTTAAGGTTCACAGCGTTCAGTTCTTTCAGAATGTCTACGGTCATCGGGCCGCCTTTTCTGAACCAATTTCTGCCAACGAAAAGCAGGTTACAGGTTTCCTCCCTGGCTTTCTCTTCGGGATTTCGAATCTGAGGAATATTATCGATGTTTGCTCCAAAAGACACGACATGAATTTTCTTTGGATCAGCCCCGTAGTCCTTTATGGCTGAGTCTGCAGCCCACTTGGAACTGTAAGCCAGTGCTGCTGATTTATGAATGCCTTCCGATTCCGCCCGATTGGATTCGTTGCGGGATATTTTGATTAAATTGGTGGCGTAGGGGTAGTTGTCTGTCAGCAGGGAAAAAGTTGCATCCTGTATATGAAAAATTGGTATTTTTGTCTTTAATTTGCATATTAAATTTGGCGCGGCGGTTGCAAAAATGACATCGAAATTCTGTCCCTTCAGTTTTTTTTCAAAAATTTTTGCGTAGTACCCGCTAAGGATGCGGTTGTTATCCACGATGTAATTTTTCTTCAGGATTTTCATGCAGAATTTTTCGAATAACCTCAAAAAATACCGTACCCACTTCTCCATTTTAGTGTTCACGGGCCCGAACGGAATAACCATCTCAAATTCTTTCTGTAAGGCCTTTAAAATATAGTAATGAGCGCCCGACCAAACCCGTTTATCAAAAGGATTCGAGGCGGTTAGGTAGGCTGCCTTTACGGGTCTATTATTAGTCGCTGTCATAGCAGTTTATTTAAGTGCGTCTACCGCCTTCTTCACTTCTTTTTTGCTGCCGATATAAATCGGCGTGGTCTGATGCACGTCGGTGATTTCAACATCCATCACATCTTTTTCTCCGTTGCTTGCCGCTCCTCCTGCCTGCTCAATTAAGTACGAGAACGGATTGCACTCAAACAACAGCCGTAGCTTGCCGTTGGGGTATTTTGGCATGAGCGGTGGGTAGGTAAATATTCCGTTTCCCTTAATCAGCATGTGATTTAAATCCGGAGTCATGCCACCGGAATACCGCAGTGTGTACTGGTCGCTCATCCAGCTTTCCACCAGCTTTTTGTAGCCTTCATTTTGCTCGGTGGCTCGCAGATTTCCCGGAGCGAAGTATTTGGATTCTTCAGCCAGCTTAATGTCTTTTTTTGTCAGGCTGTATTCACCCACATCGTTTAGCGTGAATTCATGAACACCCTTGCCTACCGAATACACCAGCGTGGTACGTGGACCGTAGACGGTATAAAGTGCGGCTACCTGATCGCGACCTGTTTTTTTAACAAATCCGCCGCCTTCGTAAATGGAAAAGACCGAACCTACTGCCATATTAACGTCAATCAGCGATGAGCCGTCCAAAGGGTCATAAGCTACTGCATACTTGCCTGTACACTTGGGTTCGGCACATTTGCACATGACCATCTCCCGCTTTTCTTCGGACATCACCGCTTTAACCAAGTGGCTGTCTATCAGGGTATTTTCAATGATCTGGTCCGCCAGTACATCCAGCGCTGCCTGATCTTCTCCGAACAGATTCATGCTTCCTGCCTGCCCTAAATCGCCCGTTCGTATGGCGTAGTTGATGTATTTAGCCGCACGCGCAATATACATGATGAGATGTCTCAGGTCATGAGGGATATTCGCTTCGTATAGGTGAGTATCTAATAGTTGCATAATCTTATGGGTGATCTAATTGTGGATCTAATTGTGCATCTAATTGGGGGTGCCAAGCGATCACCAATTAGTTCACCAATTAGATGTCCAACGAAGTTAGTTAATTTGCGTTATAGAAAAGTTCCATCATATCTACCAAACGATTTGCGTAACCGCATTCGTTGTCATACCAGGCTACCAGTTTAACATAGACCCCGCTTGTTACCTGAGTCAGTTCGGTATCGATGATGCTGGAGTGGGTGTTGGTTTTAAAATCGATGGAAACCAATGGCTCGTCACAAAAGTCGATGATTGCTTCGTAATACGGGTCTCGCGCAATCTTTCGGAAGTAATCGTTGATTTCCTCTTTGGTCGTTGGTTTTTGCAGATGAAAGACCAAATCGCAAACAGAACTGGTCGCAATGGGTACACGGTAGGCCATACCATCCAGCTTACCTTCCAGCTCAGGAATGATTTGGGCGGTCGCTCGTATGGCTCCTGTGCTTGTTGGAATAACCGACTGAACGGCGCTTCTTGCCCGTCTTAAATCGGTTCCTGAATTATCCAATAGATTCTGGGAGTGGGTGAAAGAATGGATGGATGAAACAGAGCAGTTGTTGACCCCCCATTTTTCGTGAACCAGTTTAATTAAAGGCGCTACACAGTTGGTGGTGCAGCTGGCGTTAGAAATCACTTTGTATTCCCCTTTTAAATCCTTTTCATTCACCCCCAGTACAAAGGTAGGTGTGGCATCTTTCATTGGAGCGGATACGAGAACTTTCTTAACGCCGGCTTCTAAATGTTTGGCAGCAATGTCGTAGGTTTTAGCTTTGCCAGTACATTCCAGAACCAAATCCACTTTTTGTTCCTTCCATGGAATTTCGGCAGCATCTTTTATGGCAAGGCACTTCACTTTTTCACCGTCGATGATGATGTGTTTTTCATCATAAGTGATTTGGTTCGTTAAATTTCCGTGAAGTGAATCGTACTTCAAAAGATGCGCACGCATTTTGGAATCTTCGGAACGTGCATTGATTGCAACTACCTGAATGCCGTTTTTTCGGGCTAGCAGGATGCGGTGGACAATTCTCCCGATTCGGCCGTAGCCATTTAATCCGACCTTGATCATATTTTTTTAATTCGGTTATGTCTTTTCTGTCTTCGTCAGTCGGCTACGGTTACGATACCCGTTTGGGTTACGTCTTTCGTCGCACGTGACGTTTAACGTTAGACGCTTTACGATACGGGCTTCGTTGCCGATGGGCGTCAGACGACATTAGTATGTTCCATATCAACGGAATATTTACCCATGGCGGCCAATCCATTTAATTTGGCTCGTTCAGTCAGCGCTTCCTGAGCTTGTTTTACTTTCGACATATCTTTGGCCCACATGTCCAAGGCGGGTCGCTGGATGGAGCGGCCGTAAGAAAAGCTAAGGGGCCAAGGCATTCCTCCTAATTGGTTCATGCGGTTTAAACGTTCGGTCGCCTCCTGATCGCCCTGACCTCCGGAAAGGAAAACAACGCCGGCAACATTCTTTGGCACACCTTCTTTTAATCCTTTGATCGTCATTTTTGCAATCTCGTCCAAATCGGCCTGCTTCTTGCAGTCCTTTCCTGAAAGAATCATGCTGGTTTTAAGAATGCACCCTTCCAGCGCCACTCCCTGGTCTTCCATGGCTTCAAACAATTTTTTCCAAGTTTTTACGCTCACCTTGTAGCAGGTTTCAATGGTGTGGTCACCGTCCAAAAGAATTTCCGGTTCCACCATGGGTACAATGTCTGCTTCCTGACAAAGCGCCGCATAGCGTGCTAATGCGTGAGCGTTGGCATGTAGGCAGGCATCCGAAGGCATGTCCTTTCCGATCGTTATTACCGCCCTCCATTTGGCAAATTTAGCCCCCAGGGTTTTGTATTCGGCCAAACGTTCCCGTAGTCCATCTAATCCTTCCGTAACCTGTTCCCCTGCGTGCATGGCTAAAGGCTTAGCGCCCGCATCCACTTTAATTCCGGGCAGAATTCCTTTGTCCGCTAATACTTTGGAAAATGGAACGCCGTTGTCTGTTTTCTGTCGTAAAGTTTCATCAAACAGAATCATTCCGCTCAGCGCCTCTTCAATACCGGCCGCCGTAACCAAAAGTTGTCGATATTGTCGTCGGTTTTCTTCCGAGCAATCAATTCCTAAAGCATCAAAACGCTTCTTGCAGGTGCTGTGGCTTTCATCAATTGCCAGAATTCCTTTGCCTTTTGCCACCATAGCCTGAGCGGTTTTTTTGAGAGCAGCTAAATCCATCTTTCAATTAATTAGATTTAAAATTTAGAGTTTTTTTATTTTTTATCAAAAGAAACCTGAACATTTTTCTTTTCGTCCTCGTTTTCTACTTCGAAGAATTCTTTGGCTTCAAATTTGAAAAGGCTGGCCAGAGAATTGTTTGGGAACTGCTGAAGCTTGGTGTTGAAATCCCTAACCACTCCGTTGTAAAAACGGCGAGCTGCCTGGATTTTGTCTTCGGTGTCTACCAGTTCGTTCTGAAGCTGGATGAAATTCTCGTTGGCCTTTAAATCGGGATAGTTTTCTGCCACGGCGAATAATGATTTCAATGCTCCTGACAGCATGGTTTCTGCGGATGCCTGGTCTTTTGTTGTCCCCGCATTTATCGCCGCTGTGCGGGCTTCGGTTACTTTAGTCAGTACACCTTCTTCATGAGCGGCATAACCCTTAATGGTTTCCACAATGTTGGGAATCAGATTGTATCGGCGTTTCAGCTGAACATCTATATCGGACCAAGCTTCTTCCGACCGATTGCGTAGCTTGATCATGCCGTTGTAGGTAAATACGATAAACAGGATGACCGCAAGAATGACTAGAATGAGTATTTGCATGATTTAAGATATTTATGAATTAGTGCATTCAATTTAGCAAAAAACGGGCTGTTGTAAAAGGCACGATTCATATTTGCTGTGCTGACTGTTTACCTCAGAATTATTCCATGGGAATATTGTTGCAAAATTCCCTGCTGTGACAGCTGGTATAACTGGCTGCTACGGATATTCCACATGACTTGCATCGCTTTTCATTTACGGGGCAAGATTCTACAAACGAAGCACAGTAAGCTTCCATGTCCTTAATCTCTGTGTTTTTGACAGTGTTGCCGATTGTGCCTTTTGTGCCCTTTGTACCTTTTGTGGTTGTGCAGGCGGAGAGCAGAGTGATAGCAATAGTTACTGCTAATAGGGTAAATATTTTTTTCATAGGAATCTTCTGTTTAGTTAAGAAATAATGCCGCCGGCTGTCGGCGGAGTGGTGTCATTTTCTTTAATGCGTTTTCTGCAAATTTTCTCTATCTCAAACGCATTTTGTACTCCTGCAATGTAGATTACATCAGGCACGAATCTGTCGGGGCCGTTTTTTCTGTTGACCATTTTGCCCGTTCTCATTTGGAGCGTAATGTCGCCCTTTAGGGTATTGCCGCTTACTTTAATATCACCCGAAAATTGCTCCCAATCTATCGACCGCATATTCCCATTCTGAAAATTGATTAGGCCTGATGGGGTTCCAACAAAATATCCACCCTTTTTAAATAGTGAGAAAATACCCCATCCCAACATGCCAATACCAATTAGGACAAAAAGCCCAATGAGGATAGCAGGTACTACAATTGGCCCTAAGTTGCCCGGTCCTGCGACCACTTCAGTTCCATTTGAAGTAAAATGCACCTCTTCCCCTCTAAGTAGCGGACCTAGAAAGACAAATACAAAAATACTGGTAAAGGCCGTCCAGCACGTTCCAAACAGAATTGTAAAAATTGATTTTTTAAGTGGCTGTGCGCGATCCGCTTTAACGGCAAAGTCCTTATTTTCAGACCCAATCGCAGCAATTAGCTCTTGTGGCAGTGTTGTGTTTTCCATCATTTAATTATTAATGCGGTAATATCAATTATTATTTCTTGAATCAATGCTATATGAACTCTCATTGAAACGATAGAGTAGGTGCGTCACTAAAGCCCATTTCATTTAGTAGTTCCTCCGTCGGTCGGCGTTCGCCTGTTGTTTTAAATACTTCAATTTTATAACGCGCGAGTTTTGGGCGGGATAGGAAGTTGAGCATTTTTTCGTTATGTTTTATCCAATAATCCTGATCCAGATTCCTTGGATTCACTTTTTCTCTTTCCATGAATGAATGAAGGCAATTTTCTTTGGTTCCGGATAAATAGAAAACATTCACCTTTCCCTTAATGGCCTCTATGGCAGCAGATTCCACCATGCGTGTGCTGGGAAATGAAAGAATGGCACCTGCTTTATTGGATTTTTTGAACCTAGACGTGATTTCATCGACTAGTGGTTTCGCATTTTTCTCGGTTTTGAACTCAAGCCATGCATCGGCAAGACCATTGTTCTCCAATCCTTCAGTTCCAATTACATCCAAATCTAAATGAAGCCAATCGTAATTTTTGGCCATATGTTCTGCTAGGCTTGTCTTACCAGTACCCGAGAGGCCAAGTAAAAATATTATATTTACAGGGTCATTCATGATGAAGATGTGAGCAATAATGAGTTCTACCTCAAGGCATCTGAACTGGTCTTTCTAATTCTATCCATCCGAATGTTTTTTACCTGTTCCATGATTCCCTCTTCCAACTTCACTTTTGCCTCATAGCCCAATACTTTCTGAATTTTGGAAATATCGGCATGTTGACCGCGCACGTAGCCCTCTTTCACAGGGTTGTTGATGTAGGTGGCTTTTACGCCGTTAGCAAAAGCTTTCTCCAGCGCAGTCGCTATGTCGTTCAATGAGGTTCCCTTTCCGGTTCCTATGTTAAACACATCAGCGCCTAGTTTTTTATCGGTTTCAATTGCCAGTGTCAGGCCCTGCACAACATCTTTTACATTCGTAAAATCGCGTGTCTGGCTTCCGTCGCCATAAATCACAGGGCTTAGGCCACGACCCATGTCCCAGCAAAACTGCGACACCAGATTGGCAAACTCTCCTTTGGCTTCCTCGTTCGGCCCGTACACGCTCATGAACCGAAAGCCGATGATATCCATGTCGGGATACACTTTGTTGTAGCAGGCCCCCGCATGCTCATAAACCTGCTTGGTCACGGCGTAATGATTAAGTGGCGTTACATGTTGAGTCTCTGTCAGCGGAAGTGGGTTATTACCGTACAGTGATGAGGTTGAAGCGTAAACCACTTTCTTTACGCTGTTTTTTCTGGCCCATTCCAGTACGGTTAAAAAGGATTCGATTGAATTCACATATCCCTTAACTAGCCCATCGCCCATAAACATGGGCGCGCTCGATGTTCCCGCCAGATGAACCACATAATCCACAGGGCCGACTTTGTTCAGATCCTCCGTTTTGCAGGCATCACCTTTTATAAATTTTATTGTTTTATCCAGATTCCTCTCATCACCCAAAAAAAGATTATCCAAGGCGGTAATCTCAAATTTCCCCTGATTTATGTTGCAGAAATTCGAACCGATGAAACCTGCGCCGCCGGTGACTAGAACTTTTTGCATATTTTGCTCATTATCTTGCTGGCTTACTTTACTATATGTGGTCTTAATTTCCAATGACCAATGACTTCCCCTCGTTTGCACTCGGGGAACCCTTCGGGCAATGACCAATTTGATAATAAATAACCATAAGATTCTTCAAAAATTGGTCATTGGTCATTGTGTCATTGGTCATTGGAGATTGAAATTGGTATATTTGTGACATGTTTTTCAAGAAAAAATCACCGAAGCGACTCTACTATCCAACCAAGGCACGCTGGTACAATAAGCCAAGGAAGCAACACATCAAGAGAACTTCCCAGCGGGCTTTTACCGGCTCTTTACGAGCACAGCTTGTTAAGCACTCAAAAAATTCAATTTCCATATTTATGGTTGGGGGCATATTTCTTCTCATTTTTTCCTATTTCTTCTTCTCCAGCCGTTTTGCAATAACGAGCATAGAAGTAGCGCGGGAAGATTTTAGTGTCGATAGTGCTGCGATTACTGCGGACTTAAATGGATTTATCGGAAAGAACATCCTCTTCTTACCGCGTAGCAGAATCATCAGTAAGATTCAGGAGAACTTTCCTGAATTTGAATCCATTGATGTGGGTAAAATTTTGCCCAACAAAATCCAGATCCGACTCGCGAGTTACCCCATTGTGGCAAATGTGAGGGCTTATTATATTTTACCAAAAGTGGAAAAATCACCCTTTAATGACACCAAGATTTCTGAGGAGCTTCAAAAGGCCTTCCAGGAAGCCTTTACTCTTGATCCGAATGCCAAAGAACCTGAGCCGGAAAATGAACCTATTGAGCAAAAGGGGCTCGTTAATAGTATTGGTCAGATCATCCTGGATCAGGAAGAAAAGCTGGAACTTTTGACCATTAAAATTACGGGCTTAACGAAGCCTGTGGGTAACCGCGAATTTATTATTTCAACCGATCAAATCACTTACATCGATGAGGCCATTAAATATTTCAACAATCTTTTCGACATGAAGGTGGCCGAGGTCACTTATCTTCCTATTCCGCGTGAACTTCATTTTTATACGAGTACCAATCTAAATATATGGCTCGCCATGGAAAGAGATTATGAAAAACAGCTTGATAAGCTGGCTTCCATTTACAAGTCGGCAGCGCTGGATACCGAGGCTATTTCTTACATCGATTTGCGAATCAATGAGAAAGTCATTTATTGTCCGGTTGGAAATTCTTGTTCACATTAACTTAAAACTCGAAGCCTAAAACTCGAAACTCGAATCTATTATTCTATTTAACAATAAAAAATGTTCCGCAGTCTAATTGGCCTGCTCTTGCTCGCCAACTTAAACACAACGGGTGTGGTCATTCCATTGCCGGAAGCAACTCCTGTTTTCCAAAATGAGGAGCTTTTAGATGCCTTCCCCATTCCAAACAAATCGACTGATGACATTGCCCCTGTGGTAGATGGTACTGCCGCCCTTGTGATGGATTTGGATTCGGGTCTGGTGCTTTATGAAAAAAATGCTGATGCCGCTTTGCCGATGGCTAGTCTGACGAAAATCATGACTGCGGCGATTATTCTAGATAATCATAATCTTTCTGAAATAGTCACGGTCCAGGGAGATTTTTCACAGGAATTGGGAGTACGGATTTGGCTTTATCTGAATGAAAAAATTACCGTGGGAAATTTGCTCATGGCTCTTTTAATCCCTTCGGGCGGGGATGCCGCCGTTGCACTGGCGAATTTCCACAGCGGATCCGAAGAGGCTTTTGTGACTGAAATGAACCGCAAGGCGACTGATCTTCACCTGACGAAGACGCACTTTATGAATCCAATCGGTTTAGATGAAGAAGGTCATTTTTCTTCGGCACGGGATTTGGCCATTTTGACGAAATACGCCCTTCGATTTCCCGCATTTAGAAATATCGTGGGCACCAACGAGGCAACAGTAACTTCTACCGATGGTTCCAAACAGCATGTGCTTGAATCCACCAATGCCTTACTCACGAGCTATCTGGATGTTCGCGGAGTCAAAACAGGAACCACGGACGCGGCTGGGCAAAGCCTTATTACGCTTGCCAGAAATTCCGGAGGTCATGAAATCATTACGGTTCTTCTGGATAGTCCGTCCCGATTTCAGGAGGGAAAATCGATTATTGATTGGGTGTTTAGAACATTCCAATGGTAGGGCCGATTGTGGGCCCTATCGTGGAACCGGTTGTGGAGATGCAATTGAGCCTCTTAGAGCCAAAAATCTGACAACATAATTTTAATTTAGGTCAAATTGGATGGCTTGCCGAAAGGGGTGAATGCTGGTACTATTTGCTTGATAAAGACCGGTGCGTCAGCAAGGATTACTTTTTAGCTTCGCCCCCATAGAAAATCCGAATGTAAACATAGAGGCCCGACAAGCACGTCACGAAAAACTCAAAGATCAAAATTGCTTAACCAATATTCATTCGACTGCTCTTGCGGGAAAGAATTTTATTGGTTCAGTATTTGATAAAGTTCAGGCGTGGTTGCATTTAAATGGCGATAGCCCTGTGGTTACGCGTTTAACGCGTAGGGTTATTTCATTTAGCTTGGCGTTCTTCATTGTTACTTCTCTGATGCCCCTCTATCAATTTTCCGAAGGGCAGAATCTTCAGGAAGAAGGGCTGACCTATTTAGAGCTTACCAATCAGTCCGATGCTTTTGCTCTTGAAACAATTATGACAGAGGATGGTTTTTTGCTTAAGCCGGCTTTGAATACGACCGAGGGCGACAGAACAACCGCGAATGAAATTTTTGCTTACGAGGTTCAGCCCGGCGATACTATTTCTTCCATTGCGCAGCAATTTGGAATCACCCGTGAAACCATTATCATGGAAAATGATTTATGGGATTCCAATTCGGTTAAAACCGGTATGATGATTAATATTCTTCCGGTCGATGGTATTTCGCATCTGGTTAAAAAAGGCGACACGCTTTCCTCCGTTGCTACTAAATATAAAGTTGATCAGGATATCATTGCTAAACAAAATCAGCTGGAGTCTGGGGATACTTTGGTTGTGGGTAATGCTTTGATTATCCCTGGCGCCAAGAAGGCGGCTCCCGTTCAGCAATATGCTCCTGCTTCCGGTGCTAACTACCGGTATGCGGGTGCGTCTACAGGTCGTTTGATATGGCCGACACTCAGCACTGCCCGCCTGACTCAGGGGTTCCATGCCGGTCATTATGCGTTGGATATTGCTAGTCGGGATAGAGGTCCTATCTTTGCGGCTGCTTCCGGTAAGGTCATTGTTGCCGCGGAAGGCTGGAATGGCGGATATGGAAATTACGTTATCATTGATCACGGTAACGGAATGCAGACCCTTTATGGTCATAACGAAAAATTATATGTCAGCGTGGGGCAAACCGTTGAACAGGGTCAGACCATTGCATGGATGGGTAATACAGGACACGTTTATGGTGCTACCGGTATCCATGTTCACTTTGAGGTTCGCATCAACGGCGTGAAGTACAATCCGATGAATTTTTTCTGAGAACCTTTAAAAAAGGTTCCAGTACCTCACATGAGCAGCCTTCTATTATTCATCTGGCATGTACCGAGGAATCTGATGGTAGGGGTTATTTTGATTTATCAAAAAACCCTCTCGCCCGATCATAGCCTATGGGCGCGGTGGGTGTATCCGAACGGGTACTGTAAGTTTCATCCGACCTGTTCCGAATATTCTAAGCTGGCTTTTAAAAATGGGGGTTTCTTCAGAGGTTTTTTTAGAATGTTTTGCAGAATCTTCCGATGCAATCCATGGAGCAAAGGAGGCATCGATTTACCTTAACCAAGCAGCTCAGAAATCATCATATCTCGTTCCTGCTGGTCCTTTGCGATATCGTTGATTAGATCTTCGATCTCAGCAACCAATTCTAACAGTTCATTGTGGGCAGAACATGAAGCCATTTGTTTTTGTTTAGGATATAAATTTTATTATTGTTTGTTGTGCAATCCCCCTAGCCCCCTTTAACAAGGGGGTCTTTTTTTTGATCTTTTGGCTTTTTTGGTTCATTTTTGGGTGATTCTTGATTCGCCCCTACGGGTGATTTTGGATTGGCTGGTTTCTTCTCGGGTTCAGGTTTGGGCGATTCTTGAATCGCCTCTACGGGTGGTTTGGCAATCGTCTCTACGGGTTTCTGTGCTTTGACTTCTTTCTGAGCGGGAAAATCCAAATAGGTCGCTGTATTTGTCGTAGGTTTTTTGGGCGGTTCTTGAATCGCCCCTACGGTTGGTTTTGCTTCCACGGGTTTATCCGTCTTTACAGGTGCGGGCGCATCTGACGCAATGTTGAGACGTTTGCCTTGGTATTCGCGGGCCTTTTCAAGAAAGAGTTTTAAAACTTCATTTAAACTTCTGCCATCCCGTATTTTGAATCCGGATGCCCTTACATGTCCCCCGCCGCCAAAGTCGGTAGCAAGCTTGCCTACATCCACCGCGTTCGTCGTTGACCGCATGCTTACGGATACATAGCCTTCCTCGTTGTATTTAAGCAGGGCAATCAGTTCAGCTCCCGGTGCATTGCTTAAAAGGTCATCAATGATGCCTTCGGTTTCTTCCGATAGTGCGCCTGCTTCCTCCAGATCTTCTTTTGAAACCGCAGACCACACAATTCGGTACAAGGGGTCGGTTTCCACGTTTGAAAGAACAATTCCCCATAACTTCAGGGTGCTGAGCTTCTTGGTCTTATAAATGTTTTTAATGATTTCCTGCTGTCTTGCCCCTAAATCAATCAGCTTGGCTGCTGCAGACATGGCACGTGGCGATGTATTGGCGTGCTGAAAGCTGCCGGTGTCCGTAATTAAGCCCGCTAAAAGTAAGGTGGCAATATCTGCAGTGATGAGTTTTTTATTGTATTTCTTCTCCATTTCCAGCAGTACCCCAAACCACACTTGAGTGGCGGATGCCGCAACCACATCTACCAAATTTAGCTGACCGTAATCGGTATTGCTGGCGTGGTGATCGATATTGATAAGAGGGGTTTTAAAGAAGAGTTCTGCGTTCCTATCATAAATTGGGCCCAGATGTTCCAAGTTCCCTGTATCAAAGGTCATAATCAAATCAAAGGCTCCTGTTTCCTGATTGAATGAAACGTCGCTTGGTGAGAATCGACCTCCTTTAGGGGTAACGATGATGTTTATCCTATTTCCCTCCTCCAGATTGTATTTGATTTTATCCAATGGGGTCTTTGAAATATCCAGCGATATAACAAATTCGCTCGAAGAAACTAAAGAGTTCTGAACCTGTTTCATGGAAGGCAGAAAGTTCAGATTTTCCGGAGTCGGGTCGTTTGTTGCTGCCGTTACATTCTTCCCTAATTCGGTCAGAACCAAATAAGCCGATAGCATGGAGCCGAGCCCATCAGGGTCTGCTTTTGCATGGGTTAAAAGAAGAATGTTTTGACTCTTCTCTATCAGGTTTAGTATTTGGTCGATTGTGGTTGATTCCATAAGTGGGCTAGGGGGGTGACTTTATATAGTACAATAACTTTTATACTTGTAAAGTATTTCGTAGTTATTAGAGTATTATACAATATCTAAAAAACTATGTCAAGCTTTTGATCATTCTTTTTGGTATGTTTTTTCCTTTGAGACGCGCCGTGGCGCGTCTTTACCATTGGGCGATTCGTGAATCGCCCCTACGGACAAATCGCGGGGCGTGATGAATCGCGCCCCTACGGTTTAATGTATTCTTCCCCGATTTTATATACATCCCCTGCGCCCATGGTTACCACAATGTCCCCGCCTTTAGCCTCATCTTTCACCATCTGAAGGGTTTTTTCGAAGTTTTCGCCCCATCTTGCATCTTTGTGGCTTTCTCCAATCGCTTTCACTAGCGATTCGGCGCTGACGAGGGCCTTATCTTCCTTGGAATCGCGCGCTTCGAAGATATTCGGAATAATGACCATGTCTGCATCACCAAAGGCTGTCTTGAAGCCCTCTATTAGTTTATGGGTTCTGGAATACTGATGAGGCTGAAATACGCAGATGATTTTCTGTTTCGGGTATTTTTGGCGAATCGCCCCTAGCGTTACCCGAATTTCGGTCGGATGATGGCCATAGTCATCTATTACTGTTACATCGTTTATACTTCCTTTTACCTCCATACGACGAGCGGTGCCTGAGAAATTTTCGAGGCCGCTCCTTAGTGCTTTAGTGCTGTAGTGCTTTAGTGCTGTAGTGCTCAATTCTTGAGCGCCGGAGAAGGCGTGGGCGGCGTTTAGTACATTAAAGGCGCCTGCCACTTTTAGATTCAGGTTCAGTTCTTTGGCGTAGGTCATATCTATCCCAATTTTCTTCCCTTTATATACACCGCTTATTTTTACGGCATTTTCATCCTCCTTATTGAAGACCAGAAAGCCATCTTCGGGTAATTTGCTCACCAATTCCATAAAGGCATGCACATAATCGGCCTCATTTTTGTAGTAATCCAAATGATCCGCTTCGCAGTTTAGCAGAACGATGCCAAAGGGCTGAAGGCTCATGAAAGACCTCCTGTATTCACAGGCCTCTGCAACCAGTATATCTGACTTTCCTATCCGAATGTTCTTGTTACTAAAGGCAGGAACCCGAGTGCCCACAATAACGGTTGGGTCTGCATCAGCATGAATCAGAGCCTGTCCCAGCATGGCGGTGGTGGTGGTTTTGCCGTGAGTTCCTATTACCGCAATGGTCTTTTTGGTTTTAGAAAGCCTGCCCAGTGCTTCAAAATAACTGATGCACTCGATTTCCTTTTCCTGTGCTTCCAGATATTCAGGATTGCTGGTTCTTTCTATGGCTTCGGTGTATATAACCAATGCTGCCTGACCCAGATTCCCCCTTTTTTGCACATCAAAAATCTGCGCACCTTCCGTTTTCAGCGACTCTGTTACGGCCGACATTCCTCTGTCAGATCCCGTTACCCTTTTTCCCTCCGCCAAAGCCATATAAGCCAGAGCGCTTATTCCGCTGCCACCTATTCCTATGAAGTGAATGGACGAGTATTTTTGGAACATATGTATTTGTGAGTGTAATTATATGGCCCTCAATGACCAATGTCCAATGACCGCCCTTCGACTGCGCTCAGGGCGCCCTACGGGCAATGACCAATGAGTAACACGTAACTGGCAATTCGAAATTGGTCATTGGTCATTGCGTCATTGGTCATTCATAGAGTATTTTAAGCACAACGTATTTGGTTTATGCGACACAGATCTTTTTCTTTTCAGTTGATGGTCATCGGTGGGTTTTTCTTCTTCTTTTACATGTTTTTTGCTTTGGCAGCATCTATTTATCGTGATTATAAACTGGAATCGGAGATCACAAGTTTTGAGGGAGAAATCGATAGGTTAGCCGACCTGGCCCATCAGAAGCCACAGGATGTGCAATATTTCACTTCGCTGGAATATAAAGACCGTTATGCTAAGGAAAGTTTGAATCTACTGAATCCGGGGGAGCAGCTCATCATCATTCCCGAGGAAACCCATAATGTGGAGCAAGGGCCTGCACCTCTTATGACCGACCTTTATTCGCCGACATCTGTTTTAAACAAGCCGAACTCTTCACAATGGTGGGAATACTTTTTCGGAAAAACTCTTTCTGTTAAGGTGCCTGCTCCAGATACCCTGAATCCCGAGAAGAAAGTGGACGATGAGGTGAGTGGGTAGGACTCGTTCATCCAAACTATAACTCACCCCTAAGTAATTCGTTCAATAAAACTGCCCCTCTCTGCCCTATGGCAAAGAGGGGAATAGATTGCATGGCTTTTTATGTAACTGAAATACCCATTCCCCTCTTTAGCGTAGCTAGAGAGGGGCAGAATAATGGTTGTGCGGATTAGGGGGTGAGTTTGGGTGTGAGTCAAAAAAACAAACAGCAAAATAAAAACCCCTCCACGGTTCTCATCCTAAACTGCTTTATATCAAATAGGCCTAGTAGGTCGGGTTCTAGTCTTTTGGTTGCGGGGGTAGGATTCGAACCTACGACCTCCGGGTTATGAGCCCGACGAGCTGCCACTGCTCTACCCCGCAAGGGGGATTATACGGATTTGAGCCGAAGAATCAAACAAAAGTTGAATTCTTCATCTTATTGACAAAATACATAAGTCATGTACAATGACCTCTTATTTCCATAAGGTTGCCACCCATGGATGAGTCTCCGCGATTGTTGAGTCATAACAGCGTTTATCGCCAAGGCGAGAGCGATTATGAGCTTGGTTTTGACGAAATCCGTGAAAAATTTTTGCCGAGAATGGGGCCAAGGGATTTGGTGGCTACCGATATGGACGGCAGCATGTTTGTAAATGACTTAGGGATTCTGGTTTTTTTGGAGCAGTTATCTGAGCCTGATGACTGGCCCTTTGATCCCGATGAATTTGCGAGCTTACTCGTTCCTGAAAAATATGAGACGGTTTTGAATTTGGCTGTGGCAGGTGAACTACCTAACATTGATCCAAACATTGCAACAATGTTCTTCCGTCTAAAAGAAGACTGCATTGACCTCTACCGGGAAATTTATATTGCTTCTGATCAGGATTTTACGCTTAGTGATCCGTTCGTAAATGAGTTTGCCCGTAAGATGATTGCCTTGGATGGCCTGGTTATGAGCATAGATAAAACCTTTCAAATTGCCACAAATGGGCAGCTTTTAAGCCGTACACGATTCTTTCTTCATAAAAACCGCAAGAAGATTAAGCGGCTTACCAAGGCAGCCATGATGGGCCATAAGAATGGCGAGCGTTATGTTAATTTAAGTGTGCATCCTGCAAATCTGGGTGCCGTTGAGCAACGATTGAGTGCTGCCGACTTGGAGCCTTTGGTTTATGACCGAAAGGTT
>Ga0315281_10002261_pt1 | contig 28575 bp, 29 predicted proteins | sample YL17G07_0_MG_FD_204540 | JGI IMG/M metagenome (GOLD analysis project Ga0315281, IMG submission 204540) | Sediment microbial communities from Yellowstone Lake, YNP, Wyoming, USA - YL17G07_0 | ecosystem: Environmental > Aquatic > Freshwater > Lake > Sediment | place: USA: Wyoming | collected...
ATTTCATGGAACCTCTGCTAAAGGCTCTGAAACATAAATTTTCGAAGGCACTGGAAGAGTCGATAGCTAAATGCAACTATAGCTCAGATCCGCAGAGCGTGTATGCGAGCATTGATCTCTCAAAGGCATTTGGCGACCTTTCCTCATCAATAGCGCTCAAGATCTCCAAAGAGTTGAATGCAGACAGCATTAAGATCTCACAAAAGATACTATCAAACCTTTCAAACCCGGAGCTTGTAGAGTCTGTCACTACTGAGAACGGATTCATAAACTTCCACCTAAACAAGGAGCGTGTGTCAGAGCTTATTATAAGGGCCGTACTTGAAAACAGTAGCCAATACCTAAGACTTGATATCGGCAACAGTGAGCGTGTCTTAGTCGAATCTCCAAGCATTAATCCAGTGCACCCACTTCACATGGGGCAATTAAGAAACGCGCTTCTTGGCAATGCACTCTCAAACATATTTGAAGCCTGTGGTTATGCCGTCGAGCGCGAAGACTATATAGACGATATGGGCAGGAATGCGAGCATAGCGCTATGGGGCTACACACATCTGGATGATCTTAGGATTACTCAAAATCCAAATGAGAAGTTCGACCACTTTCTGGGAAATGTATACGTTGCAGCAAATGATTATGCTAATGCGCACGATATCGAAAGCGAGATAAAAGCAACACTCGCAAATATGGAAATCAGTGGAAGTTACGAAGCAAAACTTGAAAGGGAGTTGTTTGAAAAGATTGTTGAAGCCGAATACCAGACACTGCATTCATTAGACATATGCAACGACCTACTCATATGGGAGGGCAATATAATAAGTGAAAAACTTGTCGAGAAGGCTCTTGTTATCCTAGAGAAAAAGGGTCTTGCAAACAAGCCAAGCAGTGGCAAATACGCGGGGTGCGTTGTAATCGACCTTGGCAAAATAAAGAATCCGCCAAAAGAACTCGAAGGCCTGAAAGAGCAGTTCAAGGTGCTTATAAGGAGCGATGGAACCGCCGATTATCTCGCAAAAGACATAGCATTCCATATGTGGAAATACGGTATAATAGAAAACACCTTCAAGTCAAAAACGTTTATAGACAAGCAGCCAAACGGCAAACCGCTTTACACAACCACAAATGAAGGTAAAGCACTAAGGTTTGAAAAAGCCTCGAAAACGATAAACATCATAGATGCAAGGCAGAGCCATCTTCAGGCCCTTGACAAAATCGCACTGGAGGCGATCGCAGGTGCAGATGTTTCAAAGGGCTTTAAGCACCTGGCTTACGGCGTGGTGGAGCTTGAGGGCTCTGTACAAATCGCAGGCAGGAAGGGCACCTGGCGCGGCTTCACCGCCGACGATTTGATAAAAGAGGCAAAGGAAAAGGCGCGCCAGCTCATAAGCTCGAGGTTCAAGCTCAGCGATTCCGAGAGGGTTGATATAGCAAGCGCTGTAGCACTTGCAGCCATAAGGTTCGAGTTCCTGAAGCTTTCCAATGAAAAGAAGCTCGTGTTCTCTTGGAGCAATGCGCTTAATTTCGAAGGCGATTCCGGCCCATACTGCCAATACACGTGCGCTAGGGCGTCAAGGATAATAGAAAATTCAGGTATCAAAGGCATAGATGCAAGCAAAGTTAATTTTTCAGCACTTTCAAGTGACTATGAATTCAACTTGGTAAAAAAGTTTTTGGTGGCCCAAGAAATGCTGGAAAGGGCATGCCTCGAATACAAGCCAAACCTGTTGATAGAGTGCATGAGCGAGCTTGCGTCGCTTTTCAGCAAGTTTTACGAGCACCAAGACGTTTTGCACAGCAACCCTAGCGAGAGAGAGGCAAGGCTCGCACTGGTCTTTGCATTTAAACAAGTGATGTCCTCTTTGCTCGGCGTATGCGGCATAAGAGTAATAGAAAGGATGTAGAAAGTAATATTTAGATTAAGTTCGATTGGTTATAATATGGCAAAAAATGGTTTGGAAAAGGATAGAAAAATGGACTATGGAATCATAAGAAGTCATTTAAACAACATGATTGACAATTTCCTCTCGTATACGCTGACAAGAACGACGAGCATAACGAGATACAACACAAGAAAATCTATTATAAAACAGAATGTAGCCGAACATGCCGGAAACACAACAATGATAGCAATGGTGTTCAGCGATTACTTCAATTCTATTGGTATAAAAAATGATACCGAAACGGTAATGAGGATGGCAATAATGCACGACAACGATGAGGTCGTAAGCGGAGATCTGCCCCATCCGGCAAAATACCAATACGGCGATAAGTCTGATAAGTTAAGAAAAGCGGTAGACGAGCTCAACGAAAACATTATTGAATACATGTATAGCATGATTCCCCATGCAAAACTTCAGAAACTTTACAAAGAGAACTACCGCCTTTACAAGAAAAGGAAGGCAATCGAGAGCAAAATTGTAAAATTGGCAGATTGCACTGACGTTATTATATATGCAAACAACGAGATTGCGCTCGGCAACAAAACCACAATACTGGAGAAAAGAAGCGCAACAGAAAGATTTAATAGACTATTAAAAGAGATTACAACAAATAGAGACGGCAGTGGGAATTAGCATTCACCGAAGAGAAAAGGATTGACAGCAAAGGAAGGAAATCGATTGTTATAAAAATTTGCGGTACCAATTAGATTGAGGGCTCGTAGCTCAGTTTGGATAGAGCGGCATCCTCCTAAGGTGAAGGTCGCGGGTTCAAAATAAGCTTTAAAAGACTTTAATAAAAAGTATGAAAATCCCGCCGAGCCCGCAGGTGTTTATATGGCAAGCAGAAAAACCAGAGAAAGAAAACCAGCCAAAGCAGAACCAGTGTACATATTAAAGCCCGCTTTCAAGCGCGGCGGCCTAGACTATTTGCACATATCGCTAATAGCATTTGTAATAATATTGATAGCCCTTGCCTATGCCCTTTCGACTTTCAAAACAACCTTGATATGCAGCTACGGCACTCTGAATTCGACATGCATAACCCCAAAGCACAATAGCACGCAGGCGCTCGGTGCTGCGGAACGCATACTCGCAAGCTATTCGACGATGAACTCCTCCCTTTCGCTGCTGCCGTACTACGCTCTTGTTAACAGATCTACTGTAGAGTATCTGTCAAATACGAGCGAGTGGCTCATTGTTATTCCATATATAAATCCATTTACAAATGAGACACTAAGCTTTTCAATGCTCGTCAACGATTCCAATCTTTCTTTGGTGTTGCCCTTCCAGCAGACCATAGCGCCGCTCGTATATGTGAATAATAAAGTCGTTGCACCAGGTACAATAAGCCTATATGGAAGAACAGACTGCAGTTCAAGCGCACCAATCCCCACATATTCCATAACAGACCCGTATGCTCCGGGTGCCCTTCAAAGCATATTAAGGGCAACAAATGCAAGCAAAAGGTACGATGGCGAAGTAAACATCACCTACTATTTCATATTTACCGGAAATGCAGCGCAGTTGTACCGCGCGTACGGAGTCAATGAGACACAGCTAATGGGAGCATATCTTAAGTGTGCAACAGGTCAGGGAAAGCTTGGAGCCTTTACATCTAATCTGACTACAGCATTTCATGGTTACCCGCTGAGCAACTCCACGCTCTCACAGGTGGCTGCAGAATCGTATCTAAATGCGAGCCTACTTTCTACATGCCTGAAAACCGTGTACATATCATTAGAATATCAGGCAAGACTTGCAGCCTTTTACAATGTCACCCAGACCCCGACATTTATAATAAACTGCAGGTATCAGACCCTACCGCAAACCCTAGATAAGGCAATAAACTATGCACTTGCACATGCTTCTAATCAAACGTGATTTATAGATGCACATAATCGTTGGAGTTGACACGGGAAAAACGTCTGCAATAGCGTGCCTATCGCTTGACGGCAAACTTTTATACTCCGCGCACAAACGCCAAGCAGACGAATCATGGTTTATAAGTATGATACACTCTATTGGAATGCCTGTAATTATTGCAAGCGACAAAACCAGACCAACAAACAACAATATAAGAAAGATTAATGCAACCTTTAATGCTACAATATTCTATCCAGAAAAGGTTATAACTCAAAAGGAGAAGAAGCAGCTTGCGAAGGTTACTGGGTTGAAAGACCAGCACGAAAGAGACGCGTATTCTGCTGCATTGAAAGCCTATAACGCACATAGCAACAAGCTTAGGCAAGCGGAGCGAATAGCAAGCTCCATGCATATATCAAATACTGATGCGATAAAGGCAAAAGTCATAAAACGGTACTCTGTTAAAGAGGCCATAGAAAACAGAGTTGCACATAGACTAGCAAACAAGAAAAGATGATACTGATTCTGCAGCAGGGTATGGAAACATAGTCACGAATTTAAAGATGCACATATAGATTCCTATACGGCTCCCATTGTCTAGCTCGGTCAAGGACGCGGGGTTCTCAACCCCGAAACTCGGGTTCAAATCCCGATGGGAGCAGCCGGTTTTCGGGGTTATATATAGAAGGCACAAATGTTACCTTTTTCTAACACATTCTTAGCATGGCTACTGCCCTAGAAAGAGAGCGCTTCTATTTCTCATTTCCGTGAAAAGATTTTATTAACTAAACCAAAAATCAATTAAATTTCCTATAGCTTCCTTAAATAGCTCAGGTGCTTTTATACCTAAAACTAAATCACCTTCTTCATTTAGCAAGAATCCTACTTCTATTTCAATAACTTTCTTTTCCATACCTCCAGACAAAACAACCGTTCTGATTATTTTATATTTTGGATAGTATTTGTTAATATACAAATGTTCTACATCATCGTAATTCTTTAGTTCCTCTATACCTTTAGCCCTGAATTGGTATCGCTTTCCTTCCACATTTATTATTTCACTCCTTTTAAAATCAATTAGAATCAAGTCTGGTATACTTATAATTTTACTCTTATTACCTCCTTTATATACCTGTCTATCAGAGTATTTTGCAAGTGGTATAGGCTCTCCTTTTGCCGTTATGAAATAACCTTTTTCCGACCCAGCATGGTTCTCAAATATGCCCTTTCCTGAACTAAAGTTCTCAACAACTAGATGAATAAAAATCGTCCCTAACTTCTCTCCTTCCTTTTCATATCTCCAATAATTATCTTGCCTTCCAGCTTTCGGCAGTTGCAGTCCATCAATCTTGACGTTTAGCATGTTTGCAATTTTAACAAATTTATTATCAGATTTTAAATGTTTTTGCCTAAGACCATGTTTTGTTATAACGATGTCTCCTTTCCAATTCAATTTTCTAAGCGTTGCGCAAATTAAACTTAATGCTCCTATGTTAGGGTCATGCGATAGACTCCCAGCTTTGTATAATCGTCCTGATATAGTAATCTCATTATTTTGTTTATTTATTTGAATAGGTACATTCCCTTTAGGCGCACTGCGCATCTTACTTTTCAGTTCGATTACTTCTTCGACAGTTTTAAAAGGCAAAAATACTTTTGAGTCTAATTTTTTACCCATAATTTCAATATTTAGAGTCATCAAACATCTAGTACCAAAAATATAGGTTTGTGTTGCCTCTTTTTTCTGTGGTATTTGTAGATTGTACAACATAATCTTATGCACTTTCGGATAATAGTATTCGATGTATACGAATTTGGATGACCTTTGAAAAACGCCTGTATTCCTGCTTTCACTATCATCAGTTTTAGTCTCTTCGATTGCATAGAGTGGTATATCACTACCGCTTGGCTCTGCATCTTGGTAAAACACCAGAAAATCAACGAAACTTGAATAACCACTAACCAGTTTAAGTAATACTTTTTTTATTTTGTTGGAGTTGAACCCTATAACTTCATACAAAAAAGAAAATCTTCGGTCTTTATCTAATATTGGTAAAATCCTTAGAGTGTCTATGAAGCACGGCACCCCATTATCCTTAGAAAATTTATATAGAATGTTAGCAATAACCTCTCGTTTAGGTTTCTCCTCAGTCAATATCCATAGAGTTGTACTCATCATATTTCACCTAAACATTGTTTGCTTCTATTTTGCGTTGGTTTGGGTTATGCTGCACTTGGTTTCCCCAGACATCCCATCCCTTTGTTTCTTGCCGTGCAAATAGCTCTATTCTTGGTAGATCACCTGAACACTTAACAATCATATCTCTGACAGAATCTGGTTTTGCGCTATGAAGTTTATTATAATATCTAGGATTTATCTCTTCAAATATATTTCTTGTAGTTTTATTTTGAATTTTCATCTCGCCTTTAACTCCAAAAATTATGTGCTCCGTACAACTTCTAAAATAATATCCCATTCCCATTTCTTTATGTCCTTTTTTATACAATTTTACCCATGTGATTAACGTTTTATATTCAAATCCCCAACTCTTACAAACTTCAAGCCCGCTGCCTAAAAACGGGTTTGTAACCCATAAATAAAGATGAGCTTCGGTGTCTGTTATGTCTTTAACAGGTAACTTTTTAATCTCCTCAACCGTCATGGTCGGATAAGTATGTTCATTTGACCCATTTCCCCAATTTTCTTTATATCTCCAAGGTGGGTCTGCATATATTATCTTGTATTTTTTATCTGTTTTAAATTCCATATTATTACACCTTTATTAAATCCATCTTTTTACCAGTAAAAATATATTCCATAACTTCATTATGGTTGGTATTACCATTACTTTTGAATCTACGATATGGAAATTCATAGATTTTTATATTTCCCAGCTTACTTTTTTCACATATCTCTTTAATTTCATCTTTTGATAGTAACCCTTCACTATTGTAACTTAAAATAATATATTTAGCTCTTAATTCACTTAATAATTTCAATAAATCTCTCTTGGCCGTTTTGCTGCTGCAAAATGTAGATTTCTCCCTGTTATAATCTCTCATGCCACTTTTGCCATTAATAGTTGGGTTGTCATATTTGGCTATAGTTTCTAAAATATGATAGTTGGATATGTATTGCCTAGAATTATATGGCGGGTCTACATAAGCTATGTCGCAACTTATCTTATTAAGCAACTTTAGTGAATCTTCATTAAATGCTTTATGGTCGAATTTGCTATTTATGACCTCTATTATCTGCAATTTCAAGGTTTTCTTTGTCCTTGGGTCCCAAATTTTATTATAAGCACCATAGGTGCCTGATATGTTTGCTATTTTTTGAACAGCTAATAATAGACTTGCAACAAGATAAAAATATTCATCTTCGGTTATATTTTTATTTGTAAACCATTCCCCTATCTTTATTCTAACTGCATCTATTTTTTCTCCGTTTAATTCAGAAAAATATTTTCTTTCAATTCCATCAACCATTTTGCTAGCAGGTGTATAATGTTGGTATATGAATCCCTTAGAACCCTCAATATTATTTAAATATTCTAATACTTTAGATACTCTTTCTTTATCTTTACTTTCCTTACTCTCATTAGTCATAAAAGTTAATCCTTCAAATTTTGGATAGCTATTTAGGTCTATCAACGCTTTTTGAAGAACAAATGAAAAATAAAGTATGTCATTAGAAGTTATCAGGAACTTTCTTTTGAAAAATCTGCCAACCGAGGTGCTACCACAAAACACATCAAAAAACGTTTTTCCAGTAATCCCCTCTTTCTGAATAATCTTCAGAATTTTTCCTAGCATCTTGTATTTACTTCCTATTATTCTTACTTGTAGAATTTTATTAAGTGGTACCATGTCATCAGACATTAAAGTTTTTATCAAAATATCACCAATTATTGCATACAGCATCCGCTAACAGATAGCGTCTTGCTTTACTACTTTTACCCAGAAACAGTTGACTATTTGTATAGCGATGCCAAACCGCAATTTTTGTAATAGTATTACTAAAATATAATATTATATACTTTTGTATCATGTTAATCAATTCCATTTGTTTGAATGTTTCTTAATTCCTGAATATAATAAAGCGGAAGATGACAGTCTTCAGCCCCATGAATTAACTTATTCATGTAATATTGAGAGGGAAGGTATGCTCCCTCAGGATTGGTACAGTATGTTAATGCCCTGATTCTCGTTTCATCCAGTTTAATTACTTCTATCTCCACTCGTTCATAACTATTACCATTCCTGTTGACTTTATACCCTTCTTTAGTATCAATCTTATTTAATTCATCTCCGGTCAGGTTAAAAACCGTACCCCATAACTTGTGCTTTTCTTGGTCTTCGTAACTTGCGACACCACCTTTTTGAAGTGTTGATTTTCTAGGGAAGCATAGTTTTTTATCAGGAAGGTATGCAGTATAAAGCGGTTTTAATTCTTGATTATCTGTTCGTTCTCTTATTTGTGCTAAGGATAAATTACTACCATAAGCGAAATATAAGTGCATATTTATCACATCTTATCTAATCTTACCAATAACCTTGCCGTAAACCTTTATTCTCTTTCCCTCTTTTATGTACTTCTGCATATACCACAGCGTTGACTTATTTATGCCTAACCTCTTGCGGTCTTGCACTGTTAGGCTGAGTACTTTATTGCGAATATCTGTGTTATCCTCTCTCTTTATCTCGAATTCGGGTATATTGAATTGAAGTTTGCTCGACTTGCCCATTACGTAGTTAGCCAGCAACCTGACATTTTCATAAAGAACATTTTGATAGCTGTAGTACTTGCCGTTGTAAAGCACTCTTGAATTGAAGTTCAGCCTTATCTTCTCGATCAGCGCCTTTGCTGTATTATCTCTTAACCTTATGTTGTAGTTCTCTGTTACGATAAAATCAGCTTTCTTTAGCTTCTTTTCCTCTAGTAGCTGTATAACCGATAGGTCAACCAGCCACCTATAAAGCTCCTGAACATCATAAACAAGCGATGCTCTGCTGTTCGATAGTTCATGCAAGAAGCTTATCGAAGGATCAAGACCTATCGAATTGAGGTCTTTCCTTACTTCAGATTCTAAAATAGCGTAGCCATAGTTCAGCAAGGCGTTAACCTCATCTGAGGCGTTGCGGTTATGCGAGTTCAGGGTGTTGTTTCTGCTAATGAAATTGAATTCTGAGTTTAGCTTATTGAATATCTTTAGAATCTGAGACCAGTATATGTCCGCAATTCTGCCTTCGTACATCATAAGGTTGCGATAGTCGTAAGTAGATTCCAGCTTGAACATCGCTTCTCTTTTCGATTCTGATTTTATCTTGTTTATACCCACTGTATTGTAATACCTTGATAGCTCATTTAACAGATTTATCGATTGCTTTATCTTCTCTTTGACTATTGGATAGGCTATATCATACCTTCTTTTCTCATCCTGATATATCTCGTACTGCTTTAGCCTCAGTTTGCTTGATACTGGCTCTTTAGGTAAGGTAACGCTTAGCAGATTGCCATTCCAATTCAGCATTGTGATAGGAATATTGTGCTTCACTAGCCATCTCATAGCCTCGAAGCTTATGCTACCAGTATGACCGTCTACTATTACCGAGTCGTGCTTTATCTGGTGTGGATAAAACTCATATCGTTGGTTTTCCAGCTTATTCTGAACGATAAGGCGACGCTTGTCCACGCTTATGTTCGTTCCAAATCCAGAGATTAGTAGTGGGTTCATTTTTGATCACGTTTTTGCTTTGCTTCAAGTTTCTTTAGTTCTCTCATTGACCGAGCCATAGACATTTCATGTGTCTTTTTTGATACTGCATTTTCAACGTCATCCAGCTTTTTATAAAAGTCTACATCTCCGTATCTGATTATTTTTGCGGCTTTGATATAAACACTAAAAATATTGTAATAGCCTATGCCTCTTTCGATTGGAACTATTAGACTTTTGAATAACAGTTTATCTTTTAGAGGGTCTTTGTCCTCATCTAAGGTCTTTACAAATCTATTAAATAGTTTAGAATCTACCTGAGTTAAATCATAGAACTTCTGATCTTTTGAAAAGTTTTTTAGGAATCTTTCAAGATTTTTCCTAAAACTATCGTCCCCCAATAAAGAAGAAAAATGAATAAGAAAATCAAAATGCCATAGCTTATATAGCTTATTTACTTCTTTTTTATCAAAATCTAATCTAGCGTCTGAAAACACATCTTTACTCGAATTGATGTCTTCAATAAAACTCTGTATTTTGAATAATGTGTCTGCAAACCGAGATAAGTCTACTTCAAAAGAGGTTAATATCTTTCCTTCTGAGGGTTCAAGTTTTAGACCCTTTTCTTTAATATTTTTAAACGTCTCACTCATTATGAAGTCTTCAATTTGTGGTACTGGCGGTAACATGAATGTTAGTTGCCCACCCTTACCACTCATTATGATATCAAGCGATAATCCGAAATTGTAGTAATTACTGCTTAGAGTATGCATGTAGCTAGCATTTTTGTCTTTGAGTTCTAAAAGTTCGTACATTAGTTGCCAAATACCTTTGTAATAAGCTTGACCTTTTTCTGTAAGTACATAGACTGGTTTACCTTTGATAAGCTTCTTTGCTGGTTTTACTTCGCCTGATGTATATACTTCCTCTTTTTCTAGAATTATCTCTTTTTTTATTAATGTTTTTTCTATAGTGTCTTCTGTTTCTAACCTTTGCAAAATTTTAGTTAGCCCTGCGGGCGAAAGTAAGGCTTTCTTTTGTATCTCCGTAAAGGTTGCGCCTTCTTTTACTACTCCCTTAGGATCGGTCTTTTTACTATCATGTATTATTTTTAAAATCTTATCTATATTCTCTCCGCTTATTCTCCTTTGCCTTTGATATTTATCGTGCATATAACATCATATAGTTACTTTACTCAACTAAGTATATAAATCTAGTCTAATACCTAATAGTAGTGAAGTAAATGTGCGCCGTAGCGCAAAACTGCGCTTACTCGGTATAATACTATCGAACAAGATGATTTTATGAGATTCAGCACACGATACAAGAAATTTGAAGACTGGCTATCCATTCAGGATAGGCATACTGGCTACATAAAACGCATCGCTAGGCTTCATTCGCTCTATCCAAGAGCAAGCCTAGACCAGCTAAGAGGTCATGCCAAAACAAAGGCAAGGACGCTCAGCAAAGGCACGCCTAAGCCCGTATACGCTAGGTCATGGAATACCCTATCTCCAAGAGAGAAGTTAGCCAGAGAGCGTGCCCTAGAGGTTCTCAGCCATGCCAGAAGGTCAGGTCAATCGCTATCAAGACTCAGCAGAGAACATAAGATATCAGCCAGAGCGGTACTTAGAGCCACTAAGGGCTTCAAGAAGGCAAGAGGTCGCTGGAAAGTCTTGAAGATAGACCACATCTCACGTATAATGGCGATAAACGAGGATTACAAGGAGCTATTCGTAGAAGTAACCGATTCTCGCTATGCGACGCTTATAGGCAAGTACCACAGCGCAGTAAAGGAATACCTCAATACTGGCAATATTGACATTTTAGCCGAGTTTGATGGCAAAAGGATCAGGGATAGCTCTGGCAAGTGGCATACCCTAGAAACCAATCCCTCAGCCATACGTGAGATCAACGCCAGAAGAGAAGAGCCAGAGTTTTACGATATTTATCAGGTGAATGTATGATAGGATGTCCATATTGCGATAGAACCTTCGGGAGCGATGGCTCTTACAGAGTCCACAAGTACCGATTCCATAGAGGGTTAGAATACAAGCGACCCGTAGCGTTGCAAGAAGAGGCTCAGCAATCCACGCCAGAGCCAGTGGTGGTTGAATCAGATAACACTAAACCAACGCCACAACCAGAAGAAACCGCACAAGAGCAACCAGAGCCAGAACATCATGGTCGTAGTATAGTAGAAAGAGACAAAGGTGGTGACGACGGTTTTGCCATAATCGGTGGTTTAGGGGCTATAGCCGTTGTTATAATCCTTGCATTGCTGGGTAAAAAACAGTGATTAATAATGATAAAGATAATGTAAAAATGAATGTAAAGATAAATGATAAAATAATGGATAACATCGACGATAAGATAACAGATAACAATGATAAAAGAGGTATAAAAGAAGTTAAAAATACAGATAAAAAACAAAATTTGTTATCCGATATCCTAAACTATTTCTTTGATTTGGCAGAAAGACACAATTTGGATAACAAAAAGGTTAACAAAGTCGTAAAAGAAGTTCAATACCTCTTCAAAAAAGACCCTAAACATAGGGATAAAGAGTGTTTCACATGCGAGAAAGATTAGAATTGCATCACATAGCAGGCAGAAACAACTCAGAAATGACTGTTTCTTTATGCGTGCCATGCCATAACGAGATAACAATGCATCAAAGCACTTGGGATATTCGCTGGACACGCAATAATAACACAGAAAACTTGCAAAATGCCTTCATAATGCAAGGACTCAGAGAGCTACTTCTGCTAAAATACGTCAAAACACACGATTCCACGTACTACTGTTTGGCTGATTCTCTTTGCCACGGCATTGGTAAATCATTGGTGATCGGATGAACATAGCATTACGATGTTATATTGATAACAAACTTAACCCACAAAGCAACAATGTTATCCACTATAACGAGAATTTAGTGTTTGTTTTTGATACTGAAACAACAATAGATCAATACCAGAATCTGAAATTTGGCTCTTATGGCATATGGGAAAACGATAAACTTGACGAATTTGGATTGTTTTATGATAACAATCTGGATAACAACGACGTCAAAACGTTATCCGATTACGCTGATAAAAAGCATATAAAATTGATAACAAAAAGTCAATTTCTAGACCTGTTTATCGATTATGTCTATAAAAGAAGGGCTATTTGTGTTGGTTTTAACTTGCCTTTTGACATATCACGCATAGCTTTAGACTACAGCATATCAAGAAAGGATAATAACGCCTTTTCATTCAAGCTTTTTGATAGCGTCTATATGCCCAGAATCATCATAAAACACATTGATTCTAAGCGGGCATTGATAAATTTCTCTACGCCATACTCTAAAAACTATAAAAAAGCGAATAGGTACAGAGGCACATTCGTTGACTTGAGAACGTTATCCTTTGCTTTAACCAACGAAAACCATTCGCTTGAGAGTGCATGTGAACTGTTTAACGTTGAACATAAGAAACTGAGGACTGAGGAGCATGGCAAGATAACGCCAGAGTACATACAGTACAATATGAACGACGTTTTTGCGACTTATGATCTCTTTCTTGCGTTGAAAAGCGAGTTTTCAAAGTATAAACTATCAACGCCGTTAAACAAACTGTTATCGCCAGCATCGATAGGCAAGGAATACATAAAAGAGATGGGCATCAAGTCATTCTTAGAATTGAATCCCCAGCAGCCGGTTTTCTTGTCTTCGAAGAAATTTTGTAAGAATCTTTTTTGTCGTTATGGGTTCAAATCCCCGACTCCCCCGCTTGGGTTTGGGGAAGATATAGATATCTCAAATTTTTAGCCCGCTTTTGGTTTCTTCCCCACTTTAGCTATCTGCCTTTTCATGAAATTCTGGAATCTTTCTTCAAATTGGCTCCCTCCTGCCTCCCATGCGCGTCTGAAATTATCGCGTTCGCAATAGTCGCCTATATACTCCTTCCAACCCTGCCATTGATTCTTCCTGATCTCGCTGGGCTCATCATAGTACATGAGATATGCCCTTTCAAAAATAGAAAAAAGTATGGTAAAAGCAATCAGCTCCTCTTTCTCCTCCTTCTTGTTTAATTTCCTGGGTTTGATGTCTGGAATATCAAAAATGTCTAGATAAGAGCGTTCCAAGCAAAATTTCTGAAAATCTATAAATTTCTCGTCCAGTGCATCATACGTTCCGTAATCCCTATCCTGCTGTTCTTTGTTCTTCGTGTTGATGTATTCGAATATGGCCCATGGGGCAGCGAAGATAAACGCAATATATGCAAGGATTTCAGTAACTGTCATGATTGTGTTTAGATTTACTGCTAGTATTATGCTCGCTGCCAGGGATATTATAATTATTATAACTATTACTAGTAAAATCCACAAGAGCTTGCTTTTCATTTCCACATTTAGATGAAGGACCCGAAAAGTTAATAATCTTTCTGTCGGTACAAGGAGGCAATAAGGGAATATAATAGAGCACTCCGACTCCGAGAATCCGCTTTAAAACGCAACAGAACTCAAACAAAATGAGGTATGTATTAAATATGTTATATAATTTGATATATTTAGAGCATACGTGTTAAACACCAAATATCGATGGGAGCAATAAAAACTCCTGCTTAAAAGTGAAGTTTAATAAAAGTTGTTACCGATACTAATCCAAACTTTGCTCGACTTTGGTGTCATGGGAAATATCAACGGGGGCTTATCAGCTCTTTCAGTACTTATTTTTCTATCATTTCTAATTACTGTAACTTACTCAGCAACCCCTAGCCTTGCAAGCGATTCTGCCGTGCAGAAACAAGTCATGCTGTCATCAAGCAACATATTTGATTCTATAGTATCTTTTTTCAAATCCCTTTTCGGCATTCGTTCTCAAAACATAACGCCGATCCCATTTCAGCAGACAAACAGCACAACAAGCTCTGTCAGTTCTACAACTGCCAGCACTTCTACTTCGACCTCAACTACTTCTGTGTTGCCTTCAAACATTCTGTGCTATAACACATCGGGCTACTGGCACTGTTATGGAGGAAGTCCCCAATGCAGCACAACATACTGTACTTGCACAGCGGGCACGCCAAACACGTGCACGCCGAACACCCTCTCTGCATCAAACAGCATACCATTCAATATCTATCCATACCCGACTTCTGGCGGCAGTGTAACTCCAACACCAGGCAACTATCCCAGAGGTTCTTCAATAACGATAGGAGCATCTCCGAACCCTGGATATGCATTCCTCAGATGGTACTGCTATGGAACCGGATGCTACAACGGCACAACAACTTCAACACAGGTAACATTAAACAATCCAATAACAGAGATAGCTTCGTTTGCATCTTCGTCTACAACAATTCAATCAACCTCCATAAATTCAACGACTACTGGAACTTCTACTTCGACCTCAACTACTTCTGTGTTGCCTTCAAACATCCCGTGCTATAACACATCGGGTTACTGGCACTGTTCTGGAGAAAGTCCCCAATGCAGCACAACATACTGTACCTGCACAGCGGGCACGCCAAACACGTGCACGCCGAACGCCCTCTCCACAAACAGCATACCATTCAACATCTATCCATACCCGACTTCTGGTGGCAGTGTAACTCCAACACCAGGCAACTATCCCAAAGGTTCTTCAATAACGATAGGAGCATCTCCGAACCCTGGATATACATTCCTCAGATGGTACTGCTATGGAACCGGATGCTACAACGGCACAACAACTTCAACACAGGTAACATTAAACAATCCAATAACAGAGATAGCTACATTTGTGCATCCAACACTAATTAATTTCTCCACAAATGTTACTTATACAAATGAAATTCCTAAGGTAGTAAATTCGGTTACAGTTAATTCGTTAAGTGTAGGCGTCACGCAGAACATTAGTGCCAGCATGGGTGTATCAATTCTTGAAATGGAAAATAGCATATATAAAACTACTAACGGGATAACCATTAGATTTGGGTGCAGGGGCTGCAATCAAACCAGCGTAATCCAACCAAACAGCATCATAGAAGGTTTTGTTTTCAACGGTACGATTACTAACTCTATACTTTCAAGGCTTGCTGCTTCAAACCCAAGTGCAATAATAGCGCAAAACAAAAGCGCATTCAGGCAGTTTGTAAGCAACTATACGCCGAGCGGTTTTACCCCGATCTTTAATACAAGCAATATAACCCAGCAGAACGCCACGGCGTACAGAGCCCAATGGGTTGCGACAAGCAATGCGTCAAGCTCCTATGTGAACATCAGCGCTTTCAGAGCAATTTCGAGCGATCCAACTCTTGCTAATTCTGTTACGCTTTCGGATAGAATCGCCGCGCCCTATATTGCAGACACGTTCAACAACACAGATGTGGTAAACAGAACTATCCAACACGAAATTTACATCAGCCACATAATAAGTGGCAACAACACTAATGCAAAATACATACCGTCAAACATCACAACATACAAAACAGACAACGCTGTGGTAATAAGCGCCACTGATGTTGTTAAAGACTTCACCAATCACATAAGCATACAGAAATCCACGGTGCTTATTAGGAACATATCGCTATCTGTCAAGCAGAACTTTACAGCAACCGCTATATCGATCAGGTCTTATTCTGCAAATGAATTGAATCTAACAGGCAGGAGGCTACCGAATCTAGCTGGCAGAATCGGCGGCTATCTCTTCATAAACAGCACCATAAACGATCCTAGTATAAAAGCCGTAAATTATACCTTTAATGAGACACCGGCATGGTTTGTACAGCACAGCTTAGACCCCCACAACTTCTCAATGTATAGGCTCAACGCAACAACAAACACCTGGACCAAGCTTAATACGGTGTTGATTTCTTCAAATGCATCAACTCTCGTCTACAAGGCAAGCTCGCCTGGCATCTCTAAATACGCATTTGCGGGCGGATACCTCTATACGTCTATGAACACCACTACGGGGTTCACCACAGTGGCTACGACCACGATAGCACAAGCACCACCGCCTTCAGTGAAAATCGACATAACTTATGTGGCATTGGTCGTGGCAGCATTACTAATAATTTTTGCAGTTGTATACGTATATCATTCAGTTAAAGCAGGCGGTGAGAAGCCGCCAGAAAGCCCACCCCAGACAAATAATTTTTAATTTTTATACTCTACTGCAACAACGCCAGTTACTGGCTTGTCAATATGGAGGGTAGGCAATTCGAATTCACGGAATGCAACCCTAATTTTTACATTTGGTTGTCTCATGAAGATAATATCCTGGAATGTAAACGGAATAAATTCGTGCACAAACAAAGGTGCAATCGAAATCATCAAAAAGGAGGATGCCGATGTTTATTGTTTTCAAGAAGTAAAAGCATCTGATGGGAAAATTCCCCCAATTTTAGACGCTTATAACGCATATAATGTTTATGCCTTTAAGAAAGGATATAGCGGAGTTTCGACATTCTCCAAAACTAAACCATTTTCTGTAATAAAAGGAATCAGCTCCAAAAATTTCGATCGGGAAGGCAGGGTAATCACTATAGAATTTGATGAAATTTTCTTAATAAACGCCTATTTTCCTCACTCCAACAGAGAATTAAAGAGATTGGAATTTAAGCTAAAATTCGATAATCAATTTGCAGAATTCTGTAAAAAACTAGAGCAGACCAAGCCCATAATTATTGCCTCTGACTTTAATGTCGCCCATAAAGAGATTGATCTGGCAAATCCAAAACAAAATAAAAACAATGCAGGATTCACTCCCAAAGAAAGAGAATGGTTCGACAACTTTCTTAAAGATGGTTTTATAGACAGCTTTAGGGAGTTCACAAGCGATGGAGGACATTATACTTGGTGGGCGTACATGAACAATGCAAGAGAGAGAAATATCGGCTGGCGCATAGACTATTTTGTCGTAAGTAAACAATTAAAAAACAGATTAAGGTATAGCAAAATCCTGAAAGACGTTAAAGGCTCAGACCACTGCCCTATTGTTTTAGAGTTAATTTAATTAAGGCACATAACCCAATTAATCAGAAATGAATTATCCGACTTAAAGGGTTGCAATAACCTAATAAAAACTAGGTAATTTATATACTTTTAGATTTATTACAAAACTCAGAACTTATCGTGATGATTGTATGAAAACAGAAAAGCTTTTTGCAACCGTGACTATAATTGCTCTAGCAATAACTGGCGTAGTTTTAGTTGCGACAGTACTTTACCCACAAGGGATCATAGGCACCAACCAAATTAACTACATAATGATTTCTGCAAGCGGTTTTGCCTCCAGCCGCCCCTCACAAGCAATAGTCTCGCTTAACATAAACGGATCAGGAGCAACCACCGCTATGGCAACTGCGAATATATCAGTAACATTAAATGTACTCAATTCCTCATTGGAAAAATATATAAATGGAAATACTACGCTAATCAAAACACTCTCATATTCGCTATACAAGGTATATAACGAGTCAGTATATACTGCAGTTGAAAGTCTGCAGGTCAAAATACCGAACATCCAAAATGTAAGCCCGCTTCTCGGAGATATTTCATCAGTACCAAATGTTTATGTTAGTGATGTATCCGCGGTGCTTTCTGATTCACAGGCTACCGCATTAAGAAGCCAGGCCCTTCAGAATGCCTTGGCAAATGCTACTGCACAAGCACAGGCTCTTGCAGGAAACAAGATACTGACTCTGCACAACATCACAGTAAATAGCTATTATATATATCCATACTCACTGGGAGCTTCAGCAGCGCTTAGATCAGATGTGACGCCAGCATTCTTCGGAGGCGAGAACAAGGTAGTAGAAAGCATAACAACATCATTTTCCTATACTTAGTAAGCTATCCACGCCAATCCCCCGAAACGTATCTAAGAAAGACCATACAAGGCACAGGTGTTAGTATATGAAGCGATGCGTATTCTGTGAGATGCCTGAAAGTGAGGTTTCAAGAACCCTGTATGAAGATCGGATGTGCCGAGTTATAATAAGCAGATACCCTGTTGAGAAGGGACACCTGCTCGTGGTCTCAAAGTCACATTACGCTGACATGCTTTCTGCTCCAGATAATGTAATTACCCACATGTTTATAGTCGCAAAGAGGTTCGGTAGGAGGACGAAAAGGAGACTCAAATGCAAGGGCATGGACATAGGCGCAAACATAGGCATTGTAGGTTCTATTCCCCATTTTCACATACACATAATGCCTAGGTACAGTAATAAGGTACTTCATTTTGCGCCCGGCAAAAACAAGATACAGCAAGCAGAGATAAAAGAGCTCAAACATTTGCTCGAACTTTAGATAGGTACTTTCGAAAAAGGAACAATATCAAAATCTAATTCTTCAGGCCTATAATCGGAGCGATCTGATGCTACGGTTTTATTCTACTCTATAAACCTTACTTCCCCTTATTATTCGCTGATCAACTCTAACTCCTACCGAATCACCTTCTGAAGCCTCCTCGACATCCTTTTTGTTTATTTGCATGCTTAAAACTTTCTGTCTAATAGCCCCCTCCTCGTTTTCTATCTCTATCGTATCCCCTATCTTAAGGCTTCCCGTCAGATCTATCGCAGCAACGCTTATTTTGCCATAAAAGTTTATGACTCTTCCGATCAGAGTCCTCTTTCCAAGGCTCTCACCACGCTCTCTCATTTCTCGTTCTTCCTGATCCCTGATTAGGTCATCCATACCCATAAAATTACCAAATTTATCATGCAGTGAATCTATATAGGGCTTGTCTTTATGCCCTTTATGAATCGGTATACGGCCGCAACAAATTAAAACGCGAATCAGTCGGTAAAAAATCCAAGCCTTAAGAGATCATTAGGTAAATACCTAATAAAATAAAAAGATTCAAATATTAGTACAGCACAATACCAAACTATGGAAGAACAAGGGATACGGTTAACTCCAAACATATTAAAAACTCTTGGAGAAAGCACAAAAATAAAAATACTAAAAGAACTCTCATCTGGGCCAAAGATACCTGCAGATATAAGCAAAAAACTCAATAAAAGTGCGCCAACTATTATTGAGCACCTAGAAAAGCTGGGTAGTGTAGGTCTTGTTGAGAAGCAGGAACGACAGGGTAAAAAATACGTTTTTTATGCCTTGACGAAAACCGGCATAGGGTTGGTCTCTAACGAGAGCAGGCTTTCGATTGTACTCTATAGTTCTATATCACTGTTTATAATTGGTATCTCGTTGTTTGCAATTAGATCGTATAGTAATATAAATACTATAGGGACGCCAATGTTAACAAGTTCCTTCCCTTTGAGTAAATCTGCATCAAACACCCCCACAATCTTATTAAATATACTCCCGATCATAATTATAGCGGGTGCTTTTATTTTGCTCATGATATATGCAAGAAAATTAAGACAGATGAATGTTAGAATAAGCGATTGAATGGACCTAAAAATAACTTTGATGATAAGCCTTTTGTTTGTTTTTTCATTCTTTATAGTACCGACCAGCGCGCAGAATCAAACATCACAAACTTATTGGCACAATTCAGACTACTATTCAATTCAATTAAATGGTGTTGGGAGCGGATTTATCAGCGGAGAAATGAATTTACAAAGCCTATCTAAATATCAGGTAAATACCATAACCCTAAGTATACCATACACGAACGTTACAATATATAGAATAATAAGTGTGAATGAGTCTTATTATAGAGAATGCATAGAATGTGTATATCCTTCTTACTACAATAGCAATCCGCAATTTGTTAATTATACCACAACCAATCTTAGAAATTCAACAATGCTTGAAATACATTTAAACCAACCCCTCGTAAACAATTCTGAAATTACATTATATCTTTTCTTTTCAACTCGGAACCTAGCCCAAAAAACCCCACAGGGATACCATTTCTCGTTCAAAACCATTATTGATTATAATGCCCTAGTTAGAGATGCATATGCTAGCGTCGAGGTGCCACAAAACATGCACCTGAAAGGCGAACCCACGTTTAATATAAGCTATGCTGCAGAATCTGCACAAGGAAAGCTCATGACTGCAACATCACCAAGCACTGTAACCGACTTAATACCTTCATTATTCTATACACCTTATCAATATCACACAAGCAACCTGCTCTCTGGTGAATCCTTTACAGTAACTGGACTGTATGGGAGTAATCTTGTCCTGTTGTATGCACCCGAAATCCTAATTGCCATATTAATAGCAATGACCCTCATTTTACTCCTCAAATTCGTATTCGTCTCTAAAATAAAAAAAATTTTTTCGATGAGAAAAAAAGGCCATTTTGCTTTTATGCGACCAACCATAGTTGGGGCATTCTCTGGATTTATTTTCCAGATAGCTTACTATTCAATTCAATTGTTATACACTCTTGTAAATAGTTACTATTACTATAGTTCCCCTCTGCCCATCCTACTTATTCTTTTAAGTTTAGTGATATATGGTTTATCACTATTCGGTTTACCCTACTATCTATATGCCAGATTCGGTAAAAAAGAGGGCATCCTTGCCGGGATAATAAGTATTACAGCAAGCATAATCTACTTCATCATTATCTTTTACTTATTCCCACCGGTAGTGTACAACGGTTTATTATCTTTGATACGCTAAGAGGGCATAGCCCCAATAGAGCACGAGAAATAAAACAGACAAAGTACTGTTTGTTGACAATACCCGACGTAGAAAGATTTAAATTAACTATCTTGTATTAATATATAAACGGGGGATTGAACTATGAATACACTAATTTTAATAGCAATAGTAGTGGTTGCAGTAGCTGCCCTAATCGAACTCGCTCTAATGAGCGGAGTTATTCCTCAACAACTGCTTGGGGGAGTGACGACTACGATTCAAACAACTATACCTGCAACGACAACAACAGCACCCACAACAGCATATTCCGTGTCTAACTGCACCTTGCTGAATACTAACGATATAAAGGGGGTTCTTGGAGTCGATATTGTACAATCTGGCCTCTATATTTATCCTCAGGGAACATGCTCGATAGGATGGATTGACACAGGGGGGACGGGTACTGGGGCTAATGAGCGGAGTTATTCCTCAATCGCTCTAAACCTGAATGAGGTTGAACAAGTAGCGACTCAAGCAAACCTTAACTTCGCTTGCTTGCCGAATACTACAATTGGGAGCACGGTAGTCAATAACCCAGTAGGAATGAATAACATAGTAGCTGTTTCGGGACTTGGAGACTACATCGCATGCTGGTATAAGACACCATGGGATACCATAAACTTCGGAAAGGGCGCATATCGGTTCCAGCTGTGGTGTCAGGGAGATGCATGCTCGCAAGCCAAAGCAGTACAGCTCGCTCAAATCGTAGTTAGCAGAGTAGGCTAAAAACCGTAGCATTTAATGCAAAATAGTATACCATAAGACTACGATACCAGTAATAAACGCGCTGTTGAGTTTGAATGCAAATCCAGCAAGGTTATAAGCCCTGAGAGGGACAGTTTGCTTTTGCTTTACTTCACAAATTATATACTTTTATATACGAAGCTATACTATTCCAAGGGCGAAATCGTTGTAAAGTAGATCGAGTTCCAGAAGCTCGCCCCAACACGCTATAAAAAATCTTTATAAGAACTGCCTTTAAAATATATATTACCTAACAAACAAAGCGTGCTTAAAAATGAGTAGAAGGGGGCTTAGGCAAAAAGAGGCCAAAAAAAGGTTGAAAGAATACGGTTACAATGAGATTGTAGAATTACTCCACGTTTCTCCTTTTAAAATACTTTTTAGGCAGATAAAAAGAAATTTCATAATCTATTTACTGTTTTTTGCAATGATCATCTCTTTCTTTGTGGGAGAGGCCATAACAGGTTATACTATCTTCGGTGTTTTGATTCTTGCCGTCTTTATGGGGTTTATACAAGAGTTTAGGGCCGAAAAGGCCATCAAAGCCTTAGAACAAATGATCGTATTGAAAACTACGGTTATTAGAGACGGGAAAGAAGAAGAAATACCCTCAAAAGAGATAGTGCCTGGAGATGTACTTGTTTTAAAGACCGGCGAAAAGATACCTGCCGACTGTGTAATATTAGAAGAAAAGGAGCTCAAAGTCAATGAATCCATTTTAACTGGCGAATCTAGAGAGATAAGAAAATTCGCAACCAAAAATCCAAAATCTAATAAAAGTGAAAACTTACTTTTCATGGGCACGTTCGTAGTTAACGGCAAGTGTACGGCCATGGTTATACACACGGGAATGGCTACAGAATTTGGCAAAATAGCCGGAATGGTTTCTACTGCAGAGAGAGAACTACCATTGCAGACCAAGGTTAATCGCCTTACAAAATATATGACCATTATAGCACTAGTTGGTTCGACCTTAACGGGTTTGGTCATCCTTCTAAGAAATATACCTCTTTCTTATGGCGTTTTTGTTCAGGTGCTCATTGTTGTTATTGCCTTGGCAGTCTCGGCTTTTCCAGAGGGTTTTCCTGTTGCTTTAATAATGACACTCGCTACTGGCGCGCATAGGATGGCAAAGAAAAATGCAATTGTGAACAGGCTATCTATAATAGAAACATTGGGCGAAACTACCGTAATATGTGTTGACAAAACTGGGACTATAACAAAAGGAGAGATGGCAGTTAAGAAAGTACTTACAGACGACAGAATTTATGACGTATCCGGTGCAGGTTATGAGGCGACTGGTGACTTTTTATACAGGGGAAAGAAAGTCGATGTGGCTTCACACCCGAGCCTTGTTAAGATACTTAGAACAGCAATCTTGTGCAATGACGCGAAAATAAAGGCAGAATCTGCGAACAGGGAGTACGCAATAAGTGGTACTCCTACCGAAGCCGCACTACTCGTAGCTGCCGCGAAAGCCGGCGTATTTAGAGAAAACACTAATGCAGTAAGAATAGAAGAGATACCGTTCAGCTCTGAGCGTAAGATAATGGCAGTCTTATGTAAAGAGGGCTCAAAGTATTTTGTTTATGCTAAAGGCGCACCAGAGTTCCTGCTCAAAAAGTGTAGCTTCATCCAAAAAGGCAACGAGGTTTTAAAACTTGATGAAACAGAAAAGGAGAGTATCCTATTGGCTAATAAGGAATTAACTTCTGAAGCATTTAGAACTTTGGCCTTAGCGTATAAAAAGACTAGCTCAGAAGGCAGAGCTAGTCTCGAAGGGCGTTTTACATTCTTGGGTATTACCGCTTTAGAAGATCCTCCGAGAGTTGAAATCAAAGAATCAATAAACCTGTGCAGAAGCGCAGGAATAAAAGTCAAAATGGTTACAGGCGACAACAAAGAGACAGCACTTGCTATAGCCAAGCAGATCGGTCTCTCAGGAAAGGCCATAGAAGGAGAAGAAATTGACGAACTAAATGATAATGAGCTTGCAAGAATAGTTACTAAAATAACAGTTTTTGCTAGGGTAAGGCCGGAGCATAAGCTGCGAATTGTCAAGGCGTTGAAACAAAACGGCGAAATCGTCACTATGACTGGTGATGGGGTCAACGATGCGCCAGCACTAAAAGAGGCACACATAGGAGTCGCGATGGGGGAAGGTGGTACAGATGTTTCGAGAGACATCGCAGACCTGATCTTAAAGGATGATAATTTTGTAACAATTGTTTCAGCTATAAGTGAAGGCAGGACGATATTTAGCAATATAAGGAAATTTGTTACATATCAGCTATCATGCAACTATGCTGAGCTGTTTGTTATTTTTATCGGAGTATTACTTAACCTACCTTTACCCATGCTTGCACTTCAAATTCTATTTATGAATTTGGTTACAGATGACCTGCCCGCAATTACACTAAGCGTCAACCCGCCCTCATTAGATGTCATGAAAAACAAGCCGAGAAAAAAATCAGAGATATTGAACGCGCAATTATTTGGTTTGTTGATGATAGCCGGTACAATAATGGGGGTTGGAACGTTGAGCGTATTTAATTATGTTCTCAACAATACCAATCAAAACATAGCAGTTGCAAGAACCACAACATTGATAACACTAATCTTTTTCGAAATAGCAAACTCATTTAACTTTAGATCGTTTAGAACCCCCGTGCACAGACTGCCTTTCTTTGCAAATAAATACCTGGTTTATGCTTCAGCCATCTCTGTCTTAGCTACCATTGCAATAGTTTACTCGCCTTTGAATGCAGTATTCCAAACCACCCCAATAAGCTTATATTATTGGATGCTCGCTTTAGTTGTTTCATTATCTGTGGTGTTTGTGTTTGATTCTTTGAAAGCAATAAACAAAAAACACACAATTTTGGTAGACCACTAGGAGTTAATTGAATTTCCTTTAAATTCAATAGAGCCCTGAGAGTTATCTCTGCTCAACATAAAACCCTTTATATACTTCAGCTGTTTTTGAGCTTTTTTCTAAGACATTCTAAGCCCCCCAGACGTCAAAAGGTTTATATAAAAAAGATAAGTTTTTGTCTTTTTAGCACGCTAGTCTAAGGAGTGTTTTGGGCTTTATAACCGCCTGATTAACCACCACAAGCCCCTGCATTTAACTTTTGACGTGCTTTCGTAAGCCCTTTTATAATATATAAGTCGTCCTATAAGAAAAGCTCTGTGGCGTTAAGTGTAGGCGTTTTCTTTAATATGGTGCCTTTTGTTAAAGCCCCATTGGTTTCCTCAAGTACTCTGCTCTACTAAAGAGCTAATTCGACAAAATCTGTTTTTAAGCTGCGCATTAATTTTTGCCATCTCTTACTACCTACTCTATTTTTGCTTACAAATGCATCATTATCTGAGGATGTTACTAGAATAAAATACTCATTACGACTGTTTTTTACCTTAATATCCATGCCTATCCTTCTTTGTTTTAGTTCACTTGCCCTCCAGTGTATAGTTCTAAAATCAGGTAGCTTCGTAAATCCACGCTCAGCAAAAACCCTCCACGTTTCCCTATATCCTATATTAAAAAAGGATTTGGCCGCAATCATGGCTAATATCAAGCAAGTAGAATGTTGGTTCGGTCGTCCTGGCGCTCTATTTTTCGTCGCCGTTTTCCTTTCTGCCGCTCTAACAAGTTCTCCTGAAACAAATATGCGCACGGTCTTTTGTTGCATCAAATTTACCCTTATATATTCAGTAATTATTGGACGGACCAAATATATATGCCTTTAAAAGAGCTATTATTAGTATGATACGCAAGATACTACCTTTATTCTTCATTCTTGTAATATTTTTCTTTTCTAGAATACCTTTAGCCTCTGCTATGTGTCCGCTATGTGTTGTTGGTGCTGCTGCAGGCCTGAGCATTACAAGATATTACGGAATTGATGATTCAGTAGTTGGTATATGGTTGGGCGCACTTGCCGTTTCAACCGCTTTATGGATAAATGTAATAGTCAAGAATAAGATAAATAAAACCAAGCGAAAGCCCGTACCATTCCAAGACATTCTCATAATTGCAGTTGTATTTGTTGCTACAATAGCACCGTTTTATTTTGCCGGATTTTTTAAAGGAGTGCCAAGCATGGTGGACACACTATTTGGGGTTAACAGGCTTGTGTTCGGTGTTATAGTTGGTAGTACTATTACGTTTGCAGGAGCTCCAATAAGCAATTTCATAAAAAGAAAACGAAGTTCTGTACTCCCATACCAGACTATAATTTTAACAGTGGTGCTTCTTACGGCTTTCTCAATATTGTTCTGGTATATTACAAAAAATTATTATATAGTTTAATGGATGTTGAAATGGAAACACCAAATAAGACTAACGAGTTCATTGAAAAGGTAAATCAATTTAAGAGTTTAGGCGACGCTGACCTTTCTTCTGGAGAAGATTTAAGCATAGCCATAATGAACCTTATTTCAATAGAGGAACACCTTTACTTTACTGCTATGAAGACCAACAAGAAGAAATATTTTGAGCTTCTCGGATCTGCAAGGAGCATGAGGACAAGCCTTATGAGAGAACTAATAAAGCAGCCAGAAGGTGAATTGTGGTGTATATCCAAACATCTGCTTGGGGCTTCTATGCGTTTGATAGAAGTCGGTACAAAATATATGACAAATAATAAAGAAAGGGAAGCAAACGAGAAGTTCGGACAGGCGTTCGATCTTTATTCTCTTTTTTGGGGGTTAAATCTTAACCCGGAGCCTTTGAAAACCAGAGATATGTTACAGGATAACTATGTAGAAAAGAAACAGAAAATCAGTATGTTCACTGGTATAAGAGAGCTGGTCAAGAAAATCGTAGATTGTTGTAAAGAATAACGATAACTGGTGAAAATATGAAGAAAACCTGGATTTACACGATTGTAATAGCAGCTATAGTAGTGGTAGCAGCAGGCACTATCTACTTTGCCACAGCAAGTCCTGGCAGTACAACAAATGGCTTTACAGGGCCAAATGTATTTGCTGGGAAAATTATAAGTGGCGATACAGGCACACAAACTTATACCAACGTTTCTGTATTGACCGATGAAGGCTGTACCGCTGATCTAAATACGGGCTTAGCAAATTGCACAACAAAGCTTCAGACAAAGAGCGGTGTGCTATCATTCAATTACGAACATGACATGATGGCCAAACCATGCCTATCTGCTGGCGACAAAGCCGATGTTCAGGCATTCGAAAACGGTACTGCAATGGTGAAAAGGACTTACTGGGCTGGTGGCGGTGCATAAAAAGACAAAACGCAGATATGCAAGGATTGCTATAATCATATCTATGATAGCTATTGCAATCTTTACTGTATTTATCGGAAATATTTACTTATCGAATAAAAACAGTAAACCACAAGCAACGTCAAACTATACTGTGGCGAGCAGAACGATAGATTTTAGTGGCATAGTAAAGCAGGTTTATCCAGCGCAAGGTTTTGTCTTTCCAGTAAAATGGAATAATGTAGCAAAACAACTTGTTGATAATAGCGCGCTGAATTTGTCATTTGTAGCGGGTTCCCTTCAAAATGCAAATGAGCCATTGACAAATGAGGAACTAAAGATTCTAAATGGTACAAGTAGCGGCAATATAACAGTTAACTCTAGCAGTGCGATGTTCACCCTATACGTGCTCTGGGCTCTTGGTATAAACAATAAAAACAAAATAATCAACACAGGTGCCATAATGAGCCATGGCAATCCATACCAACTTGCAAGTACTGGCGGCTATGAACCTCTTGGCAATCTGTCGCTTGGAAACTTGTCTATAATAAATCTTAATGCTAGCGAGCAAAGCATGGTAGAGTCCATAGCTTCAAATGTATATAGACCATGCTGCGATAACCCCGCTATGTTTCCAGATTGTAATCATGGTGCAGCACAGCTGGGACTTATAGAGATTATGGCTTCGCAGGGCAGAAATGAAACTCAAATATATGAAGCATTGAAGGAGTTCAATTCATTTTATTACACGCGGCAATATCTGGCATTGGCAATATTCTTTAATACAACACAAGGAAAGGCTTGGAATCAGGTTCCACCAAGCCAAATCCTGGGCTATAACTTTTCAAGTTATTCTGGATCCTCTGCCGTTTATCAGTATCTATTAAGCAGCAATACATTGTCAGGCATAGCTACCGGTTCTGGCAGTGCATGCGGAGTGTGATTTCATGAGAGGAGAAAATATATTTATAAATCTAGGCATCTTTAATTCAGTTATGAAGGACAAAACACGGGCAGTATGCCTTGTATGTGACATGCTTGTGAGCAAGAAAACCCACTTTGCAACCAAATTCCAAGGTAAGAAATACTACTTCTGCTGTGACGACTGCAAATCATCGTTCATAAAGAACCCCTACAAGTATACATTAGGTTGATTGCATGAAAGATCTGGTGTGTGGAATGGAAATTGGCAAGGATAGCAAGTTCAAAGTCACCTATAAAAGTGAGACATACTACTTCTGCTCCAAGAACTGCAAAGACCACTTTGACAGGGATCCATCAAAGTATGTCAACAAATAAAAAGATGTTTTGATTTAGATTGGTGAAAAAATGGCAAAAACCCTTTCAGAAATAAATGTAAAGGCCGCAACCATAACGGGAGCGGTAATCGGATTTCTAGCCTGGCTGATCATGGTGCCGTGGTATGGTATGGGTGGTTTCAGTTCGTACGGGATGATGGGCAATATGATG
>Ga0315281_10002262_pt1 | contig 28571 bp, 15 predicted proteins | sample YL17G07_0_MG_FD_204540 | JGI IMG/M metagenome (GOLD analysis project Ga0315281, IMG submission 204540) | Sediment microbial communities from Yellowstone Lake, YNP, Wyoming, USA - YL17G07_0 | ecosystem: Environmental > Aquatic > Freshwater > Lake > Sediment | place: USA: Wyoming | collected...
GACCAACCGGAACAACCGGGGCAACCGGAGCCACCGGAGGTCAGGGACCAACAGGGACAACCGGATCAACAGGAGCAACTGGCGGAGCCGGTCCTACCGGATCTACCGGCTCAACCGGCTCAACAGGGGCAACAGGTGGAGCTGGACCAACCGGCAGTACCGGTTCCACCGGTGCAACAGGAGCAACCGGTACTCAAGGACCAACCGGAACAACCGGAGCAACTGGAGCAACGGGAACTCAAGGACCAACAGGAACAACCGGGGCAACGGGAGCAACTGGAGGACAAGGTCCAACCGGAACAACCGGAGCAACCGGTGCTACAGGAGATAGAGGACCAACCGGTTCAACTGGCTCAACCGGTGCAACAGGAGCAACCGGCACTCAAGGGCCAACCGGAACAACCGGGGCAACGGGAGCAACTGGAACTCAAGGGCCAACCGGAACAACCGGGGCAACGGGAGCAACTGGAGGACAAGGGCCAACCGGAACAACCGGGGCAACGGGGGCAACTGGAGGTGCCGGTCCTACAGGATCTACAGGTTCAACTGGGACAACTGGAGCAACAGGTGGAGCTGGACCAACCGGCAGTACCGGTTCCACCGGTGCAACAGGAGCAACCGGCACCCAGGGACCAACGGGGACCACCGGTTCAACCGGGGCCACCGGAGGTCAGGGGCCAACCGGGACCACCGGCTCAACCGGGGCAACCGGCGCACAGGGACCAACCGGATCTACCGGCTCAACCGGAGCCACCGGGGCCACCGGCACCCAGGGACCAACCGGGACTACCGGCTCAACGGGAGCAACCGGAGCCACAGGTGATCAGGGACCAACAGGGGCAACCGGAAGAACCGGCTCAACCGGAGCAACCGGAGATAGAGGACCAACGGGCACGACCGGCTCCACCGGGGCAACCGGCACCCAGGGACCAACCGGAACCACCGGGGCAACCGGAGCCACAGGTGGTCAGGGACCAACCGGGGCAACCGGAAGAACCGGCTCAACCGGGGCAACTGGTGATCAGGGACCAACCGGGGCAACCGGAAGAACCGGCTCAACCGGGGCAACTGGTGATCAGGGACCAACCGGGGCAACCGGAAGAACTGGCTCAACCGGAGCCACCGGAGATAGGGGACCAACGGGAACCACCGGGGCAACCGGAGCAACAGGCGGACAGGGACCAACAGGGACAACTGGAGCCACCGGAGCAACTGGAGGTCAGGGACCAACCGGGGCAACCGGAAGAACCGGCTCAACCGGGGCAACTGGTGATCAGGGACCAACCGGGGCAACCGGAAGAACCGGCTCAACCGGAGCCACCGGAGATAGAGGACCAACTGGAACCACCGGTTCAACCGGAGCCACGGGAGGTCAGGGGCCAACCGGAACCACTGGTTCAACTGGAGCCACCGGAGGACAGGGGCCAACGGGAACTACCGGCTCAACCGGGGCAACAGGCGGAGCCGGTCCTACGGGATCTACCGGTTCTACCGGTTCAACCGGAGCCACCGGAGATAGAGGACCAACTGGAACCACCGGTTCAACCGGAGCCACGGGAGCTACCGGCACCCAGGGACCAACGGGGACCACCGGTTCAACCGGAGCAACTGGTGGTCAGGGGCCAACCGGGACAACTGGAGCAACCGGAGCAACTGGCACTCAGGGACCAACCGGGACAACAGGGACAACGGGAGCCACCGGAGATAGAGGACCAACCGGAGCAACCGGTTCAACCGGTTCCACCGGAGCCACCGGCGGACAAGGGCCAACGGGTAGTACCGGTTCAACCGGGGCAACCGGCGCACAGGGACCAACCGGAACTACCGGCTCAACCGGGGCAACAGGCGGACAGGGACCAACGGGAACTACCGGCTCAACTGGAGCCACAGGTGGAGCCGGTCCTACGGGATCTACCGGTTCAACCGGTTCCACCGGAGCCACCGGAGGTCAGGGGCCAACGGGTAGTACCGGTTCAACCGGTTCCACCGGAGCCACCGGAGGTCAGGGACCAACAGGGACCACCGGCTCAACCGGAGCCACCGGAGGTCAGGGGCCAACCGGAACCACCGGGGCAACCGGGGCAACAGGCGCACAGGGGCCAACCGGAACCACCGGTTCAACCGGGGCAACCGGCGCACAGGGACCAACCGGAACTACCGGCTCAACGGGAGCAACCGGAGCCACAGGTGATCAGGGACCAACCGGGGCAACCGGAAGAACCGGTTCAACCGGGGCCACCGGCGCACAGGGACCAACCGGAACCACCGGCTCCACCGGGGCAACCGGCACCCAGGGACCAACCGGAACCACCGGGGCAACCGGGGCAACAGGCGCACAGGGACCAACCGGTTCAACTGGCTCAACCGGTTCAACCGGAGCCACAGGTGATCAGGGACCAACCGGGGCAACCGGAAGAACCGGCTCCACCGGAGCCACAGGTGATCAGGGACCAACCGGGGCAACCGGAAGAACCGGCTCCACCGGGGCAACCGGAGATAGAGGACCAACGGGAACTACCGGGGCAACCGGAGCCACCGGAGGTCAGGGACCAACAGGGACCACCGGGGCAACCGGGGCAACCGGAGGTCAGGGACCAACCGGAGCAACCGGAAGAACCGGCTCAACCGGGGCAACTGGTGATCAGGGACCAACCGGAGCAACCGGAAGAACCGGCTCAACCGGGGCAACTGGTGATCAGGGACCAACCGGGGCAACCGGAAGAACCGGCTCAACCGGAGCCACCGGAGATAGGGGACCAACGGGAACTACCGGGGCAACCGGAGCCACCGGAGGTCAGGGACCAACAGGGACCACCGGGGCAACTGGGGCAACTGGAGGTCAGGGACCAACCGGGGCAACCGGAAGAACCGGTTCAACCGGAGCCACAGGTGATCAGGGACCAACCGGGGCAACCGGAAGAACCGGTTCAACCGGAGCCACCGGAGATAGAGGACCAACCGGGTCAACCGGTTCAACTGGGGCAACCGGAGCAACCGGTGGAGCCGGTCCTACCGGATCTACCGGCTCAACCGGGGCAACCGGGGCAACCGGCACCCAGGGACCAACTGGGACTACGGGGTCCACAGGAACTGCTGGTCCCACAGGACCCGTCGGTCCCAATGGCACTTCTTTATTTTGGGAAGATAAAGATTGTGACAAACCGGGCGGCAGTAATTGGTGTGGTTTGATTTACCCATATCTTGATCCATCCAGTCAATCTTTGGCAATCGGTGGCCCTGCTACTGCTTCAGCAAAGATAATGCTTGAAGGAACAACCGGCCACGTAGGTATAGGTACCGGCTCACCTGCTTATCCTCTGGATATTAAAACATCAACAGATGCAAGAGCTTTAAATATAGCTCAAAGTTACAATTCCGGCACCGTCTACGGAGCTTATATCAATGCTTCCGGTGGTTCAACTACCAATGTCGGTCTTTATGCCACGGCCACTGGTGCCACTAATAATTACGCGGCTATTTTTGAAAGCGGCAGCGTCGGCATCGGGACTACTGCTCCTGCGGCTAAATTGGATATTGCCGGGGCCGGAAATAATGAGTTTTTAAGGCTCTACACGTCATCTAGCGGAACTAGTAATGTCTACGGAACAATTAGAAATACCGGCGCCACTACCTACTTTGGAAATGAAAATAATGCCGGTGGGAGCTTGTTTGTTGGGACACTTCCTTATGCTTCTGTATTTGGCAACTCGACTGCGACTCCACTTCAATTTGGAACAAATAATAATGTCCGAATGACGATTAATAGTACTGGCAACGTCGGCATCGGCACTACAGCTCCAGCCACAATACTGGATATACAACCTTCTACCGCCAACTCGCCGCATATCTCGTTTGCTGATACGGTCAATAATAGCGAAGTTAGTATCCGTACTTCAGGAGGAAGCGTCGGTAGTGACATGCGGTTTGAATCAGCAACTGGTACATTTAAGTTTATAGACACGACCGGAACTGTTCCTGCTAGTTTGAATGTTTATAATGCAGGAGGAACGCTCAGTACTTTATTTTTAGCCGACGGCACCTCGTATATCAATGGTACGGGCACGGGCAGCGTGGGTATTGGCACCAAGGGCCCCGGCGCTAAATTAGACGTCGCCGGCACTACCCGTCTTGGAGGCGCAGTAGAAGTAGGCGATACCAATTGGACTGCTCCTGGTAATTCAGATGCAGTCTTTTACCCTTCACAAACATCCACGCATGATACCCAAGCAACTGTCTTTTTAGTGGCTGATACCGGCGGCAGCCCGGCTCTCCTTACTAGCGCCGCCTGGGGAACCGGAGGTACGGATTTTGCCGAAGTTTTTGACGCAAATGGAGATTTACAGACTGGAGATGTAGTCGAAACAATTGAAGGAAGCAGTATTAGTGAAAATAAACCAAAAGCGGGCAAAAGTACCACCGGCTATTCCAATAAATTATTGGGTGTTATCACAGACAGAGCTGGCTTTGTTGGGGGAAGAGACATCAATGGAGGCGTAAATGGTGTAACCGTTAGCCTTTTGGGGCGCGTACCTACCAAAGTCTCCACCATCAATGGTACCATAAAGATGGGTGATTCACTCACTTCCTCTGCCATTGCCGGTGTGGCCATGAAAGCCACCAGAGCCGGACCGGTCATCGCCCGGGCTCTGGAAGATTTCAGCTGTCCGGAAACCGACAACTGTACCGGCAAAATCCTCGCTTTTGTCCAATACTCCTGGTACGACCCCGATTCTCTTCTCACGGATACCGGTCAGTTGCAGATAAAGGAAGTTGCTTCTTACTCTGGAATCCTGGCGGGTAATAATCAAGTATCAACAGCTGCCGCAAATACTATTTTTCAATACCAAATTCAGGATGTTACCGGTGAGGTAATCAATCGTGTGGCTGCCTTCTCAGAAGCTGCCATCGCCAATCTGCAAACAGGCCTAATTAGTGCTCAACAAATTGTGGGAGAAACTGCCAAACTGGCTTCTGCGGCGATCGATAACTTAAGTGTCTTAAATAACTTAAGGGTTGGCGAAAAACTTGTTTCTCCCATCATCGAAACTACGGATCTTATAGCCACAGGAACCGCTAAATTAAAGAGGCTCCAGACAAACATCATTTCGCCCCTTTCAGACAGTCAAGATATTACGATCCAATTAGGAAGTAGAGAGTCGACCGAATCCGCAAATATGGAAAGTGGTATAAATACAACCTTGGGCCGCCTCCTCATCCAAAACCAGGATAATCAGACCGTTGCTTCAATTGATAGCAGTGGAAATGTTTACACTGAGGGCAGTTTGACTGCCAGAAGTGCGACCTTCTCCGGCCAACTCGAGGTTAAGGGCGACACCACCATCTCCGGCACTCTCTATGCGGACAAAATCGAGTCGGGCGATATCAACAAATTAAAATCATCTTTCGGTACCCTAATGGACAAATTTACCCAACTGGCCCAATCTACTCCCTCTGCAACTCCTGTTCCCCCTGCCCGCAATGCTAACGCAAGCGATGCAGGCGGGCAACCAACAACTGCTGTGCCTACTCCCACCGTGGAAATTATTCCAACCCCAACTATTACCATCACACCCACCCCGGTTGATAATTCTCAATTGTCCATCACTCCTTCCCCCGAGACCGCCAGTTCCTTTGATCAGTCTTCTACCCCAAGTGCCAGCGCCCTAGATGATGAGACCGCCAGACTGCTTGCTATGTTAAAAGAATTTATGATTTCATCTGCTTCCTTAAAAGATCAATCGGATGCCTTTATCGCCTCCTCCTCTGCTGTTATTGCCCAAGGTACTATACCCGATCCAAGCGCCTCGGTTAAATTAACCGATAATATTGATCTTCCGTCCAACCCACCTGCCCGCAATGCTTCCAGCATAGCTGATGCAGGCGGGCAACTCTCCACTCTTAAAGTCATCGGTCCCGCCTCTCTTGCCGATACCACCATCTCTGGCCAATTGATGGTAGACGCCGGTGTAATTATCGAAAATACCAAAGTTGCTTCCCTTGGAGATACTTTGTATCTCTCCGCCATTAATAATATTGATATTATGGGCGGAAAGATGATCGTAGACAAAAACGGCAATCTCACAGTAGAAGGCACGCTTCTGGCAAAAGGAGGAATCGTTACCAATGAAATAAGACCATACAATGGAGATGTAACAATCAATCTCCAACCATACCCGTCTCCTTCTCCACCAACTGGTCCCAATCCTTCGGAACAACCAAACGAAAATAACCGTGTAGGAGGCTTCGGTAAACTACTTATTCGTGGATCGGGCGATGCGCCCGTTGCTTCAATTGACGCCTCGGGCAATGCTACTTTCTCTGGCACACTTTCTGCTGAGAAACTCAATCTGTCCAACTCGACCAATCCGACCAACTTGACCCAATCGGATAATTCAACCTTTCTCACGGCAAGCGATAACTTCCTCCAAAACGGCATAAATGCTCCCGCTGTCAAAACTACAGGCAGCGCCGGTTCTGCCGCTCTTCCGTTGGGCTACTCTGAGATTGTCATTTTCAATCCCAATATCTCCGACCATACATTAATATATATTACGCCAACTTCTTCCACCCAAAACCGCACTCTCTTTGTTTCCGACAAAAAACCTGGGCAATACTTCAAAGTGGCGCTCGACCAATCAATTCCTTATGATGTGAAATTTAATTGGTGGATCATCAACTAATTCCTGATGAGTCTTGACATTTCGGCAGAGAAATTCTATCCTAAGTTTAGTTATGACGGACGGACTGAAAAAACTGCCCTTAGTCTGTATTCTTTTTTCTTTGATCTTTCTTTTCATCGGCTATCTTTTCGGCGAGGGAGACATCCTGATAAGTTTTGCTAATAAAGTTAAAAGCAAGAGATTGGCCGGATCCCTTTCCGTCAGCCAGAATTCTCTTTTTCTTACCTCACCTGTTACTTCTTTTTCAGGAAAAGTGGAAAAAGTTGCCGGTTCTGACATCTGGGTTTCCCAGAAGTTTTCCTTTTCTCCCAACTCAAATATAAATATGCCTCCGCCAGTTGCCAATCCCAATACCCAAACCACTCCCTATATTCCCCCTACTCCTATTACTAAAACCCTCACTTACAAAGTAAAAGTAACCAAGACTACTACTTTCTCCCGTCCGGCGAATCAGGTCAATTATCTTCTTGTTACAGGTACCCCAGTACCTCCCCCCGCCCTTTCCGTCAAAGACATAGCCGTTGGACAAACAATCACCGTTTCCTCAGCAAAAGATTTGCGCACTCTTGCCTCGGATGAGTTTGAGGCAATCAGTATCAGTCTTCCTCCCATCACCACTACCATCACGGGGAAGATTACGGCCGTCGATGCGCAAAACAACACACTCGTTCTCAAGGCTATGCCTCCCGCCGGGCCGATGCAGCAAACAACTCAACCCAGCGGTGAAGTGGAATATCTCATCACTGTTTCTCCGCAGACGGAAATCTCGCGTCTGAAACCTGCGGAAGCTGCAAAAGAAGAAACCATTCCCAAACCGCCGCAAGCGGAGAAATTTTCTCTTTCTGATCTGAAAGTGGATATGCAGGCCACCGTTTATACCGCTGTAGATATTGCCAGTAACCAGAAATTTACCGCCCTGCGCATCGAACCGGTTATTCCGCTTCCTACTGCCACTATTCTTGTTCCGTCTCCGCTTCCTCCTTCCAATTCTGTCCTGCCGCCGGCCAAAATTAAACCTTAACCCTATAATAAAAATTCATACTTGACATGGTTTTCCCCACATATTAGATTACAAACACAAACAAAACTGCCTATGCTTGATTCATTTATTCATTCTGCATTTTCCTTTTTCCTGTTTATTTTTCCTCTCTATTTTCTCCCCCTGGGAAATGCCTCAATAGATTACGACAAACAGGTTGTGCTCATCTTTTTTTCCTTCTTACTTTTTCTTTTTTCCCTGATAAAAATTTTCCGTGGGAAAAAAGCAGTTCTTACTGCCACGCCCTTTGATCTCCCGCTTCTTTTCTTTTCCGGGATTTTCGTTGCCTCAACGATCTTTATGGCGCCAAATAAAGTCGGCAGCCTCACTGCACCGCTTGGCACAGGAACAATACTTGCCCTGACGTTTCTTTACTTTTCTCTCACCCAACAACGTACAACTTACTTTTACCCTCTTATCATTCCTGCTCTATTTATATCTTTTCTTGTCATCATTTCGCAATTTAACCTTCCGACCATCTCGCCGCTTGGTAGTCCCTTATCTTCCTTTTTATACCTTCTGGTCATAGGGGTATTTCTTGTTACCCATCTGGCTCTCCAAATTCCATCTCTTAAAACTAAAAAAATCAAACTTCTTTCTCTTTTGTTTCATGCTGCTGTTACCTTTATTATCTTGGCAGGAAGTGTTGTCTCTCTTTTCCGTCTGTCAACGGATGCCAAACCACTCATTCTCCCCTTCTCTTTCGGCTGGCATATCATGATGGAGGTATTTAAGAATTTCGGCAGGTTCCTTTTGGGAGTCGGCCCGTCTAATTTTTCTTATGCTTATACCATCGCTAAGCCCGTCAGCATCAATGCCACACCTTTTTGGAATCTTATCCCCGCCTCATCAAGCTCATACTTTTTCACTCTCGCAACAGAAGTCGGGATCTTTGCCGCTCTCTTTTTTTTATTCCTGCTGATAAAAGCAATAAGCTTAGCCCGTATTTCCGATACAAAACCCGTCTTAATATCTCTTATTACCGCTTTAGTATTACAATTTTTTCTGCCTTCAAATATAGTCCTCCTTACCCTGACGGTTATTCTCCTTGCCGCGGCCGCTCCCAGGAAGCAATTTACCCTCAAGTGCCTGATCCCGTCTTCCTATATCATCGTTCCCGCATTCCTTCTCTTTGGCCTGATTATCTATTTTCAGGCAAAAATCTATCTCGCTGATATCAGTTACCGCACGAGTATTAGTCTTGCCAACAATCAGAAACTTCCGGATGCTTACGGCCTCTCTCTCCGGGCTATCGATTTTGATCCTTATAAAGAGAATTACTATCTTTATTCCGGCAGCCTGGCGATGAACTTAGCCCAAAATCTCGCCGGAAACCCCAATGCTACCGACAGCGCCCGCAATATTTCTTTTCTTTCCGGGCAGGCAGTAAATGACGCGCAGGCTGCCATCAGACTCAATCCCCTCTCCTCCTCAAGCTGGGGACAGCTTGCTTCCGTCTATCAAACTCTCATCGGCAGTGTTACAGATGCCGAACAATTTGCCCTCGATGCCTATAACAGAGAGTTTGCCCTTGATCCCGTCTCTCCCCAACCAAGAGTGGCCGCCGCCGGTCTTCTTCTATCCCTTTCCTCAGCCAAAGATGCCAGCCCGTCAGCCCGAGCCAATCTTTTATCCCAGGCTTACTCCCTTCTCCTTCAGGCGGTTAACCTTAAGCCCGACTGGAATACTACCCGCTTCAATCTCGCCCAGCTTTTCCTCCAGAACAAAGATTATCCCGCCGCCGCGGCCGAGCTGCAAAGGACCCTTGATCTGACGCCGGCAGACAGCGAGGATTACAAAAATGTCCAAAAAATGCTTGATCAGGTCAAGCCCCTTCTGCCCGGGGAATCCACACCATCGGCTTCTCCCTCGCCTCGCCGTAGTCTTGACGAAGGCGGGCAACCTCCCCGATCTTCCTCTCCTTCGCCTAAATAACTTGACATTCCCATCTATAAGCTTTTAAATAAAATTAGACTAGTTGCGTAATAAGAAACCTCATTAAGTCTTTACGTCATTCTGGTAAGCCAAGTCAGACTTGGCGCATCCAGAATCCGAGACTCAAGATTTAGAGATTCTGGACAAGACGGGTACCAGCTGGTAACCCGTCAAGCCAGAATGACAATTGAAATGATTATTACGCAACAACTCTATTAGAATGAATCATCTGCCCAAGACTTTTTTATTTGCTTTATCTGTCTTATTAATTCTGCTTACTTTTTTTGCTTCTGTATTCTTCTTTTCCAAAAAGTCAATCATTCCCCCCAACCCTTCGACTTCGCTCAGGGCGAGCCCACAACTTAGTGTTTCCCCCGCTCTTTCCCCCACTCCCACCATCAACTGGCAGGCTGTCCATGTGCCTGAACCCGGCGAAACCGCAACAGATTCTGCTACCGCCGTACCCATATCGGTTTTGCCTGCTGCCTTTGGTTCCAAGTCTCAGATAAGAGTCTTTGATATAAGCGCTCAAAAAGACGCCCTCTCTGTGCAAAAAATCATTGTCTATCAGGGTGATATTCTCGACATCACCTTTAGTGCCATAGGAGGAGATTATGATTTGACCTTTCCTTCCTTTGGTATCTCCGCCAAGGCACAAGCTGGTGAAACATCAGTGGCAAATTTTTCGCCGCCTTCTTCCGGGAGTTTTGATTTTTATTGCCAAAGCTGTCAGAAAGCAAAGGTTTCCCGTTTCCAGTCCGACGCAACCAGAGGCATTTTACTGGCCAAGCCTCTGCCTTGACACAGTTGTCTATTTTGTTTTACGATGGAATCAAACTGAAAAATTATTGTCACCGCCTTCAGGCGGGATTCCGCTTAGGCGGAAAAAATTGAAAATAGGAGTTACGCAGTTCGTCATTCTGGGGAGCCAAGTCAGATTTGGCGACTCCAGAATCTGATTCTGGACGCGTTCTCCGCCAGCTGGCGGATCACTTGCCAGAATGACGGTTTGACGATATAAATTGTATTAATATGTCCCTGCCCAACAAAAAAAAAGACAGACGGCTGCCAAATCATTATCTGTTCCCGCTCATTACGGCTTTCTCCTTATTTATCACCGCCTGTCTTCTTTTATCCGGCAATTATCTCAAGCCCCGGTTAGCCCAAGCTCAGACTACGAATTATATTTGGGGAAGTGATGCGTCGGGGAACTTCTATATCAAGGAAAGACCGGGTGCCGGCACCCCCACCCCCGCCGCCCCTGTCTTCCAGATGAGCAAAACGGGTATCCTTTCCAATACCAAGATTAGTGCCACCAATGTTTCCTCCGGCGACTTCGGCGCCAACACAGGAGCCGGCAACTACTCCTTTCCAGCCTCCGTCGGCATCGGGATGACGGGGCCGAACAAAAAACTGGAAGTTGGGGTAGCGAATGGTGACGGAATAAGATTATCACTGGCGACAGAGCCTACTGTTTACAGTGGGACATGGACATTAGTTGATACTGGTGCGTCAAGTGTTGATTATAAGTTTACAACAGTAGATGCGACTGGTGGAACAAAGGACATAATGTATGTTGATTCAAGTAGCGGCAACGTCGGCATCGGGACGACGGCGCCACTCAATCCGCTTCAGCTGGGTTCCGTATTTGCTTTGCAACAAGATGTGAACAGCGGTTATATCGGCGCAAATTTTGGTAGTGGCACTGGCGGTAACTATATTAAAAGTCAGTATGCTAACCAAATGATTTTTGATTCTGCAACAGGTATTATTGGATTTAATGTTGCTGGTTCTGGAACGGCGGGTAATGCTATCTCTTATACAAGGGCTATGACTATCAAAAGCGACGGCAACGTCGGCATCGGGACGACGGTACCGGGGGCACAACTGGCAATTAAAACTGGCGCTGACGCCACCATCGGACAAATAATCAAGGCTAATTCCAGCTCGCAGACTGCTAACCTTCTGCAATTTCAAGCCAGCAATGGCAGTGATATAGCCCGCGTTGGGCCGGACGGTGGCGTCAGCAATACAATTTATGGAAGTTTCGCAGCCAATCCATATCCTGCTGCTTTTGCGACCGGCTTATACTCAAATGACACTACCAATGCTTACGGGATGGCCTTCTCTGTCTATAGACGAAACAATGCTGCCAGTCTCTGGTACACAGATACTGGTTTCTCCGGCGATGTCAATGTCCAAGCCTTAACCTCTAGTTCTTTCTCACGATATATTAGTGCAGGTAGCGTTAGTGCTTTAGTTGCATCAAACGGAGGAGGCTTAACAGCTTCAACTTATGGCGCTCAAGGACTTAATGTAAGTATAACTAGCACCGGAACAGGAGCATCGATTGGTGCCGCGAAAGGAGTTAATATTAATGCTCCAACCATCTCCAGCGGCGGTACCATAACCAATTTATATGGACTCTATATTGGTAACCAATCCGGGGCCACCACTAGTAACTATTCCATTTATTCTGAAGGAGGCACGAACTATTTTGCCAGCAGCGTCGGCATCGGGACGACTGTACCGGGGGCGAAATTAGATATAAAAAGTTCTGGGACCGACCAAACGGCTTTACGTGTTGTGAATAGCGCCAATAGCAATAGTTTATTCTCTATTTATGAAGGAACATCTGGAAACGCAAATCTCTGGTTGTATAAAGTGGATGGTACACAAACTATTGCTCTCCAAAGTGCTTGGGATGTTTATTTCAATACCGGCGGCAACGTCGGCATCGGCACCACCGCCCCCACCGGTTCATTCCAAGTAACCCAGCCTACCACCGGCCCAGGCACCGTTAGTTGTATCAGTACAACATGTACCGGCGCAGATACTCAATTTACCAATACTTTCAAAGTCGGCGATACAATCACGGTTAGTGGTGAGACCCATACTATCAGTACCATTGCCTCGAATACTTCATTGACGACATCAACTAGCTGGGTGGTTGCCTGCGGTGGCTGTTCTTATACCCTAACTGGTGGTAACCGGTTAACTGTTTTGGGTAATGGATACGTCGGCATCGGGACGACGACCCCCGCTGGAGTTCTCCATGTAATAGGTGGTCCATATATTTTTGAACGATATGCTGCGGCCGCAAATGTAGTTTTAAGACAAGCACTAGGAACACAAGGTTCGCCGACACAGACACTGTCAGGCAATAATCTTGGTTCAATTGCTGCAAGAGGATATTATACTGATGGTACACCAGGGTTTTCTGGTAATAACTCAGCCGTTATTTGGTTTACCGCCGAGCAGGATTTTACCAGTACTGCCCAAGGCGGCCGTATAACGTTTGCCACGATTGCAAATAATACTACGGCATCAAACGAACGGATGCGTATTGATAATGCCGGCAATGTCGGCATCGGGACGACGGTACCGGGGTATAAGCTGGATGTGGCCGGAACCAGTTACGGTATCAGAGCTGTTATGGACAGTGGAGGAAATACTATGGCTGTTATATCAAATCCAGCATCAGAAAGTTGGCTCGCTATGGGGGATACTGACTCAAACACAATCGGAAGAATAGCATACAACAATGCTAATAATGCTATGTCTTTTTTTACTAACGCGACAGAACAACTAAGAATAGATTCATCAGGCAACGTCGGCATCGGGACGACGGCACCGACACAAAAGTTACAGGTAATTGGAAATATTTATGCTTACGGGGGCTATCTTTATACCACAGACGGTGCAAATGGTATGGTCCAAGCAGCAACCGGAAGTCTCTATCTGAGACCTTTAAACTCAAGCTCTTCTGTTGTTATGGACACTGGCAAGGTCGGCATCGGGACGACGGGACCGACTACTCCTCTTCAGGTGGTGTCCCCCGTGGCGCTCAACTATGTTGCGACTTTTGCTAATACATATGGCAGTCTCCTCGGATATGGCGTAGGAATTGTAGCCGGAGGAAATGCTACAGGAACTCTCATGAATTTTGGAAGATACGACCAAACGTCGGTTGGTTCGATCACTTTTTCTGGAGGGAATTTGACGGCTTATAACACTTCTTCTGACGTGCGGTTAAAAAAGGATATTGTGCCGACAAATTTTGGACTTTCCGATTTGATGAAAGTTAATGTCAGGAATTTTAAATTTATTAGCGATCCATCACAAACAACTCACACGGGTTTTATTGCCCAAGAACTTTACCATGTTTATCCAGAAGCAGTGACACTGCCGACGACGCCTGATGGCTATTGGATGGCAGACTATGGCAAATTGACGCCGCTTCTGGCCAAGGCAATCCAGGACCAACAGGCTGAAATTGCTTCTATTTCAGCTCAAATAGCTCCCTTGTCGTTTACCTCAACCGGTGAGCTGAAAATCGTCGGCGATAATGGCAACTACCAACTCGTCAGCCAAGACAACTCCCCTGCCCGCAATGCTTCGCAAAGCGCTGCAGGCGGGCCCATCACCCGTATCGGCGCCTTTGCCGAACTAGTCTCAGCTAAGATAAGAGCCGGCATAATAGAAACCAAAAAACTGATAGTCGACGGCGTTGACATCCTCAAAAAACTCAACGAACTTTCCGATAAAGTAAACAGTCAACAGCAGACCATCGACTCCCAGCAAAAACAGATAGAAGACCTGCAGAAAACAGTTGAGGAACTGAAGAATAAATAGAAGGATTAAAGAAATATTCCAACTAATCCGACCCTCATTAATCCGACCAATAAATACCAATAAACCAATAAGCCAATAAATGAAAAAATGTTACAATGAGGTAATGAATAAATATCGAAATACAGAAAAAGATATTCACAAACGAATTTACAACTTCATTCTCAATTGCTTTCACGACGTCGTAAAGAAAATTCCCAAAACAGTGGAGAATATACCCATTATCCAACAACTTTCTTCTTCACTTACATCTATGGGGGCAAACGATCAGGAAACCGATGCAGCCGCTACAAAGAAAGACTTTCTTGCAAAATATACTATTGTGAGAAAAGAAACGAAAGAAACAAAATATTGGTTGTCATTTGTTAAAGATACCGGATTAATCACTACTATAATTATTCAACCTTATATAGAAGAGTGCAATGAAATACTAATGATAGTAAGTAAAATAATTGAAAACACCAAATACCAATTTCATTGATTCATTGAGTTATTTTTTTCATTCTTTCATTCATTGGTATTTATTGGTCGGATTGGCTTATTGGTACTTATTGGCTTATTGGTAGTATTTTACATCTAATACGAGGTAACACCTTAGCAGGAACGAAACCCTGATATTCTATACTGCTTGAGAATTTTTCTCCTTTAAGTAATAATATTTACAGGGATTATTTACAGGATTAATATGCGTCAGTCCAGATTTCCATTTTCCATCTCGGGTTTCACCCTGATTGAAACGCTTATAGTTGTTGCTTTCATCGCCATCGTTGCCAGTTTCTTACTTGGAGGTAATTTTATGTCTGCGCTGCAAAAGGGAAGAGACAGCAAAAGAAAACAGGACCTGCATAAACTCGCCAGAATGTTTGAAGACTACTACAACGATAAAGGCGGCTATCCTCCTCCTAACGACCCAACTTCTGGCACAATATTAAACGCTCCTTGGGGTGCTTCATTTTCTCCCTATCTTTCTTCCCTCCCCAAAGATCCGATTTCATCCCAGGATTACCAATATTACTACTATACGGGTCTCTATGTGCAAAATTTTTTCGTCCTCTACGCCAAACTGGAAAATACCGCTGATAAAGATATCGAAATGGTCGGCTGCAAGGATGGCTGCGGTCCAGATCACGCCTACAATTATGTAGTTCACAGTCCTAATATAGTAATGTGGGCAGGATTGCCTCAGGGAGCAGCACCAACCGGGGAAGGTGGTGGAGGTGGTGGCGGAGGCGGAGGCGGGGGAGGTGGGACACCCTCTCCAACCGCCGGCCCCTCTCCAACCGCCGGCCCCTCTCCAACCGCTATCCCAACAGGCGTTCCCACCACCCCTCCGGGTGCAGGTTGTAGTTTCAGCCAGTGCGGCTCATGTGACAAATGCGGGGGGAATGACATCGACTTCTGCCCAAATAGGATTTGTATAGATTGTAACCCTATACAACGCTGTTGGTTCGACAGCAGCCTATGGATTTGCAAATTGGATTTAAGTTGCATATGGCAGTAAATCTGAAATCCCAACTAATTGAATGGTATACTATGCCTTAATTTTATGATTAATCAACTTATTTACTTTACCACTGCGTTTTTCTTCTTTCTCTTTCCACTATTCTACCTTCCGACAACCTCAGAATCCTATGAATATAACAAAATGGCACTTCTGGTCTTCTTCACTATTTTGCTTTTGCTTTTTTATACCATCAAAATTATCACCATCCGCCGCCTGACACTTTTTCGCAGCTCCTATGCGACTTTCCTCTTCTTTCTGGCCTCTATTTTTGTCATCTCTACCATATTCCAATCGCCCAATGTCGTAGTAGCCCTTACCACTCCCATGTCCACAACCACTATTGTTGCCGGATTCCTACTCTATTTGCTATTGATACATAGTGAGGCAAAGCCGAAAGAGCTACTGATGAATATCTTGGTCATTGACGCCATCCTTCTTTCTCTCTATGTCATCTTTCTCTATACCGGTATCCTTCCCCAAAGTCAGTTTACCCCCGCCGGCTCACTCCTGGCAACAGCCGTTTTTCTTGCCATCATCGCGGTTTATCTTCTGACAAAAATAATCACCTATTTTGTCACCAACTCAAAAAATATAGCCCGCAAATTAGAATCCGTTATTTTCTACAGTCTTTCTCTTCTTCTCGTTGGGACAACTGCCATATTTCTTACAATTCATCTTCTCACCGATCAAAAACCTCTTCTTCTCCCTATAGGAATCGGCTGGATGATCCTCTTGGAAACTTTGAAAAATTGGCAGACACTGCTTCTGGGTGTCGGTCCGTCCAACTTTATTACTGCTTTCACTTTGGGCAAACCGGTGCTCTTTAATCAAAGTCAGTTCTGGAATATAGTCTTCACTTCTTCATCGTCATTTTTTCTTAATCTCGCAACAGAAGCAGGCGCCATAGCCGGAATTTTATTTCTGGCAATCTTCTTCAAAACTATAAAACTGTTGCGCTCCAGCGGTAATACATTAGATTTAGAAGCGGGTGCCGCGTTTCCCCTTCTCTTTGCCCTTGCCCTCCAAATGATCCTTCCGGTAAGCATGTCTTCTCTTATTCTGACTGTAATTCTTCTTGCTTTTGCCAGCAAAAAAGAAGTTATTGCTACTATCGATCTCTCTCCCCTCAAACAAACACGTCTTCTTCTGTTTCTGCCGGGAGTATTTCTTGCAGCCTGCGTATTTTATTTTGGCGCTCGCGCCTATTTGGCGGAAGTCACTTTTAAGAAATCTCTTGATGCCTTAGTCAATAATCAAGCCACCGATACCTATAATTTCCAAAATCAGGCAATCGCCCTCAATCCTTATCTTGACCGTTATCATTTGGCTTTTGCCCAAACCAATCTGGCCCTGGCAAACGCCATCGCCGCCAAAAAAGACCTCACGGATGCCGATAAACAAAATATCCCCCGTCTTGTACAACAGGCTATAGATCAGGCAAGAACCGCGGTCCTTCTCTACCGGACCAATATCTCAAATTGGGATAGTCTGACTCGGATTTATACCTCACTCATCAATTATGCCGCTGATAGCGATAAATGGGCAATTGCCTCCTACCAGCAAAGAGATCTCCTTGATCCGCTTTCTCCCCTGGGTAAGCTCACCTTTGGCGGCTTTTATTTATCTCAGGGAAAATATGAAGATGCGGAAAATTTATTCAGGCAGGCAGTTTCCCTCAAACCGGATTTTGCCAATGCCCGTTTCAATCTCGCAGTCGCGCTACGGGAGCAGAAAAAATATAAGGAAAGCTATACCCAGTTGCAGACAGCACTGTCACTCGTGGCGCCTGATTCCAGCGATTCCGCCAAAATCGAGGCAGAGTTAAAACTCCTTCCGGCAAGTGCGGCCACAGAAAGCGGCTCAACCGTCACTTCCCCCGCCACTCCCCAGACTCTGGAACCGATAGAAAGTTCTCCTTCATCTTTGAAAAAACTTCCCGACTCCAAATCCCCCATCTCTCTTCCCGCTCCCCCGATAACACCATAAATAATAAAGAAAACGTTTTATCCCTTTACAAATATTTTTAAATTTCGAATAATAAATACAGACGCTATGAAGCACCTCTCTAAGATTGGCAAAAGACTACACTCCAATTATATAATTCTTCCGGGAATTATCTTTTTGGTTATTCTGCTTTTCATCTCTTTCTATATCTATGAAACAAAAAGGCCAAATATCTACCAGAGCCGCGCGCTTGAAGAAAGCGGTAAACAAATGCTTTCTCCACAGAATAACTATATCCTCAATTCAGACTTAAACAGCATCAATCCGGCTGGATCTCCTGCTAATTTCAATATTATTGCCCATAATTCTCAAAAATCCCCCAGACTTAATATTATCTCTGACAAGCGATATACCTATGTGAATAATAGGAGTATATACCTTGAGACTTATGTGAATGGTGACGGTTTTTCGCTTCCTCTTGCTGACGAAATGCTGAGTGCCCAACCGCCCTTTTTCTTTCAGGTTAACGTTTTGCCTGTTAGCGGTGGAATAAAAATGGAAGTCAAGAATAAGAACGGGGATACAATTGCCCAAGAACAAACAGAAGACAATGTTGATCTAACATCTAATGATTTATTACCCAAGTGGAAAACATTGGCAGTGGTTGCGGATGAGCCTGTGGGGGAAGTTACTGTCTCTTCCGTTTTGCCATCAGAAAATCCCCCGGATGTGGCCTCAAAAGCCTACATCGCCAATTTTAATGCCAGGCCGTTTGGTGATTTCCCGTGGAATGAAATTAGCCCCAATGCCAGTGAGATGTACCTTAAGGACTGCACAGAACTGGAAGGTGATGAAACTAACAGATGCATCAAAGATAAAGTGAAGGAGATCACCGGAAAAGAAATTTCTGATGAAGAGCTCACTCACCCGGGAGAGCCAAAACTTCTTTTCAACGATGAGGAAATTAAACCGGAAAGCGTTGTCAATACGCAAGGAGTTTTTTTAACCCAGCAAATCGGAGTCAAACAGCAGTATGATGTCGCCAATATTTTTTTCGCCACCGACTTCTCCGATTTTGCCGATCCCGGCAGAAGAACATTATTCCAGCAAAACATCTTGGAGACGATGAATAGAGAAAGTCCCAGTTATATGTACAAAGATACGGGAATTACCAAGTACTTAAATTTACAAAGCGTCGTTAATAAACCCTTCATTCCCTTCAGCCCGTTTGTGAAAACCGCCTGTAAGATTCAGGGATACTGGCATACCTTCATCGCTTATCTTCCTGATGATTGGTGCGCTACAGAATACCAGGGAAAACTGCAATATGCCTTTATACGCGTAGGAGGATGGGACGCATTTGGAGGAGATAAGGTATTTATCGATAATTACGGCGGTTGGAATGGTATTATGTATCACCTGAAACATGAAACTCTGCATGTCTTCGGAGCAGTAGATGCTGATTTTGTGGAGATAAGAGGCAGGGGTTTATTCCCTGATGGGAATACAAAAGCAGGATCACCCTATGATGATATTATGTACAGATCAACTAAAATGAATGTATCGGAATATACCATAGGATTGGTTAACAGAATCGATGGGTGGAATTGCAATATGTTTAATAAATTCCAGCCCAAACAATTAAAACTGATTGATGCGTCTTCGGGTGATTTGATTAATTATGGGAAATATATAATCTACGAAGGAAATCCGTCTACCTGGCATTACAAGGGTTACATATCTTTCTCTGGTCAGATCATTGCTTTTGGGGATATGGAGAACGGAATTATAAGTAAAGATAAAAATAATCTTTTTCTTGGATCGCCTTGTGGGCGTCCTGTTGCCGGATTTATCAAATTGACATCAGGCAACAAGCTTTATACTGGACAATTTGATCTGATTGATCTTTCAATTTGTTCTTTCCAGGATAAAGATCCCTGTGAAGTGAGGATGACTGAAAGGAAATTGGGCAATGTCCAGTTTATAAATCCCAAAGAAAATGGTGAAACCATAAATAGTTTAGGTAATATCTATGCCAATGTCGAACCAACTTCGGGAAATAAACTAAAAGCATGGAGGATATTTATAACGATCGATGGAAATAGAGACTTGTTATCTGAAGGCGGAGAATATATCGGAAATTCATCCCTATACATTCCCAGTGAAAAACTTCAGAAATATAAAGATTATAATGGTAAATTGGCTTTGGAGTTGGAAGCAGATTTCACACCTGTAGATAATATAGATAATAATATGATATTTACCTTCAGAGATACAAAAACTGATATTACCTTAGAGAATAAACCTGTAATAAAAAAGGTAACTGTAATTGGTTTACATTTAATGATCGAGGGAAAAGGGTTTGGAAATGGCGCTGCAACAGTCACAATTACCGATACTCTTACTGGTGGAATAGTTGATTCGTTTAGTAATAATTACAGTATGAATAAGAAATATAATTCTTCATTAAAAGTGGCTGATGATTATATTGATGCATATATTCATCAACCAATGAATCCAAATGATAAATTCCCGGATGAGGATTTCTCGGGACAAGCTTTGGATGTTATTGTTACCCGTGAAGATGAAATTTCTGCTGATGTTTATCATTATGGAGGAAAATCCGATAGCGGCAATACCGACCCATTTATTATTATCTCCGAGCCGTCAACCCAAAATGGTTTACCAAATGCTCCGAACGGATTTGTTTATGATTCCGGACAGAATGAGACATTGACGCATCATTTTGAGCTTAAGTGCAGACAGCCTGATACTCAAATTGTCTTCGGTATCGAAACACTAAGTAGAGAACTAAATAATAAATATGTAGAGCGGAGAGACAACTGTAATAATATCGATACTATCACCCAAGAATTTCCCCTTACCAGCGACGAAGCGGATAGTATTTATGATTCTGCCCAGCGCGGTGAGTATTACTGGTTTGTTTGTGCGAAAGGACTGTCTCCGCGAATTAATCGCGCGGATAATGAAGAAGGCATTTCTTCTGAAGATACAAGAATTACAAAAATGCTGAATCTGGACAGTTTAGAGAGTCAAAGGTATATTTGTAGGATTGAACCTATTAAGCTGCAAAGACGGTCATATTCCCTGAATACACCAACACCTGTACCTACTACAGAACCGGTTCATTAACCTTTTGAGCTCTAACTTCTATCTTCTAGCCTCTATTGTCTATCCTTAAGACCGATGCCCCTGCTCCTGCCAGAATCACCAGATAAAGAATAATTCCGGTAAAAAAAGATTTTATGGCAAAAACAATTCCTTCCTCCCTTGCCACAAACCACAGGAACTTTCTTACACCCCAAAAATGAATAAGAAATAGTAAAAAGAAAGTAGCAAATAGTAAAATTTCTGCTTGTTCTAATCCCCTTACCCCCCTTATTTCCCTTATTCCCCTGATTACCCCTAAGAGCAAAACACTCCCCACCAACCCAGCTGCCGAAATAGTCGTCAATGCCTCCTTCCAAGTTGTGGCCACCGGATCAAATTTCTTCCTTTCCCGATAAATCTTGCTCCAGTAATAACTTCTCCAGAAATATTTCTTGGCAATCGGCCAAAAATCCTCAAACTCATGGTGTACTATGACTTTGGGATTAAAAACTACTGCGAAGCGCCGGGCAATTCGGTAAGTCAGTTCCATATCCTCCACCAATGCCGCTTTATAAGTAGTATCAAACCCTCCCAATCTCTCAAACAGCCCTTTATCTATCGCCGCAATTCTAGTAGAAAAAAGGTAATAATAATTTTTTGGATCTCTCTCATTGATCCAATAACTCCAATCACGAAGTGCTTTAAATTTTGGGAAAAAGCGATTGCTTCGTTGTTCCTTATCCCACACCCCTGTCAGAGCATAAAGATCCGGATCAGATTTAAATGATCTTAATATTTCAAACAGTGTATCTTTATAAACCTCTACATCAGCATCCAGAAAAAGCAGTACTTTCCCGCGGGCTCTTTTTGCCCCAATATTGCGGGCTTTTGCCGGCCCGGAATTTCTTTTCAAAGTAATTATTCTGCAGCTGTCATCCTGGCTTGTCCAGGATCCCCTTATGATTCTGGAGTCGCCCCGATTAAATCGGGGCTCCCCAGAATGACTAGTAGAGGAAACAATGTGATTAATAATCGCTTTTACCGTATAATCCGTCGATTTATCATCAACAATAATGATTTCTATTTCCTTAAAATTGACTTTTTTTGACTTGGCGATAGAGGAAAGCAAGGACACTATTGTTTCTTCTGAATTATAGGCAGGAATGATGATTGAGAGAAAGATCATTTTTTTAACCACGGGTGACGCGAAAGAGGTCATCCTGACCCGAGCTCCACTCTGTTTGAGCGCCGAACACAAAAGCGAGTTTGGAGCGGGCGGTCAGGAAACTTTCGCGGCAGGACCCGTAAATTATGATTATAAAAATCGTTCCCATCATACGGTATAATACTCTCATGGTCAAGTATAAAGAACTAATATTTATTGCTCTGATAATTCTTTTTCTCCTCTTCTCCTTTTCCCCTACCATTTTTGAACTGTCAAAATCAAATAAGTTAGTCGACAGAAACCGCGAATTTATTCTGGAACATAACTATTATTGGCCTGATTTTAACCTTTATTTATCAAAAGTCCGCCAAGGCTGGGAGCTTCGTTTAACCGCCCTTGAACGTTACACCAGTGAAAGACACGCCGGTTCTTTGATACAGGAGTTCTATGTCATCCTAGGAGCCTTCGGACGATTTTTAGGAGTTGATCCGAACTTTTCTTATCAGTTGGGGAGAATTATTTTTTCTCCCTTACTTTTGCTGATTATTCTTCTTTTTGTCAAATATTATTTCAAAACTTTTTCCTGGCAGATTATTGCTTTCCTGATTGTGGTAACCTCCGGCAGCTTTCCCAAGTTTTATACCGACAGTCTTGGAGCAGTTCATGTGGCCAGATTTATGGAATGGTGGAGCAACATTGACGCACTGCAAAGAATTACCTTTATCCCCCATATTCTTTTTGGACAGGTAGTATCGTTTTATCTTCTTTACCAATTAATAATTCGTCATTCTGGCTTGTCCAGAATCAGATTCTGGAGTCTCCCCGATTTAATCGGGGATCCCCAGAATGACCGTTCTGTAATATCAACTAAAAAATTAATTCTGTTAATTTTTTTAGGCAATCTCGTAGGTCTGGTTTTCCCACCAAGTTTGATAACGCTAAATGGGGTATTGCTATTTTTAGTAGGTATAAAATTTCTTAAAATGGTTGGCTTTGTGCAGCAAAGTAAAATTTTCGCTGGTCGCATATGGGAAATTACAGTGTTGAATACGAAACATACAATAGAAAAACGGAATATAGAAAATTTTTATAAAACAAGACAAGTAGGAAAGCAGTTATCTTGCGAGCAAGAAAATTTCTACTTGCAAGCAAAGCCAAAATTATTTTTTATCATTTTTACTCTCCCCTCCCTCCTCTACATCTTTCTTATCACCAAACAGCTTCCCTGGTCTGCTCTAATTGAATTCCACCGCACCCACCCGATGATGATTCCACTGGATCAATATGTTTTGGGTACAGGACCTATTATTTTCCTGGGGTTTTTCGGAATGATTGTCTCTATTATCAAAAGAGACAAAAGATTCCAGCCGCTTATTTTCTGGGTTTTAGTAACATTTCTTTTTGCCTCTTTTTTTTCAGTCGTCAAAGAACAAAGCCCGCTTAGATTTACCCAGACGGGACTCTTTATTCCGTTGGGGCTTTTGGGGGCTTATTTTTTCCATCAGCTCTTTCACCTAAGTGACTTAGGTTATCTAAGTGACTTAAGCAAGAAGACTATTAAAACAGTCGTCCTCTTCTCTATCATCTTTTACCTCCTTCTCAACCTCTTTATGATGAAAACAAGCCTTGACTGGCAGACTACTTGGATCACTCAAAGAGTTGGCGCCAGCATCCCCGCTGTCCCTTATCCGCCACAAACCATGTATCCGCTCAAAGGCTGGATGGATGGCATCCGCTGGCTCAGAGATAATACTGATCGAGACGACGTAATCTTAGCAGAAATTACCGCCGGCAATTACATTCCTGCTTACAGCGGCAATACTGTCTATTTTGGCCAGGCAAATACAGTTGATTATGAAAGGAAGCAACTCGAGGTTGATAAATTTCTTCAAGGAAAAATGGGGGAAGTAGAAGTAGAGAATTTCCTAAAAGTTGGCAGAATAAAATATGTCTTTTTCTCTGTCCAGGAAAAAGAAAAAGCCAAAGGCAAAAATCTTGAAAGCTATTATCCCTCCCTGAAAGTAGCCTATTCAAACGACTTGGTCACTATTTATTCCTATTTATCCCCTTAGTCCAATTTGCTTCAAATTCTGATTTCCATTACAATCTGTCCTTATAAACTTCTATGTCTCATCATGAACCCGACCAATTGGTAGATCTATCTCGTCTACCGGCGGTAATAATTGAACAATCTGTATTACAGGGGTCCTTGAATATATCTAGATTTATCGACTTCAGTGAGTATAGATATGATTTTTCTCCAAGACATAGAGCTTCAACTATCTTTGAAAACACAAAAAATTCTTTCACCAACTGTCAAAAACTAATCCATGATATCTATTTTCATTGCTTTGGTTTGAAACTACCAGAAAAAATGTTATCGCTAGAAGTCTTTTCTGACGAAGATAAATACTTTCGCACCATCGATTGGCCTACCTCTAACCGTCTTTGTATCGGAGATATACTTCTTTTTGAAAGAGTACCAAGTGAAGCAACAGATTTCCCTTTTGAACCCAGTCATCCCATGCATTACCATCTGGCTGTTGTCACCGGCCGTTTTTATGATGACGGCAGTCCGGAACTTATACACGCCAACTGGGTGGAACAGGGTGTAAGCATATGGCCTTATCATCGATTCTTTCAGCCTATTAGCTTTATGAATATTGATGATGCCAAATTTAACAAAAAAAAGAGATATCAGAGGTTTGTCAGGGCAAAAAGATTGATCCCTGATGAATGGGATAGGCACATCGCAAAGTATTCCGGCTTATATATGTATTCTGTTTCAGACAAAAATCCCAGACCTGCTTCTTACTCTATCGTACAATCTGCTCTACCAAGAGGCTTTATCTATCCTAACTCTCCTATCTCTGATAATTTCGTGTGTTAGCTTGAATTGCTATTGGATAATTGGGTTATTGGGTTATTTAAAAATCCTCCCCCCGATCCTCATTATATCCGTTCCCTCCTCAATCGCTTCCTTCCAGTCACTGCTCATTCCCATGGAGGTAAGAAGATTATACTTATCTGCCAACTCCTTTAATTTCCGAAAAACTCCTCTTATTTCTTCCTTATCAGCTGTCAAAGGTGCCATAGTCATCAGTCCTTTTATCTTCAGTGACTTAAGCAATTTAAGCTCCCTGATCGCCCCGTCTATCTCTGAAAATGCAAATCCGTGTTTGCTCTTCTCCCCCAATACATTCACCTCCAGAAAAACAGGCATAACTTTCTTTTCAATTCTTCCTGTCATTCTGGCTTGACGGGTTACCAGCTGGTACCCGTCTTGTCCAGAATCGTTTACACTGGAAGTGATTCTGGAGTCGCTAACGCTCCCCAGAATGACGATATTTTCCAATCGCTTGTTCAATGTACGCGCCAGATCTAAGCTGTCAACAGAATGAATCTCAGAGAAAATATTTATTGCTTTATTAATTTTATTCTTCTGCAATGTTCCAATCATTATTGGATAAAAAGAACCCACGAGTTGCGGTCGTGTCTGTTTGACAAATTCAAACTTCGCCTGCGCCTCCTGCACCCTATTTTCTCCGATTGTCACCGGTACCATATTTATCTCCCTCGCAATATTTAAAAATGCCACAAACTGCTCCCGATTTAGATATTTTGTGGCAAAAACAATTTTTACACTATTTTTCTTTCTACCGATCTTCTCACAGGTATTAGAAAATTCTCTGAGAAAATCCTGAAGTCGCTGTCTCAATAGTAATTTCCATTTATTCATAGTGCCGCAATTCGTCATTCTGGGGATCCCGACTCAGTCGGGAGACTCCAGAATCTGATTCTGGACGCGTTCTTCGCCAGCTGGCGAATCACTTGCCAGAATGACGGTTTAACAATCTAACTCGTAAATAAGTACGTAACTCCAGCATAGTAATAGTAATTTTACCATCTCTACTACAATACTAAAAAAATGTATTGTATACTTTTGATATCTATGAAGTGGAAAATAGTTTTTCTTATTTGCATAGCCTTTTCCCTCTTTCTCATCTCCCCAACTCTCTCAACTCTTTTTAAAACTCCACCAAATACCGTTAACATGATGGTCGGCCATTATTTTGAAGATTATTATGAATATTTATCCTTCGTCAAACAGGGACAAAAAGGCAGCCTCATACTTACAAATCTCTTTGATAGCGGTGACCGATCAAACCTTTTTTCTCCCTGGTGGCCCTATTCCTTTTTGGGCTATATCAGCTTTCTTTTCCATCTGGATATTCCCCCTTCTCTTATTTATTGGACTGCTGCCGCAGTCTTTTCCTTTATACTCCTCCTGCTTACTTTTATTGCGGTTTCAACCCTTTTGAAAAAAGAAAAATTCCTGATCCAACTTTTGGCATTTCTACTGATTATTATATCCTGCGGCTTTTTTAATATTTTTGATACCCTAAAAGATCCTGCACATAAAATCATTCCTTATGACTTCTGGTATTCAGCAGGCTCTCCTTTTAGCCGTTACCACATCGGTACTCCCCATCATCAAATCACCCATATCATCTTTCTCCTTATGGTGCTTTTTGCTATCAATCGTTTTCATAAACCACTCAAACTCACTACTGTGGTCGGTTATTTTATCTTTTCCTTTCTTCTCCTCATTCTCTCCCCGCCCCAGCTGCTTCTCTTCTGGCTCGCCTATCTGATGGCAACAATTGTAGTTATAATCTCGCATCTATTTGCGGGTGGCACGAAGAATCCAGAGATTTGCGGGGAGGCAAGGCTTTTGAGCACGCCCACCTGTTTGAGTCCCGACCGAAGCGTCGGGACGAGTTTGGGAGGTGCGCAAAAAGATCTTGCCGACCTCAGCAAATCTCTTATTTCTAAACTGTTTCTACCCTTTCTCACTACCGCAATTCTTCTTGTTCCCCTCGCCTATTTTCTTTATAAATACTCCTTTTCCTCTCCCACGTATATCGCCACCAAACTCTGGGATATTCATAATTTATATTATCCGCAGTTATCTCTTTTTATCCTTACTTGCGGCCCCCTTATTCTTCTTGCCCCATTGGGACTGGCGGTCTATTTCTCCAGACTTTCTTTTGAAAAACTATTCTTTTTCTTTATCACCTTCTTCTCGTTTCTTTTTGTCCTTGTTCCCTTTAATATCTTCTCGACTAATACCAGTATCTTCACTTTTATCGGAATACATAACCAAAGGTTTAATACCCCTGCCTCCTACCTCTTTCTGGGTGTAGCTACCATCCTTCTTTTAAAAGCAATATTTAAAAAGCCGCGACTAATTTTGACTATCTCCTTCCTGCTACTGATTTTTATCTCTTTATCCCTTTTTGGGTCTTGGCAAATACATGCCCAAAATATTTATAGAGCTGGCTTTCTGCAGTTTATGCCAAAAGAACTATATCTGGGATTACAAGTCTTGGAAAAAGAAAAAGATGAGACAGCTGTACTTGCCTCCCCACAGTCTTTTTTAGGAATAATTATCCCGGCTATAAGCGGTAAAAGAGTCTATATAGGCAGATCTATTTTTACTCTGAATCTGGAAGAAAAAACAACTAATGCCCGCAAATTTTATTCTTTAAAAATGACTCCTTCTGAAGCACTCGACTTTTTGAAAAAAGAGAAAATTGGTTTTATTCTTCTCACTAATTCCGAGCCAAATGAAAAAGAATTCCTAGAGCATTACAACTTTCTAAAAGTTGAATTTAAAAACAGCCAGCTAACGATCCTCAGGCCTCTTTACTCTATAAAGCGCCAGCCAGCTGTTGTCAAAGACCGGGATAAGATTTGCGGAAGACTTCACCTCTCCCTCCCAAGAATAGGCTAAGACATAATTTATTTTGTTTTGTAAAAGAAAATTCCGTTGTTCTTCTTTCTTCATCCTGCCGGCAAAAAATTCTATCGCTTGTCCATCTTTCTTCTCATAATCAATGGTTAAAAGATTATGACCGTGAAAAACGCGCCGGCCTGTCATACCGGGAAAAGACGAGTTAAACGGCCAAGTAACAAGAAATGTGTCAGAGGGGGTGGAGACTTTCTCTGCTTTTTTGTAGGCTTCAATCGTTTTAATCGGAACATAATAGAAAGCATTGGTTATATCGACAGTTAACCTTGTTTTAGATTGAGAAATATAGGCAGGCAAGACAATCAAGACAACTAGTCCTACAATCGTATAGATAATAAGACTGCTTCTTTTTTTAAATCTTTGGGAGAGGGCAAAAATTGCCTCCGCGGCAAAACAGGCAAAAAATAAAGTCGTTGCCGCCGGCAGAAAGCGTACGTTAATAATTTTTACCATCCCAGGGATTGGAGAAAAAAACAAAAATACTGAAACTAATGAAAAAATCAAAGCTACAAGCCGGGCAAAGGTTATTTTTCTGATAAAAAAGAATATACCAATAATCGCCAATACCAAAACTGGCCCATTGCCTAAAATAAAAGTGGCTAAGTTTATCCGCACTTGCTGTGTAGCCTCCCAAAGGGCCAGCTGTAAATATGGCGGACGGGAAAAGATATCTTTGAGATAGAGAGCCATCGGAAGACCACCGAGGAGCAGAAATAATCCAGCAATATTAAATACATTTAATTTAG
>Ga0315281_10002263_pt1 | contig 28564 bp, 20 predicted proteins | sample YL17G07_0_MG_FD_204540 | JGI IMG/M metagenome (GOLD analysis project Ga0315281, IMG submission 204540) | Sediment microbial communities from Yellowstone Lake, YNP, Wyoming, USA - YL17G07_0 | ecosystem: Environmental > Aquatic > Freshwater > Lake > Sediment | place: USA: Wyoming | collected...
ACGTACTCTACCTTCTTTCATTGAGGAGGTCAGAGTATGGATCTTCACAGCCGGAGGGCCCTCATGGATTCCATGTCTGAACGCTACCGTCGAGCCGCCAAAAGGTCGAAGACCCGGATCTTGGACGAGGTCTGCGCGGCCACCGGGTTTCACCGGAAGTATGCGATCGGACGAATCAACCTGATCGAGACTTGCCGACCATCAAAAACGATAGTCCATCGGAGGAGGAAGCGGTTTTATGGCCGGGAGGTCCTCAAGGTCGTCGAAGAGGTCTGGAAGGAGGCGGGATATCCCTGGTCGGTCCGTTTGAAGGCCATCCTGCTTCTCTGGCTGCCCGCGATCCGGAGACGGTTTTCGTTGACACGTGCCACCGAGGCCCAGCTCTTGCGCATCAGCCCCCGAACCATCGATCGTGCTCTCGCGGACAAGAAGCGGGGGCTCCGACGACGTCTCTACGGCCGGACCAAGCCGGGGACCCTGTTGCGGCGCCAGATCCCGATCAAGTGCGAGCACTGGGATGTGAAGACCGCCGGGCATCTGGAACTGGACACGGTCTCTCACTGTGGGGGCAACGGCGAGGGTCTCTTCGCCTACTCGTTCAACCTGACCGACATCGGCTCAACCTGGGTTGAGACCCGGTCTGTCTTGGGGAAGGGCGAGGTCGGGATCGTCAAGGCCTTCTCGGAGATAACCGAGGTCTTGCCCTTCAAGGTTCTGGACATCGATTCGGACAACGGCGGCGAGTTCATCAACCATCATCTGTACGGTTACTGCCATGACCGAGACATCGGCTTCACCCGGAGCCGGCCGTACAAGAAGGACGACAACGCCCATATCGAGCAGAAGAACTGGACCCACGTCCGCAAGCTCATCGGCTGGGACCGCTACGAGACGCCGGAGTCCGTCGCGGCGCTCAACGACCTCTACGCCAACGAGCTTCGGCTCTACATGAACTTGTTCCAGCCTTCGGTCAAGCTCATCCGGACCGTCCGCAAGGGATCGCGCAAGGTCCGGCGCTACGACGAGCCGCGAACCCCGCTGGACCGGCTCGCTGAGATGCCGGGTGCCGACCGCCAAAAGGTCGAACAACTCCTCCATCTCCGCTCCAGGCTGGACCCTTTCGCTCTATCGAAGATCATCCGGCGGAAGCTCGAGCGGATCTGGGAGATGCGCCACACCGGGAAGAGAACAGTAAAATCCAAGGGCGTATCGGACATGGAGATCTCCCGTTCGCTGTCGCGAACACTCTCCTCTCCCCACGTCGTTTCGAGCAACCTATGATCCCTCAATCCCTCTCCGTTTGGGTAAGATTTTTAAATGGCAAGATGATACCCTCTACGGTAAGGTTTTTAAATGGCTTGACAGGATGTTGTGGATGGGGTTGGATCAGGCCGCCATCGGTTTGAAAGCCATGGTCATCGTGCTGATGGGGGCGCCCATGTCCTCGGTTTTTCCAGGTGCGTAGACGCTCCGCAGAATGGCGAGAGGGTCAGTGAACGAGTTCATGCTCTTGACAACCCCTCCTAAATTTTCTATATTTCATCCAAATGATGCCAAGCTATGACCCGCGAAAGATTCATCCGGGCACGCGGAAGCGACTGTTGAGATGGCATTGAGCGCCTGATGCTCTTCACAAGTATCGACTACATCACCTTTCTCCTCGGAGTGCTCCTGCTCTACTGGTTTCTGCCGTCGGTGCGTTGGCAGAACATCCTCCTCGTGGCGGCCAGCTACTTCTTCTACGGCTTCGTTCACCCGTGGTTCTGCCTGCTCCTTGCCGGCGCGACACTGGTGAACTATGGCAGTGCCCGCTTGATGACGGCCATCCCGGCTCGCCGGAGACTCCTCCTCTGGGGCTGCCTGGCGGCCGACCTCGGAGTACTCGCCGCCTTCAAATACTTCAATTTCTTTTTCGACAACTTTCGCGCACTTCTGTCAACGATGGGCATGCAGCTCCCTCCATTCGCCCACTCGATCCTCATCCCCGCGGGCATATCCTTCTACACCTTCCTCATGATGGGGTATGTCGTCGATGCTTACTGGGGGCGCGTCGAGCCTTGCCGGAGCATCCTCGACTTCGCGCTTTTCGCAGCGTTCTTCCCTCAGACAGTCTGTGGCCCCATTGAGAGAGCCAACCATCTTCTCCCTCAAATCCAAACGCGGAGACAGTGGAAGGGGAGCGTCGTGACCTCCGCCGCCCCTCTCCTCTTGATGGGGTTCCTCAAGAAGCTGGTCATCGCCGACAACGTCGGCGTCTGGGTTGACAAGATTTTCATGATGCGTCACCCGCCCCTGCCTTTCCTGCTCCTGGGCGCATTCGGCTTCGCCATACAGATCTACACCGATTTCTCAGGCTATACCGACATCGCGCGGGGCACGGCGCGGCTATTCGGTTTCGAGCTCTTCGAGAACTTCCGTTCGCCCTATCTGGCGGTATCGCCCTCCGATTTCTGGAGGCGATGGCATATTTCGCTTTCCACCTGGTTTCGGGACTACCTCTTTCTGCCTCTCTCCTACGCCGTCATGCGGCGGATCGATTCGGATCGCGTGCTCTTTCTCAAGACCGAATCGTTTGCCTACGTCCTCGGGACGATGGGGACCATGTTCCTGGTGGGATTGTGGCACGGTGCAGCCTGGAACTATGTGGTATGGGGGTCATATTACGGCCTGCTCATGGTCCTGTATCATCTGTGCGGCGTGAAGGGAAACTGGAAACCGCGGGGATTCCGCGCCGTTTCCGCATGGGGGACCATGTCTCTTCTGACTCTCGCCGGGTGGACTCTCTTTCGGTCGCCGAGCCTGCACTGGCTTGCGTCAGTCTTTCATGCGCCTCAGTGGGGGACTGCCGGCTATCAGAGCGCCGCGTTCGTCATGATGCTCGGCATAATCTTGTTTTACTGTTCCCCGCTGTTCATCCGGAGGGCTCTCGATCGCTGGCTGCCCGACAGCTCCGTCGCAAGGGCTGCGTTCTATGCATCCGTCATCGTTATCATCGCCGTGTTTCACCACGGGCAGACCCAGGACTTCATCTATCTGCAGTTCTGACATGACAACCTCGAAGAGAAGAACCAACGTCGCCGTCATCGTTTTTGTGGCGATCCTCGGGGGCTCCTTTCTCATCGGGCCCCGGGAGGAACCTAAAGGGACCGAGATCCAGCCAGAGATCGAGAAGATCGAGAAGGCTCGTCCCGACTTGATCTGCGTCGGCAGTTCTTACCTGGCCGCGGCCGTCAGCCCTCAGGAGCTCTCTCGCCTCACCGGGCTGAGAGTGTACCTCTTGTGGCGGCCCGGCGCACAGTCGGCATGCTACTACCTGTTCATGAAGAACGTGATCGGGGCCGCTCCCTACAAGCTGAGATTCGTTCTCATCTACTTCCAGGATAATTTCCTGACGGTGCCGACATACGCGATCGACGGCAACAACCGGGCGTCGAAAATCATTCCGTTTTCGCAACCAGCGGAACCCCTTCTCGAGAAGCTGGCCTACAGGGAGAAGAGAGGGCTCCTTCTTTACGGATTGGAACGTCTCTGGCCGGCCTTCAGGCTGCACGAGGAGGTGCGCTCTAACGTGCAGCGGCAGGTCGAGACCTTCTTCCTACGGTTCCTCTCCGGCCCCGAGTCGAGAACACCAACGAAGGTGCTCAATCACGTTTTCTCCGAAAATGCGTTAAACCGGAAGCTCGTTGGAGAACGGCAGTTGATGGAGGAAGATCTATCGATTCAGTCGAGGGACTCGCTACAGTTCTCGAAATGGATTGATCGCTCGTTCCTGCCGCCCATCATTCAGATAGCGCGCGAGAAGGGAATCAGGCTGATCCTTGTCCGCATGAAACGGCGGCGTGAGGCGATGGGAGGGACGGAGTCAGAGTCCTTGCTGGCGTACGTCAACGATTTGCGCGAATACCTTGCGCGGGAGCAGGTAACGTTCATCGATTTCTCCCACGACCCGCGCATTCGCATCGAGCACTATGGGGGCGGCGATCATATCAGCTCCGAAATACTGTTCACGCCAATGCTCGCCGAGGCCATCCGGCCAGATCTCTGAACTCGTGACGACGGCGAGGAAGCCGAGCGATCTCGAGAGCCGGGTTGCGGCGCCACGCGCGACCGCGGCATGGTGAATTCCCGCTCCGGGCGATGACTCCCCTCTCCATGCTTGGACTCTATCGCCGTCGGCGCGGCGATGTCGACAGCCTCGAAAAGCTGCGCCCGAAGAGCATAAGAAAGTGACCCGTGTAGGACTTGAACCTACAACCCACAGATTAAGAGTCTGTTGCTCTACCAATTGAGCTAACGGGCCAAAAAACAAAACTAGTGTAAACAACTTCCCGCCGCTTGTCAATAAATCCGCGCCGGGCAAAAGCGCACGATGCGGACGGTTCAGGAAAGGCTTTCGAGCTCGTGAAGGCTCTCCGGCGAAGCCATGAAGATGAGGGCGTCGCCTTCGTTGATCACGGACACGTCCGAGGGGTTGAAATCGTATCCCCCCGCCCCCTCCTTTTTGATCGCGACGAGGAGCGCCCGGGTTTTCGACCGGATCCCGGAATCGCCGACGGTTTTCCCGGCCAGGGCCGAGCCCGTTTTCACCTCAACTTCCTCGACACGGAGGCCTTGTTCCTTGTCCCGCAGCATCGTGTCCAGGAAGGTGACCACGGCCGGTCGGACCATCTGCGAGGCCATGCGCATGCCACCGATGTCGGTCGGAGACACGACGTAATCCGCCCCCACATTCCGCATCTTGCCGTGGGACTTGACGTCGATTCCCTTGGCTACGATCCTGACACGGGGATTGAGGTTGCGGGCCGTGATGGTGACGAAGAGATTTGCTTCGTCGGTGGGCAAGCTGATGAGGACACCCTTGGCCCTCTCGACTCCCGCCCGTTTCAGGACCTCGTCCTCGGCCGGGTCCCCCTGGATGGTGAGGATTGGATAGGAGGCCAGGATCCTGTCGATCCTCTCCTTGGACGGTTCGATGACGACAAATTCCCTCTTCGTCTGATGGAGCTCGCGGATGATGGTCAGCGCCGTCTCGTCGCCGCCGCAAACGATGTAGTGGTCCCTGAGTTTGGCGATCTCTTTTTCCATCTTCCTTCTCCCCAGAATGTTCTTAAGCTCTCCCTCGACGATGAAGGCCGTAATGGACGTCACGGCGAAAGCGATGGTCCCCAGGCTGATGAGGATGTAAACAACGGCGAAGACGCGGGCGGGGAGGTTGGCGCTGAGGTCGTGGACCTCGCTGTAGCCGATGGTGGCCACCGTGATCACGGTCATATAGACGCTGTCGAAGAAGGACCAGCCCTTCCCCCCGAAGACCTTGAACCCGCCGACGCCCACGAGGAAGACGACGGCGAACATGATGACGGCGACGTAGATCCTCTTGCGGCTGTCCATCGACGGCTCTTCTTCCCCGGAATTCCCTAAGAGCGTGCCTGAGAGGATTCGAACCTCCGACCTACGGATCCGGAGTCCGTCGCTCTATCCAGCTGAGCTACAGGCACGCGACGGTTCCTCATTCTACAACATCCCCGGACCGAAGTAAAATCGGTTGACATCCCGTTTTTACGGGCTATATACTCGGTCACGGAAATCCGGCGGTTCCCTTCAGTCGCCAACGGCCTTGAAAGGAAGCTGAGCATGCATCTTCAACTCATAGATTGGATCATCGTTGCGGCGACGCTCCTCATCTGTTTCGTTCCCGCCCTGTTCTACGGCAAACGGTCGGGCAAGAGCACCTCGGAGTTCTTCGCCTCCGGCCGGGCCGTGCCCTGGTGGCTGGCCGGCCTCTCCATGGTGGCTACGACCTTCAGCAGCGACACCCCCAACCTGGTGACTGACATCGTTCGCCGGCAGGGGGTCTCGGGGAACTGGGTCTGGTGGGCATTCACCCTGACCGGCGTCGCGACGGTGTTCTTCTACGCCCGGATGTGGAGGCGCTCCGGCGTGTTGACGGACCTGGAGTTCTATGAGCTCCGCTACTCCGGCAAGGCGGCCGGCGTCGTGCGCGGCTTCCGTTCGGTCTACCTGGGCTTCTTCTTCAACTGCATGATCATGGCCACCGTGAACCTGGCGGCCTGCAAGATCGCCGCGGTCCTCTTCGGCCTGCCGCGCTGGCAGACGCTGGCCCTCGTCGGCAGCCTCAACGTGGTCTTCGCGGCTGTCTCCGGACTGTGGGGCGTTCTCGTCATCGACATGATCCAGTTCTTCATCAAGATGACAGCCGTCATCGCCGCCGCCTACTTCGCGGTCAAGGGCGTCGGCGGGATGCACACCCTCGTCTCCACGCTCTCCGCCAAGACGGGCCCGGGCGGCATCAACTACCTGAACATCCTGCCGGACTTCAAGAACACATGGGACATCGCCGTAGCGGTGTTCATCATGCCCATCGCCGTCCAGTGGTGGGCGGTCTGGTACCCCGGCGCCGAGCCGGGCGGCGGCAGCTACATCGCTCAGCGCATGCTGGCCTCGAAATCCGAGAAGGACTCGCTCGGTTCCGTCCTGTTCTTCAACGTCGCCCACTACGTCCTGCGGCCTTGGCCGTGGATCCTGGTCGCCCTCTGCTCGATTATCGTCTACCCCCAGCTCGCCGACATCCAGAAAGCCTTCCCCCATCTCGACCCGAGCCTCATCGGACACGACATCGCGTTCCCGGCCATGCTGAAGTTCCTGCCCGTCGGGTTCATCGGCCTGATGGTCGGGGGGCTGATCGCCGCCAATTCCTCGACCAATCTGACCCACCTTAACTGGGGCGCGTCCTATCTCGTCCACGACTTTTACCGCCGGTTCCTCCGCAGGGACGCCGAGGAGAAGCACTACGTGCGCGTCGGCCGGATGGCCACCGTCCTCCTGTTCCTCTGCGCCGGCGGCTTGGTCTTCGTCCTGGATACGGCCAAAGACAGCTTCGACATCATCCTCCAGGTCGGCGCCGGCACGGGCCTTCTCTACCTCGTCCGCTGGTTCTGGTGGCGCGTCAACGCCTGGTGCGAAGTGAATGCGATGATCAGTTCATTCCTGGTATCCGCAGGACTGCTCGTCCTTCGGAAGAACGGCCTCGTCCTCAGCACCCATATAGCGCTCCTCATCACAATCGCCATCACGACGGTCTGCTGGATCCTGACGGCCTTTCTAGGGCCCAGGACCGACCATAAGACGCTCGTCGACTTCTACAAGAAGGTCCACCCCTTCGGGCCGGGCTGGGCCAAGATCCGCAAGGAAGCCGGGATCCCGGAGAGCGAAGCCAGGTCCAGGACCGAGAACTTCCCCCTGGCCCTCATCGGCTGGGTCTCCGGATGCACGATGATCTGGTCGGCCCTGTTCACCGTGGGCAACTTCCTTTACGGACGCATGACCTACGCGTATATCCTCCTGGGGATCTTCATCGCGAGCGGCTTGGTGCTGATTAAGGTCATCAACAGGCTTTGGACGCCGGATGCAGGAAAGAAAACCCCCGTCTGATGCCCGAGGCGTCCAAGACGAATGAATTGAAAGAAAAACGCAGCGTTTCCGTCTAAATGAATGATGTCCGTAATATTCCCAAGACACAAGGAGTGATCTCATGAAAAAATCCGCTCTCTCCCTCATCCTAGTTTTCGCGATGGCCCTCAGCGCATCGGCCCAGGCCCCCCAGCCGAAACCCGAGGAGCTGATGAAGAACGTGGTCCAGGTTGAGAAGACACAACCGGTCCCCGAAAAGATGAAGACCGGCTTCGACCTCATCACGGCCAAGGATTCCCTAGCCCTGCTCACGTACATTTCGTCCGACCTTCTGGAAGGCCGGGAGACCGCGACGCGCGGCGCCCAACTGGCCGCCGAATACGCGGTGTCCCTGTTCGCGCTCTGGAAGGTCCTGCCTGCCGGCGACACGCCTCGTCCGGCCTTTTCGGGCATGCGTCGCAGCGATATGCCCGCGGCTCCTCTCGCAAGGGGCTATCTCCAGGAGTTTGCCATGAAGGAGATCTCCGATGTATCGACTGAGCTCGCGGTCCAGGTCAGGCAGGGCGACTCCATGAAGTCCCGCGCCTTCCGGTCGGGCGTCGATTTCATGAGCATGTCTTCGACCCCCGAGTCTTTCACCGCCCCCGTCATTTTCGCCGGCTACGGGATTACGGAGAAAGAGATCGGATACGATGATCTCAAGGGCCTCGACGTCAAGGGCAAGATTGTCCTCATCCTGACCGAAGCGCCCGGAAAGGACGATCCCAAGTCCCCCTTCCAGAAGAAGGAGCTCAAGGAAAAATACTTCCCCCCGGCTGGTCCGTTCGCCTTCAGGATGGGCGGCGGGTTCAATAAGGCCCAGGAGATCGCCAAGCTCGGCGCCTCCGCCGTGCTCCAGGTCCAAGCCTCGGCCAACGACGCCAACCTCTACAAGGGCCTCGCGACCCCACGGCGGCAGAGCGACGACAGGCCGATCATCAACGAGCCCCGGCGGCGCCTGCTCATCCCCGGCGCGGGACAGCGGATGCCCTGGGAAAGCTCTCCGATCATCACCATCACCAGGGAGATAGCCAACTTTCTCCTGGAAAACTCGGGCCGGAAGATCGAGGACCTGAAAGCCAGGATCGATTCGACCTACAAGCCCGCGTCGCTCGTCCTGCCGGGGACGACGGTCACCCTCTCGACGACGGCCAAGACCGCCCTGGTCCGCTGCCGCAACGTCGTAGGTTACATCGAGGGTTCGGACCCGGTCCTGAAGAACGAATACGTCGTCGTCGGCGCCCACTATGACCATCTCGGCAAGCGCGGCGACTACGTCTTCAACGGGGCCGACGACAACGGCTCCGGGTCCGTGGGCGTCATGAACCTGGCCCGGGCGTTCGCAGCCGCTCCCCAGAAACCCAAAAGGACGATCGTGTTCGCCCTCTGGACGGGCGAAGAGGAAGGGCTCCTCGGCTCACGGTATTATGTCCAGAATCCCGCATTCCCCCTGGACAAGACCGCGGCCTACATCAACTTGGACATGATCAGTCGGCCCTACGATGAGAAGAGCATCACCCGCATGACCCGGATGTTCAACTTCCCGGCCGGGGAGGAGCTGTTCAAGAAGATCAAGCCGGCCAACTTTCTTCCCGTGTCCTTCGCAGCGGGCGCGGGACTGGGCGACGTCTTCAGGGACGCCGATCAGTATGTGGGACTCGACCTGTTCCTGCGCGAATCCGGATCGAATGAGCGCGGCGGCGGCGGCTCCGACCACTCCTCGTTCGGCGCGGCCAAGGTCCCCTGGGCGTTCTGCATCGCCAACATGACTGAAGATTACCACCAGACGAGCGATAGTGTCGAGAAAGTCAGCGGCGACCTCATAGAAAAGATCTCGAAGCTGGTCTACGTTTCCGCCTACAAACTCGCGGACAAATAAACCCTCGATATCGTCCGGCCGGGAGGGAGAAGGAATTTCTCCGCCTTGAAATACGGTCCTTCTGATAGGCATCAAAAGACGAATTCTCAGCCTGCTGGACCTGGCGCTTGCCGCGATGATCGCCACCCCGACCGCGCTCTATCGGTGTGTGCTGAGAAACGAAGCCTCTCTTTTCTATTGTTTGAATCAATAAGGGCCGGGATGGGGGATGAGGAACAACCGCGTTCTCACAAGGCGGCGCTGGACGCCGCCCGTAAGCCCCCGTAGCGGAAGGGGGACCCATCGGCTTATCCGATGGGGGGAACCGACGGGACTGGTTCCCCGGGGGTCGGGGGCCGAGGGCGGCTCCAGGCCGCACGCACTTTGCTCCGCTGGGGCAAAGAAGCGTGACGACGAATCCCCCGACTGGCCTCCAGACAACACCGAATCACAAGAAAAGAAATGCTCACGTTGAGAAATATTCGAATGCATTTTTCCTTCGCTTGAGCTAAAATATCCAATGCACTGGGGAACAGCCATCACGGGCGTCGGGGCTTATTGAAGATGACCAAGGACGAAGCGCTTCTGCGATTCTTCCACTCTCTCCGCGTCGCGTTCAAGAACGCGACCATGTATAAGATGAACCACCCGGCCTTCATCCATTGCGTGGAGGACCTCAAGGGCCGGACGGAAGATGCCTTCACGCTCATCTCTCCCCTGTCGGTGGGGTTCACCCCCCGCTCTCTCTTCGCCGACGGCCGGTTCTGGGAAGGAGAGAAAACGTTCCGGGAACTGGGGATGCTTTTCCACCTCCGGAAGATCAAGACTCTCGAGATCCGTCCGGGGATCACTCTCGATGAGCTGATGCGGTTTTCGACCAAGGTGACCCTTCCCTTGAGCGAATTTGTCAAGCTGGGCGGCGGAGGAGAGATCCTGAAAAAGGAGAAGATCCTGCACGTGTCCGTGGAAGAGCTCGATTACAAGGAGCTCCTCAAAGGCCATGGCGAGGAGATCAAGGACATCTGGCCATACCTCCTCCAGGAGGCGGTGGACGAGAACGACGCGGAGAAGATCATTGATGTAGCGGAGAGCTTTGACCGGGTCGTGGATAAACTCAACACAGCAGAGCTCGTCGTCGATGAGAACATGAACAGGAACTTCTCCAGGTTTTTCGCCTATCTCAAGGAGAACGACTCGACGAAATACCGTTCCTGCGCCAAGAACCTCATCAAGTCGTTCGTGACCGACAAGAACGTCAATCCCCACGCCAAGCTCGACAACCTGAAGCTCCTGATCACGGACCTGAAGGAAGAAGACCTGGCCTCCACTCTTTGGGAAGAGATCATCTCTGACGAAAGCTTCGACTCCCTCAGTTTCAGCATCTTCTCCAAACTCCTCGAGACGGACCGGCACAAGCGGATCTCGGTGTCACTCCAGAAGCTGTTTCAGACCGACAACCCCCTCAACCGCCGGCCCGAGGTCGAGGAGAAGGTCAAGGCCCTCCTCTCGGGGACGTCCGGCCAATTCATCTCCGAAATCTACAGGCAGACCCTGAGCTCGCTCCTGAAGGACATCCACTTCGATAAGAAGATCGCCTTCGATCACGAACAACTGGCCGTCAACTACCGTTACATCCTCCTGAACGTCCTGGCCCGCGAAACGGATGTGGGCCGGATGGCAGCCACCATAGAAAGGGTCTTGGGGATGTGGGATGAGATCGCCGACCGCGGAGATTTCGAGTTCCTGAGTTCGCTCCAGGAAGTCCTCCTGTCCAAACGGTCGGCCTTCCCCAAGGACCCGGCGCTCCAAAAGATCGACGATGTCGTCGGCGAGTGCGTCGAGAGGACCGTGCTCGACGAGGGGGTCTCCCCCTATTTCGACCAGCTCATCTCGGGCCTGTCGGAGAGCCGGCTCGGCCTCGATGTCTATCTGGGGAAGATCTTCTCTGAAGGCAGGATCACGCCGTTCATCCTTCGGGCCTATTACCGGTTCTTCAAAGAAAGAATGGACGCCCTGACATCCCGGCTGAAAGAGAAGCGGCAGGACAGGTCGTTCCTCGACCGGATCATCGCGGCTTCGAAGGCCATCGATTCGTCCCTGTCCCAGGCGGTCCTCAAGGCCGTCTATGGCGTGGGCGACGAGTCCGTCCGGGAGGAGGTCCTCAAGGCCCTGGGCTGCCTGTCTGAGATCGACAAGAACTTCCTGTTTCCCATCCTCAGGTCCCCGAAGATCTCACTCAAAGGCGAGGCCCTCGTCATTCTGACGGGCCGCGACGCGACGCGGAAGAGAGCCCTCGACCGTTTCCTCAGATTCCAGTCCCCCTACGGCATCTTAAATAAGAGGCTGAAGACTCATATTAGGATCGTGGAAGACAAGGGGCTCAAGAAGGCCGCCGGACATCTCGAACGGCTTGGCCGGAGGAAGTCCTGGTGGAACCGGTCGCTGAGGAAGGAAGCCCGTCGCGTTCTGGAGAAGTGGAATGAAGCCGGACGTTAAGAACGTATTCATCAGCTTGTTGAACGCCATCCAGGCGGGAAAGATCTACTCCGAGGACCATCCGACGTTCAAAGAATTCGTTGAAGCGCTTTACAGGCGGCTGACCGAACATTTGGAAGAAAATAGGGAGATCATCCTGGGAATTATCGAGGGCGAGCTGGCCTGGGAGGATGAGATCTATTTCGAACTGAGCCAACGGCTGAAGTCCCTTGTCAAGTATCTCCAGGAATGCGGGATCAACAGGATCATCTTCCGGCCGGGACTGCGCCCCGAAGAATTGTCCGCGTTCATCTCCTTGCTTACGCGGCCCGGAAAGAAGAGGGCTCTTGAATCACAGGAAGGCGACGAGCTCCAGGGGATCGAGAACATCCGTGTCGGCAAACTGAGGGCCCGGGCGGCGGGGTCGGCAAAGGGCGACCCTGACCGCGAGCGTCACGCCCTGTATGAAGGCTCCCTGGAATTCGCATCGCGCTCCCTGACGGCCGTCCTGAACAAGGAAGAGGTCGATTTCCTCGACCTCCGCTTCAACATCCTCAACGTCATGGAAAACTTCATGGGCAGGCACCAGGAGTTGCTGAACCTCATTTCGGTGAAGGAAAAGGACCTGATCACGTTCGTCCATCTCCTGCACGTTTCCGTCCTCTCAATGTCCTTCGCGTCGAAGCTGGGGTTCGCAAAGGATGACGTCCTGGACCTGGGGATCGCCGCGCTCTTCCATGACGTGGGAAAGCTCCACATTTCCTCGGAGATCCTCAAGAAAGAGGGGAAGCTGGCCGATGACGAGTTCGCCCGCATCAAGGACCATCCCTTTCTGGGGTCGATGATCCTTCAGGGATACCAAGACGCTTTGGGGATCCTCCCGGCCGTGGTGGCCTTCGAACATCATCTCCGCTTCGACCGGAAAGGGTATCCCAAAGTCCCCTATCCGCGTCCTCCTCACGCCGCCTCGCTCATCGTCTCCTTATGCGACGTCTATGACGCGCTGGCCCAAAAAAGGTCCTACAAAACGGATTACCCTCCCAACAAGATCTACGAGATCATGATCCTCGAGAAGGGGAAGCTCTTCGACCCCGCCCTTCTCGACAGGTTCTTCCAGGTCATCGGCGTCTGGCCGATCGGGACCATCGTCATGCTCACCGATGGACGGATCGCCGTGGTCCGGGAAGTGAACGAACAAGACATCTTCAAGCCTAAAGTGGAGGTTGTCCATCCTGAAGCGACCGGAGAGATCATCGATCTTTTTGATGAAAAAGACGGGCTTCAGGTCCGCGAGGCCTTGAATCCCATGGGCAAAGGGCAGAAATACCTGGAGCATATTTTCGCCGGGGAATAGCCGGCGCGCGGACCCCGTGAGCCCGTAGGAAAAAAGATCAACCCCCGGTCTTTCCGGTCCTTGAGAGCTTCGCCCATTCGTCGCGGAGGGTGACGGTGCGGTTGAAGACGAGCTTTCCCGGCGCCGAATCGCGGGGATCCACAAAGAAGTAGCCGAGCCTCTCGAACTGGTAACGGCTGCCGGGTTTCGCGACACTCAGGCCTGGTTCCATCCGGCATCCTTTGAGGACTTCCAGGGAGTTGGGATTCAGGTTCGTCTTGTAGTCCACGCCTTCGGGGATGTCGCCGGGGTCGCGGATCGTGAACAGCGTCTCGTAGAGACGGACCTCGGCTTCGACGGCGTGGGCGGCCGAGACCCAGTGCAGGGTGGACTTGACCTTCCGGCCGTCGGGGGAATCACCGCCGCGCGTCGCGGGGTCGTAGGTGCACCGCAGCTCCACGATCTCGCCTGTCGCCGGATCCTTGACTACCTCCTCGCACTTGATGAAATAGGCGGAACGCAGTCTCACCTCGCGTCCGGGGGCCAGCCTGTAGAACTTCTTCGGCGGATCCTCCATGAAGTCTTCCCGCTCGATGAACAACTCCCGTGAGAAAGGGACCTTGCGCGTTCCTAGGCTCAGGTCCTCGGGGTTGATCATGACATCGAACTCCTCGACCTTGTCCGGGGGATAGTTCAGGACCACGACCTTGAGCGGCCGGAGGACGGCCATGGCCCGCGGCGCCGTCCTGTTGAGCTCCCCGCGAAGGCAATTCTCGAGGACGCCCTCGTCCACGATGCTGTTGGCCCTGGCGACACCGATGATGTCGCAGAAGGCCCGGATAGACTCCGGCGTATAACCGCGCCGCCTGAGGCCGGAGATCGTGGGCATGCGCGGGTCGTCCCAGCCGCTGACGAAACCCTGCTCGACGAGCTCCAGGAGCTTCCTCTTGCTGAGGACCGTGTGGCTGACGTTGAGACGGGCGAATTCGATCTGCTGGGGATGATGGATTCCCAGCTGGTCCAGGAACCAATCGTAAAGGGGCCTGTGGACCTCGAATTCGAGCGTGCAGATCGAGTGGGTGATGCCCTCGATGGAGTCGCACTGGCCGTGGGCCCAATCGTAGGTCGGATAGATGCACCAGGCGTCCCCCTTCCTGTAGTGCGTCTCCCGGCGGATCCTGAACATCAGGGGATCGCGAAGAAGGAGGTTCGGATGGGTCATGTCGATCTTGGCCCGGAGCGTCCTCGACCCGTCCGGGAACTCGCCGTCCCGCATGCGTTTGAAGAGGTCCAGGTTCTCTTCGACGGTCCGGTTTCTCCAGGGGCTCTCCTTGCCGGGGCGGTTGATCGTCCCCCGGTATTCCCGGACCTGGTCCACCGTCAGGTCACAGACATAAGCCTTGCCCTTCCGGATGAGCTCGACCGCATACTCATAGAGCGTCTCATAGTAATCCGAAGCGTAGAACTCCCGGTCCTCCCAATCGAATCCCAGCCAGCGTATGTCCTCCTTGATGGAATCGACATACTCGACCTCTTCGGTCTCCGGGTTCGTATCGTCGAAACGAAGGTTGCAAAGACCGCCATACTCGGCGGCCAGGCCGAAGTTGAGGCAGATGGACTTGGCGTGGCCGATATGGATGAAGCCGTTCGGCTCGGGCGGGAAGCGGGTGTGCACCTTCCGTGTCCCGAAACGCCCCGCTTTCAGGTGCTCGTCGATGATCTCCTTGACGAAGTTCGTCTTGGATCCGGATGTCTCATCCATGGGTCATGCTCCTTATGCGTTTCAACACGACTTCTTTGCCGAGGACCTCCATCATCTCGAAGAGGCCGGCGCCCTTGGTCTTCCCGCTGACCGCGACACGGGCCGGGTGGATGAGGACGGCGGGTTTCACCCCTTTCTCCTCCGCCAGTTCACGGCAGGCCTTTTCTAGGGCGTCGTATCCGAAATCCTCGAGCGCTTCGAGCCGGGATGCGAACGCCTCCAGGGATGCACGCCCCCCCTCTGTCTCGACGTACTTCTTGCCATCCTCTTCCAAGGCATAATCGTCCTTGAAAAAGAAGTCCGCCATCCCCGTGAACTCGCGGAGCGTCTTGATCCTCACCCGGTAAAGCTCCAGGACCCGGGAGATATAGGTGTCGTCCCTCCCGGAAATATTGAGGCCCGCATCCCGGAGCTGCGCCTTGATCAAGGGCAGGAGCGTCCCACTGGGGGCGGCCATGATGTATTCGGAGTTCATCCAGCGAAGCTTCTGAATGTCGAACTTGGCCTGGACGTCGTTCATGGCCGTGATCTCGAACTCCCGCACGGCCTCGGCGAGGGGCATGATTTCCCGCCCGTCCTTGGGCGTCCAGCCCAGCAGGATGAGGTAGTTCGCCAGCGCCTCGGGGAGGAAACCCTCCGCCTGATATTCCAGGACGGAAACCCCGCCGTGTCTTTTGGAGAGCTTCGCTCCGTCCCGTCCCAGGATGAGCGGCATATGGCCGAACTTGGGCAGCGTCAGGCCGAGGGCCTCGTAGAAAAGGACCTGCTTCGGCGTGTTAGAGACGTGGTCGTCTCCCCGCAGGATGTGGGTAATACCAAGATGAGAGTCGTCGACGACACAGGAGAAATTGTAGGCGGGAGAGCCGTCGGACTTGACCAGGACCTGGTCTTTGATGGTGTCGGTCTGGAAAGAGATCGTGCCGTGGACCATATCGTGGACTTCGATGGTCCGCCCCGGTTCCACCCGGAAGAGGATGGCTTCGCCCTCCTTGTAGGCCTTGCCCGTCGCCAGCAACCCTTCCGCTTTTTCCCTATAGACATCGAAACGCCTGCTCTGGAAAATGGGCTCCTCGTCCCAGTCCAAGCCCAGCCAGCGGAGGTCGTCGAGGATCTCTTCCAGAAAACGGGTTTCGGACCTCTTCAGGTCCGTGTCCTCGATCCTGAGGAGGAACTTGCCTCCCGTGTGCCTGGCGTAAAGCCAGTTGAAGATGGCCGTCCGGGCGCTTCCGATATGCAGGAATCCCGTCGGGCTCGGGGCAAAACGCACTCTGACCATGGCCTTCTCTTTCGTGTTCGAGATGATCGAAGTCGAGGCGCCGACGGCCTCGTCCGGCATACGGCAGTCCCGCTCGACACTCTATTTTACAGCAAACACCCCGGTTCAGACAACGGCCGGTCGAAGTCCGGCAGCTGGATGGCCGGATGCTGAGACCAAGGTCTTCAGCGACGGCCGGCATTTCCCTTGAAAGCCGCCGGGAACCGCTGTAATCTAGGGAAGCCATGCCGAAGAGGCTGAGTTGACAAAGGAGAACCGGACATGAAGATCAAAATTTTCGTATCGATCCTATTCGTCGTCCTCTTGGCGCCTCTCTGTCGCGCCCAGGAGAATGGAAGCCTCATTCAGCAGGCGGACAGCCTCTATGAGCAGCGGGGAGACTTGGCCAAGGCCAAAGAAGCCCTGGGCAAATGCCAGGAAGCCCTAATTGAGGGTGATGATTCTTATGGGGCTTACTGGCGGATGGCCCGGGTCGAATATTGGATCGGAGACCACACCGGGAATAACGGTGATAAGAAGAGGATCTTCGAGCAGGGCATTTACCACGCCAAGAAGGCCGTCCGGCTGGCCGGAGACAAGCCCGAGGGCCATTACTGGCTGGGCATCAATTACGGTGTTTACGGCGAGGCTAAGGGCATCCTCAAAAGCCTGTCGCTGGTCAAGCCCATCAAGGAGGAGATGAACAAGGTTCTGGCCATGGATCCCTCCTTCGACGACGGCGGGGCGGACCGGGTCCTGGGCCGCGTGTATCATGAACTTCCCGGGTTCGCCGGCGGCAGCAAGAAAAAGTCCCTGGACCACCTCCTGAAGTCCAAGGAAATGGGCCCCCGGGTCGGGCTTACCCGGATCTACCTGGCGGACACCTACCTGTCCTTGGACGAGATCGAAAAGGCCAGGCAAGAACTGGAATTCGTGGTGGCCATGGAACCCGATCCAAAGCTCATTCCGGAAACGGCGGAGGAGAAGGAGATGGCCCGCAAGAGGCTGGAAAAGAAAGAGTTCCGCAAGGCCGGTTGACACTCCGGACCGCCGGGCCCCGGCCCCATTCAGAAATAGTATCTGAGCCCGATGGACGCCGAGACGGTCAACTCCGTTCGCGGGGCCAGGTCCAGGATCGGCCCCAGCTCGACGAAAAGATCCAGGGGTGCGTCCTCGAAAATGTAGCTCGCCCCGACCGGGAACCGGACGCCGATTCGCGTCCTGTCCTCGAACTTGATCCTGCCCCCGATCCCATAGTAGACAGGCAAACGCCCCTTATTCGTCTTAAGAAGCGTGAAATCGTGGACGAGATAATCCACGTGAACGTGAAGCGAATCCTCCCGGCCGAAAGACCAGGCCGCCGCGGCGTCGATGGCCGTCGTCCGGCCCGTCCAGATCTTGAGGCTCAATCCCGTCGGCTCGCCCAGGATGACACCCAAGCCAAAGCCCCGGCGCTGAGCCCGGGCCGGGGCCGCAAGTCCAAGAACCGAAAAGACTATAAAAACCAGGATGACGCTGAGTTTTTTTATCATGGCACGCTCCTCGGTTCACCGAAAGACCGGCCGTCGACACGGTGCCGGCTTCGGATATGTTTTATCCCCCTCCTTGAATTCTCAATCCTATTTCCGAACGTTGAGAAGTATTGTCTGTCTAACTTGTCCAGCATGTCCGGCCCTCTTGTCATTCAAACGGCTGTTCTATTGACGGGCTGGGTTGGCTGAAGAACTTCGCTCCGTCTTCCGTGATATGCATGTCGTCCTCGAGCCTGACACCGAACTCGCCGGGAATGACGATCATGGGTTCGTTGGTGAAGCACATGCCCGGCCGCATGAGCGTCTTGTTGCCGCGGACGAGATAGGTCTCCTCGTGGCCGTCCAGGCCGATGCCGTGCCCCGTCCGGTGCGGAAGTCCCGGAACTTTGTAATCCGGTCCGAGGCCGGCGTCGGTCAGGACCTTGCGGGCAGCCAGGTCAACGGCCTCGCAGGGAACGCCCGGCTTGGCCGCCGCGAAGGCCGCCAGCTGGGCCTTCTTTTCCAGGTTCCAGATCTCTCTCTGCCTTTTCGAGGGCTCGCCGAAGACCACGGTCCGGCTGATGTCCGAGCTGTAATCCTCGACCTCGCAGCCGCCGTCCATGAGGACGATGTCTCCCTTACGGAGCGTCCGGGGCTTGATGCTGCCGTGCGGAAACGCCGTCTGTTCGCCAAAGCCGGCCCCGATCCCGCCCGAAACCCCCAGGGCGCTGAATGCGGCCCTGGCATTGTCCCCGAACTCGCCCTTAGTCATGCCCTCCCTGAGCATGGCCAGGGCGGCCTTGTAGGCAGCAACCGTGATGTCGTTGGCCCTCTGCATGAGGGCCAGCTCGGCCGGGGACTTGATGACCCGGCAGCCGATGGTCACCGGGTCGGCGCTGACGCAGTCAATTCCCGGGGCGGCCTTGCGGATGCCGTCGTAGAGGAAGAAGCGGACTTGCTCTTCAAGGCCGATCCTCCCTGTCCGGAGGCCGCGGCTGGCAAAGACGTCGGCGATCGCCCGGTAAGGGCTTTCGTCCTCTTCCCAGGTCCGGATGTCGCTTCCGAAACGAATGAGCTCCCGGGCCCGGTCCTCCTCGAACTTCGGGCAGACCCAGGCCATCTCGCCCCGAGCGGGCAGGACCCAGAGGAAGGTTCGTTCGCTGTTCCACCAGTTGACGTCCGTGAAATAGACCAGGCTCGAGCCGCCCTCCATGGTGATCGCGTCAATCCCGTTCTCGACCATGAGCTTCCTGGCCTTCTCCATCCGGGCCAGGCGTTCCGTGTCTGAAATGCGGGCGATCCCGTCCGTCATGGGTTTCAAACCCGCGATCGGGCCGTCCTTTTTCGGCTCCTGCGCGGGGGAGGCAAACACACGTTCCCCGATCCAAGCTGCTCCGGCGGCGCCTGCGGTCGTTTTCAAAAAGTTCCTTCGATTCAAGCTCAACGGTCCTCTCCTTCGTTCACGTTCTCACCTGCATAGAAAGAAATTGTATTCCTGCTCCGATGGAAATTCAATGAAAAGGCGGAACGCTGAATTTCCCCAGCGATCCCTTTCAATAATTCGGTACGATCTTCATGTTGCGGAACATGAAACTGTACATGTCCGTCAGGAGGTCGATGGCCTTCGTGATGTTGCTCGAACCGTGGCCCGAGCGCGTCTCGATCCGGATGAGGACCGGGTTGGCGCAGGCCTGGGCCTCCTGGAGCGCCGCCGCGAACTTGAACGAATGGGCCGGGACGACCCGGTCGTCGTGGTCGGCCGTTGTCACCATCGTCGCGGGATAGCAGACACCCGCCTTGAGGTTGTGCAGCGGAGAGTAGCTCAAGAGGTTCCGGAAGTCCTTTTCGTTATCGCTCGATCCGTACTCAACCGCCCAACCCCAGCCGACCGTGAACTTGTGGAAGCGGAGCATGTCCATGACGCCGACCGCCGGAAAGGCCACCCGGAAAAGGTCCGGCCGTTGGTTCATGGCCGCGCCGATGAGGAGGCCGCCGTTCGATCCCCCTTCCACGGCCAGGAGATCCTTCGAGGTATATTTCTCTCCGATGAGATATTCGGCCGCGGCGATGAAATCGTCGAAAACGTTCTGCTTGTTGAGGAGCATCCCCGCCTTGTGCCAGGCTTCGCCGTACTCGCCGCCGCCGCGCAGGCAAGGTTGGGCGAAGACGCCTCCGTTCTCGAGCAGGATGATCGTCGATGGGTTGAAGCCCGGCTGCATGCTGATGTTGAAGCCGCCGTACGCGGTTAGGAATGCGGGGTTCTTTCCGTCGAGCGCAAGGCCTTTCTTGTGGACGATGAACATCGGAATCTTGGTCCCGTCCTTGCTCGCGTAGAAGACCAGCTTGGTCTCATAGTCCTCAGGGATGAATTTGACCTCAGCCCTGCGAAAAACCTCGGATTTTCCGGCCGCGATATCATACTTGTAGATCGTGGGCGGGAAGATGAAGGAGGTAAATGTGTAGAAGACGACCTTGTCGTCCCTCCAGCCGCCGAAGCCGCCGGCTGTGCCCAGGGCCGGAAGCTCGATCTCCCGGACGAGTTTTCCGTCGAGCTCGTGCTGATAGAACTTTGTGTTGGCGTCCTTGAGGTATTGGCAGAAAAGCTGACCTCCCGCCGTGCCCGCCCCCGCCAGGACCTCCGGTTTCTCCGGGATGACGGTCTGCCATTTGTTGGGGCTCGGCGCCTTCGGATCGATGAGGACGACCCGGTAGTTCGAGGCGTCGACGTTGGTGTAAACGAGGATCTTTTCCCCGACGTTGTCGACGACGGCGCTGTCGTTGGCGAACCCATTGACGAGGAGCTCGAACTTCGCCTCCTTCTTCGCGAGGTCCTTGGCGTAAAGTTCGTTGCCCGAGGTCCCCTCGGAAACGGACAGGTAAGCGAACTTTTTGTCCTCACCAACATCCAGGCCCAGGTAGCGCAGAGGGTGCTCCTTGTCCTCGTAGACGAGGGCGTCCTTTTCCTGGGGGTCACCCAACCTGTGAAAGAAGACCTTCTGGAACTCGTTCCTGGCCTTCAGCTCCTCGCCCGGGGCGGGCTTGGAGTAACCGCTGTAGAAATACCCGTCGCCGAGCCAGGCTGCGCCCGAGAACTTCACCCACCGCGTCCTGTCCGGGAGTTCGCTCTTCGTGGCGATCTCCATGACCCGGATCTCGGACCAATCGGAGCCCGCCTCCCCCCTGGAGACAGCGACGTAGCGGAAGTCCTGGGAGAAGCTCAGAAGGCCGACGCGGACAGTCCCGTCCGCGGAGAGGGCATTGGGATCGATGAAGACCTCCGGCTGCCCTTCCAGGCCCTTCTGAACATAGATGACAGCTTGGTTCTGCAGCCCTTCGTTCTTGGTGAAGAAGTAGTATTCGCCGGCGCGCATGGGCGATGAATAGCGTGGATAGTTGTAAATATCCGTCAAGCGCTTACGGATCTTCTCCCGGAACGGGACCTTCGCCAGATAGCCGAAGGTCGCGTCATTCTCGGCCTTGACCCACTGCTTGACCTCCTCAGCGTTGTCGTCCTCGAGCCAGCGGTAGGGGTCGGCGACCTTGGCCCCGAAGTAATCGTCGACCTGGTCGACCTTTTTCGTGACCGGGTATTTCATGGCAACGTCCTCTTTCTTGCAATAAGGGAATAGCGTCATCACGGCCAGGGCGGCCGCAGCCAGGACCAGTTTCTTCATCCGAACCTCCTTGCGGGATAACGGTTTATTTTTTCTATCACAAACGACGTCGGGAATCAATTTTCCGGGATTATTCGGGAAACCCGAAAATATTCGTTTGCCTTAAAAAAAACGCGTAGAGTACAATACGGCCGTTCTTCTTATGCCCGAATTCAGATCGCATCACAAAGAGCGCCGATCATCCATGACCTTTCCAGCCGGGAGAATGGTTTGAGCGGCCGGTTTTCCGGAGGACCGCATTTCACATTTGGAAGGAGTTCCCCCATGTCCGTCCACAAAAAACGGAAGGTCAGCGCAGGACTCGCGGCCGTCGCCGCCGTCATCATTTTCTCTCAGCCCGCGGCCGGCGAAACGAAGGATTGGCCTTTCCTCAAGCATTACGAGCAGGGCCGTCTCAGGAGAATCGCCCTTCCCCTGGGGGGCATCGGCACGGGAACAGTCTCCCTGGGCGGAAGGGGCGACCTCCGCGATTGGGAGGTCGTGAACCGGCCGGCCAAAGGGTTTAACCCGGCCGCGACCTTCTTCGCCATCCGGGTCCAATCGCCGGACGGCCCGCCGCTCGCGAGGGCCCTTCAAGGCCCCGTGGAGGTCACCGACTACAACGGACCCGAGGGCGTCAAGGACGCCACAAACCCCGGACTTCCCTGTTTCGCGGAATGTGCGTTCGACGCGGGCTATCCCTTCGGTCAGGTCAGCCTGGCAGACCCCGCCCTTCCCGTGAAGGTTGCGATCAAGGCGTTCAATCCCCTCGTCCCCGCCGACCTCGAATCGAGCGGTATCCCGGCCGCGATCCTGACCTACGAGGTCACGAACACGACGGAAAAAGAGCTCGATGTCACGGTCTGCGGCTCGCTCCAGAATTTCATCGGCAACGACGGCACGAAGTCCCTGGCGAAAAAGAACCGAAACGAGTTCCGCGAAGGACGCTTTGTCCGCGGCCTTTTCATGTCATCGGAAGGCGTGGACCCTTCGGCCGAACAGTGGGGCACGATCTCCTTGACCACGCCGGCCGAAAAGGGCGTCTCCTATAGGACGTCCTGGCTGCCGGACGCCTGGGGAACGCCCCTTCTCGATTTCTGGGACGACCTTACGGATGACGGGACGCTTACGGAGCGGGCGGCTTCCGGGGACACGCCCCGGGCCTCCCTCGCCGTCCGGGCTTCGATCCCGGCCGGAGCAAAACAGGAATTCCGGTTCTTCCTGACCTGGCACTTCCCCAATCGCTTCGCCTGGTCCGAGACATGCCTGGGCAATTATTACGCGACCCTATACAAGGACGCCTGGGACGCCGCTGAGCGGACCGCCGCCGAGATCGAACGCCTCGAGGAAGAGACGATCGCCTTCGTGTCCGCGTTCCAGCGGAGCGATCTCCCGGAGGTCGTCAAGGAGGCGGCACTCTTCAACCTGAGCACGCTCCGCAGCCAGACCTTTTTCCGCACCAAGGACGGACGGTTCTTTGCTTGGGAGGGCTGCAACGACAAGGAAGGCTGCTGCTTCGGATCCTGCACGCACGTCTGGAACTACGAGCAAGCCGTCGCCTTCCTCTTCGGGGACATCGCCCGGTCGATGCGCGAGGTCGAGTTCGGACAACAGACCGACCCGGACGGGCTCATGAGTTTCCGGACCAAGCTGCCTCTCGACGGGACGCGCTGGGGCAAGGCGGCCGCCGACGGCCAGATGGGCTGTATCATCAAGATGTACCGAGACTGGCAGCTCTCCGGAGACAACGCTTTTCTCCTGTCGCTTTGGCCGAACGTCAAGAAGGCCGTCGAGTTCTGCTGGATCAAGGGAGGCTGGGACGCCGATAAGGACGGGGTCATGGAAGGCTGTCAGCACAACACCATGGACGTCGAGTACTACGGCCCTAATCCCCAGATGGGCCTCTGGTACCTCGGGGCCCTGAAGGCGGCGGAAAAGATGGCCGCCCGGGTCGGGGACAAGGCGTTCGCCAAAACGTGCCGGACGCTGTTTGACAACGGCAGCCGGTGGATCGACGCCGAGCTCTTCAACGGACGATATTATGTCCAAAAGATCGTCCCCCCCATGGACAAGGTCCATATCGCTCCCAGCCTGCTCGTGGGGATGGGCTCGACGGATTTCAAGAACCCGGACTACCAGCTCGGGAACGGCTGCCTCGTCGACCAGCTCGTCGGCCAGCTCCTGGCCCACGTCTGCGGCCTCGGCTATCTGGTCAATCCGGAGAACGTCAGGACGACCCTCGGCAGCATTCTGAAATACAATCACCGGGCATCGCTCACCGACCACTTCAACTGCATGAGGTCGTTCGCCCTGGGCGACGAATCCGCCCTGCTCATGGCCAGCTACCCGGATGGACGCCCGGCCAACCCTTTCCCCTACTTTACCGAGGTCATGACCGGATTCGAATATGCGGCGGCCGTCGGGATGATCTACGAGGGCTTGACGGAAGACGGCCTCAAGTGCATCGCCGATGTCCGGGACCGCTACGACGGCCTCAAGCGGAACCCCTTCGATGAGGCCGAGTGCGGCCATCACTACGGCCGGGCCATGATCAGCTGGGCGGCCGTTCTCGCTCTGACCGGTTTCCGTTATTCCGGAGTGGACAGGAGCCTCGAGTTGGCGCCGAAGGAGGGGACGGCCTTCTGGTCGAACGGCTACGCCTACGGCACGGTCACGCAGAGGCCGGCCGATGGAAAGACCTCCGTGACATTCAGCGTCATCAGCGGGGAGGTGCCGTTCCGGACGTTCGTCTTGAAAGGATTCGGGAAGAAGGATTTTCCCGGCGCGAACCGGGTCAGGGCCGGAGAAACACTGACCTTTATGCTGAACCGCGACGCCCGGATCGCGTCAAAGAAAGGATAAACCCGCGGATTGAAACAGGCCCCTGCGGAAAGGTGGTTCGAAGTTTGTCAGGCAGGTGTTCGACACGTTCTTCATTATTCTCTGGTAGGACGTGTCACTCACGTCCCGAATATTCAAAGAAAGACCCTTAGATATCAAGGATGCGGACGGGGGTAACGTTATTGTGTTAGAATGCTTTTTATGGGGAGAATCCCAATGAAAAGAATCGGCATCCTCACCAGGGACTGCGGCGGGGTGAACGCCGCCATCCGGTCCGTCGTCAGGACGGCCACCTCGCAAGGCCTCGAGGTCGTAGGTGTCGTCAGAGGATACGAAGGACTCATTCATGGGAACATCGTGCCCCTGGACCGGCGCTCCGTCTCCGGAATCATCAACCTGGGCGGAACGGTCCTGAAATCCGCGAGGTCCGAGGCTTTCTTCACGGAAGCAGGTCAGGCGAAGGCCGTAAAGACCGTCCGGGCCAACGGGATCGAGGGCGTCATCGTCATCGGCGGCAACGGCTCCCTGACCGGCGCGCACGTCCTCGCGGACCGCCACGACGTGCCCGTCGTCGGGGTCCCCGCCACGATCGACAACGACATCAACGGGGTGGACCTTTCCATCGGGGCGGACACCGCCGTCAACGTCGCCCTGGACGCCCTGGACAAGATCCGCGACACGGCCACCAGCCTCGAGCGGATCTTCGTCGTCGAGGTCATGGGTCGCGGCTGCGGTTACATCGCCATGCAGGTCGCCCTGTCCGGCGGCTGCGAGGAGGTCCTCCTCCCCGAGAAAGAGTTCAGTATGACCTCCGTCAGCGGGGAGATCGCCGCCGGGAACGCCCAGGGAAAAGTCAGCTGGATCATCATCGTCGCCGAAGGCGTGGCGAGGGCTGAGGATGTCGCCACGGCCATCTCCATGAACACCGGCCTGGAAACGAGGATCGCCGTCCTCGGCCATATCCAAAGGGGCGGGCGGCCGACGGCCGTGGACCGGATCCTGGCGGCCCGGCTCGGCCATCAGGCTGTCGAGGCGCTCATCGAGGGTCAATCGGACAAGTGTGTCAACATCAGGGACGGGCGGCCCGAGCTTATCCCGCTGGCAACGGCCATCCGGCCCAAGATCCTGGACATATCGGAGGATTACCACCTCCTGAAGGTCCTTTCCTGATCTGAATTCTTCGAAACACGTTTTATTGTCCGTCGGCGGACGCAGGACCGGCATCGCTTCACCCATGGGCAGTCAGCATCCGTGACATCGATGGAGTGACCTAAAATTGCCTACAGGATGCTATTATGGGAAGTGAGCGCCGTCCGGAAATGGTCTTCAGGCCAGATCGGCCCGGTTCCTGCCGCTCGCCTTCGCCTTGAAGAGAGCCTCCTCGGCCCTCCTGACGACGGCGTCGACGGTCGCGTCCCCGGCCCTCGCTCGGTCTTTTGCCTGCGGTGTTCATGGAACTCCTCTTCGAACCTGGCCAGAAGGTGACTCCGGTTCAGAACGCCGGTCAAGTCGTCGGTCATGGCCATCTTTTCGAGGAGAGCCCGTGCCTTTCCGAGCTTCTTCCTCAACCTCTGCATGAGATTAAGGATGATCAGCAGGAGGATGACCGCGGCGGCGAGCAAGGCCCCCATAAAGGGCGCTCCCGCGAAAATCCCTCCCAGGACAAGGCCAAAGGCCGGTTCGATCTTTTCCGGCTCGTTCATGCGCCCAACCCCTTTATCGATCGGCTCATCTTGACGTCGCCTTCATGATAAATGAAAACCGCACAAAGAGTAATCTCCTCCGGGCATCACCCCTGCGCCATCGCCCTAAATCACACGAAAAGAAATGCTTCCCAAAGAAAGGCCGAAAACCAAGGGCCGAAGTGTCCTCTCAGGTCATTTCTCCGTTAGCAGCCCGTACTTGCGAAGCTCCTTGACGATGGTCTTGAACTGCTTGCACTTCGCGATCTTGTCGGGCTCGACGCCTCCCCAGCTCGTGCACATGTGGCCGAGCATCCGTTCCGAGGGGTATTTGAAGGAATCATCGATGAGCATCTTGACGGCCTTGGTGTCCTTGAAGCTGGCCGGCAGGACGCGGAACCCCTTTTCCAGGAAGAAAAGAACGGAAGGAAAGCCCGTCGCCTTCATATTCTCGTACTTCCGCTCATAGTGCCAGTCGCACATAATGATGTCTTTGGGAACCATATCGATGGCCGGATACGTTTTGTTCATCGAGGCTTCCCATTCGCCGTATCCCGTGGCCTCCCCGTCGAGGAACCGGTCGGCCCAAATAAACATTTCGACACCCTTCTCCTTGACGAGGTGATCGTAGGCGGTGTTGACCGCGTGGGCAAAAAGCTCTGCGGGGTCCTTCCCCGCGCACCGCGGACAGTCCTTGTCGCCGATCAGGAAGACCTCATCCATGCCGACATGGAGGGCATCGGCTTCGAAGACGTCCAGGAGTTCATCATAGAGGCTGAAGATTATGGGATAGAGATCTGGGTGCAAGGGGCACCAGCTCCGACAGTAAAATTCCTTGTCGACGTCCTTGTTGCCCGGAAACTTCCCGGGCGTCTCGTCGAATTGGGGGTACTTGATGAGAAGCGGCCACGTTTTACCCGCCCAGGACTGGTGGCCGAGGGATTGGAACTCTGGAACGAGCCGGATCTTATACTGGCGGCAGAGCCGGACCATCTCCTTCACCATGTCTCTGGTGACCGGGTCGGCGCGGCGCAGCTCAGGATGGGAAACAAACTCGTAGTTGTAATCAATCTCGCAGACGAGCAGATTGACCCCGGCCTTAGCCATGGCCGGGATCCCGGCGATGAGACCCCGGGCTTCATCCGTCGATTCCACGAGGACGTGGACGGCGAAGATAAGCGGCTGCCGGGGCGTGACCCGGACCGCCGGCTTGGGCACGCAACGGACCTGGAAAAGCGCCAGAGCCAGAAAGGCCAAACCGATGACGCCGTTCAAGATTTTCGTATGCTTCATTTTGAACATCCGCTTTTTCTCCTCATGGTTCTCGAGGATCTCTCGGGATCAGCCCTTCTTTTTATAATCGGCCGGGACCTGGAAATCGGCATCGGCCAGGTCGGCCAGAGAAATCTCCAAGACTTCGATATGATAGGTCAGGGTGGGCTCTTTGGCCTCCTCCTCGGACGGCTTTTTCTTGAGGACCTTCCTGGCCAGCCCGCCGAGGAGCCCCTTGGGCCGCTCCTCCTCCACGGCGCCTTGGGACCGATCGGAGACAACGGAATACTTCCCGTCGATAAGCACGGGATAGCCCTTGATCTTCTTCATCTCGCCGGCGCCCTTGGCGATACTCCCGGATACTCCCGGCCTGCCCTTGGCGGCGTTCATCCCGTCCAGCATGGACATCCAGTTTGTGCCCAGGACATCCTGCTGGATCTTGTCCTGGTCGAGGCCGATGGCCTTCATGTAGGCCCGGAAATATTTCTGTTCCTCCTCCTGCGCCTTGACGATGACGTCGGTATAGGGCGTCGCCCAGACGACGGACTCCAAGCTGTTTGTCCCCTTCTCGCCCGTCCGGACGTTCTCCCACTCCACGACCCAGGTGATAACGTACTTCGTCGCCTGGAAGGCGTTGATCGTTTGCGATTCGCCCGTCTCCTCAACCTTGAACTCACTCTTGACGATCTTGACGTCGCTTTCGGCGGGCTTCTCTTCAGCCGGCTTTTCGGCGCCCTTCTCCTCGCCCTTCATCTCTTCCGACAGATTCTTGATCGGATTGACGGTATATTCTCTTTTCTTCGGGTCGAGCCTGTACACGCTCAGCGCTGGAAGGTCCGTGATCTCTCCGAAGTTCCCGGACCGCAAGACGGTCTTTCCTGCTAGCCCGCCCAGAAGGCCCTTGCCCTTGAAATCGTTCCGGGAATCCACCCAGTGTTTCTGCGGGACGAGCTTCTCGGACTGGGACGTCGAGAAGCGGCCGAAGCCTTTGAAGGTGATTTCAGACCTGGTCTTTTTGACCACACCGGAGAAAGCCGGCGCTGTCAGCACACATAAGACGCATAAGAGGACGAGGGTTCTTTTCATTCGCGGACTCCTTTCCATTTTTCCCTACATTTATAAATGCGAACGTCCTTGATGTCAACCTCCCCGAAAATTCCGGGACACGTACCGAATAAAGGGACCGGGAGAACGGAGTCCCGGACATCGGCATCGGCCGGGACGTCGAGGTTAGGAACGCCATCATCGACAAGAATGCCCGCATCGGGGACGGGGTCAAACTCGTCAACGCCAAGAACACGACCTCCGAAAGCGTGGACAACTACGCTAGCCTGGATTTCCACGGAAGGGGATTCGCCTAAGGATTTGGCGCCTCAACCCTAAATCTCTCTCTGTTATATCGCTGATTGCCGTTCAAAGGCTTATGTCAATGGTGCGCCGATAATATAGAAA